>Ga0075302_1000028_pt1 | contig 17340 bp, 16 predicted proteins | sample Browns_TuleB_D1_FD_120059 | JGI IMG/M metagenome (GOLD analysis project Ga0075302, IMG submission 120059) | Natural and restored wetland microbial communities from the San Francisco Bay, California, USA, that impact long-term carbon... | ecosystem: Environmental > Terrestrial > Soil > Wetlands ...
ACCGCCGAGTTGGCGCTGGCCCAGGTCGTGATCGCCGAGGAGTTCCCGGCCAACGCGCGCGGGCGCGGCCAGGTCCGTCGTCTCCTTCGTGACGATGAACGCCGTGATGCCGTCCGTCTTGCGCGCCGCCGGATCGGTCCGGGCCGTCGCCACGAAGATCTCGCCCACGCCCGCGTGCGTGATGAAGATCTTGGAGCCGTTCAGGACATAGTGATCGCCACGGTCCACCGCCACCGTCTGGGTGCCCCCCGCATCCGACCCCGCCCCCGGCTCGGTGAGGCCGAACCCGCCGAGCACCCGGCCGCCGGCGAGCAGGGGGACGAACCGCCGTCGCTGCTCCGGGGTGCCGAAGTCCACGATGGGCGACGTGCCGAGCGTGGTATGGGCACTGATCGTGATGGCGTGACTGGCATCGACCTTCGCCATCTCGTGGATCGCGATGATATAGGCGAGATAGTCCATCCCGGCGCCGCCTAGGTCCTCGCTCCAGGGGATCCCCAGCAGGCCCAGGTCGGCCATTTGCTTCACGTTGTCCCAGGGGAAGCGGCTCTCGCGGTCGAGCTCACGGGCGACGGGCCGCACCGCGGAGGTGGCGAACTCGCGCACCATCTCCCGGACCTGCAGATGGTGCTCGGCGAAATACCAGGCGTCGTGCATGTTCGAAAGATAAGCGATCGCGGTAACTTTCCGCCGGTCGGATCCGCCATCGGCCTCCACGAGGAGTCTCACCGTGCGACCTCTCGCCCCGCTCACCGTCCTCTGCGCCGCGCTGGCCACCGGCGCCGCCGCTCAGGGGTTCCCGCAGCAAGAGCTCGATGACCCCGGGGGCAGCGCACCCGCGGAGGGCAGCGGCGGGTGGCAGTGGGCATGATGCAGGATTGGCTGTGACCCCGGGGCACCGCCCCGGGGTCAGCCCACTCCGCGCGGCTCCGTCGATGGCTAGCGAGGGATGAGATCCGGGTGCCGCCGGTGCTGGCTCCCGATGTACACACGCGCGGCGCGCACGTGGCTCCGAGACAGCGATCCTGCATAGTCCCCTCTCGCCCAGCGGATCCGGCTGGCGACATCGCGCGTGAGGTTCACCTGACGCGCCGCTTCGGACTTCGCGTGTCGGACGAAGCCGGCGAGCGGAGCGGCCGGGTTGAGGCTCAACAGCACATGCACGTGGTCCGTGAGCACGGCTTGGGCGTGCACGTGCGCGCCGGTGCGCGCGGCGGCGTCGAGGATGGCGCCGGTCACCCGGGATACGTCCTGCCGACGCAGAGACCGCTCCCGGCGCCAGGTGTGCCAGGTGATGTGGACGTAGATGCCGAAGCTCGTGTGCATCCGTCATCCTCGTGGGTGGGCTAACCCCGGGGCGGCGCCCCGGGGTTGCCGGACAATGCCCCCCCCGAGCCCTCACCATGCGCCCGCCGCGCTCCCGAAACCCCAGGGCGGCGCCCCGGGGTTCATGCCGGGCAGTCAGCACGTGCCCCCGACACGGCCGGCAGCACCGCGCCGCCCGCACGGCCGGGCCGCGGGGGTCGGCGACGGCACGGCCGCGGGGTTCAGTCGCCACGCCCCGCCCTCGCGAACGTGCCGGCCCTTCACTGCGACCCACCCCCGCACACGTCGCACCCCGCGCACGGCCCGGCGAGGCGTTCACCGAAGTGCTGCAGCAGCACCCGGCGGCGGCAGCGACGTCGCTCCACGAAGGCACGCATCGCCGCATGCACCCCGGTAGTCGTCCGCCAGTCGTCCGGGTGCCACAGCAGCGTGCAGACCGCCGGTGACCCATCGCGGCCGGCCCGGCCGGCCTCCTGGTAGTAGCCTTCGAGGGTGCGGGCGGGCCCCCAGTGGAGCACTCGGCGGACGTCGGGCTTGTCGATCCCCATCCCGAACGCCGTCGTCGCCACGATCACCCGCTCCCGATCGCGCAGGAACGCGAGCAGCACGCGGCGGCGCAGGTCGAGCGGCAGACCGGCGTGATACGGAGCGGCACGCGTCCCCATCCGCAGCAGCGCGCGGGTGATCCGCTCGGCGAGACGGCGCGTCGGCGCGTAGGCGATCACCGATCCGTCCGCGTCGCGCACCGCCCGCCGCAGGCGGGCGAAGCGCTCGCGGTCGTCGGCTACCCGGATGATCTCGAAGCGGAGATTGGGCCGGTCGAACGACGCGACGACCTCGATCGCGTCCGGCAAACGCAGCACCTCCAGGATCTCGCGCCGCGCGGCGGGCGTCGCGCTCCCGGTGAGTGCCACGGTGACGGGGTCCCCCAGACGGTACCGGATCTCGCCCAGCCGCCGGTAGACCGGCCGGAACTCGTGTCCCCATTCGACGATGCAATGCGCTTCGTCCACCGCGAGCAACCCGACGCGCACGCCGGCGCGGGCGAGCCAGCGCACGAGGCCGGGCAGGCGCTCCGGAGCCCCGTACAGCAGCCGCACACCTCCCCCGCGGACCGCCGCCAGCACGGCGGCGCGGTCCTCCCGGCTGAGGGTGCGGTTGAGGTACGCCGCGGGCACCCCCCGGCGCGCCAGCGCCCGTACTTGATCCTGCATCAGGGAGATGAGCGGCGAGACCACCAGCGTGAGCCCGTCACCCAACAGGGCCGGGACCTGGAAGCACAGCGACTTGCCCGCGCCGGTCGGCAGTACGGCGAGCACGGAGCGCCCGGCGAGCGCCGGGCCGATGACCTTGAGCTGATGGGGCCGGAACGCGGGGTACCCCCAGTACCGCTCGAGCACGGCCCGCGCCGCGTCCAGCCCCGGCCGCCCGGAATCCATGGCGCAAAGCAAACGGACCCGGCCACCCACGACCGAGTCCGTTTCATCGCACCAGAGGCTGTGGTAACGCGCCCCTGCCCTACCCGTCCGTCCCGGTGAGGCACCGCTCGGCCACTACGGCCGGGATCGCGGTGGTGTCCTGCGGTGGGCGGCCCAGCGCGCGAGCCAGCTCCGCCATCTTGGCCGCGGACACCGGTGCGATGACCGCATTCCGCACCAGCCCACCCTCCTCCGGCATCGCCAGCCCGACGCGCACCGCCGCGCTGTAGCACGCCTGCGCGACGGCCAGCCGGCCGAGTGCGCGATAGCCATCGCCGAGGCTGTCGTAGGTGTTGGCGGAACTCGGGTGCCGCCGCACGTTCTCCCGGAACGCTTCCAGCGACGCCTGATGGCGGCTCGAATCCTGGAGCAGCAGGTACCCGAGCCGGTTGATCGCCGCCTCAGGCGTCCGATCGGGAAACCCGAACCGGGCGCGCAACGCCGCGAAGTGGCGGTCGACGCCCGCCACCCCGACCGCGATGATCGAGTCGTCGGGTGGCACGCGCAGCGGCTCGAAGATCGCCTCCAGGGCGTCATACGTGCTGCGGTGGGGCGTGCTGCCGTGGTCTTCGCCCGTCATCAGCGCGAATCGCCACCACAGCGACGCCGGCGCCCGCTCGCGCAGCACCTGCTCGGCGCGCTGGAACGGCCTCACCATTTCGTCGCCCGGCTCCTGCGCCCCCATGGTCGCGTAGAACCAGCCGTCAGGTGCCGGTGCCCGGCCCAGCCGGGCGGCCAGGCTGTCGATGAGCCGCTCGCCGTCCCACCAGAGCGACGGACTGATCGCCACGTACGCCCGGAAGACCTCTGGGCGGCTGAGCCACGCGTGCAGCGCGAAGAGCCCGCCCAGCGAATGCCCGATCAGAATGCGGAACGGGTACGTGGGGTAGGTACTGTCGATATGCGGCAGCAGCTCGTCGGCGAGAAACGCCAGCATCCGGTCCGCCCCGCCCGCCGTCCGGAAGGTGGTATCCGCCGTGGCCGGCGCGAGGTCCCGGGTGCGGTCGCCCGTGTTGGGCACGGCGACGACCAGCGCCGGCGGCATGCGGCCCTGGGCGATCAGGAACTGCACCGCACCCGTCGTGTGGTGGAAGTGGCCGTCGCCGTCGAGCAGTACGATGACCGGCAGGCGACCCTCCGCCGTCGGTCGATACACCAGATAGGGGCGCGCCTCGCCGAGGATTCGCGACGAGAGGGCATGGACCGTGCCGATCGTCAGGGCGGGGTCGGCCGGCGGGGGCGACTGGGCCCCGGCGGCGCCCGCCACGAGCAGGACCGCGCCGAAGAGCGGGACGATGCGGGCGGGCATCACTCCGGCTCGGGATGCGCCTGGCGCACCAGGACGAGGATCGCCGGTAGCGGGACGACCAGATAGTCCTTCCCCTCGAACGCGATCTCCACCGCCGCCTTCCGGAAGAACAGCGCGTAGTCCCCCACCCGCGCCTGCATCGGCGCGTACTTCACCTCCGCGCCGGGCGCGCGGAGCTTCCACGGCTCGTCGTCCATCGAAACGGGCTCGGCCATCGGCGTCCCCGGACCCGTCGCGACGATGCGACCGCCCTGCACCTGCCGGCCCTCCATCGCGGTCGCCGGCAGGTACAGGCCGACGTTGGTGCGCTCCTCACCCTCCTCGGGCGTGATCAGGACCCGGTCGCCCACGACGATGAGGTGCTTGGGATTCGGCTCGTCGGTCATGGCAGGCGGCTAGCGGCACCACTCCTCGAGCGCGCTCACGACATCGGCGGCGACCTCGCGCGGGTCCCGTCCGAGAATGCGCGCCCGCTCGAGCAGCCAGACCACGCGCCCCTCCTTCAGGAGCGCGAGACAGGGCGACGACGGCGGATATCCGGCGAAGTAGGAGCGCGCGCGCGCCGTGGCATCCACGTCCTGGCCCGCGAACACCGTGGCCAGATGGGCCGGCCGCCGCGCCGCTGTCCGGAGCGCGGCGGCCAGCGCGGGGCGCGCCACGCCGGCGGCGCAGCCGCAGACCGAGTTCACCACGACGAGCATCGGGGCACGCTCGACACCGAGCAGGGCATCGACCTCGGCCGGCGTCCGCAGCTCCGTGAACCCGATCCGCGTCAACTCGTCCCGCATCGGCTGGACGAGGCGGGGATCGTACGGCGACGGCTGATTGAGGATGTTCACGCGCCTCCCGACAGCTCGGATTCCCGCCGGTCGCCGAGCCGCAGCAGGAATGCCGGCACCAGGAGCCCGACCGCGGCCCACACGAGGGCGCGCAACTCAAGCGCCATCCCGGCGAGGCCGAGCGGGATGCCCGCGGCCAGGAGCCCGGCTCGCCACTTCTGCCAGCGCGTCAATCGAGGACGAAGAAGATGTTGGTGGCCGACCCGAAGGTGAGTCGCCCCTTGTACACGCTGCGGATCGTGGCGGCGAGCTCCGGGGACGGGGTCTGCACCTCGACCGCGAGCAGCACCGTCTGGCCCGGGAACACGGGCAGTCCGTCGGGCAGGGAGTAGCGGTGCCAGCGGTACAACACGTCCCCGTAGCGGAACTCGAATCCCTCCGGGAGCATCGGGATCATCGTGGCGGGGACCACGCCGAACTGCTCGGTCGCCGGGAACGTGCCCCGGTCCGCGTGATGCGACTGGGCGGCGATCTGGATCACCCGGATATCGCCGATCACGTGCGCCGCCTCGGCGCGTCGCCGGATCAGCCGCAGTCCTGGTACGGCGATGTTCACGAGGATGCCCATGATCACGAGCACCATCAGCAGCTCGATCATGGTCCAGCCGCCCGGCCCGCGCCGGCTCATCGCATCAGCTCCTGGGAAGCGTCGCGGAAGAACTGCAAGTCGTCCCCGCTGCGGTAGGAGACCGGCGCGCCCCCGATGGTCGAATGGATGACGTACGTCGTGTCCACGACCTCGTAGGTGAGCCCCTCACCGCCGAAGCCGACGGCGTCCAGCGACACGGGCCACGCGCCGGCGGAGTCCCGGTAGGCCTTCAGCGCCTGGGCCGCGAGGAAGATCTTGAACCGCGACCCCGCGTCGAGCTCGGCGGGCGTGAACACCTGCGGCGGCGTGCTGCCCCGGGTGAGATTCCAGCCGAGGAGCAGGAGGAAGGCGGGCAGCAGCCCGAAGACCAGGACGCGACGCATCCGCCCCCGCTTGGCCCCCTGGTCCTGCGCCTGCGCCTGCCCGCGCTCGCGGTCGCGTTGGTCGGACTTGTCCTTCATGATGCTGTGCACCAGCTCCGAGGCGAGCTCGCGGCGGGTCTGGGTGGGTTCCTTGGGCGGTGGCTGGGTCATTTTCTCACGAATTCCCGCAGGGCGGCGCGAAAGTCCGGGGTGGCGCGGCTGGTCGCGTTGACGTCAGCCGACAGGGCGATCCCCTGCTCGAACGGCACGCCGTCGAGCTGATAGAACAGGCGCTTGGTGAGGGCGAGCGAGCTGGCGCTGATCCCCGCGACGGTCCGCAGCACATCGGCCGTCTGCTCCTCGAAGTCCGCATCCTCGTAGGTGCGCGACACCAACCCGATCGCGGCCGCTTCGTCGGCGGTCAGCGTGCGGCCGGTGGTCGCGAGGTCGAAGGCCAGCTTCTCCCCCACCGCACGCTTCAGCATGTTGAGAACTATAGCAGGGACGAATCCGCGCTGCACCTCCGGGTAGCCGAACCGGGCGGATTCCGCCGCCAACACCAGATCGCACGCGCCCGCCAGACCGCACCCGCCCGCCAGGGCGCGCCCGTGGACCACCGCGACCGTCATCTTGGGCAGGCTGCGCATCCGCACGAACAGCCCGCCGAATCGCAGCGCCGCGTCGCGGTTCTGCTCCATCGAATCGTCGGCCGACGCGAGCAGCTCCCCCAGGTCCATGCCGGCACAGAAATCGACGCCCGCACCGCGCAGCGCGACCACGCGCACTTCGGTGTCGACGTCGGCGCGGTCGAACAGCCCGTACAGGCCGTCGATCATCGCGCCGTCGATGGCGTTCCGCTTCTCCGGCCGGTTGAGGGTCCCCGTGAGCACCCCGCCCTGCAGCGTGACCAGCACCCGGTCGCTCATCGGGGCACCCGGACCCGCAACCGCAGCAGGGCGGTCGAGAAGACCTTGCCTTGCGCGTCGGTCTTGAGCGAGATCGTGCCGCCGCCGTCGAGCGCGCCGTGGAGCAGGAAGTTGAGGGCGCGCAGGTTGGGCAGCTCGAAGCGCTCCACCGGTCCGCGGATCAGCCCCGCGAAGTGGCGGGCGACCCGCGCCGCCGTCACCTCGCGGACGAGGAGCGGGTAGTCCTGCGCCCGCCGGGCGATCAACCCGATGTTCGCCGTGTCGCCCTTGTCCCCGGAGCGGGCGTGCGCCAGCGCGCGCAGCTCCACCCTGCGCGCCGCGCTCACGCGGCGACCAGTTCGACGCATGGCGTCACCTCCCGCTTGTCGATCAGGGCAGGCCAGTACGCCACGATCTCCTCCGGCTTGGGCCGCCCGCCGGCGAACCCGGTCACGCTCGGCGGGCCGTTCAAGATGAGCGGCGCGATCTCCCGCGTAAAGCGCTCCACCGGCGCCCGCTCACGCGCCCGGACGCCCACCCGGAGCTGGACCTCGGGGACGTCCGCTTCGCGGACGGTCGCCGCGCCCAGCCGGCCGTGGGTCGCGTCGAGCCCCACCATCTCGGTGTGGATCGTCTCGAACTCGAGCCCCAGATCCGCGAGCCGCTGCCGCAGGATGCCGTCGGCCGCACGCGCCTTCCGCACGGCGTCGGGCCAGGCGTACACGAGCGTCCCGACCGCCTTGTACCCGTAGAAGTAGGCGACGGACACCTTCAGCCGGTCGGTGGCCGGCCGGCCGCGGACGCCCGACACCCGTACCCGGTCCCGTCCCGCCTGGGCCAGCCGGATAGTCGTGAAGTCCGCGACGCAATCCGGCGTGATGTACTCCACCGGGTTCCCCATCTCGTAGAGCAGCTGCTCCGTGACGCCGGCGACCGTGATGCGGCCGCCCGTTCCGGGATGCTTGACGATGTCGAAACTGCCGTCGGGCCGACCGTCCACGATCGGGTACCCCACGTTGGCCAGGTCCGGGATCCGGTCCCAGCCGACCAGGCAGTTCCCGCCGCTGGCCTGCGCCCCGCACTCGATGAGGTGGCCGGCCACGGTGCCCGCCGCGAGCAGGTCCCAGGCGTCGGCACCCCACCCGAACGCGTGGATCATCGGGGCGAGCGTCAGTCCCGTGTCGGTCACGCGCCCCGTCACGACCACGTCGGCCCCCTGGCGCAACGCGTCCACCACCGGCCAGGCCCCGAGGTACGCGTTGGCGGAGAGCACGCGCTCGCGCACGTCCGCGAGCGGCCGCCCGGTATCGAGGTTCGTGAGCGCGTGCCCGCGCGCCAGCAGCTCGTCGAGCCGGGGCAGCAGATCATCACCGGTGACGACGCCGATCCGCAGGCGCCCGGCGAGACCGAGACGCCGCGCCCCCGCCGCCAGGGCCTCCGCGCAGCCGCGCGGGTTGACGCCCCCGGCGTTGGTCGTGACCCGCACGCCGCGCTCCACCAGCACCGGCAGGATCCGCTCCATCAGCGGGATGAAGTCCTTCGCATACCCCAGCGCGGGGTCGCGCGACCGCTGTTTCTGCATGATGGACATCGTCACCTCGGCGAGGTAGTCCATCATCAGGTAGTCGACGGGACCGCCCGTCACCTGCCGGTACGGCGCCTCGGGCCAGTCGCCCCAGAACCCCTGTCCGCTCGCGATCCGCACGCCCGCGGTCATGGCGCCACGCCTTCCCGGCGCACGACCGCCGCGCGCCCGTCGCCCCCCTCGCCCGTGATCTCCACCAGCGCGTCGAAGCCCGCGGGGACGAGCGGCGAAGCGGCCGCGCCGCGGGCGACCGATGCGCGTCCCCCCGGCGGGACGCGCACGTCGGCCGTGTCCGGGAGCGGGACGGCCCGATCGAGGAAGAACCGCACCGTGACCGTAGCCTCCCAAGGGCGCGCGGCTGCGGGATCGGCCCACGCCGGGAACAGCTCGACCGTGAGCGGGCTGCCGCCGTGCGAGTCGGCCAGGCGCAGCACCTGCCGCCCGATCGCGTAGTTCTGCGGTTCCGTGGCGACCTGCTGACCCGCCGTGTCGAACACCGTGACGCCCAGGTCCGTGAACTCGGGCCACAGCGTGGGCGCGACGACCACGTCGACATCGCCGCGCCGCGCCCACGCCGGCACGTCCACCGCCAGGCTCTCGGGCACGGCACCCCGCGCGCGCACCCGCACCCGCCGCTCCACGCCGACGAGCTGCTGCCCCACGCGCACGACGGCGGGGGCCGGCCCCGGATTCGCCATTTCGAGGCCGCCGTCCGCCGTGGACAAGGTCACCGGGGCCAGCTCCGCCCGCACGGTGACGGTGGCGGCATCGGGCGGGCCGAGCGGGGACGCCACCACGTCCAGCTCATAGACCCCCGGAACCACGTCCTCCGCGCGCACGACGAACCGGGCGGTCCCGCCCTCGGCCCCGAGGTCCTGCCCCGCGGGCGCATCCCGGAACGGCTGGCCCCCGGGCTCGAACAGGCTCACGCCCGCGGTCTCGGTCGCGGAGTCCGGGAGGGTAACGATCACGTCGAGGGTGGCGCCGGCGGCGGGCACCCGGAGGAAATGGCGTTCCACGCGTCCGGGAGCGATCCGCCGCCGCACGTCCAACGGCTGCGCGAGGAGGTCATGGGGCACGATCACGGTGCTCACGAGGGTGAACAGCGGCCCGGCCAGCGTGTCGCCCGGATTGCGGCCCGTGACCGTGCCGACGTACGCGCCCGGGGCGCGCAGGCGGTCCGCCCGGTAGGAGACCGGAATCTCGGTCGCCCCGGGCGCGGCCACCACGGTGTCGGGTGCCGTGAGCCAGGGGGCGTCCGATCGCAGGACGAACCGGGCCGCGCGCAGCCCGGCGGCATGCCGGACCGTGAAGGTCTCGAGGGTGTCCGCCGAGCCACGGAGTCCGTCGCGGCGCAGCGCGGCCGACCATCCGGATCGCGCCCGCACCGCGTAGATCGACCCCTGGTGTCCGGCGACGAGCCAGCGGTAGGCGGCGTCGAGACGCGGCACGCCGCCGCCCTGGTCGAGGGCCGACGCCCCGGCCAGGGGTCGCGCCGTGACGCGCAGCGCCTGCATCAGCTGTGCCGCGTCGATGCGCAGCCCTTCCGGCTCGAGCGCGGAGATGAGGCACGCCACCAGGCCGGCGACGTGCGGCGCCGAGAAGCTCGTCCCGGCCTGCACCTCGTTCCCCATATCCCACGCGGGTACGGTCGAGAACGCCATCCCCGGCGCCACGACGTCGGGCTTCCCCGCCTCGCCACCGCGGGCGCTCCACGCGGCCACCCGCTCGGGCACCGGCGGGCCGCCGGGCCGCGCGAACACACCCGGGAACGTCGATCCCACGGTGAACGCGAGGTCGGCCGTCGCCGGGAACCCGACGGTCGAGAGGCCCGGCCCGTCGTTCCCCGCGCTCACCGCGAACACCACGTCCGGGTGACGCGCGAGGAACGCATCGACCATCGAGTCGATCGTCGCCCGGCCCTCGCGCTCGTTCCCGACGCCGAAGCTCAGGTTGACGACGAGGGGGAGACTCCGCTCCGCCGCGAACCGCGCGGCGTACTCGAGCGCCCGCCCGAAGCTCCCGCTCACCGAGATGCCGCCCCGGGCGTTGTTGGCGATCTTCAGCCCCAGCAGCCGCGCGCCCGGCGCGACCCCGTGGAAGCCCGTCACGTTGAACATGTTGTGCCCGGCGGCGACACCGGCGACGAAGGTGCCGTGCCCTGCGGTGTCGAAGTACAGATCGAGGCTCGGGACGCCCGCCGAGTCGGCGAAATTGGCGGCGAGGGTCAGCGGCCGGGTGCCCAGCGAGATGGTCTCACGCGCGTGGCGGAAATCGTGCAGCGGCATCTCGTCCTCGAACGAGCCGTCGCGATTGGTGTCGAGGAACACCGCCCATCCCTCAGCCGCCCGCACCACGACGAGGGGGAATTCGTCGGTGTTGGTCCCGTTGCCGTTGACGTCGGCGGCCGGCAGGGGTCCGAGCGGCAGCTCCCGGAACACACCGCCGTACCACGCGGACCCCACCGCGATGCGGCCGGCGCGTCGCGCCCCCGCCATGCGACGCCCCACGACCAGGACGGTGCCGTCCGCTTCCGGCACCACCGCCGTGAGGGGGACCCGGCCTTCGCCGGAGAAATCGCGCAGATCCAGCACCTTCGGGGTGCCCTGCGACGTCGTGATCAGGCCGAGGGTCGCGGGATCGATGCCACTGTCGAGGATGGCGATCAGCACGCCCCGCCCGTCGGCATTGGGACGCAGGGCTCGGAACTCGGGGACCCCGGTCGCCGCGAGCGGCATCAGCCCCGCCGCCCAGGCCGCGCCGGGCGGCGCCACGGGCTCGCGCGCCACGAGAGCCGCGTCCGCGACCACCGCCGGTACCGCGGTCGCGGGAGCCGGTGCGGGCGGCGGGGGAGATGGCGCCGCGGGACGCCCGCACGCCGCCAGCGTCACCAGGGCCCACGCCGCCGCGGCGCGGGGGATCACAGGTGGTCCGGCAGCACGTAGGGGCCGACGTGCGGACCGGCGTATTCGGCCGAGACCTCGAGCAGGAACGCGAGCACGTCGCGGGTCTCCTCGGGTGTCACGATGGCATCCACGAACCCGCGGGCCGCGGCGAACCGCGCGTCGAGCTGGTGCTCGTAGTCCTGGCGCATCGCCCCGACAGCGGGGGCCAGCTCCGGTTTGGCGGCGTCGCTCCCGTACACCGCCTGCACCGCCGATTCGCCTTCCATCACGCCCATCCGCCCGGTGGGCCAGGTCACGATGAAATCGGGGTCGAAGCCCTGCCCCGCCATCGCGTAGTAGCCCGCACCCGACGCGTGGTTCACGGTGAGGACGAGCTTGGGGACCGTCGCCGTCGCCATCGCTTCGACGAACCGTGCGCCCGCGCGAATGATCCCCGAGTGCTCCGCATCGGCTCCCACCATGAATCCGGACACGTCCTGCACGAACAGCAGCGGGATTCGCTCCCGGTGGGCGGTCTCGATGAAGTACGCCACCTTCTCGGCGCTTTCCGTGTAGATGATCCCGCCGATCTTGGGAGCCCGCCCGCGCCCGTTGCGGATCACGCCGCGGCTGTTGGCGATCACGGCCACCGCCCGGCCGGCGACCGCGGCGTGACCGCAGATGATCTCGGGCGCAATGTCGCGCTGGAACTCGTCGATGCGCCCCCCATCGACGAGGCACTCGAGCACGGCACGCACGTCGTAGCTCATGCGATGGTCGCCGGGGAGCAGGTCGTACAGCGCCTCCGCCGCGCGCTTCGGGGCCGCCGCCCGCACGACGGGCGGCGGCGTGTGCGGCAGGCGCGCCACGTAGTCGCGCACCTGGTCGAGGCACGCGGCATCGTCGGGCGCCCGATAGTGCGCCACGCCGCTGATCGTCGTGTGGGTGGCCGCCCCGCCGAGCTCCTCGGCGCCCACGACCTGGCCGATCGCGCCCTTCACGAGGTTGGGGCCGCCCAGTCCCATGAACGACGTGCCCTCGACCATGACGATCACGTCGGACAGCGCCGGGAGGTACGCCCCGCCCGCGATGCACGGTCCCATCACGGCGGCGACCTGCGGCACGCGCAGGAAGCGGCGCATCAGCGAGTTGTAGTAGAAGATGCGGGCCGCCCCGTACTGCCCCGGGAACACGCCGCCCTGGTAGGGGAGGTTGACCCCCGCCGAATCGACGAGGTAGATGATGGGGACGCGCTGGCGCATGGCTACTTCCTGCGCCCGCAGGATCTTCTTGATCGTCTCGGGCCACCAGGACCCCGCTTTCACGGTGGCGTCGTTGGCGACCACCGCCACGGGGCGCCCCGCGACCCGCCCGACACCGGTCACCACGCCCGCCCCCGGGGCCTGGCCCTCGTACTGGTCGTAGGCGACGAGCAGGCCGATCTCGAACCAGGGGCTGCCCGGATCGAGCAGCCGCGCCACGCGCTCGCGTGCCGTCAGCTTGCCCTGGTCGTGGTGGCGGCGGACGCGATCGGGCCCGCCCCCCTGCTCGAGGCGCGCGCGGAGCTCGCGGAACTCCGCCGTCAGCGTGACGAGGCGGCTCACGCGCGCCTCAGTCCCGGCGCTGCGCGGCGGCCCACGTCTGGATGTAGGAGATCAGATCCGCGGTCGGCGTGCCGGGGCCGAACAGCTCACCGATCCCCAACCGCCGCAACGACTCGACGTCCTCCGGCGGGATGATCCCGCCGCCGGTGACCAGCACGTCGCCCCGCCCCGCCTCGTCGAGGAGCGACTTGATCCGCGGAAAGAGGGTGAGGTGCGCGCCGGAGAGGATCGACAGGCCGACCACGTCCACGTCCTCCTGCACCGCCGCGCGCGCGATCATCTCGGGTGTCTGGTGCAGACCCGTGTAGATGACCTCCATGCCGGCGTCCCGCAACGCCGCCGCCACGACCTTGGCGCCGCGGTCATGCCCGTCGAGTCCCGGCTTGGCGACCAGGACCCGGATCGGCCCGCGGCGGGTCACCGCGCGCCCCGACGGAACCGCAGCAGGGCGGCGAGGCCGTGGACACCGCGGCGCGCGCCCTGGTCGTAGACCACGTCCACCTGGGCGCGCTGACCCAGCGCTTCCTCGATCGCGTCGTCGATGCGCGGGTCCTCGGCCTGGCCGTCGGCGAGCAGGATCCGCACCTGCCCGCGGCTCAGGGCCTTGAGCGTAGGCTCGATCCCGATCACCGCCCACCCCACCGGCGCGTTCTCCTTCACCGCGTCCGCGTGGCTGCGCTCCCACGCCCGCTCGCGCTCTTCCCGCAGCGCCAGCGTCGCCTCACGGACCTCGGCGAGGCTCACCTTCTTGGGATTGAGCCGGACCACACCGAGGAGGAGGTCGTGGAGGCTGGTGTGCAGGTGGGGCACTACGGCACCCGCGTCCACACCCACGCCCGCCAGGACGATCCCCGCGAGCGGCTGGCGCTGGGCCAGCTGGTACAGCTGCTCCGCGACCCGGGCGTAGTGGCGCTGTTTCTCCTCGCGGATCCGGTTGTTGTAGTTGTGCTCGCCGAACCCCCCGGCCAGGATGCCGCCCCGCACCGCCTGGCGCTCGCCGTGGAACCGGCCCGCGCGCGAGGCCCCGAGCGCCGGCAGGCTGGGAAGCTCCGCGACGTCGAACGCGGTGACCTCGAAGATCCGGGCGCCCATGCGGTCGCAGGCGGCCACCGCGATCGTGCCCACCTCCTCCTCGAGCGCCACCAGCTCCCGGATCAGCGGGGTCTCGGTCACGCCCAGCCGCGAGCGGTGCACCTGCGGCAACGCGAACACCTCGAACAGGCCGAGGGGCTCGCACGCGAACAGCGCGATCCCGCGGGCCGCCGGGAGCCGTCCCGGCTCCTCGAGGTAGCGCAGGACGCGGCTCAGATCGGCGGCCACCTGCTCGCGCACGGGGCGATCGAGCGTCTCCCGGGTGAGGGCCTCGAGCGTCGCCCGGACCCGGTTCTTCATCTTGATGAGGTACTTGCCATGCGCCTTGTCGCGGGGCTCGAGTTTGAGGTAGCACGAGACGACGCGATGGGCGCCGGGCTGCACCGTGGCGAGGCGGGTGACCGCGTCGCGCACGGCATCCGGCTTGAGGACGATGGGCAGGGTCATGGGCTCAGAAGAAGACCGGCTCGCGATAGGCGCCATAGACGCCCTCGAGCGCATGCCGGATCTCGTACAGGGTACAGAACGCGCGAGCACAGTTGAGCATCGGCTCCATCACGTTGTGCTCGCCGATCGCCGCCTGGCGCAGCTCCTCCAGGCGCCGTTCCGCCAGCGGCTGGTCCCGCTCGGCGCGGAGCCGGCCGAGGCGCCGCCGCTGGCCCATTTCCGCGTCGTTCGAGATGCGCAGCACCTCGACCGGATGATCCTCCTCGGCGAGAAAGTCGTTGACACCGACGATCACCTCGCCGCCCGCTTCGACCAGCCGCTGGAACTCGGCGGCCGACCGGGCAATCTGCCGCTGGAACCAGCCGCTCTCGATCCCGCGGACCACGCCGCCGACCGACTGGATCTCCGCGAACAGGGCTTCGGCCTCCCGCTCCAGCTGATCGGTGAGCGACTCGACGTAGTAGGAGCCGCCCAGCGGGTCGATCACCCCCGGCACGCCCGTCTCGTGCGCGAGGATCTGCTGGGTGCGCAACGCCACCTGCACCGCCTGCTCGGTGGGCAGGGCGAGCGTCTCGTCCAGGGAGTTGGTGTGCAGCGACTGGGTCCCGCCCAGCACCGCCGCGAGGGCCTGGTAGGCCACGCGCACGATGTTGTTCAGCGGCTGCTGCGCGGTCAGCGTCACCCCCGCCGTCTGCGAGTGGAACCGCATCGTCCAGGAGCGCCGGTCCTTCGCCCCATAGCGGTCGCGGAGGTGCCGGGCCCAGATGCGCCGCGCGGCCCGCAGCTTGGCGATCTCCTCGAAGAAGTCGTTGTGGATGTCCCAGAAGAACGACAGCCGCGGCGCGAACTCGTCCACGTCGAGCCCGCGCGCGATGCCCCGCTCCACGTAGGTGAAGCCGTTGGCCAGCGTGAAGGCGAGCTCCTGCGCCGCGGTCGCCCCGGCCTCGCGGATGTGGTAGCCGGAGATGGAGATCGTGTTCCACTGCGGCACGGTGCGCGGCGCCCACTCGAAGATGTCGACGATGACCTTGAGCGCGGGCTCCACCGGGTACAGCCACGCGTGCTGCGCCATGTACTCCTTGAGGATGTCGTTCTGGATCGTCCCCCGGAGTTTGGCCGGCGCCACGCCCTGCCGTTCGCCCGCGGCGATGTAGAAGCAGAACAGCATCGCCGCGGGCCCGTTGATCGTCATCGACGTGGAGACCTGGTCCAGCGGGATGCCGCGGAACAGGTCCTCCATGTCGGCGAGGCTGGAGATCGCCACGCCGCACTTGCCGACCTCCCCTTCCGCCCGCGGATGGTCGGAGTCGTACCCCATCAGCGTCGGGAAGTCGAACGCGACCGAGAGTCCGGTCTGTCCGTGCTCCAGCAGGAACTTGTAGCGCTGGTTGGTGTCCTCCGCGGTGCCGAACCCGGCGAACTGGCGCATCGTCCACAGTCGCCCGCGGTACATCGTGGGGTGGATCCCGCGCGTGAACGGGAACTCGCCCGGCGCCCCGAGCTGCCGCATCGGGTCGAACGCCGCGAGGTCGTCGGGTCCGTAGACCGGCTTCCGGTCGATCGTCATCGGGTCACTCCGGTCCGCACCTGGTCCAGGATCTCGGCCGCCACGTCGTAGGGACTGCGGCGGCCGGCGGTCATGTCGTCCAGCCGTTGCGCCAGGAGATCGGCGGCCGGCGTCTCCGTCCACACCCACTGCCGCAGGGACCGCTCCACCGCGCCGCGGGTGCGGTCGGCCAGACGATCCCGGCGGCGGACCTCCAGCCGCCCGCTCACCTCGAGGTAGGCATGGTGCCGGTCCAGCGCGGCCACCACCGCGTCGACCCCCTCCCCCTTTACCGCCACCGTCGCCAGCACGGGCGGCTCCCACGCGTCGACCGTCACGCCCCCGTCCGCCTCCGTCCGCCCCGGTCCGCCTCCGTCCGCCCGGCGGGGGGGCGGCGCGGACGGGCGATGGTGCGGCCCCACGTGGCGGAACGCATTCCCCCGGCGGATGCCGAGCATCACCTCGATCTCCTGCCGCAACGTGTCGGCGCCGGCGCGGTCCGCCTTATTCACGACGAACAGGTCCGCGGCCTCCATCACGCCGGCCTTCAGCGTCTGGATCCCGTCACCGGATTCGGGCACCAGCACGAGGACCGTCGATTCCGCCGTGCGGGCCACGTCGAGCTCGGTCTGGCCCACCCCCACCGTCTCGATGAGGATGCGGGCGAAGCCGAAGGCGTCCACGACGTCCGCGACCTCCTCGGTGGCCAGGGCCAGCCCGCCCACCGAGCCGCGCGTCGCCATCGACCGGATGAAGACGCCCGGATCGGTGCTCGCCGACTCCATCCGGATGCGGTCGCCGAGCAGCGCACCGCCGGTGTACGGACTGGTCGGGTCCACGGCGACGACCGCGACCGTGAGCCCGGCGGCGCGGTAGTGCTGGATCAGGCGCTCGGTGAGCGTGCTCTTGCCGGCGCCCGGGGGGCCGGTGATGCCGATCCGCCGGCAACCGTGCCGCCCGACCCGCGCGTGGACGTGCGACAGCACCCGTTCGAACCCGTCGCGCTGGTTTTCCACCAGGCTGATGGCCCGTGCCAGGGCGGCGGAGTCGCCGCGGTCGATGCCGTCCAGTACGCGCTGCAGCATGGTCTAAGCTCGCGCCAGACTCCAAGATAACCGCACCCGCCTAGATCAGCAGGGCCGTCCCGAGGCCCAGCAGCAGCAGGAACCCGCACACGTCGGTGAACGTCGTCACGAAGATCGAGCTCGCCACGGCCGGGTCCGCCCCGAGGCGCTCGAGCAGCAGGGGGATGAAGGCCCCGGCGAAGCCCGCTACGATGAGGTTGCCCCACATGGCGAGCAGGACGACCACCCCCAGCATCCACCCCGCACCGATGACGGAGGCGACCCCGGCCACCACGATCCCGTTCGTCA
>Ga0075302_1000029_pt1 | contig 17194 bp, 18 predicted proteins | sample Browns_TuleB_D1_FD_120059 | JGI IMG/M metagenome (GOLD analysis project Ga0075302, IMG submission 120059) | Natural and restored wetland microbial communities from the San Francisco Bay, California, USA, that impact long-term carbon... | ecosystem: Environmental > Terrestrial > Soil > Wetlands ...
GCGCCGCGCGCAGCTCGCCGAGCGCCGCCCGCGTGAGGATGTTGAGCGGTGGCCAGCTCAGGTGGAGCCGGGCCACGCCGCCGTCGGTCGTCCGCGTCACGCCCATCGCCGCCTCACGCCAGGGCGCCGGACATCAGCTGCCCGCCGTCCACGGGAAGGACGACGCCGGTGATGAATCCGGCGGCGTCGTCGCAGAGGAACCGGACGGCCGCGGCCACGTCCGCGGGGCGTCCGCTGCGGCCGAGCGGCGTGCGGACGAGGGCCTCGGCGCGGACCGACTCGGGCAGGTCGGCGGTCATCGGGGTGTCGATGAAACCCGGCGCCACCACGTTCACCGTGACCCCATCGCGCGCCAGCTCGAGGGCCAGGGAGCGGGCCAGTCCCACGAGGCCCGCCTTCGCCGCCGCGTAGTTGGCCTGGCCGACCTTTCCCCGCAGGCCGTTGATCGACGAGATGAACACGACGCGGCCCGCCGGGGAACGGCGCAGGTGCGCGGCGGCCGCGCGGCTCACGTGGAACGCGCCGCTGAGGCTGACGGCGAGCACGTCCCCCCAGTCGGTGTCGGTCATCTTCCAGCTGATGCGGTCGCGCACGATGCCCGCCGCGTGCACGACCCAGTCGATGCCGCCGCGCTCTCGGGCGACCGCGTCGACCGCGCGCGCGACGCCGGCGGGATCCCGCACATCCGCCTCCATGCTCGCGGATGCCGCGCCCCGTCCCTGGGGGAACGCGACGTCCAACGCCGCGACCCAGGCATCGGTGGCGAGTGCCTCGACGATGGCGCGGCCGATGCCGCGCCCCCCGCCCGTCACGACAGCGGTGCGCCGCATTGCCCGCAGAACCGGTGGCCCGCCGGGAGGGTCTGCGCACCGCAGGTGGCGCACGTCCGCACCGGCGGACCCCACGGGGTCTCCGTCCACTCACCGCGCGCCGCGCGCTCCCGCAGCATCTCGTAGCGCGGCGCCCGCTTCTCCACGAAGGCCTGCATGCCCTCGACCGGCTCCCAGCAGGTGTAGTGCAGGGCGAGCCAGTCCTGGGCGTGGCGCACCGTCTGGTTCCAGGCGAAGTCCTTGAGGACGTTGGTCTGCTGCTTGGTGTAGCGGACGCATTCGGGGAACGACGCGAGCAGCCGGCGGGCGAGGTCGTCCACCATCTCGTCGAGTTTGCCGAGATCGAGGCGGTAGCCGTCCTCCCCGCGCTCGGCCTTGCGGATCTCCTCGGGAGTCGCGGCCTCGATCCACGCTTCGCCCCGGCGCACGGATGGCGCCACCCAGTTCACGAGGCCCCAGTCGCGCGCCTTGAGGGCCGGGACCGGCTCGTTGAGGAACAGGATCTCGCGGGCGCGCTTGTCCCCGACCACGAGCGGCAGCCACTGCGTGGCGCCGCCGCAGGCCACCGAGCCCACGTGCGTCCCCACCTGCTTCACGTAGGTGTGCTGGGCCATCGCGGTGAGATCGCACGCCAGCTGCGTCTCGTTGCCGCCGCCCACGGCCATCCCATTGATGCGCGCGATCACCGGCTTGCCGGTGTTGAGGATGCTCTCGATGTAGGCGCGGAACAGCGCCATGTACTTCCAGTAGTCGTGCGGCCGGCTCACGTACTCGGCGGCGTACTCCTTCACGTCGCCGCCGGTGCAGAAGGCGCGGTCGCCGGCGCCGGTGAGCACGATCACGCCCACCGCGTCGTCGAACGTGGCGTCGCGGAACGCGGCGGCGAGCTCCTCCAGCGCGGCCGTCGAGTAGGCGTTGTAGCGGGTCGGACGGTTCAGGGTGATGCGCGCGACGCCGTCCCGCTTGGCGTAGAGCACTTCGCGGAAGCCGAGCGCCTCGGGGGCGCGCGGGGCGAGCGGGCGACGGCCGTCAGCGGCGGGCGAGGCCGCCGATGAGGTGGTCGGCGAATTGGGCGCCGAGCTCTGGGGCATGGAGTGAACCCTCCGGGCGATACCAGCGCGCGATCCAGTTGATCGCGCCGAGGATGACGAAAACGGGGACCTTGGGATCGAGCGGGCGGAACTCGCCCTCCGCGATACCCTGCTCGATGAGTTCACGCAGCGCGCGCTCGTAGCGGTCGCGGCTGGCGATCACCTCGGCCTGGTGGGCCGGGGCGAGGGCGGTGACTTCGAAGGCGAGGGTCGAGCCCTCGAGCGTGTCGGTCATCACGCGCACGTGCTCGCGGATCACGTGCGCCAGGCGGTCACCCGCGGCGGTGTGCCGGGTGCGCGCCTCCTCGACGTGGCGGTGCACCTGCGTGAGGCTCTCACGGTGGCAGGCGTAGAGAATCGACTCCTTGTCGGGGAAGTAGTGGTACAGCGCCGTCTTGCGGACGTCGAGGCGACGGGCGATGTGCTCGAGGGTGGTGGCGTGGTAGCCGTGCTCGCGGAAGGCGCGCCGGGCGGCGGACAGGATCTCCGCGCGCCGGCGGCGGTGCTTCTCACGGACGTGCTTCGAGCGGGGAACGGGGCCCGCAGCAGGCATGGCGATCTCCGAGCGAATCACTAGGAATTGAACGCTCATTAGAATTTCTACCACAAGTTCAAATTTGTCAAGTGATCGTCCGTTCCCCGGTGGCTGGCTTGCGATGGCGCAGTCAGTATTGAGAATGGCGCCCGGTGGTGTGGGCGCGGGATCGGGGGAACCGTGATCCGACTGGTCGTGCTGCTGCTCGTCGCCCTGGCGACGGCTGCGCCCGTGTCGGCGCAGGACACGCTGCCGCCGTCCCAGGGCGGCCGCGTCCGCTCCCTCGGTCTGCCCGTGACGCGCCGGCCGTACCTCGGCGTGAGCTTCGGTGGCTCGCCGTTCGAGGCGGACCTCACGGCCCACTTGCGCTTCGGCAGCTACCGCGACCTCACGATGGCGACGACCGGCCTGCTGGGCCTGGCCGTCGAGGCGTACGGCGGACTGGACGGGGTCAACGGCGACGCCGGCGGGCGTGCGATGCTGCGCAGCAACGCGTTGCGGGTGGGCGGCGGTGTGGACTACAACGTGCGCGCGCACCACATCGGATCGATCTTCACCCTGGCGCTGCCGATCCGCCGGGGCGGCATCGTGCGGCGCAGCAGCGAGCTGCGGCTGGACGTGCTTCATGGGCATCAGACGTCGGTCGCGCTGGGGCTCAACTACCCGCTGCGCTATGCGTTCCGCGGGGTCACCCGCCCGCCGCGCGACCACGTGGTGCTCTCCGACGACGGCGGAGAGCCGCTCCCGTACACGGTGGACGACCCGGCGACCGACGCCGCCCTCGCAGCCGTGCGCGAGCGCGCCCTGTGGCTGCGCCGGTTGACGACTCCGCCGCTCCGTGGAAGCGGGCCCCCCGCCGAGGCCACGGCAACGGTGGCCGCGCGTCTCGCCGCGGGGAGCAGCGTGACGGACGAGGTCCGCGCCTACCACGCGGCGGTGCGGCGCAGCTTCCGCCTCGCCGTGGGGGATTCGGCGCTGGGCGAGTCGGTGGCGACACAGGCCCTCGCTATCCTGCTCGACGCGGTGGTCTTCCCGTACAACCGCCTTCTGGGCCAGAAGAAGAAGGAGGACACGACGCGCGAGTTCGCGCGCCACGGGCGGGGGGAATTCGCGCGCTGGCTGGTGACCCAGTCGGGGGTCGCTCCGGCACGCCAACACGTGGTGGCGTACGTGTTCCGGGGCCTGCTGCAGGTGGTGGAATCGGTCCGGGCCGAGCACCGGCGCCAATGGAGCGAGTCGCGACTCGGCTGGCTGCCGCTGCAGCTGGCGCTCGCGCCGGAGGATTACGACGAACAGCGCGAGCTCGACAGCCTGGTGAGCCACGCCGTGGGGCGGCCGATCCTGCACGGCAACCGCGTCTGGTACGTGCACAACCAGCGGTTCCAGACCGAACTGGTGCGCTCGATCGGTCTGGCGGAGGACTATCACATCCTGTGGGTGCACGACTTCGCCGGGATCAACGCGCGCGGCCAGCCCGATCGCGAGGCGCTGTACACAGTGACGCGGGCGTACCTCCATGCCCTGCGGGATCGAGTGGCGCGGTACGACGCGACCGGCCGGCTGCCCGTGTTCATGCTGTTCATCGACCAGCACTACTTCGACAAGAACCGCAGCCGCCCCGTCCTCGCGTTTCTGGCGGACCCCTTGCGCCGCCGGCTGGAGTTGCCGGCGGGGTTCGATTCCCTCCAAGCCGAGGTGCGTGCCGCCCAGGAGGAGCTGCTCCGGGCGGTGGACGCGTCGCTGCTGCTCCGCGCCGAGCGGACCCAGTACGGGGAGCGCTGGTTGCGTGCTCTCGTCAAGGTGCACGTGAGCGTCACCAATCCAGCCGATCCGTCGTTCCGGAGTCAGTGGATCGTGCCGGGCATCGGCGTGCCGGACGACATGATGCGCGATCATCGCAAGATCGTGGTCTGGGACGTGAGCGAGGAGGACCCCTACCGCGGCGTGGCGATGTACACGGGCGCCGGCGTCGGCGAGCACTATGTGGGCGGGGCGTGGGAGGACCGCGCGATCATGCTGCAGGGCCCCGCTGCCCTGTCGGGACGGGACGAGGCGCGTGCCCTGCTGGAGACCCAGGGGATCACCGAGGGATCGGTGCCGCACGTGCTGCGTCCGCGACCCCGGCCCGCCGATTACTGGCGACGCGTCCAGGCGTACGTCGACAGCATGGACCGCTGGGGCGGCGTCGCGACTCGCGCCCTCGAGCTGCACAACGAGACCGGGTACGCCTGGAAGCGGATCAACGTCGCCAAGGCGACGATCTTCAACCTGGCCGCGCCGGGCTCGGTGATCAAAGTGCCGGACTCCCTGTGGGAGTCCGACTTCCTGGCGTCGCTCCTCGCGGGAGCGGCGTTGCGCGGGGCCCGGGTGCTGCTGATCGCGCCATCGTTCGCATCGGCGCCGTCGCGCGGGTCCCCGCAGCTGGCCGTCATGCACGACCTGCTGTCCCGGGTGCTGGCGTTGCGCCGCGCCCTCGGACCCGCGATCGCCCGGGCGGGCGGAGCCTATCGCCTCGGCATCTACGACCCGGTCATCACCGTGGACGACGTCACCGGCCGCGTGGCCGTGCTGCGGCAGCGGCTCGCGGAGACGCCCTTCCTGCGCGACCTGTACGCCTTCTGTCCGGCGACCCTGGCGGTGCTGGACTCGGCCGAGGCGATCGTGGGGCAGGCGCCGCTGGCGGTGACGGGAGACTCGGGTGATCGTCCCAAACTCCATTTCAAGGGATTCCTCTACGTCTCGCGGGAGGCGTGGACCCGGCTGATCAGCGGTCCGGCGATGGCCATGGGCATGCGGGCCTATCTCGAAGAGCGGGGACGGCAGCTGCGCGAAGGGATCGGCGTGGAGGAAGAGGCGATGGCGGTCGCCCTGCAGCGGGTGGGCGCAGCGGCGATCAACCCGCTGCTCGATACTCTGATGCTCGGCGAGCGCCCGCGGTGGACGTTCTTCCTGATGGTCGGCAGCGCCAACGAGAACTACCGCAGCATGCTGATGGACGGCGAGGCGATGGTCCTCGTGTCCGGCTGGACCGGCCTCTACGCCGTCCCCGATCTGATCCTGCTCACCGGGCTGGCGACGTGGATCGACGACCAAGCCGAGCTGGACCGTCGGCTGCCGCGTCCCGGCGGACTGGTCCGATTCGCGGGACGCGTGTTCCGCATGGGGTTGTGACGGGCGCTACGCCGCGAGCGGCGGCGTCGCGGCGCGGCGGTGCGCCATCACGCGCAATTCGTTCGCGACGCGGCGGCGCTCGACCGCCGAGCCGCCCGCGAGCAGGGCCCAGCGTCCCGCGTCGAGCGGGATCACCTGGGACTCCTCCTCCATCGCGGGCGGATACTCGCCCAGCAGAGTGACCGTGACCATGTGCACCTCCTTTCGGGCATCGTGGGTGAACGGCGAGGCCCCGCACTCGGCGCGCGGTGCGCCACCCGTCAGCTCCGGCAGCGAGCCGGCGTCCACGGTCGGGCGCAGTCGCGTGGTGCGGGGGTCCGGGGACGTGGGCGTGGCTCGCATGGTCCGTTTCATCTGGTTCTACGATAGGACCCGGAGCCCACATGCGGGTCACGGGGATGTCACGACTTCGTAACCGGGGCCGGGCGCGGAACGGGCGATCAGCGCGGGCGCGGCGGATTCACGGCGTGGGCGGCTCGTCCTCGAGCGACTCGAGCGCGTAACGCAGGCGGAAGATGGCGGCATCGAACCGGCGGCGGTCCTCGTCGTTCAGCCGGTCGGGGCTGACCCGGAAGAGCAGCTCGATCACCGTGCGCAGCTGTCCGGTGAGTGGCAGGGCGATGCGCCGCTCGACGCCGGCGCGGCGGTCGGCCCGGCGGCGCTCCGAGCGGCGGCGCCGCTCGCTCGCCGCCGGGACCCGTGGCGCCGCCTCGTCGCCGCGGCGCTCGCCCCCCGACCGCCGCTCCGCACGGCGGCGGCGGTCTGCCGCGTTGCGGCGGTCGTCGTCCGAGGGTTCGCTCATGGGACCCAATCTGGCACGCACCGAGCCGCTTGACGAGGGTGGCCCCGCCGCGCCTCAGCCACCCCGGATGCGACGGGTGAGGGCCGGCTCGCGGCCCAGCAGCCGCGCGTAGAGGGCCAACTGGCCGCGGTGGTACTCCTCGTGGGCGATGCCGTGGTGCCACCAGGCGAGCTTCGTGCCCCGCTTGCCGTCGAACCGCGTGATCAACTGGAGCAGCTCGAGCTCCCCGGCCCGGCGGAACCGCCGCTCGGCGTCACGCCACTGGGTGCGCAGCAGGCGGAGCAGGGCGGGTTTGGTGCGCGCCCGCCCCACGGGTCGCGCGTACCGCGCGACCAGCCGCGGCCAGGACGCGTGGTGGAAGTCCGTGTCGGGCCGCGTCAGCTCACCGGTCATCATCATCGCGAATTCGAGGATGTGCTGCACCAGCTCGCCCACCGAGCGGCTGTGCGGGGTGGGGCGGAAGTCGAAGCGGCCCGCGGGGATGTTGCGGACCTCGTCGATCAGGCCGTGCCGCACCCCGTGCCAGGCCTCGAGTGCCTCCTCCAGCAGATCGGCGAACTCCATGTCAATCTCCTACTCGGGCTGATCGAGGTGGGACAGCGCGAACCGCAGCCGCAGGATCGCGCCGTCCAGGGCGCGACGGTCCTCGTCCGCGAGGTCGGACGATTCGGCGACGTATGCGACGAGGTCGAGGGCGCGGCTAATCTGATCGCGGGGCGACCGGGAGTCGCGGCGATCGAGTCCGCTGCGGCGATCCTGCTCGTGCCGCCGGTCGGTCCCGGAGCGCCGCTCGGGCCCGATGTAGCGCAGCGGCGAGTCCTCCGGCGGCGCCTCGGGGGCCCGGCGGTCGTGACCGGTGCGGCGGTCGCGTCCGGTGCGGCGGTCGGCCGCGCGGCGGCGCTCCAGGTCGTCGGAATCCACGCCTGCAATCTCGGGCCTCTCTACCGGTCCGTCAAAGCGCGGATTGCCGAAACCCCGCCCGGCGCCCAGAATACCGCACCCCGTCCCGACCCGGAGCGCCGTGCAGCGACGCGAAGGCCTGGCCAAGCTCACCGGCCGCGAACGCTACGTCGACGATCTCCCACTCGACGATTTCCTGTGGGGCGCCACGGTGCGCAGCCCGGCGCCGCGCGGGCGCATCACGGCGGTCCGGTTCGGTCCGGCCGTGGACTGGGGGGAGTTCGTGGTGGTGGACCATCGCGACGTGCCGGGGCCGAACTGCGTCGCGCTGATCGAGACCGACCAGCCGGTGCTCGCCGCCGACCGCGTGCGCCACGTGCACGAGCCCGTCGTGCTGCTGGCGCACCGCTCCCGATCCGCCCTGCGACGCGCCGTCGCCGCGGTCGAGATCACCGTGGCCGCCGAGACGCCGGTGCTCGACTTCCGCGCGGCGCCGCGGCCCGAGCAGGTGCAATACGGCGCCGACAACGTCTTCAAGCATCTCCGCATCGAGAAGGGCGACGTGGAGCGCGCGCTCGCCGCCGCCCCGGTGGTCGTCGAGGGGACCTACGAGACCGGCGCGCAGGAGCACGTGTATCTCGAGACGCAGGGGATGGTCGCACGGCTCGAGGGGGACGTGCTGGTGCTCGAAGGATCGATGCAGTGCCCCTACTACGTGCTCAAGGCGCTGACGCACGCGCTCGACCGCGACGTGACCCGCCTGCGCGTGATCCAGGCGCCCACCGGCGGCGGGTTCGGCGGCAAGGAGGAGTACCCTTCGCACCTGGCGCTCCACGCCGCCCTGCTCGCGCTCAAGGCCCGGCGCCCGGTGAAGATCGTGTACGACCGCGCGGAGGACATGGCCGCGACGACCAAGCGCCATCCCGCACGCATCCGCCATCGCACGGGCGTCACCCGTGACGGACGACTGCTGGCCCAGGACATCGCGGTGCTGATGGACGGTGGCGCGTACGTGACGCTGTCGCCCGTGGTGCTGTCGCGCGGCATCATCCACGCGGCGGGTCCCTATGCCTGCGATCACGTGCGCATCGACGGTCGCACCGTACTCACCAACGCCGTGCCGTTCGGCGCGTTCCGCGGGTTCGGCGCGCCCCAGACGCTGTTCGCGCTCGAGCGCCACATGGACGTCGTGGCGCGGACCCTGGGGATCGACCCGGTGGACCTGCGGCGGCGCAACCTGCTCCGTGACGGGCAGAGTACCGCGACCGGCCAGGTGATCCGCGATGGAGCCGACCGGGAGGCGGTGCTCGACCACGCGCTGACCCTGTCGGCGTGGTCGGAGAAGCGCGACGCGCACCGGATCTTCAACGCGGGGGATCCGGTGCGGCGCCGGGGCATCGGCCTCGCCACCTTCTTCCACGGCGCCGGCTTCACGGGCGGCGGCGAGACGGCCCTTCGGTCCCGCGTCCACGTGGCGGGACTCGCCGATGGCCGCGTCGAAGTACGCACCGCGAACATCGAGATGGGACAGGGCACGCTGACCGTGTTCACCCAGATCGCCGCCGCGCGGCTGGGTCTCGCCCCCGCCGACGTGGTGATCGCCCCCGCCGACACCGCGCGGGTCCCGAACAGCGGTCCCACCGTGGCCTCCCGGACGACGATGATCGTGGGGGGCCTGATCGAGCGGGCGTGCGACGACCTGCGGCGCGCGGCGGGCCTGGCGCCCGACACCATGGGCGCCGCGCTCGGGGCGGGCCTCGTCCGGTGGCACGACCGCCACCCGGGATCCGAGCCCGTGGGCGTCGCCGAGTACGAGCGGCCCCCCGGCGTGGCGTGGGACGACGCGACGTACCGCGGCGACGCCTACGGCACGTTCGCGTGGGGGGCCTACGTGGCCGAGGTCGAGGTGGACCTGCGCACCTGCGCTACCCGGGTGCTCGACTTCGTCGCGGTGCAGGACGCCGGGTGCATCATCAACGAGGCGCTGGCGCGGGGCCAGATCCAGGGCGGCGTGGTGCAGGGGATCGGCTGGGCCCTGCTCGAGGAGTGCCGCTGGGCGGATGGGGCGATGGCGAACGCCCAGCTCACGAACTACCTCATCCCGACGGCGGCGGACGTGCCCCCGATCCGAGTCGCGTTCCGCGAGACGCCCTATCCCCTCGGCGCGCAGGGCGCGAAGGGGATGGGCGAGCTGCCGCTCGACGGGCCGGCGCCCGCGATCGTCAACGCCATCGCCGACGCGCTCGGGGTCGAGCCGACGGAGATCCCCGTGACGCCGGAGCGACTGATGGCCATTGCGGATTTGGGATTGCGGATTGCGGATTGAGGAACCCATCATGAGCGAATCCGCAATCCACAATCCGCAATCCGCAATGTCAATCACCATGCGCCTGAACGGCGTCGAAGTCTCCGTCTCCGTCTCCGCCGCCGACCGGCTCCTCGACACCCTGCGCGAAGGGCTCGGGCTCACGGGCACGAAGGAGGGCTGCGGGGAGGGGGAATGCGGCGCGTGCACGGTGTGGCTGGACGGCCTCCCGGTGTGCGCGTGCCTCGTGCCGGCCTATCAGGCGCGCGGCCGGCGCGTCGACACGGTCGAGGGGATCGATGCCGCGACCCTCTCGCCGTATCTCGAGAGCGGCGCGACGCAATGCGGCGCGTGTACGCCCGGCGTCGTCATGACGGCGGAGTGGATCCGCGCGCATCAGGACCTGCTGGCCACCCATTCCATCCGCGAGCTGATGGCCGGCAACCTGTGCCGCTGTACGGGATACGACGGCATCGTGGACGCGATCGAGCGCGCCACGGCCGACGGCGGTCGACCCCGGTGAGCGTGCTCCTGCCGGCCTCCCGCGCGGAAGTCCTGGCGATCCTCGCGGGCCACCCGGAGGCCGTACCGATCGCGGGTGGCACCGACCTGCTGGTGCATTGGCCGGCGCAGGTGGAGCGGCACGACCGGGCGTACGTGGACCTTTCGGGCGTGGCGGATCTCGGGCCACTGCGGTGGACGGACGACGCGCTGGTCCTCGGGGCGCGCACCACCTACTGGGACGTGATCCAGGACCGGCGCGCGGCGATCGAGTTCCCGCTGCTCGTCGCTGCCGCCCGCGAGGTGGGCGCGGTGCAGATCCAGGCGCGCGGCACGTGGGCGGGGAACATCGTCAATGCCTCGCCCGCTGCCGACGGCGTGCCCGCCCTGATGGCGTACGGCGCCGTCGTGGTGCTCCAGTCACTGGCGGGCACGGACGAGGTCTCCCTCGACCGGTTCTACACGGGCTACAAGCAGATGCGACGGCGTCCCGATCAGCTCGTCACCGCGATCCGGGTGCCGCGCGCCGCGCGCGACGTGCAGGCGTTCGAGAAGGTCGGCACGCGGCGCGCGCAGGCGATCGCCAAGGTCGGGCTCGCCGTGACGCGGGAGTCCGGGACCTGGCGGGTGGTGGCGTGGAGCGTGGCGCCGACGGTGCGCCGCTGTCCGGCGGTCGAGCGGCTGCTCGCCGACGGGATGCCGATCGGCGGGCCGTGGGACCTGCTGCCGGCGATCGACCAGGACGTCACGCCGATCGACGACGTGCGCTCGACGGCCGAGTACCGGCGACACACGCTGGCGCGCGTGCTGCACCACACGCTGCGCGATCACTGGGGGCGCGCGTGAGCGGGGAGCCGATACTCGGGGGGGACGAGGTGGCGGCGCTGCTCGCCCGCCTGCACGGGACGGCCGCGACCCTGGCGGCGGTCTATCCGGGCGAGCCCGACGGGCGCCAACCGGTGCACACCGTCTACGGCGGCGCACATGTCTTCACCGCCGACACCGCGCCGCGGCTCGGCGCATTGGCGCTGCGCGCCCTCGATGAGTTCGCGCCCGACCCCGAGACGTTCGCCCGCGCCATCCTGCTGACGCCGGGCGTCGATCCCGAGGCGGTGTACCAGCGGGTGCGAGACAAGCTGCGGCGCGAGCCCGTCGAGGACTTCCGGCTCGACTTCGAGGACGGCTACGGCGTCCGGCCCGATGCCGAGGAGGACGCGACGGCGATCGCCGGCGCCGCGGCCGTCGCCCGGGGGCTTGCCGAGGGCACGCTGCCGCCGTTCATCGGGATCCGCGTGAAGTCGCTCTCGGGAGAGCTCGCGCGGCGGGCGGTGCGCACCCTCGACCTCTTTCTCGCGACCCTGCTCGATCGCGCTGGCGGGCGGCTGCCGCCGGGCTTCGCCGTGACGCTGCCGAAGATCGTGGCGGCGGATCAGGTGGCCGCGCTGGCCGACGTGTGCGACCGCCTCGAGGAGCGTCACGCGCTCGCCGCCGGAGCGCTGCGCATCGAGCTGATGGTCGAGACGCCGCAGTCGATCCTCGATCCCGAGGGGCGGTGTCCCCTGCTCGCGCTGGCGCGCGCGGCGCGGGGTCGCGCCGTCGGCGCGCACTTCGGTGTGTACGACTTCACGGCGGCGCTGGGCATCACCGCCGCGCAGCAGCGGGTGCGGCACCCGGTGTGCGACCTCGCGCGCGGACTGATGCAGGTCGCGCTCGCCGGCACCGGGATCCGCCTGTCGGACGGCGCCACCAACGTGATCCCCGTGGGTGAGCGGGACGCGGTGTGGCGGGCGTGGCGCACCCACGTCAAGGACGTCCGCCACGCGCTCGCGACCGGCTTCTTCCAGGGGTGGGACCTGCACCCGGCTCAGCTGCCCACCCGCTATGCCGCGGTGTTCGCGTTCTTCCTGTCGGGCCGGGACGCGGCGGCGGCCCGGCTGCGGGCGTTCGTCGAGCAGGCGGCCCGGGCGACGCTGGTGGGAGCGGTGTTCGACGACGCGGCCACGGGGCAGGGACTGCTCAACTTCTTCCTGCGGGGGTTGAGCTGCGGGGCGCTCACCGCAGACGAGGTGCTCGCCGCCGGGCTCACGGCGGGCGAGCTGCGCAGCCGGTCGTTCGTCAGGATCCTGGAGGGGCGGCGCGCGGCCGCCAGCGGCTAGGGAAAGTCCCCGCCACCCGTCAGTGACCGACCCGGGCCATCCCGACGTCGTCGGGCAGGTGGGCCACCATCTGCTTGAACCGGTGCCACTCGGTGGCGGCCCACACCTCGGTCGTGGCGTGCCCCGCGATGCGGACCAGCGCCGCCACCTTGGTGGCGGTGGCGACGTCCGGCGAGCGGAACACGTCGAGGTAGTCGTAGGGGCCGAGCGTCGCGTAGCTCGCGACCCACTCGACATCCGGGCATTCCAGCTCGACCGCCCGCTTCGCCCGGCCCTCGAGGATCTCGACGAAGTGCGGTGACCGCACGGCCTCCGGCGAGAGCTTGGTCAGCATGATGAACGTGGGCATCTCACGGCTCCAATCGGGTCCAGGTGAACGATGAGGTCCGATTCCTGAGCGGCTCCTGAGAATGGGATGAAGACGTCCAGGACGGCTACGGCGTCGAATCGTGGACCAGCAGGTCGCCGAGCGATCGACCGGTGTGGAGGCGGGAAATGGCGTCCGCCACGAGCGGTGCGACGCTGACCACCCGCACCGGGATGCCGGGGAGCTCGGTTGCGGAGAGGGTGTCCGTGACGATGAGCCGGCGGAGACCCAACGGGGCGAGCCGCTCGCGGGCGGGTCCGACGAACAGCCCGTGGGTCGCCACCACGGTGAGCGCCGGCTGGCATCCCGCACCCAGCAGCGCGGCGGCGGCGGCGGCGACGGTCCCGCCGGTCGAGATCATGTCGTCCACGATCACGGGAGCACGGCCGGCCACGTCGCCCGTGACGCTCCGCACCGCCACGTCCGATCCACTGAGCCGGGCCTTCTGGACGATCGCCACGGGGAGCCGCAACGCGTCCGCATAGCGTTCGGCGAGGTGGGCGGCGCCCGCGTCCGGCGCGACCACGATGCCGCGCACCGGCGGGTCGTCCCCCAGCGCTGCCGCGAGCACCGGCACCGCGGACAGGTGCTCCAGGGGTGGCGCGAGAAACCCCTCCAGCGCCGCCGAGTGGAGATCCACGGCGACGATGCGCGCCAGGTCCCGCGTGCCCAGCAGATCCGCCACGACGCGCGCGCCGATCGCCTCGCGACCGGTGGCGCGCCGGTCCTGGCGCGCGTACGGGAAGTACGGCAGGACGGCGGTCACCCGCGCCGCGCCGGCGCGGCGACAGGCGTCGGCGAGGAGGAGGAGCTCGAGCAGGTGACGCTCGGCGGGCGGCCCGGCGGCCTGCAGCAGATAGACGTCGTGCCCGCGGACGCTCTCGCGGATCTCGACGTAGAGCTCGCCGTCAGGGAACGCGCGGATCGCGCACGCGCCCAGCGCGATCCCCAGCCGCCCGGCGGTCGCGGCGCCGAGCCCGGGATTGGCGGTGCCCGCGAAGAGGGTGAGCGTCACGCCGGGCGCTCAGTGCGCCGGCGCGGCTTCGGCTCCCGCCGCGTACATCGGCTCCACCAGCGCCGCCCGGATGCCCCGGAGGAGGTCACCCTGGCTGACGATCCCCACGAGGTTGCGCACGGTCCCGGAGCGATGGACGACGGGCAGGCTGTGCAGCCGCGTCTCGACCATCAGGTCCGCCGCCACGATGAGCGGCTCATCGGGCTCCACGCTCACGATGCCCCGCCGCATGATGTCGGCGACGTGGGCCGCCGACAGGGTGGGATAGTCGGCGATGCGCAGGGCGGGGTCCGGCCGGAACAGCCGCAGCACGTCCAGTTTGGTCACGATGCCGCGCAGGGCGCCCCCGGGATCCAGCACCGGGAAGGCGTTGAAGTCATGGCGGGCGAACAGGCTCAGCAGGTCGCCGATCGGGGTCGCGGGGGTCACCGTGATCGGCTCCCGCGTCATCACCTCATACACCGGCGTCGTTACGGTCCGTCTCGTCATCGGTCCGGCTCCTTGAAGGCGCTAGGGTCGAGCCGCCTTCACGGTGCAGTGTATCCGGCCCGCTCTGAGACGTCCGTGAAGCGTGGGTGAAGCGGCGATGACGCGGGGGCCAGAGGGCGACGCCCCACCCCTGCCCATGCGTCACGCCTGGGTCTCCCTCAGCGGAGCGCGGCGCCGGCGGCGATCCAGCGACCCAGCAGGGCGCGCTCGTCGTCGGTCATCGCGGTGACGTTGCCCAGGGGCATGGTCCGGGCGGTCACCGCCCGCTCGCGGATGCGGGGCGCCCACGCGCGCATCTGCTCGGGTGTATCGAAGACGGCCCCGGCAGGTGCGACGGTGATACCCGGTTGCGTCGGCGCCGCTGAATGGCACGGGGCGCACCGCTCGGCGATCACGACGCGCGCGGCGGCGAATGACGGTGGCATGCCGTCGGTGGCGGGGGGCGCGGGCGGGGCGGTCGCGACGGCGAGCGCGACGATCACGAGTGCGGCGGCGGGCAACAGCCACCGGTTGCGGCGGCCCTGGTTCTTCAGGTTGAACCAGTGGCGCGTCGCCACGCCGGCCAGGAACAGGCCGGCCAGCACGGCCCAGCTCCACGAATGCCCGTAGGTGACGGGGAAATGCCCGCCGATCATCGTGAACACCACCGGCAGGGTGAAGTAGTTGTTGTGCAGCGAGCGCAGGGCGGCCTGCGCGCCGCGCGCCGCATCGGGCGTTCGGCCCGCCGCGAGCGCCGCGACCATCGCCCGCTGCGCGGGAATGATCACCCGCCACACGTTGGCCGCCATGATGGTGCCGAGGGCCGCGCCGACGTGGAGGAACGCACCGCGAGCGCTGAACACCTGTGTGAGGCCGAACGCCAGCCCGATGACGAGACCCGCGAGCGCCACGCCGAGCACGGCCGGCCGGCGCCCCAACGGCGAGCGGCACAGCAGGTCGTAGGCGAGCCAGGCACTCGCCAGGGCGGCGAGCCCGATGCCCACGGCTGCGAGGACCGGGATCCGCGCGACGGCGGGATCGACGAGCCAGGTGCGGGCCCCGACGTAGTAGATCAGGCACAGCAGGGTGAACCCGGTCCACCACGTGGCGTACGCTTCCCACCGGAACCAGTGGAGGGTGTCCGGCAGGCGCGCCGGCGCGACCGCGTACTTCACCACGCGATAGAACCCGCCGCCGTGCACCGACCACAGCTCGCCGCCGACGCCCGGCTCGGGCGTCGCGGGCGGCTGGATCCGGCTGTTGAGCCAGTTGAAGTAGAACGACGTCCCGATCCACGCGATCCCGGTGATCACGTGGGCCCAACGGACCACCAGCTGGGTCCACTGCTCGACGTGCGGCGCCACGCTCACCGGCCGCGATACGTGGAGTAGCCGAACGGGCTGACGAGCAGTGGGACGTGATAGTGCCCCTCGTCGTCGACGGTGAACACGACGTCCACGTGCGGATAGAACGTCGCCGTCCCGTGGCGGCCGAAGTAGTCCGCCGTCCCGAACCGCAGGCGGTACACGCCGGCCGCGCGGGTCACGCCGGGCGGCAGCAGGTTCGCCACCCGGCCGTCGCCGTCGGCGGCCGCCGCCGCGACGTCGGTCCACCCCGCACCCGCGTGCATCGCGAGCGAGACGGACAGGCCCGCGGCCGGCTGGCCGCTGCTGGTGTCGAGGATGTGCGTCGTGATCTCCGTCGTGCTCCGGGTCATGGGACCGCCAGTCGTTCGAGTCTGAGCCGTGTGATCTCCGCCTGCTCCCCCGCGGTTTCGCGCAACTCCATGGCCGGGTCATTCCCGAGTCGCCGCCGCAGCTCAGCGAGTATCTCGTCCGCGGATCGGCCCGTGGCGCGAATGAGAAAGACGTGTCCGAACCGCCGCTCGTACTCGGCGTTGCCGGCTGCCAGCGCGACCCGGGTCTCCTCGTCCGCCGTGGCGGCGCCCGCCTGCTCCTGGCGCGACCACTCGCGCGTCGGGGCGTGGCGGGGGTCGGCGGAGGCGCGGTCCCCGATGCGCGGGTGCGCCGCGAACGCCTCACGCCAGTCCTCCGGACCGAGCGCCCGCCACGTCCGGTCGGCCGCGGCGAGCACCGCGGCGTCGCTCGCGAAGGGCCGGGCGGCGAGCATGGCCGCGGTCCACCGGACGGAGGCGCAGCAGCGCAGCAGCGCCGCGCGAGCGTCCGCGTCCGACAAGGCGTTCAAGCCCTCGGCGAGCGTCATGCGGGTCTCCCGAACAGCCGCAGCCGTGCCACCCCGCCGTCCGGGTAGATGTTGAGCCGCACGTGCGTGGCCGGTGCGGGGGCGTCGAGATCGAAGTGATGCGACGCGTTCGCCCGGAGCGTGCTCCGCGGGAGCAGCTCGCGCCAGCCCGCGTCGGGGCCGGGGGCGCTGTGGGCCGGCGCGCCGGGGGCATCGCACGCCTCGAGGCTCGCCCCGTCGGGGTAGTTCCCCTTGAAGTGCGTCGTATCCAGCTCGACCGCGGACGGCATCCCGCGGTGGCCGAGGCGGATCACCACCCAGTCATGCCCCGGCCCGCGGCGCCGGCGCGTCTCCCACCCGTCGCCCATGTTCGCCGGCGGATCGGGCATCAGCAGGTTGAGCGGCTCGGAGAAGAACTCGTCGCTCGACGCGAGCGGCACGCCGCCGTGCGCCACGGCGATGAGGTCGATCGGCCGACCCGCGGCCGCGAGGGCCGCCCAGTCGGGGCGGGCGGCTCCCCAGATGCGGAGGCGTGCCACGCCGCCGTCGGGGTAGATGTTGAGCCGCACGTGGGTGGCGGAGGCGCCGTCCCGCGCGTCGATGGGGTTCTCCGCGTGGCCCTCGAGGCGCGTCCGCGGGACGATCTCGTGCCAGGACAGGCTGGCGAGCGCGTCGGGGGTCGGCTCTCCCGCGGCGTGCGCCGCGTCGAGCGAGCAGGCCTCGGGGTAGTTGCCGCGGAAGTGGTTGGTGTCCACGGTCACCGCCCGGATCACTCCCGGGACACCGAGTCGGATCACGCACCAGTCGTGGCCCGGCTCGCGCCGCCGGCGGGTCTCCCAGCCGTCCATCCA
>Ga0075302_1000030_pt1 | contig 17063 bp, 15 predicted proteins | sample Browns_TuleB_D1_FD_120059 | JGI IMG/M metagenome (GOLD analysis project Ga0075302, IMG submission 120059) | Natural and restored wetland microbial communities from the San Francisco Bay, California, USA, that impact long-term carbon... | ecosystem: Environmental > Terrestrial > Soil > Wetlands ...
CATCCCCGTCCACCAGGCGATGCTCACCGAGGTCCACACCGTGGCGCCGGGCGACACCCTGGGCAGCGCCGTGGATCTCATCCTCGCGCAGTCGCAGCCCGATTTCCCGGTGGTGGACGGCGACACCGTCGTCGGGATCCTGGGGCGCACCGACCTGCTCGGCGCACTGGCCCGGGAGGGCAAGACCGCCCGCGTGGGCGACGTGATGCAGCGCCAGTTCGTGTCGCTCGATCCGGCCGAGATGCTCGAGGGCGCGTTCCGGCGGCTCCAGGAATGCCGCTGTCGCACCGCTCCCGTGGTGCGCGACGGCCGCCTCGTCGGCCTCGTGACGATGGACAACCTCGGAGAGTTCCTCGCGATCCAGGCAGCACTCGAAAAGCAGGGAGCCGGGAAGGGGCGGGCGGCGTAGCGTCGCAGATGGCAGATGGCAGATGGCAGCCTCACCCGCCTTCTCTGCTAACTGCTATCTGCTATCTGCCATCTCCCTTCCGCTTCCACACCATCGGCCGAATCTCCCGCGCCGTCCGCTCGGCGGCTCCCTGCGCCCGCGCCAGCTGCCGCACGTAGTCCTCCCGCCACGCGGCCGGGATGTGCGCCCGGAAGAATCCCGCCGTCATCACGTCGCCGCGCGGCTCCCCGGCCGCGCCGAACCCCACGTCCACGACGTCGCCCAGAAAACACGTCGAGGACCCGGTGTCCATCGCGTTGATCACGCGGCAGTCCAGGTGGGCGTAGCAGTCGTCCAGCAGCGGCGCGCCAGTCGCGCCGGTGCGGTGCGGCACCGTCGCCAGCTTGTCCACGTCGCGGCGGCTGTGGAACCCGAGGTGGTGGATCAGGTCGTACTGGTCGGTGCGCAGCAGGTGCAGCGCGAACGCCCCGGAGCCGAAGATCAGGTCATGGCTGAAGTTGAACTTGTGGATGAAGACGGCGATGCGCGGGATCGCCGGCACGATGGACGCGCGGATCGCGCTGTCGATGATCATCCCGTTGCGCACCCCGGCCCGGGCCGACGTGATGGCGACGACGGGGGACGTGAGCGTGCGCAGCAGCTGGTAGGTGTCGTCGGGCGTGAGCATTAGCTTTCAATATATGAGCACCCTGATCGAGCGGTTCCGCGCCCACGTGATGGGATCCGGGCTCTTCCGAGACGGCGGGGACCAGGGACGGGGGACGGGGGATGGCCTCGCTTGCGTGCTCGCGGTGTCGGGCGGCGCGGACTCCCTCGCGCTGCTCGACCTGATGCACGCCGTGGCCCCGGAGCTGGGACTGGCCCTCGTGGTCGCCCACGCGGATCACGGCATTCAGCCGGGGAGCGGGGCGGTGGCGGCGACGGTGGAGGCCCTCGCCGGGCGCTACGGGCTGCCGTGCGTGGTGGGCCCCCTCGGCCTCGGCACCGGGACGACGGAGACCGCGGCGCGGCGCGCGCGATACGCCTGGCTGCGCGAGGTGCAGCGGTGCCGGGGAGCCCGGTTCCTCGCGACGGCGCACCACCAGGACGACCAGGTCGAAACCATCCTGCTGCGCGTGCTGCGCGGCTCCGCCCCGGCTGGGCTGGCGGGCATGCGCCCGCGGGCGGCGGGCGGACTGGTGCGACCGCTGCTCCCGTTCGACCGCGTGGAGCTCGCGCGGCACGCGGCGGCCCGGGACTTGCCCGTTCACGACGATCCGGCGAACCGGGATCCTCGTCACCTGCGGTCGTGGGTGCGCGCCGTCCTCGTGCCGCTGCTCGTCGAGCGGCTCGGCCACCGGGTGACGGACGACGTGTTGCGCCTCGGTGTCCACGCGGCGCGCGACCGCCGGGCGTGGGATGCCGTGCTGCAACTCCTGCCGGGGCTGGACCTTCGGACGTCGGGCGGGGGATTCGACGTTGCCCGGGGCGCGCTGGGCCGCTATGATGACGCGGTAGGCGTCGAGCTGCTGCGCGCCGCGAGTCGGCGCGTCGGTCTCGTCCTCGGACTGCGGCGCGGGCTCGCGCTGGTGGCGCTCGCCCGGGGGCAGTCGGGGCATCGGGTCGAGCTGGGCGGCGGCTGGGTGGCGGAGTCGGCGTTCGACCGCCTGGTGGTGGCGCCAGCGGCGGCACCGCGTCCGGCGGCGGTCGCGGCACCCACGGGTCCGCGCGGCGCCCTGCGGTTCGGTCCGTTCCGGGTCGAATGGTGTCCGGAGACGGCTCCCGCGCGGGTGGTGAGGGACGGGTGGCGCACCTGGATCCCGCCCGGGGAGTGGACGGTGCGGGCGTGGGTGCCCGGGGATCGACTCGCGCCACTCGCCGGTGCGGGGCGCCGCGCGGTGCGACGGCTGCTCGCCGAGGCGCGCGTGCCGCGGCGCGAGCGGACCGGATGGCCGGTTGTGACGCGGGGCGAGACGATCCTCTGGGTCCCGGGCGTCTGCCGCAGCGATGCGGCGGTGCCCGAGGCGGGAACCGAGACGGTGCGACTTGACGTTTTCCGGGAAGACGGCGGCTAGCCGGACGGGCGGGCAGGCGTTCGCCCGTATCGTGTTCGATGCGGACACAATCGCCGCACGCGTCGCGGAGCTCGGCCGCGAGATCACCGCGGCGTATCCCGACGGCGATCTCCTCGTGCTCGGCCTCCTCAAGGGGTCGTTCATCTTCCTCAGCGACCTGGTCCGCCAGATTGACCGGCCGCTGCAGGTCGACTTCCTCGTGGCGGCGAGTTACGGAGCGGGAACGGAGTCGAGCGGGGAAGTCCGGCTGCTGTACGATCCCGAGACGGAGCTCGAGGGTCGGCACATCCTCCTGGTGGAGGACATCATCGACACCGGCCGGACGCTCGAGCGGCTGATGGAGCTGCTGCGGGCCCGCCGGCCGGGCAGCATCGAGATCTGTGCGCTGCTGCACAAGCACATCGCGGCGCACCTGACATACGACGCCCGATTCGTCGGGTTCGATGCCCCCCGGGCGTTCCTGGTGGGCTACGGGCTCGACCATGCGGAGAACTTCCGGCACTTGCCGTACATCGCGAGCCTGACCTAGATGGCCAACCGACCCCCCCCGCCGCCCCGCGAGTTCGACTGGGCGCGGATGCTGCGCACGCTGTCGTTCTGGGCCCTCGTGATCGTGGGCTCCATCGCGCTGGTGCAGTTCGCCTCCACCCGCCGCCAGGAAGCGGCCGAGATCTCCTACAGCGAGTTCGTGGAGGAGCTCGAGTCGGGCAACGTCGCCGCCGTGGAGATCACCGAACGCCAGCGCATCCGCGGCACCTTCCGGCGTGCCGTGACCGTCGCCAACCGCGAGTCCGAGCGGTTCGTCACGCTGCTGCCGTTCGAGTCGAGCGACGCCTGGACCGCGCAGCTGCGGACGCAGGGCGTCGAGGTCAGTGCCAAGGAGGTGCGCCAGTCGTTCGGCGTGCTGATGCTGAGCTTCCTGCCGTACCTGCTGATGCTCGGGCTCATCGTCTTCATGCTGCGGCAGATGCAGCAGGGCGGGAACCGCGCGTTCGCGTTCGGGAAGTCGAAGGCCAAGATGCTCGCGGGCGACACGCCCAAGGTCACGTTCGCCGACGTGGCCGGATGCGACGAAGCCAAGATGGAGCTCGAGGAGATCATCGAGTTCCTGAAGGACCCGCAGAAGTTCCAGCGGCTGGGCGGACGGCTGCCCAAGGGGGCGCTGCTCGTCGGGCCGCCGGGCACCGGCAAGACGCTGCTCGCCAAGGCGGTGGCGGGCGAGGCGGGGCGGCCGTTCTTCTCGATGTCCGGCTCGGACTTCGTGGAGATGTTCGTCGGGGTCGGCGCGTCGCGGGTCCGGGACCTGTTCGAGCAGGGCAAGGCGCACGCGCCCTGCATCATGTTCATCGACGAGATCGATGCCGTGGGCCGGCACCGCGGCGCCGGCCTCGGGGGCGGCCACGACGAGCGCGAGCAGACGCTCAATCAGCTGCTCGTCGAGATGGACGGGTTCGAGTCGAACGATGGCGTGATCCTGCTCGCCGCCACCAACCGGCCCGACATCCTCGACCCGGCCCTGCTGCGGCCGGGCCGGTTCGACCGCCAGATCGTGGTGGACATGCCCGACGTGAAGGGGCGGGAGCAGATCCTCCGCGTGCATACGCGCAAGATCCCGCTGCACCCGGGGGTCAACCTGCAGCGGATCGCGCGCGGCACGCCGGGTCTCGCGGGCGCCGAGCTGGCCAACATCGTCAACGAGGCGGCGCTGCTCGCCGCGCGGCGCAACAAGTCCGCGGTGGACAACCACGACCTCGAGGACGCGAAGGACAAGGTGATGCTCGGCCTCGAGCGCAAGAGCCTGGTGCTCTCGGACGAAGAGCGGCGGCTCACCGCCTACCACGAGGCGGGCCACGCGCTCGTCAACATCAAGATCCCGGGGCTCGATCCGATCCATAAGGTGACCATCGTGCCCCGCGGCCGGGCACTGGGGCTCACGTTCTGGCTCCCGGAAGAGGACCGGCACGGCTACACCAAGGAGTACATCCTCGGGCGCCTCGCCACCGCCTACGGCGGCCGCGTGGCCGAGGAGCTGGTGTTCGGCGCCGACAAGGTGACGACCGGGGCCGCGCAGGACATCCAGCAGGCCACCGAGCTCGCGCGGCGGATGGTGACGCAGTTCGGGATGAGTGACGTCGTCGGGCCGGTGGCGGTCGGCGATCGCGAGGCGGAGATTTTCCTGGGGCGCGAAGTGGTGCAGCGCCGCGAGGTCTCGGAAAGCACCGCGGAAGTGGTGGACCACGAGGTGCGGCGGATCCTGTCCGAGGCGTTCGAGCGGGCCCGCAGCATCGTCACGGCGAACCGCGACGACCTGGACCGCCTCACCGCCGCCCTGCTCGAGCGCGAGACCCTCGATCGCGAGGACGTCGACACGCTGATGTCCGGGAGGCCGCTCGCGCCCCTGCCCCCAGCCGCCGTCGCGGTGCCCGAGCCGGCGCCTCGCGAGCGGCCGGCCGGCGCCTCGCCGCCGGTCCTCGGCAGCCCGCCCCCCGAGCCCGCGGGCGCGTGAGGGTCCGCGCCCTCGCCGCGCACACGCCCGAGGCGGTGCGCGCGGCGCTCGTGGCGCGCGGGTGGGAGGGCGACCCGGCCCGTTTCGCCGCCGCCGGACTCCACGCCCTGGTGGTCCTGCTGGAAGACGTCACCGACGACGAGCGGGAGGCGCTGGTCCGCTGGGCCGCGCGGTGCGGGACCGACGTCCTGACCGGACCGGGGTGGGGGCTCGTGGCCGGTGCCGCGAGCCGCCTCGCGCCGCTGGCGCGCTTCGACCGGGTCCCCGCGGGGCTCGAGCGCCTCGCCGAACCGCTCGGGCGCTATCTGATGGCCCACGCCGAGCCGCCGCGCCGCTGGGTCGTCGCGGGCGGCGCGATCGCGCTCGATCAACCGGTGCTCGTGGGGGTGCTGAACGTCACGCCCGACTCGTTCTCCGACGGCGGGACCATCGCGGGAGTCGACGACGCACTGCGTCACGCCGAGCGGCTGCGAGCCGATGGCGCCCACCTGATCGACGTCGGGGGGGAGTCCACACGTCCGGGCGCGGCCGGCGTCCCGGCGGCGGAGGAAGCCGCGCGGGTCGTGCCGGTGGTGACGGCGCTCGTGGCGAAGGGCCTGGGGCCGGTGTCGGTGGACACGCGCAAGGTGGACGTGGCGCGGGCAGCGCTCGGGGCGGGCGCCGCGGCGGTCAACGACGTGTCGGGCCTGGCCCACGATCCGGGGCTGGCCGGCGCGGTGCACGACGCGGGAGCGGGGATCATCCTGATGCACATGCGCGGCACGCCCGACACGATGGACGCCCTCGCGTCCTACACGCACGTGGCGCTCGAGGTCGCGGACGAGCTGCGCCTCGCCGCCGACCGCGCCCTGGGGGCCGGGATCGACGCGGACCGGATCGCGCTCGATCCGGGCTTCGGGTTCGCCAAGACCGCCGCGCAGAACCTCCGGCTGCTGGACGAGCTGGCCACCGTCGTCGGTCTGGGGTACCCCGTCGTGGTGGGCCCGTCGCGCAAGCGGTTCCTCGGCGCGGCCACCGGCCGCCCCGTGACCGACCGCGATCGCGCGACGGCGGTCGCCTGCGCGCTGGCCTGGGAGCGCGGCGCCCGGCTGTTCCGGGTCCACGACGTCGCCCTCACCCGGGAGGCGCTGGCGCTCGCCGGCGCGGTGACCGGGCCGTGACCTTCGACGCCCTCCGGTTCCTCGTGCCCAGCCTGTGGCCGGACACGGTCGAGATCCTGCTTGTCGCGGCGGTGCTGTACCGCTTCCTGCTGTATCTCGTCGGCACGCGGGCGATCCAGATCATGCTGGGGCTCGGGATCCTCGTGGTCGCGTACCTCGCCGCCGCGGCCGCGCATTTCGCGATGATCAAGCACCTCCTCGACGTGCTCTTCGCGTACGGGGCGTTCGTGGCGGTGGTGGTGTTCCAGCCGGAGCTGCGCAACGCGCTCGCCCGCCTGGGCGAGTCGCGGTGGGTGCGGTCGTTCGCGCGCGGCGATCGCCAGTCCGTGGCGGAGGAGATCGCCGAGGCGCTCGACCGCCTCTCCCGGGCGGGGACGGGAGCCCTCGTGGCGATCGAGGGGGACATCGAGCTGGACGAGTTCATCGCGTCGGGCGCCCCGCTCGACGCCGCCGTCTCCGCCGACCTGCTCACCACCATCTTCACGCCCTACGCGCCGCTGCACGACGGCGCGGTGCTGATCCGCGCCGACCGCATCATCGGGGCGGGTTGCGTCCTGCCGCTCACCCAGCACACGGTGGTCGACAAGTCGCTCGGGACCCGCCACCGGGCGGCGATCGGCCTGTCGGAGGAGACCGACGCGCTGGTGCTGGTGGTCTCCGAGGAGACCTCGGCGATCTCCGTCGCGAGCCACGGCCGGCTGGTGCGCAACCTGACCCCCGACCAGGTGCGCGGTCTGCTGTCGGGCGCGCCGCTGCCGCCCGCCGCCGCCGAGCCGGTGCCCGCCGCTGGCGCCTGAGCGTCCGCCGTATCGGCTCGCCGCCGTCGTCGCGGCGCTGGTGCTCGCGGGCTACGTCCTCACGCTCGCGCCCACCGTGACGTTGTGGGACGCGGGCGAGCTGATCACCGCCGCGCACGGCCTCGGCATCCCCCACCCGCCCGGCACGCCCCTCTTCGTCCTCCTCGGGCATGTCTGGGGGGACCTGGTGGCGGTCGGAGACTATGGCTGGCGCCTCAACCTCTTCAGCGCGGTAGTCTCCGCGGCCGGCGCGGGCTGTCTGTTCCTCTGCGCCCATCGGCTGCTGGCGGGGGAGGCGGCGCTCGAGCGGACGGGGGGGGCGGCCGCCGCCGCCGTGCTCGCGGCGTTCGCCCTCACGTCGTGGCAGAACGCCAACGAGAGCGAGGTGTACGGCGTGGCGACCGCCACGATGGCCGCGGTGTGCTGGCTCGCCTTGCGGTGGCGCGATACGCGAGGCACGCCGCGGGCGGCGCACCACCTCCTGCTGATCGTGTACCTTCTCGCGCTCTCGGTGGGCAACCACCTGCTCGCGCTCCTCGTCGGGCCCGCGGTCATCGGGTTCGTCTGGGCGGTGCTGTGCGGCGCGCCGGCGGCGGACCCGCGGGAGCGCCGCGGTGAGTGGGCCGCGGCGGGCGCGCTGGCCGCCGTGTGGGTAGCCCTGATCGCCGTGGGCCTCGGCCAGGCGGTGCTGTTCTGGGGCGCCGCGGCGCTCGTCGTCGCGGCGGTGATCGCGGGCCTGGTCGTGCGGGCGGGCGCGTTTCCGGTCGCCGCCGCCCTCGCCGCCGCCGTCGGGGTCTCGACCTACGGGTATCTCTACGTCCGCTCCGGCCTCGATCCGAGGCTCGACATGGCGGACCCCGAGACCTGGAGCCGCCTGCTCGCGGTGGTCCGGCGCGAGCAGTACCCACCCCGCAGCCCGCTGGACAACCCGCTCTTCGTCTCGGGGCCGGCCAACCCGGGACGCACGCCGGAGCTGTTCCTGCAGCAGCTGCTCAACTACGTGCAGTACTTCGACTGGCAGTGGGCCCGCGCCGTGCCGCAGTGGGGACGGGTCGCGTGCACGGCGGTGTTCGCGACGCTGGGGATCGGGGGCCTGCGCACCCTGGCGTCGCGCGATCGGGCGGGGGCGTGGCTGGTCGGGGGACTGTGGCTGGTGACGGGCCTCGGCCTGGTGGTGTACATGAATTTCAAGCCGGGCTTCTCCCTGTTCTGGGACCGGTACCCCACCATTGCCCAGCACGAGGTCCGGGAACGGGACTACTTCTTCGTGGCCAGCTTCCAGGCGTGGGGCCTCCTCGCGGGGCTCGGGCTGGCGGACCTGGCGGGCCAGCTGCGGGCCCGCTGGCGCTGGGGCGTGGCGGTGCTCGCGGGCGCGCTGGTCCCGGTGGTGGGCAACGCGGCCGCCGCGACGCGGCGCGGCGCCGACGCATGGCTGGCCCGCGACTTCGCCTACGACTTGCTGCAGTCGGTCGGTCCCTACGGGATCGTGTTTGTGCTCGGCGACAACGACACCTATCCCCTGTGGTACGCCCAGGAGGTCGACGGGGTGCGCCGCGACGTATCGGTCGTCAACCTGTCGCTCGCCAACACCGACTGGTACCTGGCACAGCTGCGCCGCGCGCCGGGGATCTTCGACCCGGCCGAGGCGCCGTGGTACACCGCCACGGCCCCGCCCGGTCTGCTGCTCGACGTGCCGGAAGCGACGCTGCGGGCGGTGGTCCCGCTGCAGATGGACCGCGACCGAAGCCTGACGACCGGTGCGATCACCGTGCCGTTCCACGTGGGGGACGTGCTGTGGCCGCGCGATCAGCTGATCCTGTTGCTGTTGCAGCGGCATCTCGGCCAGCGCGCCATCGGGTTCGCCGTCTCGTCGGGTCGCAGCGCCTGGCTCGGGTTGGATCGCCATTTCGTGCAGCGCGGCCTGGTGTACGAGGTCTTCAACGGCCGGCCCGATACCGTGGCGGGGTATCCCTCGGGCCTGCAGGGGATCCCGGTGGACACGGCGCGGACGCGGCTCCTGGCTGACAGCGTGTACCGCTATGCCGGCCTGGACCGCCGTCCCCCGGCGCACCTCGAGCCCTCGGCCCGCCAGATCGCGACGACCCTGGGGGCGCCCCTCCTCGAGCTGGCACAATCCCGGGCCGTGGCCGGGGATTCGAGCGGCACCCTCCGGTACCTGCGGCGAGCGTACCAGCTGGTCCCATCCGACGGCCTGGCGGCGGCCATTCGACAGGTGGAGCGGGCCGGGGTGGCGGCTTTGGTGGGTGGCGCGGGGGATCCCGGCCGTAAGTGACGGCGGGAGTATTGTTTCCGTCCCTCCGCATTCCTACCTTTCACGGCTATGAATTTTGCCGACCTCACCGGGCGGCTGTCCGCCATCCGGGCGGAAATCGCCCGGCGCCAGGTCGAGGGGGGATGGACCCATCCGGTCACCATCGTGGCCGTGACCAAGGGGTTCGGTCCGGACGCCGTCGTGGCGGCGCTGTCCGCGGGACTGCCCGACGTCGGCGAGAACCGGGTGCAGGAGGCGCTGGCCAAGATGGACGCGGTGGCCGCCCGGGGCCTCGCGCCGCGCTGGCACCTGATCGGGCAGCTGCAGCGGAACAAGGCGCGGTTCGTGCCGGGGCGCTTCGCGCTGGTGCACGCCCTGGACTCGCTCGGACTGGTGCATGAGCTGGACCGCCGCGCGGCGCAGGCGGGTGTGCGGGTGCCGGTGCTGGTGCAGGTCAACGTGGCGGGCGAGGCGCAGAAGGGCGGCTGCGCGCCCGCGGACGCGAGCGACGTGGTGCGCGGCGCGGCGCGGAGCGAGGCGCTCGCCGTCGAGGGGTTGATGACGCTGGCGCCGTTCACCGATGACGAGGGGACCCAACGCCGTACGTTCCGCGAGCTGCGCGTGCTGCGGGACCGGCTTCAGGAGGACGGGACATGGCTGCCGACGCTGTCGATGGGGATGTCCGGGGACTACGGTTCGGCCGTAGCCGAAGGGGCCACGCTGATCCGATTGGGTACCGCCCTGTTCGGGCCGAGGGACACATGAGCGAGGACGACGCTTTCCATCTCACGCCGCTCGACGTGCGCCACCAGGAGTTCCGGCGGACCTTGCGCGGATACGACGTGCAGGGAATCGAGGAGTTCCGGGGCCGGGTGGCCGACGAGCTGGAGCGGGTGATCCGGGAGCGCAGCGTGCTGGAAGAGCGGCTCTCGGCGCTCACCGAGCAGCTGCGGGGCTACCGGGACCGGGAGCGGGCCATGAACGAGGCGTTGGTCGCCGCGCAGCAGCTGCGCGAGGAGATGCGCGGCGCCGCCGAGCGCGAGGCGCAGGTGATCCTGCGGGAGGCCGAGGTGCACGCGCAGCGCTTCCTCGACGAGGCGCGCAACAGCGAGCGGCAGGCCGAGGAGCGGCTGGCCGAGGTGGAGCGCCAGTTCCATGTGTACATCACCGGGTTTCGGCAGCTGCTCGAGCGGCAGCTGGCGGAGCTCCGCACCCTCGACGGGAGCGTCCGCTCGACGTGAGGGTGGCCGAGGCCGTGCGGGCGGTGCGCCAGCACAGCGCGCTCGCTCCGGAGGTGGCGGTGATCCTCGGCACCGGTCTGGGCGGGCTCGCCGAGGCGCTCGACGGGGCGACCCGGATCCCCTACGGCGCGATCCCCGGATTCCCGCGCGCCACCGTCGAGACCCACGAGGGGCGGCTGCTCCTCGGAACGCTCGCAGGCCGGCCGTGCGCGATGATGCAGGGCCGGTTCCACCGCTACGAAGGCTACACCCTCCAGCAGGTGACCTTTCCGGTGCGCGTGCTGCGGGCGCTCGGCGCCACGACCCTGGTGGTCTCGAACGTCTCGGGCGGGATGCACCCGCTCTGGGACCTGGGCGACCTCGTGCTGATCGCGGACCACATCAACCTGCTCGGCGACAACCCGCTGGTCGGCCCCAACGACGACGCCGACGGGCCCCGGTTCCCGGACATGTCGGCGGCGTACGACCCCGCGTTGCGGGCCCTGGCGCGCGCGGCGGCCCTGGCGCAGGGCGTCACGCTGCGCGAGGGGGTGTACGTGGCAGTGCCCGGTCCCAGCCTCGAGACGGCGGCCGAGTACCGCATGCTGCGGACGCTCGGGGCCGACGTCGTAGGCATGAGCACCGTTCCCGAAGTCATCGTCGCCCGCCACCAGGGGATGCGGGTGCTCGGTCTCTCGATCATCACCGACCTGGGCCTGCCCGATGCGCTCGAGCCGACTTCGGTGGAGCGGATCATCGCCGTGGCGCGCGCGGCCGAGCCGCGGCTCACCGCGCTGGTGCGCGCCGTGGTGGAGCGGATGGACTGATGGCGTACCCGGTGCTGGACGCAGGGGTCACGGCGGACGCGCTCGAGCGGGAGCTCCTGGCCCGCTGGCGGTCGGAGGGTCTGTTCCACCGCGTCACCGACGCCACCCGCGGCGGGCCGCCCTTCGTGTTCTTCGAGGGGCCGCCCACGGCCAACGGCCGGCCCGGCATCCACCACGTCTTCGCCCGCACCATCAAGGACCTCATCTGCCGCTACCAGGCGATGCAGGGCCGCTCGGTCACCCGCAAGGCGGGCTGGGATACGCACGGTCTCCCGGTCGAGATCGAGGTCGAGAAGCAGCTGAAGATCTCCGGCAAGAGGCAGATCGAGGCGTACGGAATCGCGGAGTTCAACCGGCTGTGCCGCGAGTCGGTGTTCCGCTACAAGCGCGATTGGGAGGAGCTGTCGGAGCGGGTGGGGTACTGGCTCGACTACGACCACCCCTACGTCACCTACACCAACGAGTACATCGAGTCGGTGTGGTGGCTGCTGCGGCGCCTGTTCGACCGTGGCCTGCTGTATCGCGGGCACAAGGTGCTGCCGTACTGTCCCCGGTGCGGCACCGCGCTGTCCTCCCACGAGCTCGCCCAGGGCTACGACACGGTGCAGACGAACTCCGTGTTCGTCACGTTCCCGCTCGCCGGTGAGGTGGATCGGCACCTCGTGATCTGGACCACGACCCCGTGGACGCTCCTGTCCAACGTGGCGGTCGCGGTGCACCCCGACCTGGAGTACGGGGAGTACGAGTTGGGCGGCGTCCGGTACGTCGCGGCCGTGACGCGGGCCCCGCACGTGCGCGTGGGCGGGCGGCCGCTCGCCGAGGGGCGGCGGGTCGCGACCTTCTCCGGCCGTGACCTCGTGGGGCGCCGCTACGCGCGGCCGATCGACGTCGTGCCGCTGCCGCCCGACGACGAGCGCGCCATGGTCGTGCCGGGCGACTTCGTCACGGCGGAGGATGGCACCGGGCTGGTGCACCTGGCGCCGGCCTTCGGCGCGGACGACTTCCAGGCCGGGCGCGCGCACAGGCTCGCGATCGTCAATCCGGTGGCGCCGGACGGCACGTTCCAGGGCACCTCGTGGCCCGACATCGAGGGCCGGCTCGTCACCGACAAGGCGACGAACCAGCTGATCATCGAGCGGCTGAAGCGTGACGGCCGGTGGCTCGAGACGCTCCCCCACAGCCACACCTACCCGTTCTGCTGGCGCTGCGACTCGGCGCTGATCTACTACGCCCGCAGCTCGTGGTTCGTGCGCACCACCGCGTTCCGGGACCGCATGCTGGCGGTGAACGCCGATGTCGCGTGGCACCCGCCCGAGGTCGGGTCCGGCCGCTTCGGCGCGTGGCTCGAGAACAACGTGGACTGGGCGCTGTCGCGCGATCGCTACTGGGGCACGCCGCTGTGCGTGTGGGAGTGCGATGCGACGCCGGAGCATCGCGACGTGGTGGGATCGTTCGCGGAGCTGGCCGAGCGCTGGGGCCGGCCGCTCCCGGCGGACTTCGACCCGCACAAGCCGCACATCGACGGATACACGTGACCGTGCCGCACCTGCGGCGGCACCATGCGTCGCGTCCCCGAGGTGATCGACGCGTGGTTCGATTCCGGGTCGATGCCGTACGCGCAGTGGCACTACCCCTTCGCGGGCGAGGCCGAGTTCCGCGCGCAGTTCCCGGCGGACTTCATCTGCGAGGGCGTGGATCAGACGCGCGGGTGGTTCTACTCGCTGCTCGCCATCGCCGTCGGGGTGTTCGACGCGCCGGCGTACCGCCACGTGATCGTCAACGAGCTGGTGCTCGACGCCCAGGGCCAGAAGATGTCGAAGAGCCGCGGCAACGTGGTGGAGCCGGCGGCCGTCATCGCCGACGCCGGCGCGGACGCGCTGCGCCTGTACCTCCTCGGTCAGAGCCAGGTGTGGCTGCCCAAGCGGTTCGACGCGGCGCAGATCGCCGAGCTCGCCGGCCGGTTCCTCACGACGCTGCGCAGCACCTACGACTTCTTCGCCCGCTACGCCGGCGACTGGACGCCCGCCGCGGCGCCGGCGGAGGCCACCCGGCCCCTGGTCGACCGCTGGCTCCTGGCGCGGCTCGATGAGGTGAGCGGGGCGGTGGGGGCGGCGTGGGGCGGCTTCGACGCCACGGCGGGGGTGCGGGCGCTGATCGACTTCACCGTGGACGACCTGTCCAACTGGTACGTGCGCGTGAACCGGAGCCGCTTCTGGGCGCCCGACCGGGAGCCCGATCCGGCGGCCCTGGCGACGCTGCACGAGGCCCTGGTCACGGTGGCGCGCCTGCTCGCGCCCGCGGGTCCCTTCCTGGCGGACTGGCTCCATCGGGCCCTCGCGGGAACCTCCGTCCATCTGGCACGGTTCCCGCAGGATCGGGAACGGCGGGCCCCCGACCTGGTGCGGGGGATGGCGGTGGTGCGGCGCCTCGCCACCCTGACGCGGGCGGCTCGGGAGGCACGGAAGCTCCGCGTCCGCCAGCCCGTCCGGGGGATCCGGGTGGCCGTTCCGGCCGCGGACCGGACCGAGGCCTTGGCAGCCCTGTTAGATATGTTGGCTACCGAAGTGAACGCGAAGGCCTGCGAAGTGGTCGCCTCGGACGATGCGCTCGTCTCGCTCAAGGGCCGGGCGAATTTCCGGGCGCTGGGCAAGCGGTACGGGAAGGACACCCCGCGCGCCGCGGCGGCCGTGGCCGCGCTCTCCCCGGACGCGCTCCGCGCACTGGAGCGCGGGGAGACGGTGAGTGCCGGCGAGTTCACCTTCGGGCCGGACGATGTGACCGTCGCCCGCGAGGTGGCGAGCGACTGGGAAGTGCAGAGCGACGGGCCGTACGTGGTCGCGCTGGACCCCACGCTGACCGAGGAGCTGACCCGGGAAGGGCTGGCGCGGGAGGTGGTGAACCGCGTGCAGCGGCTCCGCAAGGAAGCGGGGTACGAGTACACCACCCGCATCGAGCTTGCCCTGTCGGGCGACGCCGAGGTGGTGGAGGCGGCGCGGCGGCACCTGCCGTTCATCGAAGGCGAGACGCTCACCCGGCGCACGCTCCTGGGGGGTGCGCTCGACGGGGCCGACGCGACGCAGGACGTGGACATCGAGGGACGCCGCCTGACGATCGCGGTGCGGCGCCACGACGGACGAAAGGGCGAGACCCGCTGATGCCGACGAAATCCAAGTCGAAGGGCCTGAGCAAGAAGCAGCTCCAGCATCTCGAGAAGCGGCTCCTCGAGGAGCGCGAGCGCGTGATGAAGGAGCTGGGCCACTACGACGAGTCGTTCAATGCGACCCTGCAGGCGTCCGATGGCGACCTGTCGAGCTACTCGTTCCACATGGCCGACCAGGGCACCGACGCGATGGAGCGCGAGAAGGCGTTCCTGTTCGCCTCGCAGGAGGGTCGCTACCTCTGGCACGTCAATCAGGCCCTGCGCCGCCTCTACAGCACCCCGGAGAAGTTCGGCAAGTGCGAGCAGTGCGGGGAGGACATCGGATTCGACCGCCTCGACGCGCTGCCGCACGCGCGTCTCTGCATCCAGTGCAAGGCGAAGGAAGAGGATGGCAAGCGCCGCTGACCGCCGGCTGTTCTGGGGGCTGGCCGGCGGCGTCGTCGTCCTCGACCTGGCCAGCAAGTTCGTCGCCGAGGCCCGGCTGACCTACCGTCCCCTGTCCGTCGTGGGTGACTGGGTGCGGCTGCGGCTGGTCTACAACGAAGGCGCGGCCTTCGGGCTCCACCTCGGCGAGTACTCGCGCTGGATCTTCTTCGGCCTCGCGCTGCTGGCGCTCGTGGTCCTCGGTTCGATGGTCCGCGCCACCCGCTCGGGCGACCGCTTCCGCCTCGGCGCGCTGGCGCTGATCTGCGGCGGCGCCGCGGGCAACCTGATCGACCGCGTCCGGAGCGCGCAGGGGGTGGTGGACTTCCTCGACGTCGGCGTCGGCGCCTGCCGGTGGCCCACGTTCAACGTGGCCGACTCGGCGATCACCGTCGGCGCCGTCGCCCTCGCGCTGTCGCTGTGGGCGGAGGGCCGGGAGGCCGAGCGGGCGAAGGAGGCGGGGACGGCCGCGACGTGACCGCCCCGGGCGGAGACGGCGCGATCGTGTTCTGCGTCGCCACCGACGACCCCGGACGCCTCGACGCCTTCCTCGCGGACCGCCTCGCCATCTCCCGCACCCAGGCGGCCCGGCTCATTGCCGACAAACGCGTCACGGCGGACGGCCGGCCGTTGCGCGCGTCGGCGCGCCCCCCGCGGGGCACCGAGATCCGCGTCGATCTGCCGGCGGTCGCGCCACCGCGCACCTACGCCCCCGCCCACGCCGACCTGCGATTCGTCTACGAGGATGACCACGTCGCCGTGCTCGACAAGCCGGCGGGGCTGGTGGTCCATCCCGGTCCTGGCCATTGGGACGACAGTCTGGTGAACGTCCTGCTGGGGCGGGGGACCGCCCTCGCGCCCGCCGGGGGCGAGGGCCGGCCCGGCATCGTGCACCGGCTGGACCGGGACACCTCCGGCCTGCTGCTGCTCGCCAAGACCGACACGGCGCACCGGCGCCTGGCGCGCGCCATCGAGCAGCGACGGGTCACGCGGGTGTACGCCGCGCTGGTGTGGGGCCATTTCCCGCAGGCGGAGTTCGACATCGAGGCGCCGATCGCGCGGCATGCCGAGGACCGCAAGCGGATGACGGTGCGCGCGGGCGGGCGGCACGCCGTGACGCACGTGTCCGTCGTGGCCCGCTTCGCGCACACCGAACTGCTCCGCATCCGGCTCGGGACGGGCCGCACCCACCAGATCCGGGTGCACCTCGCCCACGTGGGGCACCCCGTGGTGGGCGACCGCGAGTACGCGCTCGGCGGGTCGCGGCGGGTCACGCCGTCCCACCGGCGGGAGGCGGAGCGTATCGAGGTGCTCGCCCCGCGCCAGCTGCTCCACGCGGCGGCGCTCAGCTTCGAGCATCCGGCGAGCGGTGAACCCCTCGCCTTGCGGTCCGAATGGCCCGACGACCTGCGCCCGGCGCTCGCCGAAGCCGCCGGGGACCCCGCCTTGCTTGCTCAACGCAACTCCTTGCAGTATCTTGGCTTCTGGAATTCGGATGGGTGACCCCACGACCGTCCGGCTGCTCCTGTTCCGGGTCGGCGCCCTGGTGGGCGCGGTCGCCGTGGACGAAGTAGCGGAGATCCTGCCCCGGCTCGATACCACCCGCATCCCCGGGGCGATGCCGTTCGTCGCGGGGCTCGTGAACGTCCGCGGCACCCTGGTGACGGTCGTCACCGGGTGGCGCGCACTGGGCCAGGCCGACGGGGGGCCCGACGGCGGCGCGAGCGTGGTGCTGCTCCGGCTTCAGGGCGGGCGGCGCCTGATCGGCCTGACGGTCGATGAGGTGGTGGACCTCGTGACCGTGGCGCCGCACGATCTGCAGGACCGGGCGGTGTTGCCCGGTGTCGATCCGGTGCTGGTCCGGGCCGTGGGCCGCCGCGGCAGCGGATCGTACGTGGTGCTCGACACGGCCGCGTTGTTCGCCCCCGTGCTCGCGTCCTAGTCCCGGGAGGGTGGATGAGTCACACGGTCCTGGTCTGCGATGACGCCATCTTCATGCGTACGATGATCAGTGACATCCTGGCCCAGGCCGGATTCGAGATCGTGGGCGAAGCGGAGAGCGGCGTCCAGGCCGTCGAGAAGTACCGCCAGCTCAAGCCCGACCTCGTGACGATGGACATCGTGATGCCCGACATGGGCGGGATCGACGCCGTCCGCGAGATCGTCAAGTTCGACCCCGACGCCAAGATCCTGATGTGCAGCGCGATGGGCCAGCAGGCGCTGGTGGTGGAGGCA
>Ga0075302_1000031_pt1 | contig 16552 bp, 11 predicted proteins | sample Browns_TuleB_D1_FD_120059 | JGI IMG/M metagenome (GOLD analysis project Ga0075302, IMG submission 120059) | Natural and restored wetland microbial communities from the San Francisco Bay, California, USA, that impact long-term carbon... | ecosystem: Environmental > Terrestrial > Soil > Wetlands ...
CAGCGTATGGGTGATCCCGGCGGGCGGTTGACTGGTCACCGTCACGGTCGCGGTCTGCGTGATCGCGGTCGCGCCGGCCGTGGCTGAGACGCTCTTGGCCTCCGCCACGGTCGAGCTCAACGTGCCGGTCGCCACGCCGCTGGCGTTCGTGGTGTCGGATGGCTGGTTCAGCGTATTGCCGGACCCGCTCGCCTGCAGCGTGACGGTCTGAGCGCTCACCGGATTGCCGTACGCGTCCTTCACCGTCACGGTGATGGTGGACGTGCCGGTGCCCACCGTGATCGTGGTCGGGCTGGCTGCGACCGTGGACGTCGCCGCGGAGGGCGCGCCTGCGGTGACGGAGACGGCGGCGGTCTGGGTGATCGCCACGCCGTCGATCGTGGCCGAGACGGTCTTCGATCCCGCGCCGGTGGAGGTCAGCGTACCGGTCGCCACGCCGTTCACGTCGGTCGTCGCCGCTGGCTGGGTGAGCGTGTTGCCGCTGCCCGTGGCCGCGAGCACGACGGTCGCGCCGCTGATCGCGGTGCCGCCGGCGGTGCGCGCGGTCACGGTGATCGTCGCGCCGGCGCCCCCGGCCGTGATCGACGTGGGGGACGCTGCCACGGTCGAGAGCGAGGCCGACGGCGGGACGCCGGTCACGTTGAACGCGCTCGACGTGGCGCCGCTCAGGCTCGTGGCCGCGGCGGTGAGCGTGTAGCCGGTCCCGACCTTGTCGATGCTGAGGCTCGAGAAGGTCGCGACGCCACTCACGGCGGCGACCGTCACGGTCCCCCCGAGGGTGCCGCTGCCCGGGTTGTTCCCGATGTCGAGGGTGACGCTGTTGGACGCCCCGGTCACGCGGTTGCCGAACTGGTCGCGGATCTCGACCTGAACCGCCGGGGTGATCGTGGCCCCGACCGCCACGTTGCCGGGTTGCACCACGAACGCCAGCGCCGCCGCCGCCCCCGGTGTCACCGTGACGCCGGCGGTCTGCGCGATGGTGATCCCGTTGGCGGTGGCCGACACCGTCTTGGCGCCTGCTACGGTGGACGACAACGTACCGGTCGCCACGCCGCTCGAGTTGGTGGTGCTGGATGGCTGGCCGATCGTGTTCCCGGTGCCCGTGGCGGAGATCACGACGCTCGCGCCGCTCACCGGATTGCCGCTGCCGTCGCGGGCGGTGACCGTGATGACCGAGGTGGTCCCGCCGCTCGAGGCCGCGATGCTGGTGGGGGACGCGCCGATGCTCGAATTCGACCCCGACACGCCGCTGCCGCCGCCGGTCGGCGTGCCGTTACAGGCGGTACTGCCGGTGTCGGTGTAGGTCTTGCCGGCCTCCGAAATGAAGCGCCAGGCGTAGCTGTCCTCGTACAGGTACATCTTCAGCACGCCACGGGTGTCGCCGTTGGAGGTTTCGCTCAGGGGGAACTTGTTGGTGACGCCGCCGCCGCCGATGCCGCCCGAGCCGACGACGAACGTGCGGAACCCGTTGGTGTTGTCGCGCGTGCCGTCGGACTTCATCAGGGCGAGCCGCTCGTAGAAATGGCGGTGGCCCGCCAGGACCACGTCGATCCCGCCCGCATACAGCGTGTTGTACAGGGCGCGCATGCTCGAGTACGTGGTCCCGCCCGATCCGGTCCCCCCGGTGGACGAGTACAGCGGGTGATGGAAGTAGGCGGCGGTGCACTGGTTGGGATGCGCCGCCAGCACGCCCTTGAGCCAGTTGTCCTGCGCGGACCCGGCGCTCTTGGTGATGTTGCTGTTCAGGACGATGATGTGCCAGGAGCCGACGTCGTAGGAGTAGTAGCCCTTGCTCGGGTCACCCGCCGCCGTACCGAAATACCAGTAGTAGCCGCTCGCGCCCGACGTGTTGTACTCGTGGTTCCCGGCCGACGGCTTGGAGCGCGCCTTGTGCCGGCCCCAGGTCGGATTGTAGCAGTTGGTGAATTCGCTCTGCGTGCCGTTGTTGTAGACGTTGTCGCCCAGCAGGAACACCGTGCCGGGGATCGTGTCCAGGATCCGCGCGGTCGACTCGTCGCCGTTGTTGCTGCAGCTCGAGATGTCGCCGGCGCCGATGAAGATCTGCGGCGGGTTGGCGGTGACGAGGCCGGTCGGGGTGGTGTACAGGGCGTTCGCGGGGGGCTGGACCAGGTTGTCGTCGCCGCACGCCGCGGCCAGCAGGAGGAGCGCCGCCACGGCGGCGCGGGTCAAGGAGCCGGTTCGATCCCGATTCATCCCTACGTCCTCCCCCCGGATGTCGCGCAGCTTCCCCGAAAACGTGGCGCGCGCGCTACGCTCCGGGGAACTGTCGCAGTTCCACCGTCGATTCCGCCACTACCGCATACCGGTACCCGTCCAACCACGCTCCGGGGTTGCAATAAACGCGCCCCGGCGCGAGCGCCTCGAGCGCCGGCCGGTGGGTGTGCGCCAGCAGCACGAGGCCCAGTTCGGGCCGCCGTTCCAGCATCGCCCGGGCGTACGCGGCTTGCGCCCGCTGGGCTCGATCGAGCACGGCCTGGTCCTTGGTGCTGTCGGCGAGCACGCCCGACAGGCGGTCCGCGAGCCAGAACCCCAGGGCGGGATGCAGGGCCCGGAACGCCGACACCGTCCAACGGTGCTCGAGCACGTGGTGCAGCACCGAGGCGCTCCAATGCTGCTCGGTCAGGCCGTCGCCGTGGGCCACCCAGGCCCTGCGGCCCGCCAGCACCAGCTCCACGTCGTTCGGGTGATAGGCGATCGCGAGATCGTCCGTGAAGAAGTCCCCGCCCCAGCGGTCGTGGTTGCCCCCGATGAACGTGATGGGCAGGCCCCGGGCCCGCAGCGCCGCGAGGCGCGCGATGGTGGAGAAGTGCTTGCGCGGGATCACCGCGCCGTACTCGCACCAGAAGTCGAACAGGTCCCCGTTGATCAGCAGGGCATCGCCGAGCGCGGGGACGGCCTCGAGGAACGCGTGGAAGGCGTCCCGGGTGGCGGACGGTACCTGGCCCAGATGGGCGTCCGCCACCACCACCACCCGGGTCAGGCGCCGCGCTCCACGCGGGCGCAGGCCCGCCCCAGCCGGTCGAGCGCGTCGTCCAGCTCCTCGGCCGTGATCAGCAGCGACGGACCCATACGGACCACGTGGTTGTGCAGGCCGCCCACGCCGACGAGCACGCCCTCGGCCTTGGTCGCCTCGAGCAGGCGCTTCGCCCGGGTCGGGCTCGGGGCCTTGGTGCGCCGGTCGTCCACCAGCTCGAGGGCCTGCATCAGGCCCATGCCGCGCACGTCGCCGATCCACTCGTGCCGGCGCTGCAGGGCCTCGAGGCCCGCCCGCAGCTCGGCGCCGCGCGCGGTGGCGCGCGCGCGGACGTCCTCGCGCACCATCACCTCGTTCGTCGCGACGGCGGCGGTCATCGAGATCGGGTTGGCGCCGAAGGTCGAGATCGTCTTGGCTGTCCACGCCGCAGCGATCTCGTCCCGCGTGATCGTCGCGCCGACGGGGAAGCCGCTCGCGATCCCCTTCGCCATCACCATGATGTCGGGCTCGACCTCCCAGTGCTCGATCCCAAACCACGTGCCGCCGGTGCGCCCGAACCCCGTCTGGACCTCGTCGCAGATGAACAGGCCGCCGTAGCGGCGGATGATCTCCGCCATCCGCTGGAAGTAGCCGGGGGGCGGCACGATGTAGCCGCCCACCCCCTGGATCGTCTCCGCGAAGAACGCGGCGGGCTTGCCGCTCGTCGTCGTGAGGATGGCCTCCTCGAAATCGCGCGCGAAGGCGTCGAGGCAGGTCTCGTCGCACGGCGAGCGGAAATGGCACCGGTAGGGGTACGGCGACACCACGTGCTTCACCGGCACCTGCGAGGCGAGCGGCCGCCAGGGCGCGTGCGCCGTCATGTTGGTCGTGAGCAGGCTGCGCCCCGAGTACGAGTGGCGCAGGGCGATGATCTCGCTGCGGCCGGTGTAGAGGCACGCCAGCATCACGGCGGTCTCGACCGCCTCGGTGCCGCTGTTCGTGAAGAACGACCGGTCCAGGCGCCCGGGCGCCATCGCCGCCAGGCGACGGGCCATCTCGACCGCCGGCTCGGTGACGTACAGCGTCGAGGTGTGGCCCAGCGTGCCGATCTGGTCGCGCACCCGCTCCACCACGTCGGGATGGCAGTGCCCGAGGGCGGTCGTCAGGATCCCGGCGTAGCAGTCCAGGTACGCGCGGCCGTCCGCGTCCTCGACCCACACGCCGCTGCCGCGCACCAGGACGAGCGGCTCGTCGTACATCGGGGGCGCGCAGGGGAACAGGTACCGGCGGTGCGCCGCCCGTGTCGCCGCCGCCGTGCTTTCGACCGCCGTCTCGTGTGTCATCGTCCGGCTCCGTTCTGTCTCCGCCGCGCTGTCGCGCGGGACGCGACGTCTGCATCTTGGAGGCGCCCGGCTCCCCCGTCAACCGAGGATCGCGCACCATGACTCGTGTCCTGCTCGCCCTGTGCTGCGCCGCCGCCACCGCTACCGGCGCCGCCGCAAGCCAGGCGAAACCCCGTGCGCGCGATCTGCGCGTCCAGTTCGAGGGGCAGCCGGGTCCCCTCAACGCCATCACCGACGTGGCGGGCGTGCGCGTCGGGCACACGACGCTGGTGCGCGGGGAGGGCGCCCTGCGTTCCGGCACGGGACCGGTGCGCACCGGCGTCACCGTCGTGTTCCCGCGCGGAGACGGCGCCGACCCCGTGTACGCGGGATGGTTCACGCTCAACGGCAACGGCGAGATGACGGGGACCACGTGGGTGGAGGAGTCCGGCTTCCTCGAGGGGCCGGTCGCCATCACGAATACGCACAGCGTGGGCGTCGTGCGGGACGCGATCATCGCCTGGCAGGCGCGCCGCGGCGTGATGCTGCAGCCGTGGTCGCTCCCGGTCGTGGCGGAGACGTGGGACGGCTGGCTCAACGACATCAATGGCTTCCACGTGACGCCCGGCCACGTCTTCGCAGCCCTCGACTCGGCGCGCGGCGGGCCCGTCCCCGAGGGCAACGTGGGCGGGGGCACCGGGATGATCTGCTACGGCTTCAAGGGCGGCATCGGTACCGCGTCGCGGCGCCTGTCCCCGCAAGCCGGGGGCTACACGGTCGGCGTGCTGGTGCAGGCGAACTTCGGCCTGCGCCACCAGCTGCGCATCGACGGCGTGCCGGTGGGACGCGAGATCCCGGAGGGGGACCCGTGGAGCGGCGTGGATGAGGACGAGCAGGCGGAGCGGGGGTCCATCATCATCCTCGTCGCGACGGACGCCCCGCTGCTGCCGCACCAGCTCGAGCGGCTTGCGCGCCGCGCGGCCCTGGGCGTCGCCCGCACCGGGAGCATCTCGGGCAACGGGTCGGGCGACATCTTCCTCGCCTTCTCGACCGCCAATGCCGGGGCCGCGGGCGACACCCTCGCCGCCGCCGTCCGGACCTTGGCCAACGAGCGGCTCAACCCCGTCTTCGCGGCCACCGTGCAGGCGACCGAGGAAGCCATCGTCAATGCGCTCGTCGCCGCCGAGACGATGGTGGGCGTGGACGGCCACCGCGTCGAGGCGCTGCCGCACGGGCGCCTGCGCGAGGTCCTGCGGCGCTACGGCCGGCTCCCCGAATGAGCGGCTGGCGGCCTGCAACCCGCTGTCCCGTTTGACTTTTCGGTTTCGGCGTCGCATTCTCCGGCCGTGACCGCCACGCGCGATCCCACCCGGTTCGAGCGGCCGCGCGCGCCCGTCGTGGCCGCGGGCCGGGAGCCCGCCGCGCCCGCTCACCCCGACCGCAACCCCGGCACACCGCTCGACCTCGACCGGGTGCGGTCCATCCGGGTGAACCGCAGCGCGGTCGAGCGGCGGGCGGCCACCATCCCGGCGCGCCGCACCGTGAAGAGGGACTGGCAGGCGGCCTGGCTGCTCCGCGCCGTCACGTGCATCGACCTCACCACCTTGCAGGGCGACGATACGCCAGGCACCGTGGTGCGGCTGTGCGCCAAGGCGCGCCAGCCCGTGCGGCAGGACCTGCTGGACGCGATGGGGGTCGCCCACCTCGGCATCCGCGTCGGCGCGGTGTGCGTGTACCACGCGCTGGTCGATACCGCGGTCGAGGCGCTGTCGGGCTCCGGCATCCCGGTCGCCGCGGTGTCGACCGGGTTCCCGGCGGGACTCAGTCCGTTCCCCCAGCGGGTCGAAGAGGTCGAGGCCTCGGTTGCCGCCGGCGCGCGCGAGATCGACGTCGTGATCACGCGCGGGCACGCCCTGCAGGGCGACTGGGAGGCCCTGTACGAGGAGGTGCGGGCGTTCCGCCGCGCCTGCGGCGAGGCGCACCTCAAGGTGATCCTCGGCACCGGTGAGCTGGGCACCCTGACCACCGTCGCGCGCGCCAGCCAGGTCGCGATGATGGCGGGGGCCGACTTCATCAAGACGTCCACCGGCAAGGAGCCCGTCAACGCGACGCTGCCGGTCGGCCTCACGATGGTGCGCCAGATCCGGGACTACCACGAGGCGACGGGACACGCCGTCGGGTTCAAGCCGGCGGGGGGGATCCGCGCCGCCAAAGTGTCGCTCGACTGGCTCATCCTGATGAAGGAAGAGCTGGGCGAGCGCTGGGCGCGGCCCGACCGCTTCCGCCTGGGCGCGAGCGCCCTGCTCACCGACATCGAGCGCCAGCTCGAGCATTTCGTCACCGGCACGTACTCGGCGGCGTACCGCCACCCGATGGTGTGAGTTGACGACGACCGTCGCGCGCGTGTTCGAGACCCTGGAATGGGGGCCCGCCCCCGAGTCGAGCGGGCCGGCCCAGGCGTGGCTCGACGCCCACGGGCGCACCTTCGGCCATTTCGCCGGCGGGCGGTCCGCCCCGGGTACGGAGGGCGAGACGTTCGAGGTCATCAACCCGGCCACGACCGAGGTGCTCGCGCGCGTGGCCCAGGGCGGCGCGGCCGACGTGGACGCCGCCGTGCGGGCGGCGCGCGCCGCGTTCCCGGCGTGGGCCGGCCTGTCCGACCACGCCCGGGCGCGTCACCTCTATGCGCTGGCGCGCGCCGTCCAGAAGCACGCGCGTCTGCTCGCCGTGCTCGAGAGTCTGGACAACGGCAAGCCGATCCGTGAGACGCGGGACCTGGACATCCCGCTCGTCGCCCGGCACTTCTATCATCACGCGGGGTGGGCCCAGCTCCGCTCGAGCGAGATGCCGGGGTACGGACCGGCGGGGGTGGTCGGGCAGATCGTGCCGTGGAACTTCCCGCTCCTGATGGTGGCGTGGAAGGTGGCGCCCGCGCTCGCGGCGGGCTGCACCGTCGTGCTCAAGCCCGCCGAGTTCACCCCGCTCACGGCGCTGTGCTTCGCCGAGCTGGCCCACGAGGCCGGCTTGCCACCGGGCGTGCTCAACGTGGTGACGGGGGACGGGCGCACCGGCAAGCTGCTGGTCGATCACCCGGACGTGGACAAGATCGCGTTCACCGGCTCGACCGAAGTGGGACGCCAGATCCGCCGAGCCACGGCGGGCAGCGGCAAGAAGCTCACGCTCGAGCTGGGCGGGAAGAGCCCGTTCCTGGTGTTCGACGACGCCGACCTGGACAGTGTGGTCGAGGGAGTGGTCGACGCGATCTGGTTCAATCAGGGGCAGGTCTGCTGCGCCGGCTCGCGCCTGCTGGTGCAGGAGGGCACGGCGACGCGCTTGGTGGAGAAGCTGAAGGCTCGGATGGAGAAGCTCCGCGTCGGCTCGCCGCTCGACAAGGCGGTGGACATGGGCGCCATCGTGGCCCCCGTGCAGCTCGAGCGGATCCGCGGGCTGGTGGAGCAGGGCCGCGCGGAAGGCGCCACGCTGTGGCAGCCGTCGTGGGCGTGCCCGACCGAGGGGTATTTCTATCCGCCGACGCTGTTCACCGACGTCGCGCCGGCCGCCACCATCGCGCAGGTCGAGATCTTCGGCCCGGTGCTCGTGACGATGACGTTCCGCACGCCGTCCGAGGCGGTCCAGCTCGCGAACAACACGCCGTACGGCCTCGCGGCCAGCGTGTGGACGGAGAACATCAACCTCGCCCTCGACGTCGCGCCGAAGCTCAAGGCGGGGGTGGTGTGGGTGAACTCGACCAACCTGTTCGACGCGGCGGCCGGCTTCGGCGGCTATCGGGAATCGGGGTTCGGGCGGGAAGGCGGCCGGGAGGGGATGTTCGAGTATCTGAAGCCCGACTGGGAAAAGCACGGGGTGAGTGGTGAGTGGTCCATTCCGGACCGGGGGCCGGTCGCGGCGCGGAGCGAACCACCTACCCCGCACCACGCCGCTCTTCCACCGATTGACCGCACCCCCAAGCTGTTCATCGGCGGCAAGCAGGTTCGCCCCGACCAGGGGTATGCCCGCCCGGTCCGCGGACCCGATGAGGGGTTGGTGGGCGAGGTGGGGGAGGGGAACCGCAAGGACGTGCGCAACGCGGTGGAGGCCGCGCACGCGGCGGCGGGCTGGGGGCGGGGGGCGGCCCACGTCCGGGCCCAGATCCTCTACTACGTGGCGGAGAACCTGTCGGCTCGGGGCGCGGAGTTCGCGGCACGCATCACCGCGATGACGGGGGCTGCGCCGGACCGGGCCACCGCCGAGGTGGACGCGGCGCTGTCGCGGCTGTTCACCTATGCCGCCTGGGCCGACAAGCACGACGGCGCGGTGCACGGGGTGCCGTTCCGCGGCGTCACGCTCGCGATGAACGAGCCGGTCGGCGTGGTGGGGATCGCGGCGCCCGAGGACGCGCCCCTGCTCGGCTTCGTGTCGCTCGTGGCCCCCGCCATCGCGACCGGGAACACCGTCGTCGTGGTGCCGTCCCAGGCGCATCCGCTCGTGGCGACGGACTTCTACGGCCTGCTCGAGACCTCGGACGTGCCCGGCGGCGTGGTCAACATCGTGACCGGAGAGAAGGAGGCGCTCGCGCGCATCCTGGCCGAGCACCTCGACGTGGACGGCCTGTGGTTCTGCGGGTCCGTGGCCGGGGCCCGGGACGTGGAAGAGGCCTCCGGCGGCAACATGAAGCGGACCTGGATCGTGTCGCCGCGCGACTGGTTCGATGCGGCGCGCAGCGAAGGTCGGGAATTCCTGCGTCGCGCGACGGAGGTGAAGAACATCTGGATCCCGTACGGCGAGTGAGCCCCGCAGCCCCGCTGGCGGCGCGCACGGCCGCCGATCCGATCTGCGTGATCGAGCACCGCGTCAACTACTCCGAGACCGACCAGATGACGTTCGCGTATCACGCGAACTATCTCGTCTGGTTCGATATGGCCCGGACCGAGTACCTGCGCCGTACGGGATTCACCTACCGCGACATGGAAGAGCAGGGCACGTACCTCGCCGTGACCGAAGTACGTGTCCGCTACCGCCAGCCCGCCCGCTACGACGACCTGCTCCGCATCCGATGCTGGGCCCGCGAGGTGGCCAGCCGGCGCGTGATCTTCGGCTACGCCGTGGAACGGGCCGCCACCGGCGATCTTCTGGCCACCGGTGAGACCGCGCTCGTCGCCCTCGACCGGGCGCACGGGCTGAGCCGTATCCCGGAGGGCGTCCGTGCGCTGCTGCAGGCGATTCCGGATCCCGTCCGCCTCTAGGGCGGCCGGCGCGGTCCTCGCCGCGGTGCTGGCCGCGGCGCCGGCGGTGGCGCAGGACCGTCCCCCGGTCGTGGACGAAGCCGTCGTGGGGCAGCTCGCCCGCCTGCTGCAGGACACCGACGCCCGGCGCTACGACGGGGCTTTCCTGCGCGAGCTGCTCCAGGCCCCGGATGCCGGCGTGCGGCGGCAGGCGGCCCTGGCGGCCGGACGGATCGGCGACGGCCAGGCCGTCGATGTGCTGGTGTCGGCCCTGGGCGACACGGCCGAGCCGGTGGCCGCGGCCGCGGCGTTCGCGCTCGGCCTGCTGCGGGACGCGGGCGGGCTCCAGCCCCTCATCGCGGCGGTCCGGGCGGACCGCCGCGCGAGCGTGCAGGCGGAGGCGGCCACCGCGATCGCGCGGATCGGAGGGGACGCGGGGGCCACCGCCGTGCGCCAGATCCTGCAGGCCGGCGCCGGGACGCCGGTCGCATCGCCCGCGGTCGCCGCGGCGCTGCTCGAGGCGTGGCGCCTGGGGGATCGCGCGCCGCTCCAGGAGCTGCTGCCGTTCGTCGAGTCCCAGGAGATCGCCGCGCGGTGGCGCGCGCTGTACTCGATCGGGCGGCTGCGAAGGCCGCAGAGCGCGGCGGCGTTGTTTCAGGCGCTGGACGACCGCGACGTCTCGGTGCAGACCGTCGCGGTCCGGGGCATTACGCGGGCGCTGGTCGACAGCGCCCGCCTCGATCCCGTCGCCCTCGGCCAGCGCCTGCAGCCGCTCCTCACCCAGCGGGATCGCGACCTGCGCATCACCGTGCTCCGCAGTCTCGCGTCCCTGCGGGACAGCGGGGTGGTTCCCGCGGTGATCTCACTGCTCGGGGATGCCGATCCCGGGGTGGTGGTGCAGGCGGAGACCACGCTCGGCGCCGTCGGCGGGAGCGCCGCGCTGGTCGCCCTGCGCGCCCGCCTCACCAGCGCCAGCTTCGCCGTGCGCCGGCAGGCGGTGATCGCGGTCGCGCAAGCCGGGCACGCCGCCGATTCCGCGGACGCGGCGGCCCTCGCCACCGCTGCGGCGGACGCCGACTGGCGCTGGCGCTCGGTCGCCGCCGAGGCGTACGGGGCCGCGGGCCAGCGCGCCCCGCTCGAGCGCCTGGCCGAGGACGCCGACGGGCGCGTCGTCGCCCAGGCGCTCCAGGCCCTGGGGCGGGTCGTCCCGCCGCCGGACACGACGCTGCTGCCGCGCCTCCGCCGGCTGCTGAGCCACGCCGACCCGGCGGTGCGCAGCGTGGCGGCCGACCTGCTGGGTCGCGCCGCGTCGCTGGCCGACGTGGACGTCCTGATCGCGGCGTACCGGGCGGCGGGCGGAGATCCTTTCAACGATGCGCGCCTTTCGACGGTGGCGGCGCTCGGCGCCATTGCGCGGGCCAGCGCCGCGGGACGGGTCGCCGTGGCGAACCGCTTCCTGGGCGGGGTCCCCCGGCCCGACGACTATCTCGTGTACCGGCAGGGCGTGGAGCACCTGGTCGATGCGCGGGACGCGTGGGGCCCGCCGCCGCCGATCGCCACCGGGCGGCGCGAGGACCAGTATCGCGACGCGGCCCGTCGCTGGCTCGCGCCGGCGCTCGCGGGGGCAGCGGCACCCCGGGTCACCGTCGATACCGACCGCGGGCGATTCGTGATCGAGCTGCTGCCCGCCGAGGCCCCGCTCACCGTCGCCGCGTTCCTCGAGCTGGTGGACCGGCGGTACTTCGACGGCCAGCGCTGGCACCGCGTGGTGCCGGGGTTCGTGATCCAGGCCGGGGACCCCCGCGGCGACGGCTGGGGGGGGGCCGGCTACGTGCTCCGGGACGAGGTGAACCCCACGCGCTATGCCGCGGGTAGTACGGGGATGGCGTTGTCCGGTCCCGACACGGGCGGGAGCCAGTTCTTCATCACCTCCGGGTCCCAACCGCACCTCGACGGGACGTACCCGCTCTTCGGCCGCGTGGTCGAAGGGCAGGCCGTGCTGCAGACGGTGACGCAGGGAGACCGGATCCGGGCCATCAGCCGGTGAGGCGGCGATCCGTCCTTTGCGCGGTGGCCGTGGGCGTGGCGGCGCTCGCGGCGGTGCGGGACGCGCCGGCGCAGTTCGGGTTCGGCCAGAACAAGATCCAGTACCGCGGCTTCGACTGGCAGGTCCTGCACGGCGAGCACGTGGACCTGTATCACTATCCCGAGGCCGACGAGCTCGCGCGGGTGACGCTGGCGTACGCCGAGGAGAGCTACCGCGTGCTCGAGCAGCGGTTCGCGCACTCCGTGCCGCGCCGCATCCCGTTCATCGTGTACGCGTCCCACGCCGACTTCGAGCAGACCAACATCCTGCCGTTCGTGCCGCCCGAGGGACTGCTGGGGGTGACCGAGTTCGCGAAGCGCCGCGTGGCCCTGCCGTTCCGCGGCAACTACGCCGAGTTCCGCCATACCATCCGCCACGAGCTGGTGCACGTCTTTCAGCTGAGTCTCGGCGAAGAGATGTCCCTGCGGTACCCGAAGCTCCGGATGTGGAGTCTGCCGTTGTGGTGGACCGAGGGGTTGGCCGAGCACTTCTCGGCGGGCGAGGACACGCGGGACGAGATGATCCTGCGCGATCTGACGCTGTCGGGACGGCTCCCGACCCTGGCCGAGCTGACCTGGTGGTACGGGGGTGTGGTGTACCCGATGGGCGGCGCCATCCACCGGTTCCTGGCCGAGACCTACGGCGAGTGGCGCATCCTGCAGATGTACCGCGAGCGCTGGAAGTACCAGGACTTCGCCAGCGCCTTCGCGGCGATCTACGGGCGCTCCCTCGAGCGGGTCTCCGAGGAATGGCAGCACTGGATGCGCCAGCGCTACTACCCGGTGGTCACGGAGGGGCGGCCGCTGGCGATCACCGCGGTGAAGGTGGCCGACCTCGCCATCAAGCCGGTGGCGTGGCGCGCGCCGGAGGATTCGGCGAGCGAGGTGTTCTACTTCTCGCCGACGCGGGGGTACGCCGAGATCCACGCCCGCCGCGTGTCCCACGGCGGGGCGGGCCGTTCCCGGACGGTGGTCAAGGGCGAGCGGAACGAGCAATTCGAGTCGTTCCACTTCTTCTCGTCCCGCCTGGACGTGTCGCCCGAGGGCGTGGTGGCGTTCTCGAGCCGCTACTTCGACCGCGACGCCCTGTTCCTGTGGAGCGTCGAGAAGAACGCCGTGCTGGGCCGCTATCAGTTCGAGGGGATCGTCTCGATCCTGTCGCCGGCGTGGGCGCCGGACGGGCGCAGCGTCGTCTTCAGCGGATTGTCGATCACCGGGTACTCGGATCTCTACCGGGTGTGGTTCCCGGACGGCCGGCTCGAGCGGCTCACCCGGGACAGGTACGAGGACCTCGACCCGACGTTCAGTCCCGATGGCCGCACGGTGGTCTTCTCGTCGGACCGCACCGCCTTCGGTCCCGACGGGGGGCACAACCTCTTCCGGCTCGACGTGGCGAGCGGCGCGGTGGAGTACCTCACCTACGGCTCGTGGAGCGACGAGACGCCGCGCTGGTCGCGGGACGACGGCCGCATCTACTTCACGAGCGACCGGGACGGGACGTTCCAGATCTACGTGGTGGACTCGACGGGCGCGGGGCGGCAGCTCACGCGGACCATCAACGGCGCGTTCGACCCGCAGTGGATCCCCGAGGAGCGGGGCGTGCTGTTCGGCGGCTTCGCGGACCTGAGCTACGGCGTGTACTTCGCCCGACCGGACGCCGACACCACGCTGCCGCCGGTGGAGCTGGCGGCGGCGCGCCGCCCCCCGGAGTGGTCGTGGGCCGAGCTGAACGCCGAGCCTTCGACCACCACGGCGGACCCGTACCGCAAGAAGTTCTCGCTCGACTTCGCCGCGGGGGACGTGGCGGTGGCGCCCGGGATCGGGTCGGCGCAGGGCGCGGTGTTCCTCTTCACGGACATGATCGGGGACCACCTGCTGTACTTCGGGGTCTCCTCCTATCAGTCGCGCTCCTCGAGCGTGCTCGAGAACGTCAACGGCACGCTGTTCTATCTGAACCAGTCGCGCCGCATGAACTGGGGCGTGGGGGCGTTCCGGATCAAGGGCACGTTCTACGAGCTGGATCTGAGCACCCCGTACACGGAAAGCTCGTGGGGCGGGTTCACCCAGCTGCGCTACCCTCTGTCGCGCTACCAGCGGGTCGAGGCCGAGTTTCGGCTCGAGCGGTCGAGCCGGCAGGACCTGTTCGTGCCGGAATCCGGGGAGCTCCACCGGGAGGCGTGGCTCGCGTCCAACTACCTGAGCTACGTCAAGGACAACACCCTGTGGCTCATGACCGGCCCCATCGACGGGGTGCGGTACACGCTCACGGGCGGGCTCACCAACGATCTGTCGCACGGCCGTTTCGACTCGTGGTCGGCGTGGGGGGACCTGCGCCGCTACCTCCGCACGTCGATGCGCAGCGCGCTCGCGCTGCGCCTCATCGGCTACATGGCCGGCGGGGACCGGCCGCGCCGGGTCAACCTCGGGGGAACGTGGTTCCTGCGCGGGTACCCCCGCTATTACTATATCGTCGGTTCGCGGGCGTGGCTGGCGAACCTCGAGTGGCGGTTCCCGCTGACCGACTTCCTCATGATCGGCTTCCCGTTCGGCGCCGCGCGGTTCCCGGGCGTGCAGGGTGCCATGTTCGTGGACCTTGGGCGGGTGTGGACGCCGGCCACGTCGGACCGCGGCTCCCTCGGCGCCACCGGGTTCGGGTTCCGCTTCCCGCTGGCCGCGCCGCTGGTGCTGCGGCTCGACATGGGGTGGCGGTTCCGTAGCGGGGACTGGTCGGGCTACGGGCTGCCGCAACAGTCGCAGACCAGCCGGTTCGTGGACTTCTTCTTCGGTTTCAACTATTGATCTTCCAACGGGTTCTGCTTGACCGACTCCGGCGGGTCTCCTACATTGCCGCCGGAACCGTCCTGGTGGGCTGCGTCGGGCGGCCCGCGCCGCTCCTGCCGGCCGGGCTGGCGCCCGCAGAGCGTGCCGCGGCGACCGCGTGGGCGGCCGCGACACTGCCCCGGCGGCGGACGGCGGTGCAGTTCCGCTGGCGCTACCGCGACCAGCGGGCGGGATACACCGGGCGGGGTGTCGCCCGGGTGGCGCCGCCGGACTCGCTGCGGTTCGATTTCCGCGGTCCCTTCGGGTACTCGGGCGCCGCGGCGATCGTGGGCGACTCGCTGCTGTGGACCCAGCCGCCCGGTGAGTTCGGGCCCCTGGTCCGGGGAATCCCGGTCCTGTGGGCGGCGCTCGGGGCGGTGCAGCCGCCCGCGGCGGACGCGGCCGTGTTCGGACGGCAGGAGCCGGGGCTGGTGCTGTGGCGGTTCGTGACGGGCGGGTCGGACACGCTGGACTACGCCGTGCGCGACACCGCGCCGCTGCTGCTCGAGGCCGAATGGCGACAGGGCGGCAAGGTGCGCGCCCGCAGCCGGACGGAGTACGGCCCGGATGGTCAACCGATGTCCGCCCGCATCGATTTCCCGGAGGCGTCGGCCCGATTTGAGCTCACGGTGCAGGGACGGGACACGCTGGCGGCGATCGCTCCCGGCCTGTGGCGCGCTCGTTAGCGCGTTGGTGGCGGGGGCCTGCTACGGCTTCGCCGGCGGCGGGTTCGCTCCCCACGTCAAGACGGTCGCCATCCTCCCGTTCGACAACCTGACGCCCGAGCCGGCGCTGACGCTCGAGGTGTATGCCGCCGTCCGCGAAGCGATGGAGGACCGGCTGGGACTGCGGTCCGCCGGTGAGGCGACCGCGGATGCGGTGCTGCGCGGCCGGATCGTGCGGTACGATCCGGACGTCCCCACCCAGATCCGCCCGGGGGAGGGGGAGGTCGAAGTGACGCGGCGTCAGGTGCAGATCACGGTCGAGCTGGAGATCGTGGACCAGCGCGACGGATCCCCGCTGTGGCGCCGGCCCGGGATCACGGTCGTCGGAGAGTACGCGCCCCCCGCCGAAGCGGACGGACGCCGACAGGCACTGGAGAAGCTCGTGGACGAGATCGTGCAGGGGGCGCAGTCCCAGTGGTGACGGTGCGCGGGGATCGGCGCGGCAAAGCGTCGCTCGGGTGCCTCGTGTCGTTGGCGGTGTTCGCCGGGGCGCTGTACTACGGCGTCAACATCGGGGAGCTGTGGTTCCGGTACTTCCAGTTCCACGACGAAATGCAGACACAGGCCCGTCTCAGCTCCGCGATCGACGACGGGACCATCCGCCGCCGGCTCCAGCACAAGGCCGACCAGCTCGGGCTGCCCGACTCGGTCGCCGGCCGGATCGTGATCCGGCGCACGCAGAACCCGCGCCAGATCACCATCGAGACGAGGTACAGTGAGTCGGTCGACCTGCCGCTCTTCCGGCGGACGTTCGTCTTCGCGCCCCGGGCGACCCAGCCGCTCTAGCCTCCTGCTGCTGACCCTGTTGCTGCCCGCGGTGGTGGCGGCGGGGGGCGGCGGGGACACGGTCCGGTTCTTCGCGATCCTCGCGCTGATGATCGCGGCGGGCCGGTTCACCGCCGAGGTCTTCGAGCGGATCGGCCAGCCGCCCGTGCTGGGCGAGCTCGTCGTCGGGGTCCTCCTCGGTACCAGTGTACTCGACGTCATCCCGCTCGCGCCCGGCGACCCCGTGGCCGCGGCCATCGGCCTGCTCGCCGAGATCGGGGTCGTGATCCTGCTGTTCGAGATCGGCGTCGAGACCGACCTGCGCGCCATGCGGAAGGTCGGGGGAGCCGCGACGGCGGTGGCCCTCGTCGGCGTGGCCCTGCCGTTCGGCCTCGGTTTCGCGTTCTGGCTCTCGCCGCTCAATCCGTACGTCCACACCGCCGCGTCGCCCGCTGCGACCGGCCTGTTCGTCGGCGCCGCCCTCACCGCCACCTCGGTCGGCATCACGGCCCGCGTGCTGACCGACCTCAAGGTGATGCGCACGGTGGAGTCGCAGCTGATCCTCGGCGCAGCCGTCCTGGATGACATCGTGGGGCTGGTGCTGCTCGGCATCGTGTCGGGCCTCGCGGCGGGCGCGAC
>Ga0075302_1000033_pt1 | contig 16271 bp, 12 predicted proteins | sample Browns_TuleB_D1_FD_120059 | JGI IMG/M metagenome (GOLD analysis project Ga0075302, IMG submission 120059) | Natural and restored wetland microbial communities from the San Francisco Bay, California, USA, that impact long-term carbon... | ecosystem: Environmental > Terrestrial > Soil > Wetlands ...
GAACGCGCTCGGCGCCATCGCCCTGGCATCGGTCCCGACTGAGGTCGCCGCCCAGGACGCGTTCCTCGCGGGCGGCCGCACGCTCCCGCTCGAGGCGTTCGAGCGTGCCGTGGCCACGCACGACCCGGCTGCCGCCGCGAACCGACTGGCGAAAACGTTCGGTGGAGCCCCCGTCGCGGCGGCCCTGCGTCAGCACCGCGACGACCCGGCGGCGCTCGAGGACGCCGTGCTCCGGACGCGCATCGCAACGCTGGAGCAGCTGGCGCGGCGTGAGCCCCTGGGCCCCGCACCGCTGCTCGCGTTCGCCCTCTCCCTGCGGGCACAGACAGTGGACCTGCACCGCGTGATCTGGGGCGTGGCGCTCGGCGCCCCGCCGGCCCTCGTCCTGCGCGAGCTGGTGACGGCCGCGTGAGGACCCAGGTGCGGGTGCTGTGCCGCCCGGACGTCGCCGCCGGCTTCGCGCTGGCCGGCATGCGTGCGGTCCCCGTCACCACGGCGGCAGCCGCCGAGCTCCGGTTGCGCGAGCTGGTGCGCGAGCCCGACACCGGCGTGTTGCTGGTGGAGGAGCGGCTGCACGAGGCGCTCCCGGTCGAGTTGCGGCGCCGCCTGGCCCGCCGGCCGCTTCCCATGGTCGTGCCGTTCCCCGGCCCGGCATGGGCGGAGCGCGGCGAAGGGGCCGAGGCCTACGTCATCGAGCTGCTGCGGCAGGTGATCGGCTACCGCGTGAGGCTGCGGTGAGCGGCGCCCGCATCACGCGGCTCAGCGGCGCACTGGCCGAGGCGACGCCCCTGCGCAGCGTCTCGCTGTACGAGCTGGTGCGCGTCGGGACGCGGGGCCTGCTGGGCGAGGTGGTCCGGGTCGAGGGCGACCGCGGCGTCATCCAGGTCTACGAGGACACGACGGGACTGTGCATTGGCGAGCCGGTCGCGCCGACCGGCGCGCCGCTCACGGTGACCCTGGGTCCGGGCCTGCTCGGCGCGGTGGTGGACGGAGTCGGGCGGCCGCTCGAACGCCTCGCCGCGGCGAGCGGGGACTTCATCCGACCCGGTCTGGCCGCCGATACACTGGATGCCGCGCGTCGCTGGGCGTTCGTGCCGGTGGTGCGCGCCGGTGACGCCGTGGCTGGAGGGGACGTCCTCGGCGAAGTGGAGGAGCGTCCGGGCTTCGCGCACCGCATCCTGGTGCCGCCCCATGTGACCGGTACCGTCGGGGCGATCGCAGCGGGCGAGTTCACCGTGAAGGATCCGGTCGCGCGGCTCGGCGATGGGACGGCGCTGTTCCTAGCCCAGGCCTGGGGGGTCCGCTCGCCCCGCCCGATCGGCCGCCGCATCCCGTCGCGGCGCCCGCTCGTCACGGGCCAGCGGGTCTTCGACTTCCTCTTTCCGGTCGCGGAGGGCGGCAGCGTCGCGGTGCCGGGCGGGTTCGGCACGGGCAAGACCGTGATCGAGCAGTCGCTCGCGAAGTACGCCGCGGCCGACGTGGTGATCTACGTGGGGTGTGGCGAGCGAGGCAACGAGATGGCCGAGGTGCTGGAGGAGTTCCCCCGGCTGGTGGACCCCCGCACCGGCCGCTCGATCATGGACCGCACGGTGCTCGTCGTGAACACGTCGAACATGCCCGTCGCCGCGCGCGAGGCCTCGGTGTACGTCGGGGTCACGATCGCGGAGTATTACCGGGACCAGGGCTATCGGGTCGCGCTGATGGCCGACAGCCTGTCGCGCTGGGCGGAAGCGCTGCGCGAGATCGGCGCGCGCCTCCAGGAGATGCCCGGCGAGGAAGGCTACCCTACCTACCTCGGCAACCGCCTCGGCAAGTTCTACGAGCGGGCGGGATTCGTCGAGGCGCTGGGGCGTCCCACCCGCGAGGGGGCGGTGACGCTGATCTCGGCGATCTCGCCGCCGGGCGGCGACTTCTCGGAACCCGTGACGCAGGCGTCGCTGCGGGTGGTCGGCGCGCTGTGGGCGCTGGATCCCGCATTGGCGCACCAGCGGCAGTTTCCCGCCGTGGATTGGGACGTGAGCTACAGCCTGCAGGCGGAGGCCGTGGCGCCGTGGTTCGCCGAGCACGTCGGCGCCGACTGGGACGCGTGCCGGCGGCGGACCCTCGACCTGCTGCAGCGGGAGCGCGAGTTGCGGGAGATCGCCGGCCTGGTGGGTCCCGAAGCCCTGCAGGACCGGGACCGCCTGCTGCTCGAGGCGGCGCGCATCGTGCGCGAGACGGTGCTGGGTCAGAGCGCCTACGACCCCAACGACGCCGCGTCGCCGGTCGAGAAGACCTATCGGCTGGCGGTGCTCGCCGACGAGCTGTACCGGGCGGCGCTCGCCGCGCTCGAGGCGGGCGTCGCGTTCGAGTCGCTCGACCTCACCACCGTGGGGCGGACGCTGGCGGCCCTGCGCCGGGCACCGCCGGAGGACATGGCCGCCCGCGCCGCCGCCGCCGAGGCGGCCGTCTCAGCTCTCGCACCCGTCCCGGCGGGCACGCGCTGATGCTCCTCCCCCGCCGCTACCGGGGCGCCCATGCCGCGGCGGGCCCGCTGCTCTACGTGCGGCCCACGCCGGCGGCCGCCCTCGGGGAGTGGGTGACAATCCGGGCGCCCGGGCAGATCGAGCGGCGCGGCCAGGTGATCGAGGCCGGCGTCGAGGTGTCGGTGATCCAGGTGCTCGAGGAGACGGTGGGTCTGCCGCCAGCGGCGGCGGTGGTCACCCTCACGGGCGAGCAAGCGTCGGTGGTCGTGGGCCGCGAGCTCCTGGGGCGCGCCCTGAACGGCGTCGGGCTCCCGGCCGACGGTCTCCCGCCGCCGGTCGGCGAGGCCGTGCGGCCCATCTGGGGTGCGCCTCTCAATCCCGCCCGTCGCGAGCGTCCCCGGGAATTCATCGAGACCGGTGTGTCGGCGATCGACGGGATGAACACCCTGGTGCGCGGCCAGAAGCTGCCGGTGTTCTCGGGGCCGGGCCTGCCGGGGCTCGAGCTCGCCGCCCAGATAGTGGAAGGGGCGCGGGCGCCGCGCGGCGAGCCGTTCGCCGTCGTATTCGTCGGGATCGGGATCACCGCCCGGGAGACCGACACCTTCCTCGAGCGGTTCGAGAAGAGCGGTGCGCGCGAGCGCAGCGTGCTGTACCTCAACGAGACCCGCGATCCCACCATCGAGCGGCTGCTCGCCCCCCGGGTCGCCCTCGCGCAGGCCGAGTTCCTCGCCTTCGAGGCGGGGATGCACGTGTTGGTCGTGATCGCCGACCTGACGCATTACTGCGAAGCGCTGCGCGAGATCGCCACCGCCCGCGAGGAGATCCCCGGCCGCCGTGGCTACCCGGGATACATGTACACCGACCTGGCGGGTATCTACGAGCGCGCCGGCATTATCCAGGGCCGGCCCGGATCGGTGACCCAGATCCCGATCGTCACGATGCCGGACGACGACATCACCCATCCGATCCCCGATCTCACGGGCTACATCACCGAGGGCCAGCTGGTGTTGAGCCGCGAGCTGCACCGGCGCGGGGTGTACCCGCCGATCGACGTGCTGCCGTCGCTGTCGCGTCTGATGAACGCCGGTATCGGGAAGGACCGCACCCGCGCCGGCCACCGCGACTGGGCCGACCAGCTCTACGCGCTCTACGCCCGCGGGCGGGAAGCCCGCCTGATGTCGGCGATCGTCGGCGAAGCGGGGCTGCCCGAGGCCGACCGGCGGGCGCTCGCCTTCGCCGAGCGGTTCGAGCAGGAATTCGTGGGGCAAGGCGAGGTCCGGCGCACGCTCCCCGAGACGCTGGACGCGGGGTGGCGGCTGCTCGAGTCGGTGCCGCGCGACGATCTCACCCGCCTCAGCGACGAAGCGTGGGCCGCGCGCGGCGAGCGGCCGGCGGAGGGCGCGTGAGCACGGCCCGGCGTGTGGCGCCCACCCGGATGAACCTGCTGCGGGCGGGTCGCCGGCTGGCGCGCGTCACCAAGGGCGTGGAGTTGCTGCGCCGCAAGCGCGAGGCGCTGGTGAGCGAGCTGTTCCGGCTGGCGCGGCCCGCCGCCGACGCGCGGGCGCGTGTCGACGCCGAGGCGCGGCGCGCGTACCCGGCGTTGTGGCGCGCGCTCGCGGTCCACGGCCGCACCGGCCTCGCGGCGATCGCGTGGCCGGCGCGCGACGTCGCCGTGGAGGTGACGCCGGGCCTCGTGTGGGGGGTGGCGGTGTCGCGCATCGAGGAGCGGCCGCCGGCGATGCGGACCCTGCCGGCACGTGGCACGCCGCCGGTCGCGACCGGTCCGGCGACCGTCGAAGCCGCCAGCCGGTTCGAGGCGCTCGCCGACCTGCTGCTCGAGGCGGCACCGCGCGAGATGCTGTTGCGGCGCCTGGGCGAGGCCCTGGCCCAGACGTCCCGCCAGGTCAACACGCTGGAGCGGAGGCTCGCGCCGGCCCTGTCATCACAGATCGCCACGGTGCGCCGGACTCTCGAGGAGCGCGAGCGCGAGGAGCATCGGCGGCTCAAGCACCTGCGGCGCCACTCGTTGGCGGAACGATAAAGAATCATTGAAGACTAGATGAATCGAAATTGTGGAATCTGTTACACGACAACAACTTGCAGCCTCGCACCGTCGCAGGGTAGAATCGTCCACAGGATGATCCCTACGTAGTACTACGGAGCCGGCACTAATCGTCTGCGGGATGTTGGAGGGGGGAAACGTATGAAGCTCGGTCGTCTGGCCATCCTCGTCGGGCTCGTCGCGGGTCTCGGGGCCTGTACCGACGAACAGATCGTGTACGTCAATCGTCCCTTCAACCCGCCGGTGGACGAGGTCAACGGGTTCCTGGGCTACTTCGACATCGCCGCCAAGCAGACCTCGTGCGGCAACTGTCACGCCAGCACGCAGGCGCAGTGGGTGACCACGGCGCACGCCAGCGCTTGGGAGGATCTGCAGAGCTCGGGTGGTGCGCAGGGCTTCTGCAATGGCTGCCACACGGTGAGCGAACTGGGTAACGGCGCTACCGGGCCGGCCGGGTACAGCGCGGTGGCGGACGAGAGCTACCACGACGTGCAGTGCGAGAGCTGTCACGGCCCGGGTGTGGATCACGCCACGCTGCCGGACGCGTCCGCGCCACCACTCGCGAGGATCCGCGCCATCAACGACAACACGTCCGGCACCTGCGGCGATTGCCACTCTGGCACGCACGCTCCGTTCGTCGAGGAGTGGTCGCAGTCGCTCCACGCCCGTGCGACTCACACGACGGAAGAGGAATGCCTGGCGTGCCACGAAGGGCGCGGCGCGCTCGAGGCGTGGGGCATGGAGTCGAACTTCGTCGAGGCCGCCAACCCGAGCGACACGGTGGGGATCACGTGCTCGGTGTGCCATGATCCGCACGGGTCCAGCAATCCGGCGCAGTTGCGGTTCGCGCTCGAGACACGCGATCCCGCGCAGAACCTCTGCATGCAGTGCCACCTGCGGCGGGATGTGCCCCTGGCCCTGGACTCGACCAGGGCCCTGAGCCCGGGTGGCAGCAACTCGCCGCACGCGCCGCAAGGCTCCTCCCTGATCGGCACGGCGGGGTACCAGAACCCCAGTTACCTCGACGCGGTGCTGATCGAGGTAGCGGGGGCCGCGAGCCACGGGAACGTGACCAAGAACCCCGCACTGTGCGCGGGATGCCACGTCTATCCGTTCAGGGTTCTGGATACCGCCACCGGTGACAGCGTCGGCGTGACGGGGCACCTGTTCCGGCCGATTCCGTGCTACGGGCCGAACGGGGTGCCCACGGACACGATCAAGAACTGCGAATACACCCCTGCGGCCCGGTCCTTCAAGCCGTGCGCGGCCTCGGGCTGCCACCTGGGCGAGAATGAGCCCGCCGCGCTGCTGTCGGTGGTGCGGGGACGGATCCAGAGTCTGACCGCCGAGTTGTGGATCAACAACCCCGGCACCTCCAGCGGGATCGATACCCTCGATTCCGGCATCATCCCCACGGTTCTCAAGAACACGTGGAGTGAGCGGGGGACGCTGAACAACCTCTCGTTGCTCGCCAACGGCGCGTTCCTCCTAGGCGACACTCTCATCAACCTCGACGCCACCACCCTGACGGGCAAGCTGGTGCCGGGGAACACGCTCAAGATCGGCACCACCCAGTACACCGTGACGAACACCGTCACCGCCGCGACGAATCGGCTCAACGGCGTCACGATCGCTCCGCCGCTCGTGGTGGCGCTCGCGGACAACACCCCAGTCACAGTGATGTACATGGCTCCCCTGCTCGCGGGAGACCGGGTGATCACGCCGCTGGACGGGGCTGAGTTCAACGTGCGCCTGTTCGGCGAGGACGCCAACGGGGCGTTCTTCAGCTCCAACACCGACCGGTCACACACGGTGCACAACCCGTTCCTCGCCGAGGCGCTGCTGCGTGCCAACATCGAGGAGTTGACGGCCCTCTACGGGTCACAGCCCTGGTTCCCGTCGATCGCCCCGGGCGTGCAGCAGATCCTGTCCGGGCCGCTCGGAGCGTCGGGCACGGTGGCGTACCCACGGCCCGCCAGCCGGGTGTCCTCGCGGTAACCACGCGAGGGGCCACAAGCCCGTCACCGGCCCCGGATTCTTGCGGACATCCGGGGCCGGTGGTTGTTTGAGGAGCAGTCATTCGGAGGGAATGCATGCCCGTGGAGCGCCCCACTGACGCGGCCCCGGACGAGGGCGTGACCTGGCAGCCGGGGTTCAACGAGTATCTCCTCGGCGGGGTGATCCTGCTGGCCCTGTTACTCGCTGCCCTGGGCACGGCGTGGTACCTGCTCCCGGGCGATCACCTCCAGGTCCCCGAGCTGCAACCGGCCGTGCGCGTGGCGTCGACCGACATGCCGGACAGCGCGAGCCGCATCATCACCTGGGGCCCCCGCGTCGTGCTCGTCGTGCGGAACGGCGATGACTACGCGGCACTGCAGGGGACGTCCCCGATCGACGGCTGCATCCTCGAGTGGGACCGCGTCTCCGCCCGCATTGTGTCGCCCTGCAGCTACGTGGTGTACGACCTGCACGGCAACGTGGTCCGCGGCCTGACCACGGTGCCCTTGCTGCGCTACGACGCGTTCGTGCGCCAGGGAGCGGTCTACGTGACGGAGCACCGCTGATGGCGCGCATCTGGCAGACGGCGCGCGAGTGGTTGTCCCAATTCTGGGCCGACCTCAAGGCCAGCACCGATGCCGGCCTGCTCGCGGTGCCACGGTTCCTCGGCCTGCTCTACGGACCGATCGACACCCGCCTCCCCATCGACCAGGCGTGGCGCAAGGCGCTCGCCCACCGGCTGCCGCCGCACGTGGGATGGCGGCACGCCCTGGGGGGCATCGCGTACCTGCTGTTCATCCTGCTCGTCGTCACCGGCGTGCTGCTGGCGGTGCATTACCGCCCCTCGGTGTCGGAGGCCTACCCGAGCGTCCAGCACATCGTGTCGGGCGTGACGCTCGGCTGGCTGATGCGCGACCTGCACGTGTGGGCGGCGAATTTCGTGGTGATCGCGACCCTCGCCCACATGGCGCGGGTGTTCATCGACGCGGCGCACAAGCCGCCGCGGGAGACCACCTGGCTCGCCGGCATCCTGCTGTTCTTCGTGGTGCTCGCGTTCGGGGCCACGGGCTATCTGCTGCCGTGGGACCAGTGGGCCTACTGGGCGGTGACGGAGGCGTTGAACGTGCTGGCGGCGGTCCCGCTCGTCGGCGGACCCCTGACGAGCCTGGTCCGTGGCGATCCGATCGTGTCGGGCGCCACGCTGAGCCGGTTCTTCGCCGTCCACGTGATCGTGCTGCCGTGGGCCGCGTTCGCGTTGCTCATGTTCCACTTCACCGTGATCCGCCGCCACGGCATCGCTGCCCCGAAGTACGGGCCCGTGCCGGCGGGGCCGGGGCGCCGGTTCTTCCCGAATCACCTGCTGCGGTCATTGATCGTCGGGGTGCTGGTGTGCGCCGTCGCCATCAGCGCCGCGGCGCTGTGGCCGCGCCCGCTCGGGGATCCGGCGGACCCGGCACGCCTGCCGGAGGCGATGCGCTCCACGTGGATCGCGGTGGACGTGTCGCGCGCCCTCGCTCACTACGTGGGACCCTGGGGCTTCGCCGCGTTCAGCCTGCTCGGTCTGGGTCTCGCCCTGATGCCGTTGTTCGACCGCGGGCCGGAGCGGCAGCTGCGGCGCCGGCCGGTGGTGGCGGCGCTCGGGGCGTTGTTCTTCGTGGGGTTCCTCGCCGCCTGGCTGGCGGGGCGCCAGCTGGGCTCGACCCTTCCGCAGCCCGCGCCGCGCCGCGCGGTTCCGGCCGAGGCGCCGCCCGTCGAGGCGCCGGCCACCGCCGACACCACCGCGGCACGGGACTCGGCACGATGAGCCGCGCCGCGTCACTCGCCGTGATGGTCGCCTGCGCCGCCGCGCTCATCCCGGCGGGCCCGGCCGTCGCCCAATCCGGTGGCGAACGGGTCACGATCCCGCGCGACACGACGTACGGATGCGTCGCCTGTCATGCCGACAAGCGCACGGCGTTCATCATGGGGGTGCACGCCGAGCGCGGCATCAAGTGTCACGACTGCCACGGGGGGGACCCCGCCGCGACGGTGCTGCCCGCGGCGCATCGCGGCCGCTTCGTGGGCAAGCCCGACAAGGTCGCCATCGTGGCGCTGTGCGGCTCGTGCCATGCCGACCCGAACCGCATGCGCCAGTATGGCCTGCCGACCGGGCAGCTCGCGGAGTTCCGCACCAGCCAGCACGGGCGGCTGCTCCTCGGTCAGCACGATCTCAACGCGCCCACGTGCACCGACTGCCACGACGCCCACACGATCCTGCGGCCCGACGACGCCCGCAGCAACACGCACCCGACGAACATCCCGGCAACGTGCGCCCGCTGTCACGAGGATGCGGCGATGATGGGGAAGTACCACCTCCCCACCGATCAGTTCGCGCGCTTCCGGCGGAGCGCGCACGGCATCGCCCTCTTCGACGAGCAGAACTTCGCCGCCCCGAGCTGCGTGGGCTGTCACGGCACCCACTCGGCGCTGCCGCCGACCGTGACCGAGATCGCCAACGTCTGCGGGCGTTGTCACGTGCTCGTGAGCCAGTCATTCGACGCCGGTCCGCACGCGCAGGCGGCGCGGGACGGCAAGATCGCCGGCTGTCTCGGCTGTCACAGTAACCACGACACCGAGCGGGTGCCCGCCGAGCACATCGCCGCGACGTGCGCCAAGTGCCACGCCCCCGGCACCCGCGCGCACACGCTGGGCGTGGACATCCAGCGGGATGTGGTCCAGGCGACGCTCGACCTGCGGGCCGCGGAGGAGGCCATCACGCGGTTGACGCGGGCCGGCCGCCAGACCGGCGACGCCCAGTTCCGCTACCGCACCGCGCTGACCGCCTATCTCGAGATCGCCCAGGTCCAGCACGATCTCGATGTCACGCGGCTCGAGGAGTTGACCCGCCGGGTGCGCTCGATCTCCCGCGACCTGCGCGACATGGCGGAGGTGGCCGAGGAGCACCGCTGGGAGCACAAGCTGTACCTGGTGCCGGTGTGGTTCCTCGCGCTGGCGGCGGTGGCCTTGGCGCTGCTCACGCTGCGCGGGCTCGAGCGGCGAAAGACGGGATCGTGACCGCACCCCCCGCGCCGCGGCGACGCCTCGCGCGCGTGCTGCGTATCCTCATTCCGGTGGCCATCCTCGCGGTCATCCTGCTCGCCGTGTCGACCGTCGGATTCATCGAATACAGCGCCCGCCCGAGCTTCTGCGACAACTGCCACATCATGCAGCCGTACTACGACTCGTGGGCGACGTCCTCGCACCGCAACGTCGCGTGCATCAAGTGTCACTACGCCCCCGGCATCCGCGCGGAGGCGATGGGGAAGCTGCAGGCCGCGAACCAGGTCGTGAAGTACGTCACCGGTGCGTACGGGATGAAGCCGTGGGCGGAGGTCGAGGACGCGGCATGCCTGCGATCGGGGTGCCACTCGGAGCGGAAGGTCGAAGGTCTGGTCGACTACGCGGGAGTGAGCTTCGACCACACCAAGCACCTGGGCGAGCTGCGTCGCGGCAAGCAGCTGCGCTGCACCAGCTGTCATTCGCAGATCGTCCAGGGCGAACACCTCGCTGTGACGCCCGCGACCTGCTTCCTCTGTCATTTCAAGGACCGCCCCTCGGGCGACCCGGTCGCGGGCTGCACCGGCTGTCACCCTTCGCCCCCGCGCGTCGTCTCCCCCGCCGGGTACGTCGTGGATCACGCGCAGTACGTGCGCGACCGCATTTCGTGCGTCTCGTGCCACAACGAAGTGGTGGTGGGGACGGGCATGGCCGACCGCGCGCGGTGCTTCACGTGCCACAACGAGCCCGAGCGGATCGCGCAGTTCGAGGACACGGCGCTGATGCACCGGATCCACATCGCCGAGCGCAACGTGGAATGCACGCAGTGCCATACGCCGATCGAGCACCGGGTCACCTCGCTCGCCACGACGTTCGAGCTGGATTGCGGCAGCTGCCACGCCGGCGCCCACGAGGCGCAGCGCCGGATGTACGCCGGGATGGGCGGGCACGACTCCCGCGATGCCCCGAGCAAGATGTTCCTGGCGCGCGTGTCCTGCCTCGGATGTCACGGGCAGACGACGACGGTGCGCGGGCACGAGCAGGTCCAGCTCGCGGGCGAGGCGTCGTGCATGTCGTGTCACGGGATCCGCTACGCGAACCTGCTGCCGGCCTGGCAGCAGGAGATGGAACGACGGCTGGAGCGGGTGGAACCGGTGGTCGCGGCGGCGCGCGCCCGCATCGGGGCGGCTCCGGTACGGCGCCGGGCCACGGCGGATAGCCTGCTGCGGCTGGCCCAGGACAACGTCGACCTCGTGCGCCGCGGCAAGGCCGCGCACAACGTGTTGTACGCCGACCAGCTGCTGCGGGCCGCGGTCGACCTCACCCGGCAGGCCGTGGCCGCCGGCGGCCTGCCGTACACGGTGCCCCAGGTGAACCTCGGCCCGGCCGTAGGCGCGAGCGCCTGCTTCAGCTGCCACGTTGGTGTGGAGCGGTCACGGGTGTCGTTTCAGGGTCTCGAGTTCGCCCACGAGCCGCACGTGCTGCGCGGCGGACTGTCGTGCGCCGACTGCCACACCCCGCTCGAGAACCACGGTGGGACGACGCTCGCCTCACCGGCTGCGTGCAGTGCGTGCCACCATTCGCCGGTGCGTCCGCGGAACTGTGCCGCCTGCCACCCCGGCCGGGGCGGGGCGCCGCCCGCGACCGTTGCCCTGCGGGGAGGGGACTTCTCGCATCCGGTGCACGTGGCCGCCAACGTGGCGTGCAGCGATTGCCACAAGGCGCCCGGCATGAGCGCCCGCGAGGTCCGCTGCCAGACCTGCCACGAGGCGCACCACCAGCCCGACCGGTCGTGTCTCAGCTGCCACCGCGGCGGCGTGCTCGACCAGCACAACCGCACCGTGCACGTGGCGTGCGTGGAGTGCCACGACCAGATGCCGACCCTCGACCGCTGGAGCCGTCAGATCTGCACGGTGTGTCACGTGGTCCAGGCCGCGGGGCACTACACCAGCCGGCCGTGCGAGGCGTGTCACAAGATTCCGGCCATGCGCGCGGGCCAGGAAGAGTAGGAGCGATGTCCACGCGATCGTTCGCCCGACGTAGTCGTGTCGTCGTCGTCGCCGCCCTCGTCGCGCTCGCGCGAGCGCCGGACCTGGCGGCGCAGGGGGTGACCTGCGAGAAGTGCCACGGCAACCGCGACTTCCTGGGCGGCCGCGCGCGGGATTCGACGCTCTACGTGCCCCCCACGATCCTCGCGGACACCCGCCACAGCAGCCTGCGGTGCGCCGACTGCCACCGCGGATACGACGCCGGCTACCCGCACGGCGCGACCGCCAAGGTCGTGCCGTGCGAGACGTGCCACGCGGCGGCAGGGCGCGACTGGCAGGCCTCGATCCACGCGCCCAACGCGGTCACCAGCGGGGACGCGCCCACGTGCGTCGGCTGCCACGGCTCGCACACCGTGTACGGCAAGGACGACCGCCGGTCTCCGACGCACCCGCTCAACGTGGCGGCCACCTGCGGGCGCTGCCACGCCGATCCGGGGATCATCGGCACGTACTTCTCCACGGCCGACAAGGCCCAGGCACGCGTCGCGGTCGCGCAGTTCCACAAGACGGTCCACGGCGGCGCGCTGACTCGCGACGGCCTCGTAGTCTCGGCGACCTGCAACGACTGCCACGGCGCCCACAAGGTCCTGCCTGCCGACTCGACGGAATCCTCGGTGAACCGGCACCACATCCCCGCCACCTGCGGCGCCTGCCACGTCGGGATCGCCGAGGTATACGACCGGTCCGCGCACGGCCTGGCCTACGCCTCCGGCGACACGACCGAGAGCGGCAAGCACGCACCGGTGTGCACCGACTGCCACTCGGCGCACGAGATCGTGCGCGCCGACCAGCCCGAGTGGTTCCTCGGCGTCGTGCAGGAATGCGGCAGCTGCCACGAGCGGCTGTACGAGACGTACTTCGACACCTACCACGGCAAGGTGACGCACCTCGGCTCGACGCTCGCGGCCACTTGCAGCGATTGCCATACGCCGCATGACATGCGCCCGGCCACGGACCCGCAATCGTCGGTGTACGTCGGCAACCTTGTGACGACGTGCGGCCGATGCCATGCGGCGGCCAACCAGAACTTCGCGGCCTACTACGCCCACGGGGATCCCCACGACCGGGCCGGCTATCCCGTGCTCTACTGGGTCTGGCTGTTCATGACCGCGCTGCTCGTCAGCGTGATGGCGTTCTTCCTTCTCCACACGCTGCTGTGGCTCACCCGCGTGGCCATCGAACGGGTGCGCGGCGGTGGGCACCACGGGGGCGCCGCCGCCGGCGCCGGGACGGGAACATGACCCCACGCGCACTGGACGCCGCTGATCGGGGCGAACGGCCCCACCTCTGGCGCTTCACGCCGCTGCAGCGGACGCTGCATGCGCTCGTCATCGTCTCGTTCATCGGCCTCGTCCTCACCGGCCTGCCGCTGCACTTCGCCGCCGCACCCTGGGCGCGGTGGCTGGCGCGCGCGCTGGGCGGGATCGAGTCCGCGGGGTTCCTGCATCGCATCTGCGCGATCATCACGTTCGGCTACTTCTTCACGCACGTCGGCTCCCTCGTCCTGCAGGTGGTCCGCGGCCGGCCGCTGAAGCAGATCCTCTGGGGGCCGGACTCGATGGTGCCCCAGCTGAAGGACCTCCGCGACGTGATCGGCATGTTCAAGTGGTTCTTCGGCCGCGGGCCACGTCCGCGGTTCGAGCGCTACAGCTACATGGAGAAGTTCGACTACTGGGCGGTGTTCTGGGGCGTCGCGATCATCGGGGGGTCGGGGCTGCTGCTCTGGTTCCCGGAGTTCTTCGCCCGGTTCCTGCCCGGCTGGCTGTTCAACGTCGCCACGATCGTGCACGGCGATGAGGCGCTCCTGGCGATGAGCTTCATTTTCACGATCCATTTCTTCAACGTCCACTTCCGGCCCGAGAAATTCCCGATCGACCTCGTCATCTTCACGGGGCGCCACACCGTCGATTACATCAAGGACGAGCATCCCCTGGAGTACGAGCGGCGGCGGGAGGCGGGCGCCATCGACGCGCTCGTCGCGCCGCCGGTCTCACGTACCGCCTACCTCTGGTCCCTGACCCTGGGATTCGTCTCCCTCGGGCTCGGGGTCTTCGTCATCGTCCTCGTCGTATGGGCACTACTGCATTGAACCGCACTCTCTCGGCCGGCGCTGCCGGCGCTGCGCTGCTGCTCCTCGTACGGGTAGGGGGAGCCGGCGCCCAGGGATACCACCTCCGCCTGGACACGCGCATCCAGTCCGTGAGCTTCCGCGGCTGGGCGCTGGACAGCATCCCGGTGGGCGATACCGTGAGCACCCCGGGCGAAGGCCCGACGTCGCCGGACGGCTACGCCGTGCGGTGCCTCGACGGCGCGTCGTACTGCGCGTTCTTCCGCCCCGGGCCCGAGCGTCGCAGCCAGCCGCTCACGACCACCGCGGATCTGACGCTGTGGGGCCTCGGCGTGGCGGGGCTGAGCATGCACGCGCTGGGGCGTCTCGGCGCGGACGTGGGCGGTGCGGACTACTGGCCGGGGACCGACCCCGCGGTTCAATTGCTCGAGGGGTACGCGCAGTACGCGACGCACCGTGCCACCGTGCGACTGGGACGACAGACCGTCGCCTCGCGCCTGGGCGTCACGGGGTTCGACGGGGCGGAGGTGTCGCTGCGGGACCGGCGCCGTGGCCTCGACGTCCAGGGGTACCTCGGCTGGGGGCTGGCCCGCGGCGGCGTGCTGCCCGTCACGAGCCCGGCCGTGAACCCGCTCGACGACTTCCAGCCGGTGTCCCGGCAGGTCGTGGCCGGCGCCGAGGCCGGCTGGCGCAGCAGCGGCGCGGACGCGCGCATCGCGTATCAGCGCGAGGTGGACACCAAGACCGACAAGTTCGTGTCCGAGCGGCTCGCGCTGCAGGGGTCGGTGCGGCCGCACGAGCGCGTCAGCCTCACGGCCGGGGCTGACTACGACATCGCCTTCGGGTGGTGGGGCAACGCCGAAGCGGCGCTCGCCTATGCCGACCGACGGGTGCGAGCGCAGGTGGGGGTGCGGCGGTACCGGCCGCACTTCGATCTGTGGACCATCTGGGGCGCGTTCAGCCCGGTCCCGTATCGGGCCGCGGACGCCTCGCTGTCGGTGGTGGCGCATCGCCGCTTCACGGCGCGCGCGCGGTACGAGCGCTACGAGTTCGACGATGCCGAAGCAGCCACGCCCCTGTTCCAGGGGGCGGAATCGACCGGATGGCGGTGGGCCCTGGGCGGCACGCTCACGCCAGCCCCGGCGTGGACGGTGGACGGCGAGTATCGCTCCGAGTTCGGTCCGGGCGCGTCGTCCGCCGGATTCGCAGGCAGCGTCGCCTATGCGCCCTCGCGACGACTGTCGATCGCGCTGACCGGATCGTCCGTCAAGCGGCCACTCGAGTACCGCTTCAATGAAGCGGTGGCGCACACGATCGGGGTGGATGCCGAGTTCGAGGCGTCGACCGCGGTCCGGCTGGGCCTCTCGGCCAGTCGCTACGACGAATCGCACGACCGGCCCGACGCGGCGGCGTACGACTGGGATCAATTGCGGTTGGCGGCGCGCGTGGTGCTGCAGCTGGGGCACGGCGCGGACCTGCGCGGATTGCCGCCCTCGATCCGGATGCTGCCCGGGGGGAGGGCCGAGCGATGACCGTGCGACTGCTGATCGCGCTGGCCGTAGCGATCGCGCTCCCGGCCGGACTCCGGGGCCAGGAGGCCGCCGCGCGCGTCCGCTTCGACCACTTCAAGCACCGCAGTCTGTTCCCGACGTGCGTGGAGTGCCATCAGGGGGCGGGTGAGGATCCCGACCTGCCCATCTGGCCCGAGGCCGAGAGCTGCGCGACCTGCCACGACGGCACCACCAGGCCCAAAGTGGAGTGGGCGCCCCCGACCGAGTCGCGGCCGAGCAACGTGAAGTTCGCCCACGACCTGGTGTCGATGATGCCGCGGAAGACCCCCCAGGGTGAGCGTGCGCTCACGTGCGGGGACTGTCACCTGCCGGCTGACGGCACCTGGATGGCGGTGCAGCGGGCCACCCCGGAGGGGTGTCTTTCGTGCCACGGGACCGGTGCCGCGCACCTGGCGGAGTCCGGCGACCTGTGCAGCACCTGCCATCTGCCGCTCCCCCGGGCCAAGCGCCTGCGCGTGGCCGACGTCGCGGCGTTTCCGGAGCCACCTTCGCATGAGGTCGAGGGGTTCGCGCGGGGGACGGGGCACGGTGCGCTGGCGACTGGCACGTCCGACCCGGTGGCGGCGAGCTGCGCCACCTGCCACGCGCGGGACTTCTGCCTCACCTGCCACGTGGACGCGCCAGAGCAGCCGGCCATTCAGGCGCTGGCGCTGGATCCGCGGTCGCTCGCCATCGCCGTGACGCTGCGGGCGCCGCCGAGCCATGCCGAGGCCGGGTTCCTCCGCGAGCATGGCGCCGCCCTACGGACGGACGCCCGCCAGTGCGCGACGTGCCACACGCGGGAGAGCTGCTTCGCCTGCCACGCGCCGTCCCAGCCGGTCTCCGCGGCGCTCTACGCGCGCGCACCGGGTCGCGGCGCGGGCGCCCATCCGGTGCGGCGGCCGCCCGACTCCCACGGGGCGAACTTCAGCCGCGGTCACGCGGCGGTAGCGGCCAGCACGCCCGCCACGTGCGCCGGGTGCCACGTCCGCCCCGACTGCCTCCAGTGCCACCGGCCCGACGCGGCGGCCACGCCCGGATACC
>Ga0075302_1000034_pt1 | contig 16136 bp, 15 predicted proteins | sample Browns_TuleB_D1_FD_120059 | JGI IMG/M metagenome (GOLD analysis project Ga0075302, IMG submission 120059) | Natural and restored wetland microbial communities from the San Francisco Bay, California, USA, that impact long-term carbon... | ecosystem: Environmental > Terrestrial > Soil > Wetlands ...
ATCTGCCGGTCGCCCTTGCCGATGGTGGCGGGGTTGTGAATGAAGGCGCTCAACTCCGGTCGCTTCTCGAGGAACTGGCGGAAGCGTTGCAGCGTCTCGGGGTGTCGCGCGCGCAGCTCGCCTTCGAACACGGTCACGGCGCAGAACGGCAGCAATCCGACCATCGAGCGCACCTTGAGACGCTGGGCGCTGCCGTCGGGCAGGCGCAGCACATCATAGAAGAACCCGTCCTCCTCGTCCCACATGCCCGTGCCACTCCCCGCGTGGAGCAGCGAGGACGTGATCCACATGACGTGCTCCAGGAACTTCTCGGCCATGTCCACGTAGGCCGGCCGCGTGAGCGACAGCTCCACGGCGATCTCGAGCATGTTCTGGCAGAACAGCGCCATCCAGGCGGTGCCGTCGGCCTGTTCCAGGTATCCCCCGGCCGGCAGCGGCGCGCTGCGGTCGAAGACGCCGATGTTGTCCAGGCCGAGGAAGCCGCCCTCGAAGGCGTTCCTGCCGTCACGGTCCTTGCGATTCACCCACCAGGTGAAGTTGAGAACCAGCTTGTGGAAGACGCGCTCGAGCCATTCGAGGTCGCCCTGGCCGCGCTGCGCCTTCTCCAGGCGGTACGAGAAGATGGTAGCCCAGGCGTGCACCGGCGGGTTGACGTCGCCGAAGTTCCACTCGTAGGCGGGCAGCTGGCCGTTGGGATGCAGGTAGCGCGACTGCAGCATCAGATCGAGCTGATCCTTGCCGAGCTGCGGATCCACCATGGTGAGCGCGAGACAGTGGAACGCCAGGTCCCACGCCGCGTACCACGGATACTCCCATTTGTCCGGCATCGAGATGATGTCGGCGTTGTACATGTGGTGCCAGTGCTCGTTGCGCGGGGCGCGCCGGCGCGGCGCGAACCTGCCGGCCCCACGCTCTTCGAGCCACCGGTTGACGTCGTAATGGAAGAACTGCTTGGACCAGAGCATCCCGGCGAGTGCCTGGCGCATCACGAGCGCCGCGTCGGGGCCCAGCGATGCGGGGATGACCGACGCATAGAACTCGTCCGCCTCGTCCCGTCGGGCCGTCATCACGGCGTCGAAGGGGCGGCCGAACGCGCCGGTGGACGCGTCGCTGAGACGCAGCCGGACGGTGACGGCGGCGCCCGCGTCCACCGTCAGGACGTAGTGGGCCGCGGCCTTGGTCCCGGCCCGGTCGGGATTCACCGCATCCCGATGCCCGTCGACGACGCAGTGGTGGATGGCGTCCTTGACGTAGGGAGTCCGGTTGGGGACGTGCACCAGCCGCTCGGTGTTGGTCTCGTTCTCGGTGAACAGCAGCGCGGGCGCGCCTTCGGCATGGAGGAACCGCTCGCCCAGGTCGGGATGCGATGCGGCGACGACGCCAGGGGCGGCCTCGTGCAGCAGCGGTCGCGGCGCCGCTCCGCCCCAGGACCACGTGTTGCGGAACCACAGCGTCGGGAGCAGATGCAGCGTGGCCTGCTCGGGTCCCCGGTTGTGGGCGGTGATCTGGATGAGGATGTCGTCGGGCGCGGCCTTGGCGTACTCGACGAACACGTCGAAGTACCGGTCCTGGTCGAACACCCCGGTATCGATCAACTCGTACTCCGGCTCGTGGCGCGCACGGGCCCGGCTGGTGCGGACCAGGTCGTCGTAGGGATACGCCGACTGGGGATACTTGTAGAGATACTTGAGATAGGAGTGGGTGGGCGTCGAGTCGAGGTAGAAGTAGTACTCCTTGACGTCCTCCCCGTGGTTCCCCTCGCTGTTGGTCAGCCCGAAGAGCCGTTCCTTCAGGATCGGGTCCTTGCCGTTCCACAGGGCCAGGGCGAAGCAGAGCAGCTGCCGGTCGTCGCTGATCCCCGCCAGGCCGTCCTCACCCCAGCGATAGGCGCGGGACCGCGCGTCATCGTGGCTGAAGTGGTTCCACGCGTCGCCGGACTCGCTGTAATCCTCCCGGACCGTGCCCCACTGCCGCTCGCTGAGGTAGGGTCCCCACCGCTTCCAGGGTTCGTTCCGCTCGCGGGTCGCGTCGAGGCGGGTCTGTTCCGCGTTCATGGTGCCGTCTCCCTTTGGCCGACAGTGAGCGCTCGGCGGGTCCCCCTTCCCCACCCGGGCTAGCTGAGTGATCATAACCTCGGCCGTGCGGGCGGGCGTGATGGGTGTGTGAAGGATCCTTCATCACTCGGAGGGGACCGACATGAACTGGATCATCTCGTTGATCATCGGCGGCGTCGTGGGCTGGCTGGCGAGCATCGTCATGAAGACCAACGCCCAGATGGGCCTGCTCGCCAACGTCCTGGTGGGCGTGGTGGGCTCGGTGCTCGGCTTCATGCTCGCCGGGATGGTGGGGATGGCCCCGAGCGGCGGCATCATGCGCTTCGTGGTCGCGTTCGGTGGCGCGGTGCTGCTGATCTTCCTGCTGCAGAAGCTCGGCGTATTCCGGAAGGCCTGACGGCACCGGGCCTGGCGCGGGCGCTCCCCGCGCCGCGCGCCAGGCGCCGCCCCTACAAGCGCATCCGGCGGAGCCACTCCGCGAACCGCGGATCGCCCCGCAGCGGATCGAGCAAGGGGTCCACCCGCAGGTACGCCATCCACCCGCGGCGCTCGACGTGCGCCCGCGTGATGTCCGCGAAGGCCGCGTCAACCTCCCCCAGCGCCACGTGCACAATGGCGAACGGCACCGGCGCCACGTAGCGCTGCGCCTGCCGGGCCGCAAGATCGGCCAGGATGGCCCGCGCTTCCGCCGTGCGGCCCGCGCGCGCCAGCGCCGCGCCGAGCCCACCCGCCGAATACGCCGACGTGGGACTGAGACTCAGCGCCTCGCGGAAAGCCGCTTCCGCCTCGCCCCACTCGCCCCGCGCCAGGGCCACGAGCCCCGACACCCGGCGCGTCTCCTCCGACGTGGGGTTCAACGCCGCCGCGCGCCGCAGGTGCTCGGCCGCCTCGTCGTAGCGCCGCGCGTAGTAATAGGCCCACCCCACGGCGCGGCGGATCGCCACGGACGCGGGGTCGAGCTCCTGCGCCAGGCGCGCCTCCGCCAGCGCCTCGGACAGGCGGCCGAGGGCCAGCAACGGGAAGGCGTACCACTGGTGCGCCGTGGCGTAGGTGGGGTTCAGCTCGATGGCGCGCTGGAAGTGTTCGTGCGCACCCCCCCAGTCCCAGTCGTGAATGAACAGCACCCAACCGAGCGAGCAGTGCGCCTCGGCCAGCCCCTCGTCGATCGCCAGCGCGCGGCGCGCGAACTCGCGGGCGCGCTCGTAGCCCTCGAAGACGGGGGTGCCCTGGTAGTCCACGTGCAGCGCGTGCGCGTCGGACAGCCCCGCCCACGCCGGCGCGTAGTTCGGGTCCTCCGCCAGCGCCTGCTCGAAATAGGCGATGGCCTCGGCCACGCCCTCGGCACTGCGCTTGTTCCAGGCGAAGCGGCCCTTGAGGTACAGCCCGTGCGCGCGAACGTTCTCGGTGTAGCGCCGCGGCATGACGTCACCCACCGGGCCGAGCAGCGTCGCGCGGAGCGTGCGGACGATCGTCTGCGCGATCTCGTCCTCGATGGCGAACACGTCGGCCAGCTCGCGGTCGAACCGCTCGGCCCACAGGCCGCGCCCGTCGGCCACGCTGGTGAGCCGCGCCGTGACCCGCAGCCGCTTGCCCGACTGTCGCACGCTCCCCTCGAGCACGGCGGTCACGCCCAACAGCGCGCCGATGGCGCGGACGTCCTGCTTCGCGTCCTTGTAGGCGAACACCGATGTGCGCGAGGCGACCCGCAGGCCGTCCACCTGGCTCAGCGCGTGGATCAGCTCCTCGGTGAGGCCGTCGCTCAGGTACTCGGCGTCGGGATCGCTGCCCACGTTCACGAACGGCAGCACGGCTACCGCGACATTGCGCCCCGCGATCGCGGCCACGGCGGCATCGGGGGCGGCGAGCGCCTCCGTCAGCTCGGTGCACGTCGCGAAGCGCTCGGCCGGGTTCTTCGCCAGGGCGCGGCCGAGACCGGCGTCCAGCGCGGCCGGGACATCGGGCCGCAGGGCCCGCAGCGGACGGGGCCGCTCGCTGATGTGCTGCGCCATCACGGCGCGCGGGGTGGTCCCGGTGAACGGCGGCACGCCCGCGAGCAGTTCGTACACCACGCACGCAAGACTGTACTGGTCGCTGCGGCCGTCGAGCTGGCGGTCCGCGCTCGCCTGCTCCGGGCTCATGTAGTCCGGCGTCCCCACCGCGAGTCCTCCCTCGGTCTGCTGATCGGGCCGGCCCGCTTCGGAGATCGCCCACGCCACGCCGAAATCGGCGAGCATCGCCTGGCCCTCGTGCAGCAGCACGTTCTCGGGCTTGATGTCGCGATGCACCACGCCCTGACGGTGGGCGTAGTCGAGCGCGGCGGCCAGCGACCGGGCGAGGCGCAGCACTTCCGCCACGGGCAGCGGGCCCTCGCGTCGCAGGCGGTCGCGCAGCGTCTCGCCCGCGAGGTACGGCATCACGTAGTAGAGCAACCCGTCGGCCTGACCGGAATCGTGCAGCGGGATGATGGCCGGGTGCACGAGGCGGGCGGCGATGTGGATCTCGCGCACGAACCGGTCCGGCTCGCAGCACTGCCCCGCCAGGGTGGGGCTCAGCACCTTCACCGCCACGGGGCGCTCGTGCTTCACATCCCGGGCGAGGTAGACGGTCGCCATCCCCCCCCGCCCCACCTCGCGTTCGAGCGCGTAGCGGTCGGCCAGGGCGGCCCGCAGGGATGCCGGGATCGGCTGGGAAGGCGCGGTCATGGGCACTTTCAGGATACTCTCGGGGCCGCCCGGGGCCAACTGGCCCCCGCCGCCCCCCGGGTCTAGATTTCGCGCTTGGCCGTCGACCTACCACCACACGGGAGAGGCATAGAGATGCTATCGGTCAACCGCTTGGCCCTGCTCGGCGTGCTGGCGTTCGGAGCCGCCGCCTGCGCGACCACGAATTTCACCTCCACCTGGACGGAGCCCACCGCGCAGCCGCTCGACCTCACCAAGAAGGTCGCTACGGTGATGATGTCGACGCGGGATGCCCTGCGGCGCTCGGCCGAGGTCGCGATGGCCGAGGAGATCCGCCGCCGCGGTGGCGAGGCGATCGAGTCCTACACCCTCCTGCCGGGCGAGGCGGCCCGCGACACCGCCCGCGCCCGCCAGGTCCTGGCCGAGCAGGGCGTCGACGCGGTGCTCGTCATGCGCGTCGTCGGCAAGGACCAGCAGATCAGCTACACGCCCGGGACCAGCATGTACGTCGGCGGCCCGTACTACGGGTCCACCATGGGCTACTGGGGCTACGGCTGGGGCGCCGCCTACTCCCCGGGCTACATGCAGACGGACCAGATCGTGAGCGTGGAGTCGCTCGTGTACTCGGTGTCCCAGGGGAAGCTGCTGTGGGCCGGCCAGAGCGAGACCACGAACCCGGAGGACCTCGAGTCGTTCGTCAATGAGCTGGTCGCCTCCGTGGGCGGGGAGCTGCGGAAGCGCGGCATCATCAAGCCCAAGAGCTGAGCGAGACCCGCTCGATCGTGTCTCTGCGCGGGCCGGCGATCTGCCGGCCCGCGTTGCATTGGGCCCCGTCACGCGCGGGGATGGAACTGCCGGTGCACGCTGCGCAGGTAGTCCCGGTCCACGTGGGTGTAGAGCTGCGTGGTGGACAGGTCCGCGTGGCCCAGCATCTCCTGCACCGCGCGCAGGTCGGCACCGCCCTCGAGCAGGTGCGTCGCGAAGGTATGACGCAGGGTGTGCGGCGTGACCCGCTTGGTGAGGCCGGCGCGTGCCGCGGCCTGTTTGATGATCCCCCACGCCCCGACGCGCGACAACGGGGTCCCCCGCGCATTGAGGAACAGGCGCCCCCGGCTCCGGCCGCGGTCGAGCGCTGCCCGGCTCTCGCGCACGTAGAGGGCCACCTGCCCCAGCGCCCGCCGGCCGAGCGGGACGAGACGCTGCTTCGACCCCTTGCCCAGGACCCGCACCAGCCCGTCCTCGTAGAGCAGATCCTGGAGTGACAGGCCCACCAGCTCCGACACGCGCGCACCCGTCGCGTACCCCAGCTCGAGCAGGGCGCGGTCGCGGAGCGGCAGCGGACCCTCGCCCGTCGGCGCGGCGATCAGCCGCTCGACCTCGGATACGCTGAGCACGGTCGGCAGGGTGCGCCACCCTTTCGGGGTCTCGATCCGTTCGGTGGGGTCGCGCACCGCGTGCCCCTCGCCCACGAGGAACCGGTAGTACGAGCGCAGGGCCGAGATCTGGCGGCGGATGGTGGCGGTCGCGAGGCCGAGGTCCTTGAGGGCGTACACGAACGCGCGCACGTCCGCTGCCGTGACCGCCTGGGGATCGCGGCGCCCGCGGGCCCGCGCCCACTCGGCGAAGCGGCGCACGTCATGGGCGTAGTTCTCCACGGTATGGCGGCTGCCGCCGGCCTCGAGGCCGAGGTAGTCCCGGAACTGCTCGATCCGGAAAGCCGGTCCTAGGTGGTCGGCCGCCGGCGCCATATCAGCCAGACCACGCAGACCGCGGCGACGCCCGCCAGCACGGCCAGCGTCGTGTTGAGCCGTCGCACGAAGGCGACGACCGCCTCGATGTTGCCGCCGAGCCGGGAGACGAACCAGGTGAGCGCGCCGTAGTACACTCCGGACGCGAGCGCGATCGGCACCAGCGCGCGCCGTGCGGAGAGCCCCGCCATCCCGGCGAACGGACACACCACCGCACGCCACACTGGCAGCAGCCGGGACACGAAGATCCCCCACTCGCCGTGGCGGCGGTACGCGGCGGCGATGTGATCCAGGGTCGCGGCCGACAAGAGGCGGGCGCCGAGGCGCCCGCCGAACACCGCGCGGCCGTAGCGTCGCGCCAGGAGATAGACGCCCGCCGCCGACATGACGTTGGCGCCCCACGTCAGACCGAACACCACCCACGCGTTCATCACGCCCCGCCCGGCGAGAAACGCCCCCAAGGCCACGGCCATGTCGGCGGGCACGGGGGGGAAGATGTTCTCGACCGCCGCGAGGACGGTGATGCCGGCGTACAGCGGACCGGGCGGGAGCCCTTCGAGGAACCGGAGGAGGTCGCTCAGGGGGGTGTCATTGCGGCATCGACATCGCCCCTGACAGCCGGGTCGACTTGGTCTCGACCAGGGTCGCCACGGCGATCGCCGCGATGCCCTCACCGCGGCCGACGAAGCCCATTCCCTCGTTGGTCTTGGCCTTGACCGAGACGTGGGTGTGTCCGGCGACCAGCACCTCGGCGATCTTCACTTCCATGTCGGCGAGGTAGGACGCGAGCCGCGGCTCCTCGGCGATGATGGTCACGTCCCCCTGCTGGAACGCGAGGCCGTACTCGAGGCACGCGAGATTCGCCTTCGAGAGGAGCATTAGCGAGCTCGCGTCCTTCCACTGGGGGTCGTCGGAGGGGAACATCCGCCCGATGTCCCCGAGGCTCGCGGCGCCGAGGATGGCGTCGATCAGCGCGTGGCACACCACGTCGGCGTCCGACCAGCCGGCGAGCCCGCGGGTGTGGGGCACCTCGACGCCGCCCAGGACCAGGCGGCGGCCTTCGGTGAAGCGATGGGAGTCGTATCCGATTCCGACGCGCACGGGTCAGCTCCTGAGGATGCGCAGCGCGAGGTGGGCGGCGTTCTTCGCGTTGTCGATGCCGACGGTGGCGACCGGCACGCCGGACGGCAGCTGGGCGATGGCGAGGAGCGCGTCGATCCCGTTCAACGGACCGGCGGCGAACGGGACGCCGATGACCGGCAGGTCGGTGAGCGAGGCCGCGTAGCCCGGCAGGGCGGCCGACAGCCCGGCGCCGGCGATGACCACCCGCGCACCGCCGGTGCGGGCTGCCCGCACGATCGCGGCCGTGCCCTCGGGGTCCCGATGTGCGGAGGACACGTGGAAATCGTAGGAGACGCCCGCGTCGTCCAGCACCTTGAACGCCGGCTCGATCCTGGGGCGGTCGGACTCGGAGCCGACGAGAATGAGCACGTCGGCCATCTCAGGCGGCTTCCGGGAGCAGCGAGTAGTCCTGCCGCCGTTTGCGCGGTTCAAACCCCGCATCGCGGATCAGTCGCTGCATCTCCTCGAGCGAGGTGCGGACCGTGGTCCCCGCGGCCGATACCACGTTCTCCTCCATCATGAGGGAGCCGAAGTCGTTGGCGCCGAAGCGCAGCGCGATCTGGCCCACCTTCATCCCCATCGTGACCCAGGAGGCCTGGATGTTGGGGACGTTGTCGAGGACGATCCGCGCCAGCGCCTGGGTCCTGAGATACGTCGTCGCGTCGGTTTTGGCGACGGTGCCCTCCATCGCCGTATGCTCCTGCTGGAGCGGCCAGCAGATGAACGCGGTGAATCCGCCGGTGCGCGCCTGCACGGCACGCACCCGGAAGAGGTGCTCGAGCCGGTCGGCGTCGGTCTCGCCCAGCCCGTACATCATGGTGACGCTCGTCTTGAGGCCCAGGCCGTGCGCGATCTCCATCACCTCGAGCCAGCGGTCGGCGCCGGCCTTCTTCCTGGCCACCCGGTCGCGCACGTCCTGCACCAGGATCTCCCCGCCCCCACCCGGGATCGAGTCGAGGCCGGCGGCCATCAACTCGCGCAGCACCAGATCGATCGTCATGCCGAAGCGCGTCGCGAAGAAGTCCACCTCGGACGGCGAGAAGGCGTGGATGTGGATCGGGTGATGGCGCTTGATGTAGCGCAGCAGGTCGAGATACCACCCGAACGGGATGTAGGGATTGTGCCCGCCCTGCATCAGGATCTGCACCCCGCCCAGCGCCTTCACCTCGTCCACCTTGCGACCGATCTCCTCAAACGAGAGGAGGTATCCCTCCGCGTGCTTGGGCCGGCGGTAGAACGCGCAGAACGCGCAGTCCGCGACGCACACGTTGGTGTAGTTGATGTTCCGGTCGATGATGTAGGTGACGGCCCGCTCGGGGTGCAGGCGCCAGCGCGCCGCATCGGCCCGCGCACCCAGCTCGAACAGCGACGCCCCAGTGTACAGCTCGAGGTACTCGCGAAACTCGGGAGTGGAGCGGTCCACGACGTCCATGCTCAGGCCACCTGGAGGAACTGGAGCGCGCCGTCTGGCACGATCCCGTCCGCCGCGAGGCGGCGGAAGAAGTCGGTCAGGCCGGCGCGGTGCGTAGCGGTGAGGGCGTAGTCGAGTCCGGCGAGGTACGCGCGGCACGCCGCGGGGCTGACCCCGCTGGCACGCGCCGCCGCCTCCGCCAGGACGTCGAGGTGCGCGAGCCCCCAGTCGCGCGCCGCGATCAGGCTGCGGTGCACCGCGCGCACCGGACCCGGTGGGGCGGCGCGCCGGGCGGCCCAGACCGCGAACACGAACGGCAGGCCGGTCCACCGCTTCCACTCCAGGCCGAGGTCGTAGCGGTACGGGTACGCGTGCCGCTCGGCGAGCAGCAAGGCCGGGTCGCCGATCACGAGCAGGGCGTCGTGCGGCAGGCCGGCGAGGGCGTCCAGGTCGGCCGCCTCGGCGCGCGCCTGGGCGAGCTGCGGCCGCACACCCCACACGTGCCGGCAGAGGAGCTCGAGCAGCGCCACCGACGTGCGCGACGACGCCGAGACGAGGACGGTGCGGCCGTCCAGCTCAGGCGCGGGGCGGCGTGAGAACAGGGCCACGCTCCGGACCGGCCCGTCGCACGAGATGGCGAGGTCGGGGAGCAGGACCAGGTCGCGCGTGTGGCGCGCGTACTCGACGGCCGAGATCACCGAGACGTCCAACTCTCCTGCCACCAGCAGGTCGTTCAGCTCGGAGGGGGTCCCGGTGATCAGCTCGCCGGGCAGGGTGCAGACACCCCGGTCGATCGCCCCGTAGACCGGGTAGCAGTTGATGTACCCGATCCGGCCGGTCCTCACGGGCCGCTCCCCGTGCCGGCCCCGACCACCGGGAGGCGCCGCCGGGGTGCCGCGGTCTGGCGATGGTCGATGTGGAAGGTGGGCCCCTCCGGGCCCTCCGCCCGGGCCGCGATCTCGCCCGGCACCCAGTGCTCGAACGTGCGCACCACCTGGTAGAGGGAGTCGCGCTCCACCGGCTCCTTCCCCGCCCCGCGGATCAGCGCCACGATCTGGTCGTAGGACAGCCACATCGGCGTGCCGGCGCCGGCCTCGTGGTACACCCGCTCGAAGACGACCGTGCCTTCGAGGTCGTCGCACCCGAAGGCGAGGGCGAGCTGCGACACGGCCGGCGTCACCATCGGCCAGTGCGTCTTCACGTGCGGGATGTTGTCGAGGAACAGCCGCCCCACCGCGACGTTCCGGAGGTCGTCGAAGCCCGTCGTCGCGGTCCCCTGCCGGGCGAGCTGCTCGCCCAGGACGTTGTGGTCGGGATGATAGGCGAGCGGGATGTAGCAGAGGAAGCCGCCGGTCTCGTCCTGCAGGTCGCGCAGGGCGAGGAGGTGCGCCACGCGGTCCTCGAGGGTCTCCACGTGCCCGTAGAGCATCGTGCAGTTGGAGGGGATCCCCAGTCCGTGCGCCTCGCGGTGCACGCGGATCCACTCGTCGCCGGTGAGCTTGCGGTCGGCGATGGCGGCGCGGGTCGCGGGGCTGAACACCTCTGCCCCGCCGCCCGGGAGGCTCGTGACCCCGGCATCCCGCATCGCCACCAGCACCTCGCGCGTGGTCAGCCCCTCGAGGCGCGCGAGGTGGGCCACTTCGACGGCGGTGAGTGCCTTGATGTGGACGCCCGGATGCCGCTCGCGCAGGCCGCGGAACAGGTCGAGGTAGTACGACAGGCGCAGCTTGGGGTGCAGGCCGCCGACGATGTGGAATTCGCGGGTCGGGTTGGCCCGCGCCGCTTCGGCCTCGTGGAACACTTCGTTGAGGGACCGGGTGTAGGCGCCCTCCTCCTGCGGCATCCGCGCGTACGAGCAGAAGATGCACGTGTTGCGCAGGACGCAGACGTTGGTCGGGTTGAGGTGCTGGTTCGCGGCGAAGAACACGCGGTGGCCGTTGGGGCGGCGGTTCGCCTCGTCCGCCAGTCGACCGACGGTCAGCAGGTCCGGGGACCGGAACAGCGCGAGGGCATCGGTTGGCGTGAGGCGCTCGGCCCGGGCGACCTTTTCGATGATCGACGTGAGACCGGGATCCTGGCCGTTCCGCACGTGCCTCACCCGGCCTTCTTCACGGCGAGCGTGACGTTGTGCCCCCCGAACCCGAACGAGTTGGAGAGCGCGACCTGCACCGGGCGGCGGACCGCCGTATTCGGGGCGGAATCGAGGTCGCAGGCCGGGTCGGGCGTGAACTGGTTGATGGTCGGGGGCACGATGCCGTGGTGCGTCACCAGCGCGCACACCGCCGCCTCGAATGCGCCGGCGGCGCCGAGCAGGTGGCCGGTCATCGATTTGGTGGAGCCGAAGACCAAGCGGCGGGCGTCGTCGCCGAACACCGCCTTCACCGCGTTCGTCTCGGCGGCGTCACCATGCGGCGTGGACGTGCCGTGCGCGTTGATGTACCCGACCTCGGCTGGGGCGATCCCGGCGTCACTCATCGCGAGGCGCATGGCGCGCTGTGCGCCTTCGCCGTCCGGCGCGGGCGCGGTGATGTGGTACGCGTCGGCGGTCATGCCGTATCCCGCCATCTCGGCGTAGATGCGGGCGCCGCGCCGGGTGGCGTGGTCCCAGTCCTCGAGGATCAGGACGGCGGCGCCATCGCCCATCACGAAGCCGTCGCGGTCCTTGTCGAACGGACGGCTCGCCTCGAGCGGCGCGTCGTTGCGCTCGGAGAGCGCCTTCATGTTGGCGAAGCTGGCGATGGCCAGCGGCGTGATGGCGGCCTCGGAGCCCCCGGCGATCATCACGTCGGCGTAGCCGTGCTGGATGAGACGCATCGCCTCGCCGACCGAGTGGCCGGACGTGGCGCAGGCCGAGGAGACCGAGTAGTTGGGCCCCTTCGCGCCCCAGCGCATCGAGATCACCGCGGAGGCCACGTTCGGCATGAACATCGGTACGAAGAAGGGCGAGACGCGGTCCGGTCCCTTCTCGAGGTTGGTGCGGCACTGGTCTTCGAATGTCGCGATGCCCCCCGTCCCCGTCCCGATGATCACGCCGGTGCGGGTGGGGTCCACGCCACCCAGGTCCGGGAGGCCGGCGTCGGCGAGCGCCTGCGCGGCGGCGGCCATGGCGAACTGCGCGAAGAGATCGAAGCGCCGGATCTCCTTCTTCTCCATGTACTGCCCCGGCTCGAACCCCTTCACCTCGCAGGCGAACCGGACCGGGAGGCGGGCCGGATCGAACCGCGTGATCGGCCCCGCCCCCGACCTCCCGGCCACCAGGGCGTTCCAGATGGTCGGGACATCGTTGCCCAACGGCGTCACGGAGCCCAGCCCCGTGACGGCCACACGCCGCCGCACGGGGCTACTTGCTCCCCATCTTCTCGTGGAGGTACTTCATCGCGTCCCCCACGGTGCGCAGCTTCTCCGCCTCCTCGTCGGGGATGTCGATGTCGAACTCCTTCTCGAAGGCCATCACCAGCTCGACGGTATCGAGAGAGTCGGCGCCGAGGTCCTCCATGAAGCTCGCGCCGTCGGTGAGCTTGTCGCGCTCGACGCCAAGCTCTTCGACGATGATGTCCTTCACCTTTTCCTCGAGCTGCTTCATGTCCATGCGACCCTCGACAGGGAGGTAGGGGGAATGGAGCGGCCGGCCTTCACGTCACCATGCCGCCGTCGACGACCAGCACCTGCCCGGTAATGTAGCTCGCCATATCGGAGGCGAGAAAGAGCACCGCGCCCGCGACGTCGGCACCCTCACCGAGTCGGCCAAGGGCGATCAGCGGGAACAGCGCCTGTCGCTGCTCTTCCGTCAGCACCTGCGTCAGCTCGGTGTCGATGTAGCCCGGCGCGACGGCATTGACCAGCACGTTGCGCGAGCCCAGCTCCTTCGCCACCGACTTGGTGAACCCGATCAGCCCGGCCTTCGAGGCGGAGTAGTTCGCCTGCCCCTTGTTGCCTATCAGCCCGATCACGCTCGTGATGTTCACGATGCGGCCCCAGCGGCGCTTGATCATCCCGCGCGCGGCGGCCTTGGTGAACAGGAACGTGCCTTTCAGGTTGGTGTCGAGCACCAGGTCCCAGTCGGACTCGCCGATGCGGAAGAGCAGGTTGTCCTTGGTGAGCCCGGCGTTGTTCACCAGCACGTCCACCGGTCCCAGCTCGCGCTCCACCGCCTCGAGCGTGGCGGCGATCCGCGCGGCGTCCGTCACGTCGCACGAATAGCCGCGCGCCCGCTCGCCCAGCGCTCGCGCCGCGACCTCCGCCCGGGGCCCGTCGCGCGCCACGATCGCCACCCGCGCGCCGGCGCCGTAGAGGGCGCCCGCGATCGCCTGGCCGATCCCCTTCGAGCCGCCGGTGACCAGGGCGGTCTTGCCGCTGAGGTCGACGTTCATCCAGCCTCCAGGAACCGCTCCACCTCGTCCGCCGTCCCCAGCGAGATCACCGTCGCTCCAGGCACGATCCGCTTCAGCAACCCGGCGAGCACGTTGCCCGGGCCGGCCTCGACGAATCGGGCGCCGGGAGCGAGACGCGCGGCCGTCTCCATGCACGCCACCCAGCGGACTGGCGCGGTCAGCTGCTCGGCGAGCAGGGCGCGGGCCCGGTCGACCGTCCGCACCGGCTCCGCGGTCGCGTTCGCGACCACCGGGAACGCCGGCTCGCGGAACGGCGCGGCGCGGAGGGCACCCAGGAGGCGCTCGGCCGCGGGGGCCATCAACGGGGAATGAAACGCGCCGCTCACCTTGAGCGGGATGACGCGCTTCGCACCCCGCGCCCGGCACCCCTCTCCCGCGCGGCCCACCGCGTCGGGGTCGCCCGAGATCACCGTCTGGTCGGGCGCGTTCAGATTGGCGGCCACCGCCACCCGCCCGCCGGTCGAGGCGTCACGGCACGCGCCCTCGACCTCCGCGGTGGCGAGTCCCAGCACCGCGGCCATCGTCCCGGGCCGGGCGGTCCCCGCCTCGTGCATCAACTCGCCCCGCCGCCGCACCAGGGCCGCCGCCGCGGTGGCGTCGAGCGCGCCGGCGGCGACGTACGCCGAGTATTCTCCCAGCGAGTGGCCCGCCGCGGCGACGCCCGCGGGTGCGCGCCCGGCGACCACGGCCAGCACTGCGGCGGTGTGCGCCAGGATGGCGGGCTGCGCGTTGTGCGTCGTCGTGAGCTCCGCCTCGGGTCCCTCGAACATCAGCCGCGACAGCGGGGCGCCCAAGGCCGCGTCGATCCGCGCGAACGTCTCCCGCGCCGCCGGGAACCGCTCCGCCAGGTCCTTCCCCATCCCCACCTTCTGCGCGCCCTGGCCCGGGCAGAGCCAGACCGTTCCTACCACCGCACCGCCATCGCGGCCCACGTGAACCCGGCGCCGAACGCGACCAGCAGGATCGTCATGCCGGGCTGCAACCGGCCGGTGCGCACCGCCTCGTCGAGCGCGATACCGATCGACGCGGCGGACGTGTTGCCGTAGCGATCCACGTTGATGAAGACCTTGTCCATCGGCATGCCGGCGTGCTTCGCCGTGGACTCGATGATGCGGATGTTCGCCTGGTGCGGGATCAGGAGGTCCACGTCCTCGGCGGCCAGCCCGGCACGCTGCAGCGCATGGTCGCAGGCGTCGGCCATCGACAGCACGGCGGCCTTGTACACCTCGCGGCCCGCCATGTGGATGTAGTACGAGCGCTCGGCGATCATCGCTTCATCCGGGGGCTGCAGGGCGCCGCCGCCGGGCCGGTACAGCAGCTCGGCCAGCGTCCCGTCCGACTTCATGTAGGTGGACAGGATGCCGCGGGCGCCCGTGGCCGGCTGGACGATGGTGGCACCGGCACCGTCGCCGAACAGCACGGCGGTCGCGCGATCGGTCCAGTCCATGATCTTGGACAGCCGCTCCGCGGCCACCACCAGCACCCGCCGCGCCTGGCCCGCCGCCACGAGCCCCTCCGCCACGTTGATGGCGTAGAGGAACCCGGAGCACGCGGCGCCGACGTCGAAGGCGGCCGCGTTCTTGGCGCCGAGGATGGCCTGGAGGTCGCACGCCTGCGACGGCAGCAGCCGGTCGGGGGACGCGGTCGCATAGACGATGGCGTCGAGATCGAGCGGCGTGAGGCCGTGCTCGGCCAGCACCACGTCGGCCGCCGCCTTCCCCATGAAGGCGTTGGTCTCGGCGTCGGAGGCGATGTGGCGCTCCCGGATGCCGGTGCGCTCCCGGATCCACTCGTCCGAGGTGTCCAGCATACGGGAGAAGTCGTCGTTGGTGACGACGCGCGGCGGGGTGTAGCTCCCCGTGCCGAGCAGCTCGGCGAAGGGGCGCTTCACCGGGCGGCGCCCTCGCCCGCGAGCTCCTCCCCGATGTGGGTCGAGAGGTGGACGTCCACGGCCTGATGCGCGACGTGGATGGCGTTGCGGATCGCCTTGGGGAGCGAGCTGCCGTGGCAGATGATGGTGACGCCGCGCACGCCGAGCAGCGGCGCACCGCCGTAGGTCGCGTAGTCCAGCACACGGAGGACCTTGGCCATCTCGGGACGCTGCAGCACGTCCGGTACCTCGCGCCGCATCATGCCGATGAACACGCGGGCCGCGGACTCGTAGAACTTGAGCGTCACGTTGCCCACGAACCCGTCGCACACGACGACATCGAGGGGACGACCGCGGCACATCCCGACGGGGATGTCCCGCCCCTCGACGTTGCCGGCGTAGCGGAACCCGTGAGCCGCCTTGAGGAGCTGATGGGCCTCCTTCACGACGCCGTTCCCCTTCTCGTCCTCCTCGCCCACGTTGAGCAGGCCGACGGAGGGCTCGGCGCGACCGAGCACGTCGCGCGCGTACACCGCACCGAGGTGCGCGAAACCGACCAGCTCCTTGGCATCGCAGTCGACGTTGGCGCCGGCGTCCAGCACCAGGATCGGATCTGCGTCGGTGGGCAGCACCGCGCCGATCGCCGCACGCTGCACGCCGGCGTGCAGCCGCAAGATAAGGGTCGCCGCGGCCATCACCGCGCCGGTGTTGCCGGCCGAGATGAACGCGTCGGATTGGCCCGCCTTCTGCAGGCCGAGCCCGACCAGGATCGACGACCGGGGCTTGGACTTGATGGCCGCGAGGGGCTTCTCGCCCATCCCGACGACCTCGGGCGCGTCCACGATCTGGAACCGCGCGC
>Ga0075302_1000035_pt1 | contig 15878 bp, 16 predicted proteins | sample Browns_TuleB_D1_FD_120059 | JGI IMG/M metagenome (GOLD analysis project Ga0075302, IMG submission 120059) | Natural and restored wetland microbial communities from the San Francisco Bay, California, USA, that impact long-term carbon... | ecosystem: Environmental > Terrestrial > Soil > Wetlands ...
CCACTTCGGCCGTGGTCGGGCCGGTCGTCACGATACGCGGTCCCAGCAGCGAGCCGGCATTGACGCGCGCGCGCATGTCCAAATGAAACGGCCGGCCCGACATGTTCTGCACGGTGGTCACGCCGGCGGCCACGAACAGGAAGAGCGGGTCCTGCTCCTTGATGTGGACGTGCGAATCGATCAGGCCGGGAATCAGGTATTGCCCGCGTCCATCGATGACGATCGCGTCGTTTGGGGCTGCTGCCCGACCCGCCGGTACGACCGCGACGATGGTGCGACCGCGGATCATCACATCGGCGGAATCGAGCACCGCCGCGCCGGTCATGGGAATGACGTGCACGTTGCGAACGAGGTAGGTGCGAGTGTCCTGCTGGCCGAAGGCGGCGGACGCGCAAACGCCCGCCAGCAGGGCCACACCCGTTAGTCGACGCATGTTCCTGCTCCTGATTACCAGCGACCGAACCCCCTGCAGATCCGGACGGTTGTCCCTGAGTTGGATATCGCGGCGCCGCCAATGGTTGGGAGTCGATCGGGGACGTGGAGCGGGGGGGCGCAATCGGCGCCACCCCCGCCGCCACGTCGGCCTGGGTCAGGAGCCCGCTACGCGCCGGCCTGAAAGCCCGAGAACACGAAGCGATAGACCCCCTGCTGCGCGTCGTACTCCCCGTGAAAGGTGGTGGGATGATTGCCGCTCAGGCCGGGGATGGCGGGAATCGGCAGGTCGAACGGCTGCTTCTCCTCCAGCATGGCTCGGCTGATCATCGGCTCGATGAAGATCGGTTTGGCGTTGTAGTATCCGATCACCATGGTGGCGCGGAACAGCGTGGTGCTCTGCAGCTCGGACGCGAGCAAGGAGTGCATTCCCATCTGGGGCACACAGATGCCGACCAGCACGGGGACGCCGATCGCCTGGGCCATGTCGGGCGGCAGCGGTTGGTCCGGCAGGGCGTAGCCCGCCGGCAACGCGGCCGGCTTCGTGGTGTCGGCGCAATCGATGGCGGCGCGCTCGGCGGCGGGAATCGTGTAGAAATGGAAGTCGAAGTGCGGCGTCAGGTAGGGCGCCGGCGGGTGACCGTGGGCTTCCCAGAACATCGTGAAGTGGGTCAGCCCGCTCTGCTGTTGCGCCGACTCCGGCAGCTGCAGCACCGCGGCCGCCACCGGCGGCCAGGCCATCGGGCCTCCCTCGGCAGGGGCGCTGTCGATCGCCGCGATGGGCACCGTCAGGCCGACCGCCACGACCGTGTCGCCCTGCATGCGCGCCCAGGTGCAAACCTGCCCGTGGTAGACGTCGGCGCACGGGCCGTCGACCAGGGCGACGCTCGGCGTCGACTTGCAGCCCCCCGCGGCGATCATCAGGATCGCCAGGGCCGTTGCCACTCGATGCAGCTGCATGGAAACCATCCTCAGGTGTGGGTGCGCCGGATAAGCTGGTGCTGACCCCCCCCGGTCGGCAAGCGCGCCAGGGAAATGCCCGACGTGCAAGGTTGAAGGCTCATCTCTACCCTGACGACGAACGGGCGGGCAGGATTGCGACAAGCCCGCGAGTCCCGGGGTATCATTCGGGTGTGCGCCAGCCCGCATCGGCGGGTTCGTTCCAATTAACGGAGTCGCTATTCTCGAGGACGTGACATGACCACGATGTGGAAACGGCCCCTTCTCGTGTCGGCGCTGCTCGGCTTGGGCGCCTGCTCCAACTCGACCAACTCGACACCCACCACCCAGCTCGTCGCGGTCGCCCCGGCAGGGGGCGCGACCGGCATCGGCGTCAGTACCTCGATCACGATGCACTTCAGCGGTTCGATGATGACGGGCGCGGATTCGGAGGTCACCCTGCATCAGGGAGACGTCACCGGAACCGTCGTCCCCTGCACGCGGTCGTGGTCCGTGGACAGCATGGTTCTCACCATGACGCCGACTTCGCCGCTCGCGGCGGGCACCCACTACACCAGCCACCTCGGCGCCGGCTTGATGGACGCTCACGGCCACGTGATCGACATGACTTCGCACGGCATGGGCATGGGCGGACAGTGCATGGGCGGTGGGATGATGGGGGGCGGGTGCGCCGACGGAATGGAGTTCGGGTTCACGACGAGCTGAGTGGGCCCGTCCGGCGCGCCGACGCAACCATTGCGGCCGATGCCGTGTCCCACGGGGCATGAAACCCCTGCCGATCCTGCTCCTCGTACCAGCCCTGTTGGGCGCCCAGACAGCGCCCGCCGACCTGCGCGGTCTGTGGGAGGCCACCCTGCGCTTCGGACCGGACGTCCGGGGCGAGCTCGTCCTGCTGCGGACGTCCGACGGATGGCGCGCCGACCTCGCGGGCTACTCGGTCGCCGTGGAGGTGCGCGGGCAGGTGTTCTCGTTCGCGTTGCCGGGCGCCAACGGCCGCTTTCGCGGCACGAGGAGCGGCCCGGAGATCCACGGACAATGGATCCAGCCCCCCACGCGATACAGCGGCGGGTCGTATGCGACGCCGGTGACGCTTCGGCCCGATGGCGCCGACCGGTGGCGCGGCACCGTGTCGCCGTTCGACGACCGATTCACCTACTACCTGCCCGTCATCCCGCAGGCCGACGGCAACCTCCGCACCTACCTCCGCAATCCGGACCGCAACCAGGGCCGGTTCCTCCCCGTCTCACGCATCGTGCCGAACGGCGCGGACATCCGCCTCACCGGGACGGCCCGCGACACGCCGCTGGTGCGCGGTCGCTACGAGGACGGCGTCATCACGCTGCCGCTGCGCGGCGGCACGTATGACTTCACCAGGGTCCGCGACGAGAGCGCGAGCGCCTTCTATCCGCGGGGCATCCCGGCACCGCGCTACCGCTACGCGCCGCCCATCCCAATCGACGACGGCTGGCCGGTGGGATCGGTCGAGGACGTCGGGATCTCCCGGCAGGCGATCGAGCAGTTCGTGCAGCTGCTGATCGACCAGCCGATGGACTCGATCGACACACCCCAGATCCACAGCCTGCTGATCGCGCGCCATGGCCGCCTCGTCGTCGAGGAGTACTTCCACGGCTACCATCGCGATCGGCCCCACGAGACGCGCTCGGCCGCGAAGAGCTGGACTGCCACGCTCATCGGGGCGGCCATGCAGGCCGGGGTCCCCATCCGCATGGACACACCCGTCTATGCCACCCTGCTCGGCCAGGTCCCCGCCGACCTCGATCCGCGCAAGCGGGCGATGACGCTCGCGCACCTGATGGCGATGACCGCCGGCTTCAACTGCGACGCCGACGACACCACCTCGGCCAACGAGGACGTCATGGATGAGCGCGGGGTCGCGGACTGGTACGGGTACACCCTGGCCGTGCCGCTGGTCTCCGCGCCGGGCGAGCAGGTGTACTACTGCAGCACCGAGCCCAACCTCGCGGGCGGCATGCTGGCGCGGATCGCGGCGGAGCCGCTGGCCGAGCTGTTCGACCGGCTGGTCGCCCGGCCGCTCCGGATGCGCGCCTACCACCTGGTGCTGCAGCCGGGCGGCGAGGCGTACGGCGGGGGCGGCCACCAGTTCCTGCCGCGTGACTTCCTCAAGATGGCGCAGCTGCTCGTGAGCGGCGGCCGCTGGGACGACCGGCAGATCGTGCCGCCCGACTGGCTGCGCCGCATCACGGAATCATTGCGCGATCTGGGGCCGACCCAGCAGTACGGCTATCTGTGGAACTCCGTCGCGTATCCGCGCGGGGCGGGCGGGGGCACGGTCCGCGCCTACTTCGCCGGGGGCAATGGCGGGCAGATCTTCATGGCCGTTCCGGACCTGGACCTGGTGATCGGATTCACCGGCGGCAATTACGCGGACCCGGTGATGTTCAACGGACAGCGGGTCTACGTTCCGCGCTACCTGCTGCCGGCGGTGCAGTAGGGGGTGAACCCCCGGACTCGCGCCGCACCGCTCGAATCCCGAGATTCCCACTCGCAGAACATCGACGCCGCATCGGCCCGCCCACGACACCCGCGGCCGATGGCGTCCGTAATGAGCCCATCGGCGACCGGCATCCGCTGGTCCCGGCGCCACCGCGGAACCCCGGAGTGGAGGGCATCATGAAGAGCGGAACCGTCAGCACCGTCGCGGCGACGTGCGCGCTCGCCCTGTGCCCATCACCGGCATGGGCGCAGGAGCCGCAGCTCCACGTCAACCCGAGGTGGAAGCAGTGTTCGATCCAGCTCGATTCGTCCCTGACGCAGGGAGCCTGGCATCAGTTCACGGAAGAAGCCGCCCTGGTGGCCTATTTCCGTCCGCTCGCGGACGCGAGGCCCATGGGGGCGGGGACGTTCGAGCTGTCCATCCTCCAGGGAACGACGCGGATCGACGATGCGGAGGCCGCCTGGAACGACACGTTCGTCCATCCGGATTCGGCCCACTGGCTGTTCGAGGGGTCGGGGCTGTCGTTCCCCAGCCTCCGGTTCAGGGCCGGCGTCACGGACCGGCTCGACGTGGGTGCGTACTTCACCCGGAACCCGAACGCGAACTACGGATTCTACGGCGGGCAGGTGCAGTACAACGTGGTCCACGATGCCAGGCGCAACTGGGATGCCTCCGCCCGCGTGAGCTTCGTGTCGCTGTACGGCCCGGAAGACGTGGACCTGACGGTCTACGGCCTCGATCTCCTGGCGAGCAAGCGGGTGCCCGTCCTGTCCCGCCGGGCCTCGGTTTCCCCGTACGCCGGCGTTTCCACGTTCCTGTCGCGCTCACACGAGAAGTCGGCCGCGGTGACGCTCGCCGATGAGGACGTCCTGGGCGTGCAGGCGATGGTGGGCGCGGTGGCGCAGATCTCGGTGGCCAGGCTCGCCGTGGAGCACAGTTTTGCGACCGTCAGCACGACCACCCTCAAGCTGGGTGTCGGGTTCTGATGCCCGTGCCATGGCGCCAGTGACCAGGGAGGCTCGACACGGTTCACCACGAGCTGAGTGGGCCTATCGCCTGCCGAAACACGCGAAGCCCCCCATCGCTTCGATAGGGGGCTTCGTCCCTGGCGCGCCGGGCTAGAACCGGAACCCCACGCCCAGACTCGCGTACATCGGCGGCAGCAGGTCGTTGAAGTCCTCCGTCCGCAGCCAGCCGGCTCGCACTGCCACCTCGGCGGGACCGATCGCTACCCCGCCCGTCACGCCATAGTGGTAGGTCCCGCCCGTATCCAGATACCACCCGTCCTTCGCATCCGGGTAGATGTACCGGCGATACCAATCGCTGTGCGTGAGATGCGTGACGATCGCCTTGTCGAACCCGAATTCACCCGCCATGAACCAGCCCGGGCGGTACACGCCCGCCGCCCCGGTGACGTCGGCGCCGAAGTTGATCGCGCGGTAGATCGTGTTCTCCGTGCCGCGGGTGATGAACGCCGCGCTCCCCACGAGGTGCAACGAACGCCAGTGCACCAGCGACGCCCGCGCCTGCAGCCGGGCCCGGTAATCACGGGTATCGAAGTGGGCGGCCACGACGCCGACCTCCGCGCCGAGCTGCCACTCCCGGCCGAACAGCGGTACGACCCGCCCGTATCCCACGGACGCCACCTGGGCGGGGTCGAGCCCGAACGTCGTGTACACCTGATTCCGGGCCGAGCCGAACCGCGCGACGTTCCACTGGGCCGCCGCGTCCCGCACCGCCAGGGCACCGACCATGAGGGCGACCGCCAATCGCAGCATCGTGGTCATCGGGGCGCTCCTTTCAACGCGTCGAGATACGTCCGGACGTGCGCCAGGACGTCCGCAGGCTTGACCCACGCGACGTCGTGACCGGCGCCGTCCACCACCACCAGCGACGCCGAGGGGTAGAGCAGCACCTGCTCCTGCTGGAGGGACCGGCCCAGCACCTGACTCAGCGAGCCGGCGACGAACAGCACCGGCGTCGTGTACGCCGTCAGGTTGGTCGTGAAGTCGTAATTGAAGACGCCGTTCCCGTCCTGCCCATCCTCCACGATGTAGCGATTGGCGGCGGCACCCAGTCGCCAGGAGGGCTCGGGATCCACCGTGCTGAGGCCGAACCCGGGCTGTCCGTCCCTCATGCCCAGCAGGAGCTCATAATCCATGCGCGCGTGGTCGTCGGGAGAAAGGAACTGGTTGCCCCATGCGACGTCGTTGACCCACTCGGATCCGGGGTCGAAGTCCAGGATGTCGTCCTTGAGACGTTCCATGGTGGCGCCGTCCAGCGGCCCGGGCTCGATCAGCACCGCGCCGGCCACGCGCTCCGGGTATTGATTGATGTACCGGGTGGCGAACATGCCGCCCCACGAGAGGCCGATCAGGTACACCGGTCTCCCCGGCGAATAGCGCTGCACCAGCGAGTCGAGATCGCTGACGTACCTGTCGACCGTCAGCACGTCGCGGTCGTGCCGCTGCGAGAGGCCCGTGCCCCGCTGGTCCCAGAAGACCAGGAAGTACTCGTCGGTCAGACTGTAGCCGTCGTATCGCTGGGCCAGTCTGAGCATCGATCGGTAGTCGCTCCCCGGGCCGCCGTGCAGGAACACGACGACCGGATTCCCGGGGTCCCCGAACGTCTCCAGATGGAACCGGGACCCGTTCATCGCGATCGCGGGGAGGCTCGCATCCTCCGTCACCGTGGGCGGCACGAGGTTGCCGGGCGCGCTGGGATCCAATGTCTCACAGGCCAGGGCACCCAACCCGCCCAGCCCGAAGCAAGCGATGGGAATCCATCGTGATACGTGCATCTTCGCCTCTGCATCCGGAGGTCCACTGCGCGACCGGTGATCCGGTCGCCGTACGCGTGGGACAGGCTACCGCAGCGAAAGGGGTGAGTCGTCCGGGCCGGTGGCGTCGGACGTCCGGGCCGATCGGGTCGGACGTCGGGTGGGGGGCGGCGGCACCCGTTACGCGGCTACGGACCGCCGATAGTCGGAGGGAGTCTGGCCGGTGTGCTTCTTGAAGACGTCGTTGAAGGTCGACTTCGAGGCGAAGCCCGCATCGAGGGCGAGGGACAGGATCTTGAGGCTCCTCGCGTCCTCGCTCTCGATGCGACGCTGGACGTACCGCACCCGGTACCCGTTCACGAAATCGTAGAAACTCTGCTCCAGCTGGGAGTTCAGCACCTCCGACAGCTTGTGCGGCGTGGTGGACAGCCGCCGCGCCAGGTCGGCGAGCGTGAGGTCACTGTCCTGCCACGGACGGTCCTGGTCCATGAGCCGCAGGAGGGCGGCCTTCAGGGCCGACGCCTCCCGGTCGCCGAGTCCCGATCGCTCGTAGCGCGGTCCGCCCGGCGCGGTGTCGACGACCGACTCCGGGACGGTCGCCGTCGCCGGCGTCGCGCTGCGCGGCCGCGCGGCCGCGGCCCCGCCAACGGGCCACTCTCCGGTGACGAACCGGAAGATCTCGGGCTGACGCAACGCCATGTATCCGATGTCGTACACCAGCAGGGCGATCGCGAGGGTGATGACATCGTCGCCGCGCCGGAACGCCGGGCCGTGCAACAGCGGCGTCACGTCGAACACCACGGCCAGCCCCCAGATCACCGCGGCCGCCGCCGCGAGCCGAACGAGCCACTGCAGATTGACGTGCTCGAGCGACGAGTAGCTGTCCTTGATGATGGCGCGGTGTCTCCGCACGACGCGCAGCGTCATGACGGCGTACGTGACGCCGGAGAGCAGTTTCAGCGGGTCGACCACCCGAACGACCGGCGGGCGCACTCCGCTCTGGAGGGCGTGGAAGAACGCGATCTTGTCGGGCCCGCTCATCAGGTAGATCGGCAGCCCCGCGACGATCGCGAGCGCGAAGGGCGCGAAGTGCAGCGTGTCCCACCGCGTGAGCCGGCGCGAGCGGTCGCTGGCCGTGAGGGCATAGAGGTAGATCAGCGGTCCGTAGAGCAGCGGCAGCGGGTAGGCCGCGCCGAAGAAGTGGGGGAAGACCTCCACCAACCCCGCCGAGTGATAGACCGCCGTGATCAGATGGATGGTGAACGCCAGCATCGCGACGGCCAGGAGGCGATTGGCCGTGCGATTGCGTCGTCTGGTCGCCAGCACGCCGGCCAGAATGAGGCCCTGGACGGCTCCCAGCAGCGCGACGATGTGGAGCCAATCGAGGGTGATCGTCGCCATCAGGGCCTGTCAGGAAGGGATGTGCTGCCAGGATGGGGTGCCAGCCGACCACGTCAACCGCGTTCTATATCTGTCGTGAACCGTCGCAAACGACAAGTGCTCGGAGGTCTCGAAGGACACACCTTCACGACGTCCCATACAACCCCCGCTCATCGAGGAACCCGGTGCGGAACCCGGTGTTGGGCGGCGTATGGCCCAGCTGCCGCAGCAGTGACGCGACCTGCCCGCGGTGGTACATGGAGTGGCTCATCGCGTGATGGATCAGGTGCGCCAGGGCGTAGTGTCGTTCACCGACGTGGCAGCGCGACCGCAGCGCGTCATCCGTGAGTCCGTCGAAAAAGGCCCGTTGCTCACCCTCGAGCGGGGGGAACGCGGCGGCCAGGGCCGTGGCGTCTGCGTAGACCCCGGGCTCGGGCCGGGCGGTGCGCGGCTGACCGAGCCACGACTGCAGCCAGTGCCATTCACTGTCGAGGATGTGAACCAGCGTGCCCTTGATCGAGCCGAAACTGGCGCCAAGGTCCCGAACGAACTCCGCAGGCGAGATCCGGCACGCCGCGCTGAGCAGTTGGTGATTGGCCCACCCATTGTAGTCCAGGAGCGTGCGCGCCTCATCGATCTGCACAGGGCCTCCTATTCCGCGGCCAGCGCCACCATAGGGTCGATGCGCGCGGCCCGCCGCGCGACCGCGAGGGGATCGCCACCAACCCCGCCGAGTGATAGACCGCCGTGATCAGAATGGAGAGCCACCCTACGGCGCAAGCCCGGGTCTATTCTGTCGCGAATCGTTTCAGACGACAAGTGCTCGGCAGGTCGCACAGCACACGCGGTCCCGCCCCGCGCGCTTCGCCTCGTACAGCCACGCGTCGGCGCGGGCGAGCACGGCCCCCACGTCCTGCCCGCGCGTCCACTCCGACATCCCGGCCGGGATGAACCAGCTGGACTTCTACCTGGAGAACGATCCGCGCGAGAAGGCGCTGCGCGACGCCGTGTATCGCGCGATCGCGCGACGCACCGAACGGGCCGAGGCGAGTGAGGGCGGCAGGCGCCTGGAGCCCGCTACTGTTTGACCGCGGGTTGACGTCCGGCGCGCACCAGTGCGGTTGCGAATGCCCGCCGAGCGTGCCTACGTTCCCGCCATGTCGCCGCCCGTCGCACCGATGACCGCGGACGAACTGCTCCGCCGGAACATCCCCGACAAGCGCGTGGAGCTGGTACGGGGCGTGCTCGTGGTGCGCGAGCCCGCCGGGTCGCGGCACGGGCTCGTGGCGATGAACCTCGGCGTGGAGCTCGTCAGTCACGCCAGGCGGACCGGGGCGGGGCGGGTGTTTGCGGCCGAGACCGGATTCAAGCTTGCCAGCGATCCCGATACGGTTCGCGCGCCGGACGTCGCCTTCGTCACGCGCGAGCGTCTGCCGGCCACCGAGACCACCGGATACGCCGCTGCGGCCCCCGACCTCGCCGTCGAGGTGCTGTCCCCTGGCGACCGCGCCGGCGAGGTGCTCGCCAAGGTGGCCGACTGGCTCTCCGCCGGGGCGCGGCTCGTGTGGGTCGTCGATCCCGAGCGTCGCCTGGCGCGGGTCTACCGTCAGGACGGCAGCGAGTCGATCGTGACGGCGGACGGCGCGCTCGACGGCGAGGAGGTGCTGCCCGGATTCTCCTGCCCGCTCGCGTCCGTCCTCTAAACCACCCGCCTCACCCGTCCGGGCTATCTTCCCCGGCCATGAGCGATCCCTCGCGCCCGGTCCCGCGCGTCTCCGCCGCACTCGCCGCCGGCGCGCTGGCGCTCGCGGCGCCACTCGCCGCCCAGACGGCCCCCGCGGTCGAGAAGCCGTGGTACGAGAGGGTCACCATCAGCGGCCTCCTGTTCGGCGACGCCTACGCGGTCGTCGCGCATCACGACCCTGCGATCGATGGCGCGAACGGTTTCTGGCTGCGGCGCGGCTATCTGACCGTCGATTTCGCCGTCGCCGAACGGTGGTCGGCGCGCCTCCGCCTGGAGGTCAACAGCCCGGGCGACTTCACGACCAACGCGAAGCTCGAGCCGTTCGTCAAGGACGCGTACCTCGCCTGGAGGCGCGACGGCCACGAGCTCTACCTCGGCATCTCGCCATCGCCCACCTTCGATCTGGTCGAGGACTTCTGGGGTTATCGCCCGGCCGAGAAGACGCCGCTCGACCTCTACCGCGTGGGCAGCTCGCGTGACTTCGGCGTGGCGTATCGGGGCGCGGTGGCGGGCGGCAAGGTCACCGTCCACGCGATGCTGGGCAACGGTGCCGGGGAGGGGGCCGAGACCGGCGAGGGCAAGAAGGCGATGCTCTCGGTGGCGCTGCGACCGACGCGGCAGCTGGTCATCGAGGCCTATGGGGACTTCGAGGATCGTCCCGAGTCGGCGGATCGCACCACGTTCCACGGGTTCGTCGGGTTCAAGGGCGGCCGGTTCCGCTCCGGCGTCGAGTATGCGTCGCAGAACCGCCAGGTCGCGGGAGGCCCGGATCAGACCCTGGCGGTGGGTTCGGTGTTCGGCGTGATCGAGTGCTCGGCGAAGGTGAGCCTCCTCGCCCGCTTCGACCGTTCGTTCGACGGCAATCCCGAGGCCGCCCAGATCCCGTATCTGGGCTTGGCCGAGAACACCGAGTTCGACCTCGCGCTGCTCGGGCTGGACTACCGGCTGCACCCGGCGATCAGCCTGATCCCGAACGTCGAGTACGTCGCCTACCGCGAGACCGGCGGGCTTCCCAGGCCCGACGACGATCTGATCGCCCGTCTGACGCTGTCCGTCCGCTTCTGAGCCAGCGCCGGCTCGAGCTCACGGTCCCCGAGCGGCCCGGCGGGCCCGCCCGACCGCGCGACGTCCGTAGTACATGGTCCGCTGTCCCAGGGCCACCGCGGTCCGGTCCCCGCGGCCTTTCACCAGCCAGGAGGCCGCGAAGCATTCGAGCGCCAGCGCCTCGGGCCAGAAGATCGGCGCGTCGGTGAACAGCGCGCTTCCCGCCCACGCGATGCAGGCCGCCATCGCGGCGCCGCACACCCGGTAGATGCGGTTGCGCCGCCGCTTGGCCGGGGTGAGCGGCTTCCCGCCGGCCCCGGACTTGGGAAACTGGAACAGCGAGAAGAAGATGAAGGAGCCGAACAGGACGACGGCCGCGCCGTAGTGGACCGTCCCCATCCACGGCGCCCACCAGGACGGCGCCGGCAGGCCGGCCGTCGCGCGGGTCGGGAAGAACGCCACCAGCACGGCCGCGCCGCCCGCGATGGCCGCGGCGATCCGGTCGCGCCGCCCGTAGTCATTCGCGTACCCGCGATACGTGAACAGGTACACGGCGAGGGCGATGAGGATGCCGACGAACGCCGCCACGGCGCCGGTGTGGTAGTAGGCGCTGACCGAGCCGAGTGGCGCCCAGCGCCCGAGGCCCGCCATCGGCCGCCACGCGGCGATGACCCAGAGCAGGAGCGGGAGGAACAGCCCCAGCGCGCCGATGAGCAGTCGGTGGGCGTAGCTCGATCGGTCGTCGGGCTCGCCGGTCGCGAAGAACGGCTCGAACGCGGGGGCCGTCATACGTCTCCAAGATACGCCCTCCGCCCGCGTCAATCCTGCGCCACGTTCCCGAAATTCACGAACGAGGCGCTGTTCCCGTCAGCGAGGGTGAACCGGTATCCGACGCCCGTCGGGCACGTATTGCTCGAGGCCGGAACGGTCTGGCGCCAACCGGCCTGCAGCACCTCGCAGACCAGGTAGGTACCGGCCGGCAGACCCGTGAAGGTGTAGCTACCGGTGCCGTCCGTCACCACCGCGGCCGTCCCCGGGCCAGTGACCTCGATGGTCCAGCCCGACAGGCCCGGCTTCCCCGTGATGTCGTTGAAGACCCTGCCCGCGATCCCCACGCCGCCCACGGGCGGCGGAGGTGGCGGCGGTGGAGGCGGTGGCGGGGGCGGCGCCGGCGGTACCGGTGCGCACCCGCGCCGGGCATCGGTCAGCAGCGCGTTCGCCCACGATGTGGGCGAGCGATTCGCGTCGGCGGTCGCGCACCGTCCGGCCTCGGATGCCGCCGCCGACTGACGGCGATCCTGAGCCGCGGCGGTCACCAAGGGTGTGGCGGCCAGGCCGAGAAGGATCATGAACACTCGCATCGTCGTTCCCCTGTAGCGTAGAGGCACGCACACAGTCGCGTGGTCTCGGCGGGAGGGATGTGGCGCGGATCACGATGCGAATGGCGGAGCGGGTTGGTCACGGCGCTCGCGTGATACACCTCACGAGCGGCCGCGCGCGCGCGTTGCCGGGTAACGGCGTCAGACTTGCGGTGGACGGAGCGTCACGCCCTCGGCTCGTAACACAGCAGGACGTTGCCGTTGCCGAACGCGCGCGTCCGGGTCAGCTGCAAGGGCAGCTTCTCCGCGACGCCGTCGAACATCGTCCGTCCCCGGCCGAGCACGATCGGGTTCACGACGACCTGGTATTCGTCGATCAGGCCCGCCGGCGCCAGCTGGGCCACGACGCTGCCGCTCCCGAGGATCACCATGCCCGGTCCGGACTCGAGCTTCAGCGCCCGCACGGCCGTCACGAGGTCGGCCTTCACGAGGGTCGTGTTGCTCCACGACGCCTCGTGCAGCGTTCGCGAGAACACGTACTTGGGCATGGTGTTCATCCCCGCCGCCACGGCGGGCATCATCTCGATCGCCATGGGTGTCGGCCAGAAACGGGCCATCATCTCGTAGGTGATCCGGCCGAACACGAGCGCGCCGCTGCCGCTGGCGTTCTCCGCGACGAACGCATTCCACTCCGGATCCTGCTGGTGCGCCCTGGCCCAGCTCATGTCGCCGTTCGCGTCCACGAAGTAGCCGTCCAGCGACACGTGATTGAACACCGCCAGCTTCCGCATCGGTGTGTCTCCTTCCGCGCGTCTCACGTCACGGCTCGAGGGACCGTTGATACTCGTCGAGCCGGGCCTCGAGATCGGACGGCGTGACCGCGAGGATGTGCCCGGTGACCGACACGACGATCCGGGCCCGGCGCACACCCGGCAGTCGGGTCTGCGCGTACGTGAACACCCACGCCCGTGGCTTCCCCGGCAGGTCCTGCACACCGTTCCAGGCGAAGGTGGTCGCCTGTTCCCGGACCGGGGATCGCGGGCCGACCAATTGACGGGTCTTGAACTGCGCGCCGGCGAAGGAGGCGCCAGTGAACAGCAAGAGGACGCCGGCGATCCGGATGAGCCAGGAGATGAGGCGTTGCATCGAGGGAAGATAGCCTCGCGGACGCCCGCGACAGGACGCCTGCCGGCGGATATGATACCTCGCCCCCACGAACGGAGCGCGTTCCCGGATGGGCCTGCTGCTGGACCGTCACGGCCCCCTGCTGGGCGTCGTCCTGGCGCTCGTCAACCTGGCCGTGAGCGCCCAGGTCATCCTCTACAAGCGCGACGCCCGCGCCGCGATCGGCTGGGTCGGGCTCATCTGGCTCGTCCCCGGCCTCGGCGCCCTGATCTATGCCGGGTTCGGCGTCAACCGGATCCGCCGCCGGGCGCTCGGGCTGCGGCGTCCGCCCCCGGGGTCCACGAGCACGGGCACGCTGCGGGCACGGCCGCCCCAGGCCGCGCTCGCGGCCGCTCACCCCGGGCTCGTCGCCCTGGCCCGGCTGGGCGAGCGGGTGGGCGGGCGACCCCTGGTCGCCGGCAACCGGGTGACCGCCCTGTGCAACGGGGAACAGGCATACCCCGCGATGCTGGCCGCGATCGAGGGCGCCACCGCGTCGGTCAGCCTGAGCAGCTTCATCTTCGCCGCCGATGAGATCGGCCGGCGCTTCGTCGCGGCCCTCGCGGCCGCGGTGCGCCGTGGGGTCGCCGTCCGGGTACTGGTGGACGCCGCCGGCGTCCGCTACAGCTGGCCGCCGATCCACCGGGTGCTGCGCCGGGCGGGCGTCCCGGTCGCCCGGTTCCTCCCGATCACGAGCGGTCCCGGGCTCGCGTTCTTCAATCTGCGCAACCACCGCAAGGTCCTGGTCGCCGACGGGCGCGTGGCGTTCTGCGGCGGGATGAACATCAGGGACCGGCACCTGGTCGGCTCGGCGTCACGCTGGGCCACCCGCGACGTGCAGTTCCGCCTCGAGGGCCCGGTGGTGGGCCAGCTGCAGGAGGCTTTCGCCGAAGACTGGGCGTTCGTCACGCGCGAGGTGCTCGATGGTCCCGCGTGGCATCCCGCGCTCGGCGAGACCGGGCCGACCGCCGCGCGCGTACTGACCGGCGGACCGGACGACGACTTCGAGGTGACGCGCAACGTGCTGCTGGGCGCGATCTCCGCGGCGACGCAGTCGGTGGCGATCGTGACCCCGTACTTCCTTCCCGACCAGGCGATGATCGCCGCACTGGCGGTGGCCGCGCTGCGGGGCGTGCGGGTGGACATCGTGCTGCCGGCCCACGGCAACATCCCGCTGGTGCGGTGGGCGACGCCCGCCCTGCTGTGGCAGGTCCTCAAGCCGGGGTGCCAGGTGTTCCTGTCACCCGTGCCCTTCGACCACGCCAAGCTCCTGGTGGTGGACCGGTCGTGGACGATGTTCGGGTCCAGCAACTGGGATCTCCGCAGCCTGCGCCTCAACTTCGAGCTGGACGTGGAGTGCTACGACCCGGCGCTCGCGGCCGCGGTGGATGACCTGGTCGCCGGGCGCCGCAACGGCAGCCGTCGGATCACGCTCGCCGAGGTGAACGGGCGACCGCTGGCGGTGAAGCTGCGGGACGCCGTGGCGCGGCTGTTCTCGCCGTATCTCTAGATCGCGCGTGTGTGACGCGCATCACAATCGTCACATCTAGCCGGCAACGCGAATACGCGACACGTTTCCTCCCGTATCCGGGGCGCGGCGCCGCCCCGCCAGCCGAGTGACGCTGCCCGTGCGACCGCCACCGGACCACGCGACCCCCGCGTCTCGCGAAGGGGACCGCCCCGCGACGGAGGTCCGACGTGAACCGTGTCTCCCGCATTGCGGCCCTCGCGCTGCTCGCCGCGGTCGCCACGTGCATCGACCAGCGGACGCCGACCGCCACCGACCTTGGTCTCGCGGACTCGACGATGTCGGCCGCGCTCGTGTCCGGGCCGATCACCCACACGCTGCTCACGGCCGGCAACAACACGGTCAACCAGAAGGTCTACAGCACCGCCGCCATCGCGCCCGCCCCCAATGCGCTCGTCACGGTCGCCGTGATGGGGCACAATTCATCGACCGCTCCCGCGAGTCCGACGCTGTCGGGCGGCGGGATGGCCACCTGGACCGAAGTGGCGACGATCACTCTCGATCCCATCGCCGCGCCCCTCAAGCGCCTCACGATCTTCCGGGCCATGAGTGGGGCACCCGGCAGCGGCCCGCTCACCATCACGTTCGGCGCCACCGTCTCCAACTGCCAGTGGATCGTGTCGCAGTGGGACGCCGTGGATGTGAGCGGCGTGAACGGGGCGGGCGCGATCGGGCAGACCGGCTCGATGCGCGGCGACGCGCTGGGCGGCCTGACGGTGTCGCTCGCGGCATTCGCCAACGCGGCCAACGTGGCCTACGGCGTCTTCGGCGTCCGCAGCAGCACGGCCGCGGTCACGCCCGGCGCGGGTTTCGCGGAGATCGCCGAATCGCCATCCGCCGAGAGTCCCCCGTCCGACCTGCAGGCGGAATGGGCGACCAACGACAACACGATCGACGCCAGCTGGGCCAACCTCAACGGCGCGGTGCTGGGCGTCGAGATCAAGGCTGCCGCCGACGGCGGGAGCGGGGGCGGGGGCGGCGTGTCGGCGTCGCTGTCGAGCGTGACGGCCGCGAGCCCGATCACCGCGGGCGCTGGAACGGCGACGATCACG
>Ga0075302_1000037_pt1 | contig 15744 bp, 13 predicted proteins | sample Browns_TuleB_D1_FD_120059 | JGI IMG/M metagenome (GOLD analysis project Ga0075302, IMG submission 120059) | Natural and restored wetland microbial communities from the San Francisco Bay, California, USA, that impact long-term carbon... | ecosystem: Environmental > Terrestrial > Soil > Wetlands ...
CCGGTCCGGTTCGTCGCGATCCGCGACACGGCCGACTTCGCCAAGTACCGCGGCACGCTGCGTGGCGCGTTCGTGATGCGTGACACGCTGATCGCGGTGGCCCCGGAGTTCGAGCGGGATCCCCTGCGCACGCCCCTCGACGTGCTGTTCGACACCACACCGCCGCGTGGGGGACAGTTCCAGATGACGCCCGAGGCGCGGGAGCGCATGCGGCAGGCGCGCGAGTTGGGGCAGCGCGTGGTCGACTTCCTGCGCGCCGAGCGGGTCGCCGGCCTGCTGCAGTACTCGAGCCGCCAGTACACGATCCTGCGGCCCCAGGGCGGCCCGGAGGCCCAGCGGGCCCGCGACTCGCTGCGCTACGAGCCGCTGCCGGCGGTCCAGCTGTCGCAGGAGCAGTACTTCCAGATGTTCCGCAACCTGGAGCGCGGCGTGCCGGTGCGGCTCGAGCTGAACGTGCAGAACCGCTGGCTCGCCGAGGACCTCGACGCCGACAACACCGTCGCCGAGCTGCCGGGATCGGATCTCCAGGACCAGGTCGTGATGCTCGGCGCCCACCTCGACAGCTGGTTCGGCGGCACCGGCGCGACGGACAACGGGGCAGGATCGGTCGTGATGATGGAAGCGATCCGCATCCTCAAGGCGCTCGGCCTCCAGCCGCGCCGCACCATCCGCATCGCGCTGTGGAGCGGCGAGGAACAGGGCCTGCAGGGGTCCGAAGGGTGGGTCGAGCGGCACAAGGCGGGGCTCGACCGCATCTCCGCCTACGTCAACGTCGACAACGGCACCGGCCGGATCCGCGGGATCTGGAACCAGTCGAACGAGGCCGCCGTGCCCGTGTTCGAGCAGATCCTGTGGCCGTTCCGCGACCTGGGCGTCGTCGCCGTGCGCCGCGGCAACACCGGCGGCACCGATCACCTGTCGTTCGATCGGGCGGGCGTCCCCGGGTTCAACTTCATCCAGGACCCGATCGAGTACGGGACCCGCACGCACCACACCGACGCCGACACGTTCGAGCGGCTGGTGCTCGACGACCTGAAACAGGCGGCGACGGTCGTGGCGTTCACCGTCTATCACCTCGCCACGCGCGACGAGATGATGCCGCGCAAGCCGGTGCCACCCGCGACCGGGAACTAGGGAGACGTCATGACGACCAGCCAGGCGATGGCCGTGTGGGAGCGGACGCTGCGCGAAGGGTCCGGCACCTACCGCGCAGGCAGCGGCGCATTCAACGGCGCCTATTCCTTCCGGACGCGGTTCGAGGGCGCGCCGGGCTCCACTCCCGAAGAGCTCATCGCCGCGGCCCACGCGGCGTGCTTCAGCATGGCGCTGGCGGCGGACCTGGAGAAGGCGGGCACGCCCTCCACCCGGATCGAGACCGCGGCGACCTGCACGCTCGACCGGGTGAACGGCCTGCCCTCCATCACCACGATGGCGTTCACCGTGCGGGGCACGGTGGCCGGCATCGACGCCGCCGCCTTCCAGCGGGCGGCCGAGTACACGAAGGAGAACTGCCCCGTGTCGCGGGCGCTCAAGGGGAACGTGACGATCACCGTCGATGCGAGTCTGGCATGACAAGGGGAACGGGGAAGAGGGAAGGGGGAAGGGTATGGACCGCCCTGGCGGTGGCGCTGGGCGTCGCGGCCTGCGGCCGGGCGCCGACGGTGACGATCACCGCGCCCGCCGAAGGCGAGACCGTCGCGGCACCGGTGCGGGTCACGCTCGGCGTGGTCAACGTCGAGCTGGCTCCCGCCGCGGAGAACCGGCCGGGCACCGCGCACCACCACCTGTTCCTCGATGTGGACGTGACGCCGCTCGACGCGTCGATCCCCGCCGGCGCGACGGGGATCACGCACCTCGGCAAGGCGCAAACGGAGTGGCAGTACGATTCGCTGGCACGGGGCCCGCACCGCCTGATCGCCGTGCTCGCCGACCCGGCCCATGTGCCTCTCAAAAACGCCCGGGCCGACACCGTGAACTTCGTGGTCGGGCCGTGGCCGTGAGCACCCACGGGGAAGAGGGAAGAGGGAAGGGGGAAGGGTGTGACGACCGAGCGTAAGCATCCCGAAGGCTACCGCGAAGCGCAGGCGCTCCGCCCGGAGAGCCTGATGATGTCCTACGGGTACCGTCCCGAGTGGTCGGAGGGTGCCCTCAAGAGTCCCATCTTCCAGACCTCCACGTACGTCTTCAAGACCGCCGAAGAGGGCAAGGCGTTCTTCGAGCTGGCCTACGGTCTGCGCCAGCAGCGCGCCGGCGAGATCCCGGGGATGATCTACACGCGGATCAGTCACCCCAACATCGAGATCTTCGAGGACCGGCTGGCGCTGTGGGACGATGCCGAAGCGTGCGCCGCGTTCGTCAGCGGGATGGCCGCGATCGCCACGACGCTGCTCGAGTTCGTGCGGCCGGGGGACGTGGTGCTCTACAGCACGCCGCTGTACGGTGGCACCGATCACCTGCTGCGGCACGTGCTGCCGCGCTACGGTGTCACGGGCCTGCCGTTTCCCGCGAGCGCCGCGACCGAGGCGATCGCCGAGCGGGTCGAGCGGGCCGGCGCGCGGGACAAGGTCGGCGCCCTGATGATCGAGACGCCGGCCAACCCCACGAACACGCTAGTGGACCTCGAGGCGTGCGCCGCGCTCGCGGCGACGTGGGCCCGGGGCGACCGCCGGCCCGTCGTGCTCGTGGACAACACCTTCCTCGGCCCGCTGTGGCAGCAGCCGCTGAAGCACGGGGCCGACGTCGTGCTCTACTCGGCGACCAAGTTCATAGGCGGACACTCGGACGTCATCGCGGGAGCGGCGCTGGGGAGCAAGGCGCTGATCGACCGCGTGAAGGGTCTGCGCACCTTCTTCGGGAACCTGGCCGACCCGTGGACCGGGTGGCTGCTCCAGCGCAGCCTCGAGACGCTCAAGCTGCGGATGACCTCCCAGATGAAGAACGCCCGGTATGTGGCCGACTTCCTCGCGCACCACCCCAAGGTCGAGCGGGTGCACTATCTCGGGCATCTGGAGGAGGGTGACCCGCAGTACGCCATCTACCGCAAGCAGTGCGTGGCGCCCGGCTCGATGGTCTCGTTCGACATCCACGGCGGGGAAAAGGAGGCGTTCCGTTTTCTCAACGCGCTGCGGCTGTTGAAGCTGGCGGTGAGCCTGGGGGGCACCGAGTCCCTCGCCGAGCATCCCTATTCGATGACCCACGCCGACGTCGCCGCCGACGAGAAACGGGCCGTGGGCGTCACCGAGAAGATGATCCGCCTGTCGATCGGCATCGAGCATCCGGACGACCTGATGGCCGACCTCGAGCAGGCGTTGCACCAGGCGTGACGCCGACGGGGGCGTGGGTGGTGTACGTCCTGGCGTGCGGCGACGGGTCCCTGTACACCGGCGTCACGAACGACCTGCCGCGGCGGCTGCGGGCGCACGCCGCCGGCAAGGGCGGGGCCTACACCCGGGCGCGGCGTCCGGTGCGCCTCGTGTTCGTCGAGGGACAGGCGGGCCGCGGCGCGGCGCTGCGGCGCGAAGCGGCGGTGAAGCGGCTGTCGCGCGCCGCCAAGCTCGCCCTCGTCGGTGGCGGCCCGTGAGCGGCCGATGGCGCGGGCGGCTGTCGCTCGTGGTGCTGAGCGTGGTGGTGGCGGGCATCTGCGTCCGGCTGGGCCTGTGGCAGCTCGACCGGCTCGCCGAGCGACGGCGGGTGAATGCGGGACTGGCGGGCCGGCTGGCGGCGGCACCGGTCGTGGTGCGCGCCGCCGGGGTGCTCGCCGACAGTCTCGCCGAACGGCGCGTCGTGATCCGCGGCGCGCCCGATTACGGGCGCGAGCGGGTGTGGTCGGGCCGCACGTTCGACGGCACGCCGGGCGTGGCGATCGTCACGCCGGTCCGGCTCGCGGATGGGTCGGCGGTCCTCGTGGACCGCGGGTGGGCACCGTCCCCGGACGCGCGAACGGTGGACGCGGTAGCGGTGCGGGAGGGCGATACGCTGGACGTCGTCGGTCTGGCGCTGCACGCCCCCAGAGCGCGCGGCGACGTCGATCCCGCGGTGCTGGCTGACTCCTTCCCGTATCCGCTCGCGTCGCTCGTCGTGCAGTGGCTGCCGGACGGCGGGGCGTGGTCCACGTCGCCGCTGCCGGTGCGCCGCTGGCCGGCGCCACGCCTCGACGATGGCCCGCATCGCGGGTATGCGTTCCAGTGGTTCGCGTTCGCGGCGATCGCGATCGGCGGGGCCGTGGCCCTCCTGAGGAGGCGATAGCCCGTCCGCCCTCTGCCATCTGCCCACTAGGAATCCGGTCCCCGACCCGTTATTGTTGTCTTTGTAGTTCACTGAACCGCGAGCTGGCATCCTTCCGAAGGACGGTCCCGCTCAGGAGCGGGCACCGGCGCTGTACACACGCCCGGTCTCATTCCCCAGGTTCGCAAGACGACGAGCGACGCTCCGCCGGGTGACATCGGGTCACCCCGGGCGCGCGTGTGTGCTGCAAGGAGTACCAACGGAATGCCGTTCGCTACACTGGGCCTCGTGCCCGAACTGGTCCGCGCCGTCGCCGACGAGGGCTACGCGCACCCCACCCCCATCCAGCAGGAAGCCATCCCCCTCGCCCTCGAGGGGCGCGATCTCATCGGATCCGCCCAGACGGGCACGGGAAAGACGGCGGCCTTCATGCTGCCGATCCTCCAGCGTCTCGCCTCGGGTCCGCAGCACACGCTGCGCGCCCTGATCCTCGTGCCGACGCGGGAGCTCGCCGAGCAGGTGCTGCAGAGCGCCCGCGTGTACGGCCGCCATCTGCACGTCACCGCGGCGGCGGTGTACGGCGGCGTGGGCATGGAGCCGCAGACGCGCGCCCTGCGCCGCGGCACCGACATCGTGGTGGCCACCCCGGGACGCCTGCTGGACCACATGGAGCGGGGCCATCTGGACTACTCCGCGCTCGAGGTCCTCGTGCTCGACGAGGCCGACCGGATGCTCGACATGGGTTTCGCCCCCGACGTGCGCCGCATCCTGGCCGCGCTGCCCGCGCGCCGTCAGACGATGCTGTTCTCGGCCACGATCTCGCGGGAGGTGGACGCGCTTGCCCGCCGGGCGATGGCGGGCCATGCCTCGGTCGAGATCGGCCGGCGGGCGCAGACGGCCGACGGGATCGAGCACGTCATCGTCGCGGTCGACAAGGCGCAGAAACGCGGGGTACTGGCGAAGATCCTGCGGGCCCGGCCCGAGGGCCAGACGCTGGTGTTCACGCGGACCAAGTACGGCGCCGACAAGCTGGTGACCTACCTGCGCCACGAAGGGATCGCGGCGCACGCGCTCCATGGCGACAAGGCGCAGAGCCAGCGCCAGCGGACGCTCGACGCGTTCCGCTCCGGCGAGGCCGATACGCTCGTGGCGACCGACATCGCCGCGCGGGGCATCGACGTGGACGGCATCCGCATGGTGGTGAACTTCGACGTGCCGAACGACGCGGAGGTGTACGTGCACCGCGTGGGCCGCACCGCGCGGGCGGGGGCGTCGGGGCTCGCGCTCACGCTGATCTCGCCCGACGAATGGCTGCTGATGCTCGACGTGGAGAAACTGATTGGGCGGACGTTCCCGCGCGAGGTGATCCCGGGGTTCGAGCCGTCGATCGCGCCGATCCAGCCGCGGCCCATCGAAGCCGAGGTCCCGAAGCCCGCGCGGTCGGTGCGGGCCCGGGTGGGGCGCGCCCGCCGGCGCTAGGGCCGGCTGCGGCGCGGCTATTTCAGACTGCGGACGAAGTTCGCGACCGGTATCCCAGGCAGGGTCAGGATCCGGACCGAGCCGCGCGCGTGCAGCTCGGCCGAGATGCGGGCGATGGCTTCGTTGTCCGGTGCCTCGACGATGCTCACGAAGTCGTACGGCCCCAGCACGGCGAACTGCCCCGTGACCTTGGCCCCGAACTTCTCGATCTCCTTGTTGACCTCCTGCAGGCGCTTGGGATTCTCCTTCAGCGTCCGCGCGCCTTCGTCGGTCAGGGTCGAGAGCATGATGTAGGTGGGCATGCCCTAAAGGGACGGCCCGGGGCGGGGCGCGTCAAGACAAGCTGAAGGGGCGGGCGGGAGATCGCGTATCTCCGCCCGCCCCTTGCGCTTGTCCAACCGTGACCGCTACCGCTTCTCGATCGGGACGTAGTTCCGCGTGTCCGCGCCGGTGTAGATCTGCCGCGGCCGCGCGATCCGCTGGTCCTTGTCGAGCAGCATTTCCTGCCACTGCGCCAACCAGCCGGGGGTGCGGCCGATCGCGAACAGCACCGGGAACATCTCCACCGGGAAGCGCATCGCCTCGTAGATGATCCCCGAGTAGAAATCCACGTTGGGGTACAGCTTGCGCTCCACGAAGTACTCGTCCTCGAGCGCGATGCGCTCGAGCTCGAGCGCGATGTCGATGAGGGGATTGCGGCCCGTGACCTCGAACACCTGGTCCGCCGTCTGCTTGATGAACTTCGCGCGCGGGTCGTAGTTCTTGTACACCCGGTGACCGAACCCCATCAGGCGCACCTCGTGCGCCTTCACCCGGCGGATGAACAGCGGGATGTTCTTGGTCGAGCCGATCTCGCGCAGCATCCGCAGCACTTCCTCGTTGGCGCCGCCGTGCAGCGGTCCGTACAGGGCGGCCGCGGCCGCCGCCATCGCCGAGTACGGGTCCGAGTGCGCGGACCCCACGCCGCGCATCGCGCTGGTGGAGCAGTTCTGTTCGTGGTCCGCGTGGAGGATGAACAGCACGTCGAGGGCGCGCTCGAGCACGGGATGAGCCCGGTACCGCACCTCCGTGGCCCGGAACATCATGTTGAGGAAGTTGCCGGTGTAGCTGAGGTCGTTGTCCGGGTACGCGTAGGGCATCCCGATCATGTGCCGGTACGCGAAGGCCGCTACGGTCGGCGACTTGGCGATCAGCCGGAAGATCTGGTTCTGGCGCGACGTCTCATCGTCGATGCGCTTGGCGTCCGGGTAGAACGTCGAGAGCGCCGCGATGGTACTGACGAACACGCCCATGGGATGGGCGTCGTAGCGGAACCCGTCGAGGAACTTGCGGATGTTCTCGTGGATGATGGTGTGATGGGTCACGTCGTGCACCCAGCGCTCCAGCTCCACCTTGGACGGCAGCTCGCCATGCAGCAGGAGGTAGGCCGTCTCGAGGAACGAGCTGTGCTCTGCCAACTGCTCGATGGCGTAGCCGCGATAGCGCAGGATCCCGGCGTCCCCGTCGATGTAGGTGATCGCGCTGCGGCACGACGCCGTGTTCATGAACCCCGGGTCGTAGGTCATCAACCCGAAGTCGTCGGGGCCGGATTGGATCTGCCGCAGGTCGGCGGCCTTGATGGTGCCATCGGTCACCGGGACGTCGTAGCTCTTCCCGGTGCGGTTGTCGGTGATCGTCAGCGTGTTGGTCGGCACAGGATGCGGTCCTGGGTGGACGTGTGCCGAAAGATACACGGGCGCTTCGACAAGACGGCACCGGGCCTTTATCTTGGCTTCATGCCCCGAGCCCCCGCGTCCCCGCTCTACCCCTCCCGGTCGGGGGCGGGCGCGCTCCTGGGTCAGCAGCTGGCGGCGCGGGGTCACACCGGGGCCATCCTCCTCGGCATCACCCCGGAGGGGGTGGAGGTCGCGGCCAGTGCGGCGCGGGCGATGGGGGCCCCGTTCGACGTCATCGTCGCCTCGTTCATCCGGCTGGGCTCGAACCTCGCCCCCGTCGGCGCGATGGCGGAGTCGGCGCCGGCCGAGATGGATCCCGATTTCCAGCCCGGGATGAGCCTCATGGACTCGCTCCAGGCGGCGATCGACGAGTCCCGCGCCCGGGTCCGCCAGGATCTCGTGCTGTACCGGACCCTGCGACCGGTGCGGGACCTCAGGGGCCGCCACGTGGTCATCGTGGACGGCGTGGTGGTCTTTCCGTGGCGGATGCTGGCGGCCGCCCGGGTGGCGGAGGCGATGGGCGCCGTCCGGGTCGTGATGGCGGCGCCCGTAGCGGGACAGGCCGCCGCGGACCGCATCCGGGCGCGCCACTACGAGATGGTGTTCCCGTCGGTTCTGGTCGAGGCCGACCCGCAGGCCCGCTACTTCGGGGACGGCGGCGGGGACGCGCCGGAGCGGCTGCGGGCGATCATGATCGCGCACCAGGCAGCGTGACGTGCTCTGAAGTCTAGCCTCTGTCCCCCGGCATCTCCACGACGCCCTCTTCCAGCCACCGATGCTCGCCCTTCAGCACGTCCTGGGCGACCCGGTAGGCGGGCACATCCTCGTTCCGCCACAGGTTGCCGAACTTCATCTTGACGCGGCCCCGCGCCTGCAGGCAGAACAGGTTGGCGAGCTCGACTGCGTGGCGCCCCGTCGCCGGGTCCTTCTTCATCAGGAGGCGGGCCCGCGAGCACGCCGCGGCCATGGCGAACAGCTCGGCCCCGACGTCCACCAGCCGGAACAGCACCGACTGCCGCTGCTCGAGCTTCGGTCCGAAGCGGAGCATCGCGTGGAAGGCGTTGCGCGCCAGGCGCCGCGCGGCGCGCTCGATGAAGCGCACGTGCGGTGCGAGGGCGCCGAACGCGCCGTATTTCGGCCAGAACCCCCAGCCGATCCAGCGGCTGGGATACCACCAGCCGTAGAACAGGGCCGAGCGCACCAGCCCGGCGAGCCGCTCGCCCACGGCCTTGCCGGGCATCACGACGTCGCCGGCGATCTGCAGGTGTTTGTCCACCGCCTCGCGGGCGATGAACAGGTGCATGATCTCGCTCGATCCCTCGAAGATGAGGTTGATGCGGAAGTCGCGCATGATGCGCTCGACCGGCCATGGGGTCTCGCCCCGGGCGCGCAGCGAGTCGGCGGTCTCGTAGCCCCGACCGCCGCGGATCTGCACGGTGTCGTCGATGATGCGCCAGCCGGCCTCGGAGTTGTACAGCTTGGCGATCGCCGCCTCGAGGCGGATGTCCGCGCCGCCCCGCTCCGCCATCAGGCCGCACATCTCGGCCACTGCCTCCATCGCGAAGCTGTTGGCCGCCATGGCGCCGATCTTCTGGGCGATGGCGTCGTGCTTGCCGATCGCGCGGCCCCACTGCACGCGCTCCGTGGCCCAGGAGCGCACGATCTCGAGGCAGCGCTGCGCCGCGGCGACGGCGGAGATGGGGAGGGTGAGCCGGCCGGTATTGAGCGTGACCAGCGCGAGCTTCAGACCCTTGCCCTCGCCCCACAGCACGTTCTCGCGCGGCACCTTGACGTCGGTGAAGCGCATCACGCCGTTGTAGATCGCCTTCAGGCCCATGAAGTGGCAGCGGTGCGTGACCTCCACGCCGGGCGCCCTGGCCTCCACGATGAACGCCGTGATCTGCTTCTTTTCCTTCCCGTTCACCACGCGCGACGGCGTCCGCGCCATCACCACCAGCAGGTCGGCGATGGTGCCGTTGGTGCACCACAGCTTCTCGCCGTTGAGCACCCAGTGCTGGCCGTCCGGCGACAGCACGGCCGTCGTCTCCATGGCCGCGGGATCCGATCCGACGTTGGGCTCGGTCAGGGCGAATGCCGACACCGCCCCCTTCGCGAGACGCGGGAAGAACCGCTTCTTCTGCTCGTCGGTGCCGAACAGCTTGAGCGGCTGGGGCACGCCGATCGACTGGTGGGCGGAGAGCAGGGCGGTGATCGAGCCGTCCACCGAACTCACCAGCTGGATCGCTTTCATGTACGACAACTGGGACAGGCCGAGGCCGCCGTACTCGACGGGGATCTTGATGCCGAACGCGCCGAGGGCCTTGAGCTGATCCACGATCTCCCGGGGGATCTCTCCCTCCCGGTCGATCTTGTCGGGATCCACGGTGCGGAGCAGGGCCGCGAGCTTGTCGAGGAACGGCTTCGCCCGGGCGACTTCGTCCGCGCTCTGCTCGGGATAGGGATGGATCAGGTCCATCCGGAGCTTGCCGAGGAATAGCTCGCGGACGAAGCTGGGCTGCGCCCACTCCTGCTCGCGGGCGGCCTCGGCGACTTCACGCGCTTCGTCAGCGCTGACTTTGGGCCGGGGTTCGGCGGCGATGGTGGTCATGGTGTCAATGTACCTTGCTTGACAGGTCGAGTGAGAGGGGGAGATTCGCTCTCCCACCCCTTCAACCCTAGGGAATCGCTCATGTTTCGCAATCTCGTCGGCGCCGTCGTCCTGGCCGTGCTCCCCGGGGCCGGCGCGGCCCAGCAGGCCCCACCGGCGGTGCTCATCAAGGCCGGCCGCCTCATCGACGGCACCAGTGGTACCCCGCGCACGGGCGTCGGGATTCTCGTCGTGGGCGAGCGCATCCGCGCGGTCGGGCCCCTGGCGCAGATCGAGGCGCAGGCGGGAGACGCCCGCGTGATCGACCTGTCCGGGATGACGGTCCTCCCGGGCTTCATCGACACCCACACCCACCTGCTGCTCAACGGCGATCCCACCGCCGCCTCCTACGACGAGCAACTCCTGTACCAGTCCATTGCGTACCGGGCGATCCTCGGCGCGCGCAACGCCAAACTGGCCCTGGATCAGGGGTTCACCACCCTGCGGGACGTCGAGACCGAAGGGGCGATGTACGCCGACGTGGACATCAAGCGGGCCGTCAATCGCGGCGAGGTGCCCGGCCCGCGAATCTTCGCGTCCACCCGGGCACTCGCACCGACCGGCCGGTACGGCATCATCACGCCCAACTGGGAGCTCGACCTCCCCAAGGGCGTGCAGATCGTGGACGGCGTCGAGAACGCCCGCCACGCGGTGCGCGAGCAGGTGTCCAACGGAGCGGACTGGATCAAGTACTACGCGGACAGCCGCTACTACTTCACCGCGGACAGCGTGATCCGGAGCTGGCCCAATTTCACGGACGAGGAGGCGCGCGCGATCGTGGACGAGGCGAAGCGGCTCGGCCGGCGCGTCGCGGCGCACGCGATCGGGTCGGACGGCATCGCCGCCGCGCTGCGTGCCGGCGTGCAATCGGTCGAGCACGGCGACGGCCTCACCGACTCGCTGATGGACGCGATGGTGCGGCAGGGCGTGTACTGGGTGCCGACGGTCACCGTCGGCGTCGCCGTGGCTGGACCGCGCGGCGGCATCTGGCCGGCCCTCGCCGAGCACGAGCGCCGGGCGTTCGGACGGGCCGTGAAGAAGGGCGTGAAGATCGCGTTCGGTACCGACGCCGGCGGGTTCGCATGGACGGAGATCCCGATCGCCAGGGAGTTCGAGTACTACGTGCAGTACGGCATGACGCCGATGCAGGCGATCCAGTCCGCCACGTCGGTCGCGGCCGAGCTGCTGGGGCAGGCGGACAACCTCGGGACCGTGGCGCCGGGGCGGTACGCAGACCTGGTCGCCGTCGCCGGGGATCCCCTGGCCGACATTACCGAGCTTCAGCGGGTGCGCTTCGTGATGAAGGGCGGCACGGTGTACATTTCCCGCTAGTGCGGCGCACGCTCCTTCTCCTCCTGCTGTGGGGCGCCGCCGGCCCGGCCGCGGGGCAATTCACCCCGCCCGGGACCGGCGGCGTCGCCGCGTTGGCCGACGCCCTCCAGCAGCTCGGCGCCGAGAAGCGGGTGCTGGTGATCGCCGCCCATCCGGACGACGAGAACACCAGCCTGCTCAGCTACGTCGCCCGGGGCCTGGGAGGCCGGGCGGCCTACCTGTCGCTCAGCCGCGGCGAGGGGGGGCAGAACCTCATCGGCCCCGAGCTCGGCGTCGGGCTCGGCGTGATCCGCACCGAGGAGCTGCTCGCCGCGCGTGCGGTGGACGGGGCGGAGCAATACTTCACCCGGGCCTATGACTTCGGGTTCTCGAAGTCCGCCGACGAAGCGTTCCGCTTCTGGCCGCGGGACTCGGTGCTGGCCGACGTCATCGATGTGATCCGGCGCTTCCGGCCGCAGGTCATCGTGTCGGTCTTCTGGGGCACGCCGCGCGACGGCCATGGTCAGCACCAGGTCGCCGGGGTCGTGGCGCAGGAGGCCTACCGCCAGCTGGCGGATTCGAGCTGGGGTCCGGCGAAGCTCTACCGCAGCACGTTCCGCGACTCCGAGCCGAGCACCCTCACCATCCCCGTCGGCGTGCTGGACCCCGTGACCGGTCGCTCGTACTCGCAGATCGCCGCGGCGAGCCGCAGTCGCCACCGCTCCCAGGACATGGGCCAGCTCCAGCGCGCCGGCCCGGCCGCCGTCCGGCTCGCGCTCGTGGCGCGCCGCGCGAACGGGCCCGACACGGCGCTGTTCGCCGGCGTGGACACGATGCCGCGATTCCCCGACGCCGCGCGGTTCCTCGCACTGATCGACTCGGCCCGCGCCCGGCTCACGCCGTGGCAGCCCGCCGCGATCCTGCCGTATCTGGCGCGGGCGCACGCGCTGCTCCCCGCCGGCGGCGAGGTGGAGCGGCGCGCGACGCTCGAGCGGGCCATCGCGATCGCCGCCGGAGTCTCGCTCGACGCCGTCACCGAAGACGGGATCGTGGCGGCGGGCGAGCGGGTGGACGTGGAGGCCACCGTGTGGAACGCGGGGCCCGCCACGGTGGCGGTCACCGATCTCGGGCTCACAGCGCCCGCCGGGTGGACCGTCGCGGCGCTCGACACGGCTCCATCGGGCTCCGTGGCGCCGGGGGCCGTGCTCACGCGGCGGTTCGCGGTGTCCGTGCCCGCGGACGCGCCGCGCACCATCCCGTACTTCCTGCGCCGTCCCCTGGCGGGGGCGTTGTACGACTGGACCGGAGTCCCCGCCGAGGTCCGAGGGCGGCCGTTCGAGCCGCCGCCGCTCGCGGTGCGCGCCCGGTTCACGGCGGGCGGCGTGGTCATCGGGGCCACGCAGGAGGTGGTGCAGCGCTACCGCGACCAGGCCATCGGCGAGGTCCGCCGGCCGCTCCTCGTGACGCGGCCGTTCGACGTGACTGTCACGCCCGACCTCGTGGTCTGGCCGGTGGACGGCGCGGTCGCCGGTACGGCGCGGGGCTTCGCCGTCGCGGTGACGAATCGCACGCGGGGCCGGGCGAGCGCGCGCGTGCGCTTCGCGGTCCCCGACGGCTGGCGCCCCATCCCGGCCGAGAGTCTCGCGTTCGAGCGGGAGGACGAGTCGCGCTCCCTCCAGGTCACGCTGCAGGCGCCCCCCGGCGTGCGACCCGGCCGGGCCGCGTTGCGAGTCACCGTCAGCGGCGCCGATGGCCGCGTGAGCGAGGGGGCGCTGGTGGTGATCGACTACCCCCACATCCGGCCGCGCGCCACCGAGGACGCATCCACTGCGGACGTCCGCGTCGCCCGCCTGGCGCTGCCCGGCGTGCGGCGCGTGGGCTATGTGCGGGGGGCATCCGATCGGGTGCCGGAGGAGCTGCAGGCGATCGGCGTGCCGGTGGAGGTGCTGAGCGCCGACACGCTGACGCGCGGCGACCTGTCGCGCTACGACGCGATCGTGGTCGGCAGCCGCGCGTACGAGACCGAGCCCGCGCTGGTCGCGAACAACGAACGGCTGCTCGCGTACGCCCGCGCCGGCGGCCTGGTGATCGTGCAGTACCAGCAGTACCAGTTCGTGGACGGCCACTACGCGCCGTACCCGCTGTCCATCGCCCGCCCCCACGATCGCGTCACCGACGAGACCGCGCCCGTCACGGCGCTCGCGCCCGACCATCCGCTGTTCCACACGCCGAACGAGATCGGCCCGGCCGACTGGGACGGGTGGGTACAGGAGCGCGGCCTCTACTTCGCGGGCACCTGGGATTCGACCTACGTCCCGCTGATCGAGTCGCAGGACCCTGGTGAACCGCCGCTCCGCGGCGGGGTGCTGGTGGCACCCGTGGGGCGGGGGACGTACGTGTATACCGGCCTGTCCTTCTTCCGGCAGCTGCCGGCCGGAGTCCCTGGTGCGTACCGGCTGTTCCTGAATCTGCTGGGACTGAAAGAGCGGCATGTGCCGTAAACCAGTGCGTAGTGGGTGGTGCGTTGTGCGTGCCGAACCCGCGGACCCACTACGCACTACGCACCACGCACACATTCTGCCGTGCACGCCCGGCCGACGCGACCCATGCTGAACCCTTCCATGAAGCGCCTGTCCGTCCTCATCGCCGTCGCCACGGTGGACATGATGGGCCTGATGATGGTGGCGCCGCTGATGCCGTTCTACGCGCTCCGCTTCAACGCCCCGGAGTGGATGGTCGGACCGCTGATCTCGGCCTTTGCCATGGCCCAGCTGGTGTCGTCGCCGATCTGGGGACGGGTATCGGACCGCAGGGGGCGCCGCCCGGCCCTGCTGATCGGACTCGGCGCGGCGGCGATGGCGTTCCTCATCTTCGGGTTCGCGCAATCCCTGTGGGTGCTGTTCCTCTCCCGCATCGTACAGGGGCTGGGAGGCGGTACCACCGGAGTGGCGCAGGCGTACGTCGCCGACAGCATGGCACCGGCGGAACGGGCCAAGGCGCTCGGGTGGCTGTCGGCCGGGACGAGCGCCGGCGTCGTGATCGGGCCCTTCCTCGGCTCGTTCGCGGCCACGTGGGGGCCCGCCGCACCGGGCGTCGTGGCGGCGGCGGTGATGCTGGTGAATCTCGCGGCGGCGTGGTATTGGCTCCCCGAGTCGAAAGGCACGCATACCAGCGGCGCGTTCGCCGCCGAGCCGCACACGCCGCGGCCGATCGGGCGCACCGTGTGGGAGATCGTGCGGCATCCGACCCTCCCCGTGCACCGCGTCATCTGGATCTACTGCGTCGGCATGCTCGCCCTCAACGCGCTGATCGGCGTGCTGGCCCTCTACCTCAAGGACACGTTCGGCGTGACCGAGAGGACGATCGGATACATCTTCCCGATCTTCGGGGGGGTCGGGGTCCTGATGCGGGCCACGCTCGTCGGCTACGTGAACGACCAGCTGGGCGAGATCCGCACCATGCGCCTCGGGGCCGCGCTGCTCGCGATCGGCCTCGCCCTGATGCCGCTCCCCCGGCTGCTGCCCCTGTTCGTGGTGTGCCTCGCGCTCACGCCGATGGGGACGGCGCTCCTGTTCCCGGCCAGCACGGCGCTCGTCAGCCATCGCACCGACCGGCGCGAGACGGGCCTGGTGCTCGGCGCGCAGCAGACGCTGCGCGGGATCATGAGCATCATCGGCCCGATCGGCGCCACGGTGGCGTACGCCACGCTGGGCCACAAGGTGCCCTTCCTGCTCGCGTCCGCCACCGTGACGGTGGCCCTGTTCCTCGCGGCGCGGGAGCCCCGCGAGGCGCCGGGCCCCGCTACCATTCAGGCATGACGCCCGGTCCGGCTTCCGTCGCGCTGCTCGCCCTGGCGTGTGCGCCCGCCGGTGGGTCCCCGCCGCCCGCGCCGGCCGCTCCGCGCCGGCCCGCCCTCGTCGTGATGATCACGGTGGACCAGCTGCTGCCCGACTACCTGGTGCGCTGGCCCGGCCAGCTCACCGGCGGACTGGCGCGCCTCACGGCCGAGGGCGCGGTGTTCACGAGCGCGTTCCAGGATCACGCCGTCACGGAGACGGCGCCGGGGCACTCGACGGTGCTCTCGGGGCGGTGGCCTCGGCACACGGGCATCATCGACAACGGACGCGGTGTGGGCGACACGGCCGCGGCGCTGCTCGAGGTGCCGGGCCCGGGCGCCTCCCCGCGCCGGTTCCGCGGGACGGCGCTGTTCGACTGGCTCCGCGCCGCCGACACAGGCGCCCGCGCCCTGTCGGTGTCGCGCAAGGACCGCGGCGCGATCCTGCCCGTGGGCCGCGCGCGGGCGGACGTGTACTGGTACCAGGCGGGGACGTTCACCACGAGCCGCTACTACCGGGACACGCTGCCGGC
>Ga0075302_1000038_pt1 | contig 15699 bp, 7 predicted proteins | sample Browns_TuleB_D1_FD_120059 | JGI IMG/M metagenome (GOLD analysis project Ga0075302, IMG submission 120059) | Natural and restored wetland microbial communities from the San Francisco Bay, California, USA, that impact long-term carbon... | ecosystem: Environmental > Terrestrial > Soil > Wetlands ...
CGGTTCTTTCGCGCCGCGGGCGCCCAGACGGTGGTGGACGTGCTGTGCCAGGTGCCGTTCGCGCTCCTCGAGCCCCTGGGGGGCTCCCGCGGCGCCGGCGCGTACCGGATGCAGGTGTCGGTGAAGGACAGCACGGGTCTGGAGCTGGTGTCGCAAGCCTGGGCGCAGGGGGTGCCGGCGCAGACGCTGCGCCTCCCGCGCGCCTCCACGGTCGAGCATCTCAGCTTCGCGGCCGTGGCGGGGCGGTACGCCGTCAGTGTGGCGGTCACCGACTCGGCCAGCGGCCGGGTGACCCGGGGCGGCGCCGACGTCGTCGCCTTCGGGGAGCGACCCCGGGCGTCGGACCTGCTGCTCGGCACGGGCATCCGGACCGCGGGGCCGGCCGACACGGCGGCCGACGGAGAGCTTCGCAAGGGCAACGTGCTCATCGCCGCATCCCAGCGGCCGATGCTCACGCCGCAGCAGGCGAGGCTGGCGTACTACCTCGAGCTGTACGCGGAGGCGCGGGAGTCGGTCACCATCGCGCTGCGGGTGCTGCGGGCGGACGGATCGCCGGTGGTCGCGGTGGCCGCGCAGCGGACGGGGCTCGATGCCGGGGGTGGCGTGACACGGGGGGCGATCGACCTCGCGGGACTGCCGCCCGGATCGTACCGGCTCGAGGCCACGGTGGCCCGCGGGGACACGGTGCGGCGGGACGCGGAGTTCGGGATGACCGGGTTCGAGACGGAAACGGCCATCGCGGGCGCCCGGGCCGCCGCGGAGCTCGACCGGCCGCGGGACCCGTTCGCGACGATGGGCGAGGCGGAGCTGGACACGCTGTACACGCCTCTGCTCTACCTGATGACGTCGGACGAGCAGGGGGTGTACCCGTCGCTGACGCTGGACGGGAAGCGGAACTACCTGCGGCAGTTCTGGGTGAAGCGCGACCCCACGCCGGCGTCGCCGCGGAACGAGGCCCAGGAGGAATTCTACCGGCTGATCGCCGAGGCGAACCGGGACTTCGGAGAGCCGGGGGCGGCGGCGATCCCGGGGTGGCGGACGGATCGAGGCCGCATCTTCGTACGGTACGGCCGCCCCGACGAGGTGTTCAACCGGCCGCTCGAGGGGAAGACGAACCCCTACGTGGTGTGGAAATACACGCGGAACCGGCCGCTCAAGTACGTGTTCATGGACTTGACGAACTTCGGGAATTACGCGTTGATATGGACGAACGATCGACGCGAGCCGAGCCGGCCCAACTGGGAAGCGTTGCTGGGACCCGAAGCCACCGAGGAAGTGCTGCGCTACTGAACCACGCGCGAACCTGTGAGGATTGCATGAACCCACGTCTCTTCGGAACCGCCGTCGCCCTCGTCGCCGTGCTTGCGACCGTCTCGTGCAAGGAAGATCCCACGGCTACCCTTTCAGGCGGCGCGACGCGTATCCTCATCAGCCCCAACCCGGTCTTCCTGTCGGAGGGGGGCAGCGGCAACTTCACGGCCTCGGCGGTGAACGATGCCCTGCGGCCCATCCGCGCCGAGATCACGGCGACGTCGGCTGACATCACCACGGTCACGGTGGCCCCGAACAACAACAGTCCCGACCCGAACGGCAGCTCCCAGCTGTTCGACGTGGATGCGCTCGTCCCGGGGCAGGTGCTGGTGACGGTGAACGCCGCCGGTCTCACGTCGCAGGACACCGTGAACGTCCTGCCGCTCACCTTTGGTGGCACGGGCAGCACCGCGTCACCCCAGGTCGGCCAGTCGTTCACCATCAACTCGACCAGCGTCCTCAAGTTCGACGCGACGTCGGACATCGACTTCGGCGAGGGCATCCACGGCATCGTCACCGGCGCCACGGTCGACGCCCTGACGGTGATCGTGCCCCAGCCCGAGGTCGCCCAGCCCGCCGCCCTGACCGTCACCGGCATCGCGGTGACGTTCGCGCCCGGGTCGCTGTTCGACCTGCCGACCGGGGACCTGTTCGATGTCGTCAATCCCTACGAGCCGAACGACGCGCCCGATCCCACGGCGACGGTCGGTGAGGGCACGTTCTACGACGGGTTCAAGTCCGGTCAGGTGGACAACTTCTACACCTTCACGGTCCCGGCCGGCGGCGCGGTCGTCGACTTCCACCTCGAGTGGGCTGGCGCGGCGGACGTCGACCTCCTGATGTGCGACGCGGGGTGCAACGCCCTCGTCGGGAGCACCGGCGGGGCCACCGGGAACAACCCGGAGGACGTGCAGATGACCCTGCCGGCGGGCACGTACAACCTGTGGATCAATCTGTACGATGCGAACGACGACATCCCGCATCTGTACAAGGTGACGATCACGTTCCAGTGATCGTCGCAGGTCCAGGCAGTCGCGAGCGCCCGGCGAAAGCCGGGCGCTCGTTGTATGCGCCTTGGACCTACAGTGCCGAGGTGGGCTCGTCCCGGAACTGGCGCTGGTACAGCCGTGCGTACAGCCCGCCCTGGGCCAGCAGGGCGTCGTGGGTGCCTTCTTCCACCACGCGGCCGCGGTCGAGCACGACCAGGCGGTCGGCGCGCCGCACGGTGGACAGGCGGTGGGCGATGATCAGCGTGGTGCGGCCCTGGAGCAGCCGCTCCATCGCGTCCTCGATCAGGCGCTCGCTCTCGGCGTCGAGGCTCGAGGTCGCCTCGTCGAGGATCAGCACGGCGGGGTCCTTGAGCAGCGCGCGCGCGATCGCCACCCGCTGGCGCTGGCCGCCGGACAGCTTGACGCCCCGCTCGCCCACCACCGTGGCGTACCCCTGCGCCAGGCGCTCGATGAACTCGTGCGCGTGCGCCGCGCGCGCGGCCGCCTCGACCTCCGCGGGCGACGCCGCGGGACGGGCGTAGGCGATGTTCTCCGCCACCGTCCCCGAGAAGAGGGCGGGCTCCTGGGGCACGATGCCGATGGCGGAGCGCAGATCCGCCACCCGGAGGTCGCGCAGATCGATCCCGTCGAGGGTGATGCGGCCCTCGGTGACGTCCCAGAACCGGGGCAGGAGGCCCGCCAGCGTGGTCTTCCCCGCGCCGGAGGGCCCCACCAGCGCGACGATCTCGCCGGGCGCGAGGTGGAGGTCCACGCCCTGCAGGGCCGGGGGAAGGTCGGGCTGGTAGCGGAAACTCACCGCCTCGACCCGCACCTCGCCCCTGGGCGGCCGGGGCAACGCCTGCGGTGCGGCCGGGTCGGCGATCGCGGCGGGCGTTTCCAGCAGCTCGAACACCCGCCGCGCCGCGCCGATCGCCTCCTGGTAGGCCGAGAACAGGCCGGCGAGCGTGCCCACGGCGCCCGCGCCCGTGATCGTGTACAGTAGGAAGGATACGAGCTGGCCCGCCGTCAGCCCGCCCTCGAGCACCAGTCGCCCACCCTGCCACAACACGACCGCCACGCCGCTGAACGTCGCGAACGTGATGGCGGCGAAGAACGTGCCCCGCACCAGGGCGCGCCGCACCGCCGCCTCGATCACCTCGCTCATCCGCCCCGCGTAGCGCCCCGACTCCCACGGCTCCTGCACGAAGCTCTGCACCGTGCGGATCTGGCTGAACGCCTCCTCCGCCAGGGCGGTGGCCTCGGCCACGCGGTCCTGCACGCCCGTGCTGATGCGGCGCAGGCGCCGCCCGAAGAACCACCCGGTCCCTACCGCGATCGGGACCACCGCCAGCGCCGTCGCCGTGAGCCGCGGGTGCATCAGCGTGAGCAGGGTGATGCCACCCACCAGGAACAGGATCTGCCGGGAGAACTCCGACACCTGATGGCTCACGAGGCTCTGCAGCGTCCCGATGTCGGTGCCCAGGCGGCTGGTCAACTCGCCGGTGCGGCGCTCGGCGAAGAACCCGGGGTGCAGGGCCAGCAGATGGTCGAACAGCGCCTGGCGGAGGCGGGCCACGATGCGCTCGCCGGTAGCGGACAGCAGATACGCCTGGACGAAGTTCAGCCCCGCCTGCACGGTGAACATCGCGACCAGCAGCAGGGCGATCCGGTCGAGCAGGGCGCCATCGTGTCGCTCGAAGGCGGCGTCGAGCAGGTGCCGCACCACCTGGGGGAAGGCGAGGCCGATCGCGGCGCTCGCGAGCAGTGCCACCGTCGCCGTGGCGAGCGCGCGTGCGTGGGGCCGCACCAGCGGCCACAGTTGCGCCAGCGGCCGCGGTGAGGGGAGGCGGCGGCTCACCGCGCGGCCAGCACCGTCGCCGCCCAGACCGCCGTGCCGACGGCCACGTGGGCCGCCCGCCAGCCGGTGGGGAGGTCGAGCAGCACCATCGCGGCGGCGACGGCGACCTGGGCCAGCACCAGCAGCAGCACGATGCTGGACCCGCGTGAGGGGTGGCGGAGTGCCCACCACGCGGCGTAGGCGGCGAAGCCGTACGCCAGCAGGCGGTGGGTCCAGTGGGCGTACTGCAGGTAGTTGCCGCCGGGCCACAGCTGGCCGTTGCACAACGGGAAGCCGACGCAGGCGGTGCCGGCGCCCAGCTTGGCGGTGAGGCCGCCCAGGACCACGGTGGCGAGGGCGAGCGCCATCGCGCCCCGGGCGGGGGGCGGGGCGGCGAGGGGCTGCCGGCCCGTGGCGGCGACGAGCAGGGCGGCGAGGATCAGCATCGCCGTGCCGAGGTGGAGCACCACCGTCCAGTGCGGCAGCTCGAGGATCACGGTGACCGCGCCGAGGGCGATCTGGGCCACGAGCAGCACGGCCGCGAGGTAGGAGGCATGACGCTGCAGCGGGGTCACGCTCCCCCCTTCCCCCTGCCCCCTTCCCCAGGCCGAGTAGCCGGCCAGCCCGAAGACCAAGACCGAGACGATCACCGCAATCTGCCGATGTCCCCACTCGATCACGGTCGCGATGTCGTCGAACGGCGGCAGCACGTGCCCGTTGCACAGGGGCCAATGGTCGCCGCAGCCCATGCCGGAGCCCGTGATCCGGACGATGGCGCCGAACACGATGAGGAGATAGGTGGCGGCGGCTGCCGCCCAGGCGAGGACCGTGGTGCGTCGCGTCATGGGAACGGAAATGTATATTGGGCCATGACCGAACCGCAGGTCGAGCCCGACCGCTGGGGCGAGCGTCTCGCCCGCCGCCTCGGCCTGTGGAGCGCCGTGGCGGTCGTCATCGGCACGACGATCGGCAGCGGCATCTTCCGGACGCCCGCCTCCGTCGCGCAGCTCGTCGGCGACGTGCCGCTGTTCCTGGTCGCGTGGATCCTGGGCGGGGCGGTGGCCCTGGCGGGCGCGCTCACCTATGCCGAGCTCGCCGCGGCCTTCCCGCGGAGCGGCGGCATCTACGTCTTCATTCGCGAGGCGTTCGGGCCGCTGCCCGCGTTTCTGTTCGGCTGGGCGGAGCTGTGGATCATCCGGCCGGGGGCGTTCGGCGCGATCGGCATCACGGCGTCGGCCTACACCCTGCGCACGCTGGGTCTCGATCCCGCCGCCGCCGTCGCCGGCCTGCCGTTGCGCGCGGAGCAGGCGCTGGGCGCGGCGTACATCGTGATCGTCGCCGGGGTCAACTACTACGGCATCCACCGCGGGGCCGTGTTGCAGAACGTGAGCACGGCGCTCAAGGTGGGGGCACTGGCGCTGCTGGTCCTGATCGGCCTCGCGCTGGGCGACGGCGCGGCGGTCGGGGAGATCACGGCGCAGCGGGCGGCCGTCGGCCTGTCGCCGTTCCTGCTCGCGATGGTGGGCATCCTGTGGGCGTACGACGGCTGGGCCGACCTGTCGTTCATCGGCGGCGAGGTGCGCGAGCCCGGCCGCAATCTGCCGCGCGCGCTGCTGGTCGGTACGGGCGCGGTCGTCGTGCTCTATCTCGCGGCCAACGCGGTCTATCTCTATCTGATCCCGATCGTGCAGATGCGCGGAGCCGAGCTCGTGGCGGCGGACGTGGCGGCCCTGGTGATCGGGCCAGCGGGCGTGGTGCTCGTCTCGGCGGCGATCGCGGTGAGCACGTTCGGAACGCTCAACGGATCGATGATGACGGCCCCGCGCATCTTCTTCGCGATGGCTGAGGACCGGCTCTTCCCGGCCGCGATCGCGCGGGTGGATCCGGTGACGCGCTCGCCCACCGGCGCCGTCGTGCTGACGGCCCTGCTGGGCGTCGTGTTCATCTCGATCCGCACGTTCACCGAGCTGGCCAGCCAGTTCGTGATCGGGATCTGGCCGTTCTACGCGCTCGGGGTGGGCGCGGTGTTCGTGCTGCGCCGCCGCCGGCCGGACCTGGAGCGTCCCTACCGGGCGTGGGGATACCCGGCGATACCGGCGCTCTTCCTGCTCGGCTCCCTCCTGCTGCTGGGCAACTACCTGGTCACCGAGCCCGGCGCCTTCGCGGTGGATGTGGGCGTGATCCTCACCGGGGTCCCGGTCTACTACGTCTGGCGGAGAGCTACCAGATAGCAGATAGCAGATGGCAGGGGTGCCTCCCGCCATCTGCCATCCGCCGTCTGCCATCTGCCATCTGCTATCTGCTATCTGCCATCTGCCATCTGCCATCTGCTATCTGCGGTCTGCTATCTGCGGTTCCCCCTCAGAACGAGTATCTCAGCGTCATCTGGATCTGGTACACGCTCGACTGCCGGCCCTCGAACGCCCGCGGCGCGCCGAAGTCGGGCTGGTTCGGGTCCGACTGGTAGAGCCGGTTGTCGAACGTGAACGTCGGGATCGACTGGCTCAGCGGGCCCGGGTTGCGGGCGGTCTGGGTCAGCGCGCGCTGGTCGGGGAACGTGGGGCTGAGCGTGGGCAGCTTGATCTGGCCCCAGTCGTTGTTGAGGAAGTTGAGGAAGTTGAAGAAGTCGATCTGCAGGGCGAGGCGCTGCCCCCGCACCGCCGGGATCCACTGCCGGATGGACAGGTCGAGCCGGTGCTGGGTCGGGCTGCGGCAGCTGTTGCGCTCCATGATGCGGCCGCGCTGCCGCTCGAGGCACTCCTGCGACCGGATGAACTGATTGAACGCGTTGGCGGCGTTCGTGTCCTGGACGAACGCGCTGCCGGCGCCGGTGCCGATTTGGATCTCGTTCACGTTGCGCGCGTCGCGCGGGATGTACAGCAGGTCGTTGCCGTTGTACAGGTCGCCGTTCAGGTCGCCGGACGCGACGTAGCTGTACGGCACGCCGGAGCTGCGCTCGTAGTACACGGTCAGGTCGGTGAGCTGCCACGGCAGGGTCCAGGTCCCGAAGGCGAGGAACCGGTGCGGCCGCGAGAAGTACGACGTGGCGCCGAGCAGGTTCTCGTGGGCCACGGACAGCTGGCGGCCGTTGCGCCAGTTCGAGATCGCCCGGTCGGAGGTGAGGCTCTGGATGTCATTGGACTTCATGTACGTGTACGCGAGCGTCGCCTCGACGCTGCGCGAGAAGCGCCGGTTGAGCTGTCCGGAGAGCGACCAGTTGTAGTCCTTGGACTGATTGGTGACCTCGATGGCGCCCTCGGTGAAGGCCACGCCGCGCAGTGACGTGATATAGCGCTGGTTGTTGTTGGTGACGCTGCCGCTCGACGAGATCGTGTCGGCGTACAGCACGCGCCCGTCGCGGTCGGTGTAGGGCTGCCCGCCGACCATGCGGGGTCCGCGGATGTTCGCGTCGCGCACCAGGACCCCGTTGACCGCCTTGCGATACATCCCCTCGAAGGTGAAGACGGTGTTATACGGCAGCTGCCGGTCGAAACCGGCCGACAGGCCCAGGTACTGGGGGAACTTGTAGTCGGCGTCATTGATGTTGATGCCGACCGATCCGGCTTGCCCCGGGAGCGGGTCGGGCTGGCCGGCGCACGCGAGCGGCAGCTGGCTCACGTCCATGGTGAAGGCGGGCGTGGCCGCCAGCGTGCAGCTTTGCCGTACCAGCTGGAGCCCGGTGTTCTGATAGGCGTTGAGCAGCATGATGTAAGGCGGCGGGCCGGTGTAGATCCCCACGCTGCCGCGGATCTGGTTGCGGCGGTCGCCCGTCGCGTCGTAGTTCACGCCGAAGCGCGGCGAGAACAGCACGCGCGTCTTGGGCGTGGCGTCGGTGCGCACGCCGGACAGGCCGGCGGCCTCGAAGGCGGCCGTCACCGTGTCGTTCTGGAGGGGCGTGTCCAGCATCTGGGGGATGTCCGCCCGCAGGCCCGCGGTCACGGTCAGTCGGTCGTTCACGCTCCACTGGTCCTGCGCGTACAGGCTGTACATCCGCACGCGGGCCTCGGCGCCGATGTCCGCGGGATTCTGGCTGTTGGCGTACGCGATCTGGTAGCCGTTGGGCGCGCCGGCCTCGAGCGAGGCGATGGTCGGGAACTTGTACACGCCGAACGACGCCTGCGCGAAGTTGTTGAAGATGCGCGTGTGGTCGAACCGGCCGCCCACCGTCACCGTGTGGTCACCCATGGGGATCGTGAAGTTGTCGACGAGCTCGAAGATGTCCTGGTCGAGCCGGTTGTCCGGCGAGAACTGCTCGGTGCCGAACGTGACCGCGCGGACCGTGCCGCCCATGTTCACGCCCACGCTGACCTCGGGCGCCCGGACGGGGACGGCGCGCTCGTCGCGGATCGTGTTGTAGCCGACGATCAACTCGTTCGACGAGCCGCCCGCGAAGGTCGAGTACAGCTGGGCGACCAGTGAGTTGTTCTTCGCCACGCGGGAGAACGCCTGCGTACCGAAGCGATACCCCTGCGTCTGCACCGTGGGCGACGCGTTCTGCGTGTCGAGGTCGCGGAAGAACTCGTCCTGGTCCGCCTTGTTGTACGACTCGCGCAGCACCAGGCGGTGGGTCGGGGAGATCTGGAAGTCGAGCCGCGCGAACAGGTTGCTCAGCGGGTTGTCGGTGTCGATCGGCCCGGTGGTCCCCACGTCGAAGCCGTACAACGTGTCCATGATCGTCGCGATGCGCGTCAGGCTGTCGAGCGGCACGGCGGGCGCGTTGGGGTCTGGCGACGGTGAGCCATCGCCGAGGTAGTACGCCCCGCCTCCCGGCGACACGCGCTGCTGCCACTCGGGCGCGATGAAGAAATGGAGCCGATCGCGGATGATCGGGCCGCCGATGTGGAAGCCGTACTGGTCCACGTCGAACTGCGACGCCCGCAGGTCCTCCCCGACCAGCTGCATCCCGAGGAAGTCCTGGTTGCTGCGGTAGGTGTACGTAGCGCCACCATGGAATTCGTTGGTGCCGCTCCTGGTGACGGCGTTGACGAGCATGCCGGTGAAGTTGCCCTGCCGCACGTCGCTCGGCGTGAAGCTGACGCGGAACTCCTTCACCGCCTCCAGCGAGACGATCTTGCCGGCGGCGCTGCCGCCCGGCACGCCGCCCGTGCTGCCGAGGTTGAACCGTTCGGACTGGTTGGCGCCGTCCACGGTGAAGGTGTTGAATCGGTTATAGGCGCCGCCGCCGCTCGCCCCGCCGGTCGCGGGATAGACCACCTGCGGCGACAGCTTGAGCAGGTCGATGAAGTCGCGGCTGAAGGTGGGGATGCGCTGCACCAGCGTGTCCGAGATCTGGGTGCCGACGCCCTGACGGGTCGGCGCGAAATCGGCCGTGGCCGCCGTCACGCTCACCGCTCCCAGCTCGACGGCCTGCGCGATCAGCTCGACGTCGACGCGCGTGGACTCGGAGAGTCGCACGAAGACGTCCGGGCGCTCGAACGGCTCGAACCCGATGCGGCGCACGATGACGGCGTAGGGACCGCCGACCTCGAGGCCCTGCATGAGATAGAGCCCGTTCGTCCGTGTGCGCGTGGTGGTGGTGTACCCGGTGGCGCGGTTCACGATCTGAACGTCCACGCCTTCCATCGCCTGCCCCTGCTGATCCGTGACCCGGCCGGTGATCGCCCCGGTGGTCACACCCTGGGCGCCGACCGCGGCGACCGCGAACAGCGAGAGTGTCGTCAGCGCTCCGAGGACGAGCGACACGCGAACGAGCCAGCGCATGGGGAGCCTCCCCGTGGAGGTTGTGGGATCCAGCGACCGTCGCTTTCGAGGGGGAAAACGTGTTCCGCGGACGCATGGGCGTCAAGGACGGCGGCGCGCCCGGAACGGCGGGTCTCTGTGGGGGGCTACGTCCGCGCGCGGCGCAGCAGGACCAGCGCGGCGCTGCCGAACAGCGCGTTCGGCAGCCAGGCCGCCAGCGTGGGCGGGATGACGCCGCCCGTGCCCACGGCCTGGCTCAGCTGGATCCCGATGAGGAAGACCACCGTCGAGCCGAGCGCCAGCGCCACGCCGAAGGCCGTGCCCTGACGCGGCGTGGTGATGGCGAGGGGCGCGCCGAAGAACGCGATGATGATGCAGGTGAACGGCACCGACAGCTTGAGCGCCTGCTTGACGCGCAGCTTCTTGTGGTCGGTGCCGCTGCGGGCGAGCGCGTCGATGTAGCGCCCCAGCTCGGCGTAGCGCATCTCTTCGGGGGTCTTCGGCTCGGCGAGGAGGTCGGCCGGTGTTTCGCGCAGCACCCGCAGGTGGAGCGAGTCGAAGGTGACGGCGAACTCCTCCTCCCCCTGGCCCAGGGCGCGCTGCACCCCCCCGAAGATGGTCCAGCGGACCGAGCTGTCCGAGTAGGTGGCGCGCGGCGCGGCGATCACCAGGGTCGGGTAGTCCAGCCCCGTGCCCGCCCGGGTGAGGATGAGGTCCCGCATGGTGCGCGTGCCGATGTCGAGCGATCGTATGGCGTACACCCACCCCTGCTCGGCCCGGAACACGAAGCTCGGCCGCGACGAGCGGGAGCGGATCGCCTTCTCGCCCAGCACCTCGAGCCGTTTGGTCGTGGCCACCGGCGCGATCTCCGCGAGTGCGACGCCGAGGAGCACGACGCCGAACGCCGCGAGGAAGATCGGCCGGCAGAGCCGGTGGAACGAGATCCCGGACGCCTTCGCGGCGACCAGCTCCGAGTGCCGCCCCAGCCCGCCGATGGTGAACACCGTGGCGAACAGCACCGCTGCCGGCAGCACGAGGAAGACGGTCTCGGGGAGATAGAAGACGTACGCCAGGGCGACCTGGCCCTGCGTGAGACCGCGGGCGAGGTAGGTGTCGAGCCGGTCGGTGAGGTCGATGATCACGACCACCAGCGGGAAGCCGAGGGCGGTGATGGCGAAGACCCGCAGCCATTCGCGCAGGACATATCGGTCGAGCGTCTTCACGCGCGCCTCCGGCGGCGGGGTGGGCGGAACAGATCGCGCAGCTCGGCCCAGCCGCCCCCGCGGGCGCTCCACCCCTCGCGCCGCAGGGACCACAGGCCGAGCAGGCCCACCGCGCTGAACACGAGATTGGGGACCCACATCGACACGAACGGAGTCACGATCAGCCGGTCGCCGAGCTCCTCACCGCCGATCAGGCCGACGTAGTAGATGGTGAACACCCCCAGGCTCACGCCGATGACGAGGCCGATGCCCCCGCGGGGGAAGCGCAGCGCCACGGGGATGCCGACCAGGGTGAACACGAGGCACGCGGCCGCGATGGCGAGCTTCTTGTGGATCTCGACGAGGTAGGCCGCGGCGCGCTGGCGCGCCGCGCGGATGCGAGCCTCTTCCGGCAGCGCGCCGCCGGCGCCCGACAGCACGGTCGGGCGCGCCCGGGGCACGGCGCGTTCGAACACGGGGCGCGGGCCGCTGTCGGTCTTGAGACGGCCGAGCGTCTGGGCCTGGAGGGTGTCCGGGAGGACCAGGTTCCCGATCCAGCTCCATACCCGACAGAGACGCGAGGGCGCGCCCAGGGGCAGCGACTCGGCCGCCGCGGGCACCGGCGGGGGCAGCCCTGCGAGCCCGTGGAGCTCCCGGGTGACGGCCGTCTCGGCCGCCGCGCGCGCGCTCACCAGATCCGCCCGGGCCTGGCGCACGGTGCGCTCCATCTGGCAGACGCTCATCTCGCGGTCGGAGCGGTAGGTGTCGGCCTCGGTACGCTCCCATTCCCGCCCGACCCCCTCGATCCGGATGACGTTGGTCTGGAAGAACGTCCGGCTGAACTGCGCCGGCTGGTCGCGGCTGACCTCCTGGATCTCACCGTCGTACAGGGTGAGGTACAAATCCGTGCCCCCGGGGGTATACGCCATACGGCCCGAGTCGGCCCGGATCACGCGGCGCCGGTCGGGGTCCTCCAGGTCCCAGATCGACACTCCCCGCAGCTCGTTCGAGGACGGATCGATTCGCGATGCGCGCAGGAAGAACCGCTGCGACTGGACCTCGTTGATCACCTGCTCGCGCAGAATGAAGGACGGCTTCATGCGCTGGATGTCCACCAGCAGCGTGCGCAGGCTGTGATTCGAGCGTGGCAGGAGCTGGTCGCTCCAGATGAACGCGAGGAACGAGACGGCGAGGGCGCCGCCGAGCACCGGCAGCACCAGGCGGGCCACGCTGATCCCGCTCGCCTTCATCACGGTGATCTCGTTGTCGGCGGCGAGATGACTGAAGGTGTACAGCACCGCCACGAGCACCGCCATCGGCAGCGTCATCGCGACGATGAACGGGATCGACAGCAGGAACACCTCGCCGATGACGGACCACGGAAGCCCCTTGCCGACCAGGTTGGTGAACTGCTTGGCGACCTGGTTGAGGAGCATCAGCGACGTCAGGGCCGTCAGCGCGAACGCCAGCGGGGCGAGGTGCTGCCGCAGCAGGTAGCGGCTGATGATGCGCACGGTGGTTGCGGGCAGTATATTCGTATCTTCAAGTCACTTCAAGGGATGCAGCGTCCCATCCTGGCGGTGCTCGCCGCGCTCCCCCTTCTCATCCCCGTGGCTGCCCGAGCGCAGGGTGCGCGGGCCGACTCCCTCCCCCGATCGGTGGTCGGGTTCGGGGTGGCGCCGCTCGCCGTGCCCCGGAACCCCGCCCTGGCTCCGGGGGGTCGGCTGGGACCGCGGCGCTCGCCCACGGCCGTGGCGGATGCGTGGGTGGCGGCGCTGCGCGCGCACCTCGCGGCCGCGCGCGCCCGCTGGCCCACCGACACGGCGCCCCGGCCCCTGTTCGCGCTCGCCCCGCGCCGGGACGCGGGGCTGTCGCCGCCCACGTCCGCGACGACCAGCCCGTTCGGTCCCTACGCCGATCTCGGAATGCAGCTGAGCCTGCGCCTGGAGCTCAAGGCGGACCAGTTCCGCAACCTGAACTGCACGCCCCAGGACCAGCAGAGCACGCTGTCCGGCTGCAACCCCGGCTTCCCCACCATCACCCCGGATCCGCAGTACTCGATCCGTACCGCGGGCGTCGTGGGCAAGCGCCTGCACATCAACGTGGACTTCGACAGCCAGCGCGAATTCGACGCCAACAACAACCTGCAGGTCTGGTACGAAGGCCTCGAGGACGAAGTGCTCCAGCGGGTGGAGGCGGGCAACGTCACGTTCCGGGCTCCGCCCTCCCGCTTCATCTCCGCCGCGATCCCGGCCAACAACTTCGGGGTGCAGGCCGTCGGGCAGCTCGGCGCGTTCGAGCTGCGGGGGATCTACGCGCAGCAGAAGGGGAACGTGGTGCGCGACCGGTTCTACACGGTCGGCGAAGTCACCTCGCAGGCGGTGGACCGCGAGGCACGCGACCTGGACTATGCCGCCGGGCGTTTCTTCTTCGCGGTCGACCCGACGCTCCTGCCGGGGTACCCCGCGATCGACATCCTGAACCTCGGCGCGCTGGCGATCCCCGATTCGGTGCGGGTCGGCAACCTGCGGGTGTACCGGGTGCGGGTGGTGGCGCCCGGCACGACGAACAACCAGAACATCGGCGGGGTGCGGGCCGTCGCCTGCGCGCCCACCACGGATGTGGGCGGCTGCGCGGCGCAGCGGGCAGGCCCGTTCCAGTGGGAGGTGCTGCAGGAAGGGCGCGACTTCTACGTCGATCCCACCGGGGCGTGGTTCGCGCTCACCACGCCTCTGGCGGTGGAGGACTACCTCGCCGTGTCGTACGTCCCCGCGGGCCAGGAGGCATGCGGGGTGCCGTTCCGGTGCATCGGCACCTTCCCGATCGCCGGCAACGCGGACACCTCGGTCGTGGACACGCTGCGCCTGGTGTACGACCCCAAGACGGGCGTCACCAGCGCCACTCCCAGTTTCCGCTTCGAGCTGCGCAACGCCTACCGGGTCGGGGGTCAGGAGATCACGCGTGAGACGGTCGAGCTCGCCCTCACCGTCAACCAGCGGGAACAGAGCGGCTCGGCGAACGAGACGTACCTGTCCCTGCTCGGGCTCGCGGTGGGCAGCGATCCCAACCGCTTCGACCAGTACAACCGCCTGTTCCCGCGGGACCTTGACCCGGGGCAGGGCGCGCCGCTGCGCGACTTCTTCGTGATCTTCCCGCACCTCACGCCGTTCGCGGACACGGCGCGCCTGGCCGCCGCCGAGCGCAACGACAGCCTCTACCGCACCCCGCGCGGCCTGCTCAGCACCCAAGGGCCGTCGTCGGTCTTCGCGCTCCGCATCCGGGCGAGCGTGGCCGCGTCCGCCGACCGGTCGGTGCTCGCGCTCAACAGCATCGAGATCCGGGAGTCGAGCGAGAAGCTTTACCTCGGCAGCCGTCTCCTGCAGCGCGGGACGGACTACTCCATCGACTATACCACGGGACAGGTGACCTTCCTGCATCCCGATTCGCTGTTCCTCACGGGCCTCGGCCAGGTCCGCGCGCAGTTCGAGGAGCGGGCCGCCTTCGAGATCGCGCCGACCTCGATCTACGGCGCCGCCGCCCGCTACGATCTCGGGGAGCGCGGGTCGGTGAGCTTCACGTCGCTGTTCCAGCGCGAGCGATCGGCGTTCACGCGGCCCCCGCTGGGCTTCGAGCCCTCGTCGAGCTTCATCGGCGGCCTCTCCGCCGACCTGCGGTTCGAGCCGCAGTGGATCTCGCGAGCGCTCGCCGGCCTGCCGGGTGCGGCCGGGGGCTCGTTCCTCACGGTGGCGGGCGAGGTGGCCTACTCGAAGCCCACCCCCAACCAGGCGGGCCAGGCATACCTGGAGGAGTTCGAGGCGGAGGCGGGCCGCTTCGTGCCGCTCACCGAGAGTCAGTGGCGCTGGGGGAGCCGGCCGTCGTCGGCGCGCGGGGCCGAGGGCTTCGGCATCTCGCCGTTCGGGTTCGACCCCTACGAGGCCGCCGCCCTCACGTGGCAGAACGTCCCCTACAACCCCAACGGCCAGCCGGTCGAGTTCCTGCCGCAGCAGATCGACCCGACCATCCGGACGACCGGCGCGGCGCAGAACGCGGAGCCGGTGCTGTGGCTGCTCCTCAAGCCCGACACCGTCCTCGGGCTCGCGAACGTGAACACCGGTGAGCCCAACTGGGTGCGGCCGCCACAGTTCGCGCCGCGCTGGCGCTCGATCACCCTGCCGCTCGCGGCGGGCGGCATCGACCTGTCGCGCGTCGAGTTCCTCGAGTTCTGGGTGTGGGAGGACAACGAGCGGGTGGCTCGCGAGAACCGGGCCGGCCTCCTGATCGACATCGGGTCGATGTTCGAGGACGCGCTCGCGTGGGTGCCGGACTCCTTCACGGTCGCCGGGGCCGACACGACCTACTACGGCCAGCGCCTGGTCGGGCAGGGCCGCCTCGACACGGAGCGCGACCCGGTGACGCGTTCGTGGAACGCCGCCATCAACGACGAGGGCTTCCTCACCGACCGGGTGGTCGACGGGATCTACGATGCGAGCACCGGCACCGTGGTCGATACGCTGCCGCTGTGCAGCGCCACGTCCGGCGGCCACCTGGTCGCGTACGGCTTCGGGGACCTGCGCTCGCGCTGCGGCCGGGACAACGGCTTCGTGGACACCGAGGACGAAGACGGGGACTTCGCGCTCGACTCGGCCGCCGGGGTACGACC
>Ga0075302_1000039_pt1 | contig 15477 bp, 14 predicted proteins | sample Browns_TuleB_D1_FD_120059 | JGI IMG/M metagenome (GOLD analysis project Ga0075302, IMG submission 120059) | Natural and restored wetland microbial communities from the San Francisco Bay, California, USA, that impact long-term carbon... | ecosystem: Environmental > Terrestrial > Soil > Wetlands ...
ACGTACCGCCTGGCGGGCGACCCCGACCTCGCACGCGACCTGACCCAGGACACGTTCGTGCGCGTGTTCGAGAAGCTCGGCACGTTCCGCGGGGAGTCGGCCTTCTCGACCTGGCTGCACAGCGTGGCCACGTCGGTCGCGCTGAACGGCCTGCGGCGGGTGCGGCGGCTGCGGCGGTACGAGACGGACCTCGCGGACGGGGCGGCCGTGGCCGACGGGACGCGCGAGGCCGAACCGGACCTCAAGATCCGACTGCGGCAGGCGATCGACGGCCTGCCCGAGGGATATCGCACGGTGTTCGTGATGCACGAGCTCGAGGGGTACACGCACGACGAGATCGCCGGCGCGCTGGGCGTCGAGGTGGGCACGTCGAAGGCCCAGCTCTCCCGCGCGCGGGCGCGGCTGCGCGAGGCCCTCGCCGACTTTGCCGGGGAGTGGACGCGATGACCGTGGACGACCGGGATGACATGCTCGATGCGCGGCTCCGGGAGCTGGCGCGGGACTATCACGAGCCGCCGGCACCGCCCCGCGAAGCGATGTGGGCGGCGATCGCGGCGCGGCGCGCCGCGCCGCGGGTGCTCGTCGGGCGGCGGGCCTGGACCTGGGGTCTCGCCGCCGCCGCGGTGCTCGCCGTCGGGGTCGGGTTGGGCCGTTGGTCCGCGATGCGCGGACCCGCCCCCGCCGCGCTGCCCGGCGCCGACGCACCCGCCGCGGCGGACGCGCCGCTCCGGGTGGCGGCCACGCAATATCTGACGCGCGCGGAAGCGCTGCTCACCGGCATGCGATCGGGAAGCGTCCCCGTGGACGCGCAGTTCCTCGCGTCGGCACGGGAGCTCCTCAGCATGACGCGGCTGCTGCTCGACTCCCCCCTGTCACAAGACCCGCAGGTGCGCGGCCTGCTCGAGGACCTCGAGCTGGTGCTGGCCCAGGTGGCGCAGCTCGAACCCGCCACGCGCGGGGCCGCAGACCTGGATCTGATCACCGACGGACTGAACCAACGCGGCGTGCTGCCGCGACTGCGCTCGGCGATCCCCGCCGGTCCGGCCGCGCTCGGCGCCGGAGGAGAACTCTAGATGACGATCCCCCTGATGCTCGCGGCCGCGGCTCTCGCCCAGACCGTCACCACGGCGGCACCGGCGCGCGCGGCGGCGCCGGCGCCCGCCGTCACGGCGCGGGCCGCCACGGTGGCCACCCCCGCCGCCGCGACGCCGCCCCGGAGCGGGCCGCCCGATCCCTGGGCCGCCCAGGACCCGGCGGACTCGCTCTACCGGGCCGCCCGCCGGGCGCTGAACCGCAACGACTACAACGGCGCCGCCGCCCTGTTCCACTCCATCCCACGGCGCTACGCCCGCTCGGCCTATGCGGGCGACGCCATGTACTGGGAAGCCTTCGCGTTGTACCGCGCGGGCGGCACCGAGAATCTCCGCGCCGCGCAGGGCGTGCTCGCCGAGCAGCAGCGCCGCTACGCCGCCGCGGGGACCCGCGAGTCGGGTGACGCGGCCACGCTCGCGGCGCGCATCGACGGTGAGCTGGCGCAGCGCGGCGACGCCGAAGCATCGGCGCGCGTTCGCGCGACCGCCCAGGGGACCGCGACCGCGACGACGGCCGCGTCCGCCCAGGCGGGCGCGTGTCCCGACGTCGACGACGACGACGACCCGCGCGTCGCCGCACTCAATGCCCTGCTCCAGATGGACGCCGCGAACGCGCTCCCGATCCTCAAGCGGGTCCTGGCGCGCCGCGATGCGTGCTCGGTGGGACTGCGGCGCAAAGCGGTGTTCCTCGTGTCCCAGAAGAAAGGCTCCGAGACCGAGACGATCCTGCTCGACGCCGTGCGCAACGACCCCGATCCGGAGGTCCGCGAACAGGCCGTGTTCTGGATGTCGCAGGTGGAGAGCGACCGCACCGCCGTGCTCCTCGACTCCCTGCTCCGCTCCTCGACCGACCGCCAGATCCAGGAGAAGGCCCTGTTCGCGCTGTCGCAGCACAAGAGTGCGCGCGCCGGCGAGGCGCTGCGCGGCTACGTGCAGCGCACCGACGCGCCGACGGAGCTCCGCGAGCAGGCGATCTTCTGGCTCGGCCAGCGCCGCTCCGAGGAGACCGCCGCATTCCTGCGGGACATGTACGCCCAGCTCACGGACCGCCAGCTGCGCGAGAAGATCATCTTCTCGCTCTCGCAGCAGCGGTCCGCCGACAATGCCCGCTGGCTGCTGGAGCGGGCCCGCGACGAGTCGGAGGACATCGAGCTACGCAAGCAGGCACTCTTCTGGGCGGGGGAAGGCGGCGCGCCGATCGCGGATCTCGTCGCGATCTACGATCGCATGCCCGATCGGGAGATGCGAGAGCAGCTGATCTTCGTCTACTCACAGCGCAAGGACGCCGCCGCGATCGACAAGCTGTTCGCCATCGCGCGCAGCGATCCCGACAAGGAGCTGCGGACCCGGGCCATCTTCTGGCTCGGCCAATCGAAGGACCCACGCGTCGCCCAGTTCCTGAGCGACCTCATCAACGAGCCGTAGGCACATGCGGATTGCGGATTGCGGATTGCGGATTGGGGTGGCGGCGGCCGTGTGGACGCTCGGCGCCACCAGCGGGACCGCGCAGTCCCTGGCGCAGCGTGTGGCCGGGGCGCCCGATGGGGCGGTGCGCTTCGCCTTCGCGGCACGACCGGGCGTGACGGGGGACGGGCACCGCACCATCCGCTGGTCCTGCGAGGACGGGGACTGCGGGCGGCAGCTCGACGAGGGCTCGTCCCGCGCCCCCTGCGACACCGGTCCGGTGCGCGTGACCCTCACGGTGCGCGGCGGGACGGTGCGCGCGGCGCACGTCGCGGTGGGCGCGCAGCGCCGCGCGGACGGCACCGACCTGGGCCGCGTGCCGTCGGCCGAGGCCGCGCCGTATCTCCTCGCCCTGGCGCGCGCGGCGCCGGACCGGGTGGGTCGGGAAGCGGTCTTCGCCGCCGCGCTCGCCGACTCGGTCAGCGTCTGGCCGGACCTCCTGGCGCTGGCCCGCGACCCCGCCATCGCCCGGGAGACGCGCCGCGCCGCCGTGTTCTGGGTGGGGCAGGCGGCCGAGCAGGCCGCCACTCGGGGTCTGGCGGAGTTGGTGGACCGCTCGGACACGGATCGGGAGGTGCAGGAGGCGGCCGTGTTCGCCCTGTCCCAGCGGCCGGCGGACGAGGGCGTACCCACGCTCATCCGCGTCGCCCGCACCCACCGCGACCCCGAGGTGCGGCGTCGGGCGATGTTCTGGCTGGGGCAATCGGGCGACCCTCGCGTCCTTGCGTTCTTCGAGGAGCTGCTCGCCGGCCCCTGACTGCAACAAATCGCGCCCCCGCGGCGTCGTGCCAGGGACGCGCCCGCTGGCTCCAGGTCGCTTCCCTTATTATTCGCGATGCCTCACGCCCTGCGCCGCACCGCGGTCCTCGTCGGCCTCACCGTCTCGGCGGTGGTCGCGGCGTGGGCGACCGTGGCCGCCGCGGTCGCGATCGCGGGCCGCGAAGACCAAGCCGGGCCCGTGGACGCCATCGTGGTGCTCGGCGCCGCCCAGTACAACGGCCGCCCGTCGCCCGTCTTCCGCGCGCGCCTCGATCACGCCGCAACCCTCTACCGGGCCGGGCACGCGCCGGTCGTGCTCGTGACCGGCGGCATCGGTCGTCGCGACACGCTGAGCGAGGCGGCCGTCGGGGCGCGCTACCTCGTGGGCCGCGGCCTCCCCCGCGCCGCGGTCGTCGCCCTGCCGGCGGGCGCCGACACCTATGCCTCGCTCGCCGAGGTCGGCGGCTGGTTCCGCGGACGCGGGTCGCGCCGGGTGCTGCTGGTCAGTGACGCATTCCATCTGCTCCGCCTGCGGGTCCTGGCCGCGCGACTCGCGCTCGAGCCCTACACCTCCCCCGCCCCCGATTCCCCGATCACGGCCAACCGGCGACAGTATCTCGCCTACGTGGCGGCCGAGGGGATCAAGGTGCCGTTGACCTGGCTGTTCCAGCGCTGATCCCGGAAAGGACCATCACCGATGCAGCTGGCAACGCGGCGCATCCACACCGGACGCGTGATCAACCTCGACGTCGAGACCGTCCGCTATCCCGACGGCTCGTCCGGGGAGCTCGAGATGATCCGCCACCCCGGGGCGGCTGCCGTGGTCCCGGTGCTGTCGGACCGGGACGGGCCTGACCCGGTGATCCTGCTGCTGCGCCAGTTCCGCCACGCCGCCGGCGGGACGCTCTGGGAGATCCCGGCCGGGCGGCTGGCGGATCCCGCGGAGGACCCCGCCGACTGCGCCCGCCGTGAGCTGCTCGAGGAGGCCGGGGTCACGGCCGGCCGGATGGAGCGGCTCACGACGGTGTGGACCACGCCGGGGTTCACCGACGAGCGGATCCACCTGTTCGTGGCCGCGGAGCTGCGCCAGGCGTCGCACCAACGGGAGCCGGACGAGTTCATCGAGGTGGCGCCCCGGCCCCTGTCACAGGTGCTCGAGATGATCGAGGACGGCGAGGTCTGCGACGCCAAGACGGCCTTGGCCATCCTATACGTGGCGGGGTTCATCCTGGGACGGTGACACGGTGTGTCCCCCCCAGAGGACGCCCCGGGAACGGTCGGGGATTGTAATGCGTTGTTTAACAAGACCTTAATGTTCCGAGATGCCGGGAACACTTCCTGCCATGAGTATTGAGCGAGACACATCGGGCCATCCCTGGGGGAGACCATGCGGGGAGTGCTGAAGGAGATCGCCGGTTCGTTGCGGGTCCGCCCGCGTCCGCCGCTCGAGGAGCTGGACGACGCGCACCTCGTCCGCCAGCACATCGCCGGGGACGCGCAGGCCTTCGGGGTCCTGGTGGATCGCTACCAGACGCGACTGCTCAACTTCGTGCACCGCACCATCGGGGACCGCGAGCGCGCCGAGGACCTGGTCCAGGAGGCGTTCATCCGGGTGTTCCGCCACATCCAGCGGTTCGACCAGTCCAAGAAGTTCTCCACGTGGATCTACACGATCGCGTCGAACCTGGCGAAGAACGAGCTGCGCAACCGCAGCCGCAACCCGCTGGTGTACTTCCAGGCGATGCGGGACAGCTGGGACGCCGATCACCGTCCGCTGCAGTTCGAGGACCCCGGGCCCCGGCCGGACGACGAGTTCCGCCGCCGCCACGTGAAGGAGGCGGTGGACCGGTGCGTGGCGCAGCTGCCGGCCCATCATCGCGAGGTCTTCGTCCTGCGGGAGATCGAGGGGAGGAGCTATCAGGAGATCGCCGAGATCACGGGGTGCAACCTCGGCACCGTGAAGAGCCGCCTCAACCGGGCCCGCAACAGCTTCGCGCAGCTGATCGCGCCGCTCGTCGATTAGGGGGCGGGGGCTCTGGAACTCCCCGCCCTTCCAATGGTACAATCCGCCGGATGAACTGCGCCGAATTCCTGGCCCGATACAGCGAATACCGCGACGGCACGGTCACGGCTCCGCGGGAGTTGCGCCGTTTCCGGCGACACATCGCGGTCTGCCCGCGCTGCCGGGCGTTCGACGCGGCGCTGCAGGACGGCGTCGCGGTGCTGCGGGATGCCCCGGCGGTCACGCCCAGCCCGTCGTTCCGGCGCCGCCTTGAGGCGCGGCTCGCGGCGGAGCGCGCCGGCGCGGCGACGCCGCGCGCGCCCGTGCTGGTACGGCTCGCGGCCGCGCTGCTCGTCCTGGCCGCGATGAGCCTGGTCGGGTGGGAGGCGGTCCGCCGCGCGGCGCCGGGGGTCGTGCCGTCGCTGCCGCCGGTCGCGTTCCCCAAGCCCCTGGTGAATGCGGGCGTGCCGTTGGTGACGTTCCAGGACCCGCGCGCCAGCGTGCTGGCGGGCAACCCCTACCCGTACGGCACGGCCTTCGTGCAGCCGTCGGCGCGCCGCTGATCTCCCGCCTTTCTCGCCCGCGCGCCCGGCGGTAACTTCCCCGCGATATGGGGGAGCTCACCGTGGACACGCTCTTCCGGCAGGTCCGCAAGGGCGCGGTCGATCCGGTCTACTACCTGCACGGCGATGAGGACGTTCTCAAGGACGAGGTAGTCCGCGAGATCGCCGATCGCGTGCTCGATCCGGCGATGCGCGCGTTCAACCTGGACCAGCCGGACACGACCGGGCTCGACGCCGAGCGCCTCCACGCGCTGCTCAACACACCGCCGATGCTCGCCGAGCGGCGGGTGGTGGTGCTGCGGGCGGTGAGCCAGCTGCAGCGGAAGCCGCGGGTGCGGGAGGCCCTCCTGCGCTACCTCGCCTCGCCCAGTGCCGACACGGTCCTCGTGATGGTCGATCCCGCGCTCGACCCGGCGAGGGAGAAGTCCAGGGGCAAGGAGTTGGCGGGCGACTTCCCACCGACCATCACCACGGTCACGGTGGACCGCCTGCCGCCCGAACGCGTGCAACGCTGGATCGCGCACCGGGCCGGCCTGGTCGGCGTCGCGCTGGAGGACGAGGCGGCGACACACCTCGCCACCGCGCTCGATCACGAGCTCGGGGTGATCGCCCAGGAGCTCGACAAGCTGGCCGTCGCGGTCAGCGGCCGGCCCGTCACGCGGGCGGACGTCGAGGGCCTGATCGGCATCCGGCACGGCGAGACGCTGCAGGACCTCGTGGCCGCGGCGCTCGAGCGCCGGGCCGCCATGGCGGCCCGCCTCGTGGGACCGATGCTGGAGCAGTCCGGGGTGAGCGGCGTCCGGATCGCCACGGCGCTGGGAACGGCGTTGCTCGGCACGGCGATCGCGCGGGCCGAGCTGGACCGCGGGACTCCACCGACGCGCGCGGAGCAGACCGTCTTCCGGTACATCATGGCCAGCCGGCCCGCGGGCCTTCCGAAGTGGAAAGAGGCGGCGGCCCAGTGGGTGCGCTGGGCGCGCGCGTGGCGGGCCGCCGAGCTGCGGCATGCGCTGCGGGCCGCCCTCACGGCGGACCGCACGCTCAAGGGAACCCGCGTCTCCTCCGAGGCCGGCATCGTGACCGAGCTGGTCCTGAGTTTCGCGATCCCGGCCCGGGAGGCCGCGTGACGCGAGGCGTCCGCACCGCCCTGGCGGCCACGCTGCTCGGGCTCGCCCTCGTCGCCGTGGCCGGGCGCCTCGGGGCGCAGACGGATCCCCGCCTGCGCGACGCGGTCGCGCTCGCCCAATCGGGGCAGCTCGATTCGGCGCGGGTGCTGGTGAACCGGCTGCTGGCCGCGCTGCCGCCGACCGATACGGTCTTCCCCGAAGCCCTCTACACCGCCGGGCTGATCGCCGCCGATGCCCCGACGGTGATGCGCTACCTGCAGCGGGTGATCGTGGAGTACGACCGGTCCCCCTGGGCGGACGACGCGCTGCTGCGGCTCACCCAGCTGCACTTCGCCCAGGGGGATCCGGCGGCCACCGTCCAGGCGGCCGAGCGCATGCGCCGCGACTACCCCGACTCGCCGCTCTTCCCCCAGGCCGCCTTCCCAGCCGGGCGGGCGTACTTCGATCTGCGCGACGAAGCGCGCGGCTGCGCGCTGATTCGGATCGCGCTCGCCGGCGCCGGCGACAACGTCGAGCTGCACAATCAGGTCAGCTTCTACGCCGGCCGTTGCCCCGCGGAGGGCGACCTCGCGCCCGACAGCAGCCCGGCCGCTCGGCCGGGCGCGCCCCGCTTCGCCGTACAAGTGCTGGCGGTCCGGAACGCGGCCCAAGTGGACGACATGCTCACCCGGTTGCGTGGCATGGGGTACATGAGCCGGGTCGTGCGCGACACCACCGGCTTGTTCAAGGTGTGGGTCGGCCCCTACCCGACGCGGGAGGAGGCGCAGCGGGTCCAGCAGCAGCTTCGCACCCGGCTCGGCGGGCAGCCGTTCCTCGTGGAGGAGCGGTGACCCCGCGGCTCGCCGACCGACCGAGCGCCCCGGCGGCAGACACGCCGCTGATGCAGCAGTATCGCGACATCAAGGCGCGCCATCCCGGAGCGATCCTGTTCTTCCGCATGGGCGACTTCTACGAGATGTTCGAGGATGATGCCAAGCTCGCGGCACGGGAGCTCGGCCTCACCCTCACGTCGCGCAACAACGGTGGCGCGGCGGAAGTCCCCCTGGCGGGTGTGCCGGTCAAGGCGGCGACCGACTATCTGCGCCGCTTGATCGCGGGTGGCCACAAGGTCGCCATCTGCGAGCAGGTCGAAGATCCGAAGCTCGCCAAGGGGCTGGTGCGCCGCGAAGTCGTCGAGACGGTGTCCCCGGGCGCCGTTCTGGCCGACGACTGGCTGGAGCAGCGCCGCAACAACTTCCTCGTCGCCGTGGATCCCCGCGGCTCGGCCGCCGGGGTGGCCGCCCTCGACCTGACCACGGGAGAGCTGGCGCTCGAAGTGGTGGCACTCGCGGACCTGGCATCCGCCCTGGCGCGCTACGAGGCGCCGGAGCTGGTGTATCCGGCGGGCGCGACCGTGCCCGTGGCGCGCGACGTGCCAGTCGCGCGCACCGAGCGCGAGGCGTGGGAATTCGATCCGGCCCTGGGACGCGAGGACCTGTGCCGGACCTTCGCGCTCGCCGCCCTCGACGGACTGGGCATCGAGCCGGGCGATGCGCCGGCGATCGGCGCCGCGGGTGCACTGCTGCGGTACGCACGCGAGCTCAAGCCGGGGGGCCTGCCGCACCTCGCCCGGCCGCGCGTGCAGCGCCGGGGCGACACGCTGCCGCTCGACGAGATGACGCGCCGCAACCTTGAGCTGGTGGAGCCGCTGCGCGCCGGGGCCACGGGCACGACCCTCCTCGAAGTCATCGACCGCACCCGGACCCCGATGGGGGCCCGGTTGCTGCGCCGCTGGCTGCTCGCGCCGCTGGTCGATCCCGGAGCGATCGGTGCCCGGCTCGACGCGGTGCAGGTCTGCGCGGACGACGCCCCGGGCCGGGAGCGCCTGCGGGACGCGCTCGACGGGGTGCGGGACCTCGAGCGTCTCGCCGGGCGGGCGGCGCTGGGTCGCGCCACGCCGCGCGACCTCGGTGTCCTGCGCGACTCGATCGAACGACTGCCGGACGTGCGCGACGCCCTCCTCGGGCTCGGGGGGCGCGCTCGCTCGACCCTGCTCGAGGCGGCCAGCGCCACCTACGATCCGCTGCAGGACCTCGGTGCCCTGCTGGCGCGGGCCCTGGTGGACCGCCCGCCCCCCCAGCTCGGCGACGGGGACGCGATCCGGCCGGGGACCGACGCGGCGCTCGACGAGCTGCGGGATGCGCGCGACGGCGGCAAGCGCTACATCGCGGGCCTGCAGGCGCGCGAGCGCGAGCGGACCGGCATCGCGTCGCTCAAGGTGGGGTTCAACCGGGTGTTCGGGTACTACATCGAGATCACCCGGACGAACCGGGACCGCGTCCCGACCGACTACGAGCGGCGGCAGACGCTCACGGGCGCGGAGCGCTACGTGACCCCGGAGCTGCGCGAGCAGGAGGCCCGCGTCCTGGGCGCGGAGGAGCGGATCGCCGCCCGCGAGGTCGAGCTGGTGGACACCCTGCGGCGTGCCGTCGCCGACGCCATCGGCCGGGTGCAGGGACTCGCCGCGACCCTGGCACAGGTGGACGTGTGGGCCGGCCTGGGCGACGTCGCGCACCGCGACGGCTACGTGCGCCCCGTCGTGAACGACGGCTTCGCCCTCGAGCTCGAGGCCAGCCGCCACCCGGTGGTGGAGCGGATGATGCCGCGCGAGACGTTCATCCCGAACGACGTGGCGCTGGACGCCGCTGGCCGCGTGATCGTGCTCACCGGGCCGAACATGGCCGGCAAGTCCACCGTGCTGCGGCAGGTGGGGCTGTGTGTGCTGCTGGCCCAGATCGGCGCGTTCGTCCCGGCGCGGCGCGCGGTCGTCGGCGTGGTGGACCGCCTCTTCACCCGGGTCGGGGCCTCCGACAACCTGGCCCGGGGCCAGTCGACCTTCATGGTGGAGATGAGCGAGACGAGCGCCATCCTGCACGGCGCCACGGGTCGCAGCCTCGTGCTCCTGGACGAGATCGGCCGCGGCACGTCCACGTTCGACGGCGTCGCCATCGCCTGGGCGGTCACCGAGCACCTCCACAATACGGTGGGCTGCAAGACGATCTTCGCCACGCACTACCATGAGCTGACGCAGCTCACCGAAGAGCTGGCGCACGCGCGCAACTGGAACGTGGCGGTGCGTGAAGCGGGCGACGACGTCGTGTTCCTCCACCGTCTCGAGCCCGGCGGCGCAGACCGCTCCTACGGCATCCACGTCGCGCGCCTCGCCGGCATGCCCCCGACGGTCGTCGCGCGGTCGTGGGAGGTGCTGCGGGTGCTCGAAGCCGGCCACCACCTCGCCCATCGGCCGGCGCCCCCCGCCCCCGACGCGACGCAACTCGGCCTGTTCGCCCCGCCGCACCCCGTCGTCGCGGCGCTGGCGGGGCTCGATGTGGATGCGTTGACGCCGCTCGAGGCGCTGAATCGCCTCGCCGCGTGGAAGCGCGACCTCGGGAAGGCGTCGTCATGACGCGGAGGCGGGCCGGCGCCCTGGCCGCGGCCATCCTGCTCGGGGCGTGCGGCCCCGACGCCTCGCCGGACGGCGGCGTCCCCGCTGCCGACGTCGCCGTGCCCGTGGCCCTGAACGCCGATTCTCCGTTCGGGTACCCGCCCGCGCTGTACGATCGGGGGGTGGAGGGCGAGGTGGTGCTGCACCTGTACGTCGATTCCGCGGGCCGGCTGAGGCCTGAATCGACGCGGATCGCGGAGCCGAGCGGCACGCCGGCGCTGGACTCGGCCGCCCTCGCCGGCGCAGCGGCTCTGCGGTTCGCGCCGGCGACCCGCCGCGGCGTGCCGGTCGGCGCCGTGTTCCTGCAGCCCGTCCGTTTCCGGCGCCCGGTCCCGGCCGCGCCGAGCCCCGGGGGCCCGTGATGCCGCCGCACGAACGCCCGTACGACAACATCCTCGACACGATCGGGTGGACCCCGCTCATCCGGCTCAACCGGGTGACCGAGGGGATCCGGACGGCGGTGTTCGCGAAGGCCGAGTTCTTCAATCCGGGGGGCTCGGTGAAGGACCGCATCGGCGTCGCGATGATCGAAGCCGCCGAGCGCGAAGGGCGCCTCAAGCCGGGCGGGCTGATCGTCGAGGCGACGTCCGGCAACACGGGCGTGGGGCTTGCGCTGGCCGCGGCGGTGAAGGGATACCGCTGCATCTTCACGATGCCCGACAAGATGTCGCAGGAGAAGGCCCGCCTGCTGCGGGCCCTCGGCGCGGAGGTCATCATCACGCCGACCGCCGTGGCCCCGGATCATCCGGACAACTACCTCATGAAGGGCCGGGCGATCGCGGCGGCCCACCCCAATGCCATCTTCGCCGACCAGCACTACAACCCCGTCAACCCCGAAGCGCACTACCGGACCACCGGTCCCGAGCTGTGGACCCAGACCGAGGGCCGGATCACGCACTTCGTCTGCGCGCCCGGCACGGGCGGCACGGTGACCGGCGCCGGGCGCTACCTCAAGGAGCGCAATCCGGCGGTGCGTGTCGTGGCGGGCGATCCGGTCGGCTCGATCTACCGCGAGTACGCCCGCTCGCACTGCAAGACCGAGGGCCTCCCCTACAAGGTGGAGGGCATCGGCGGCGACAAGATCCCCACATCGCTCGATTTCGGCGTCGTGGACGAGTGGATCACCGTGAGCGACCGGGATGCCATCCTGATGGCGCGGCGGCTGGCACGCGAGGAGGGCCTGTTCACCGGTGGCTCGACGGGCGTGAACGTCGTCGCGGCACTGGAGGTGGCGCGCCGCCTCGACGACCCGGGTGCACTGGTGGTCACCGTGCTCTGTGATACCGGGGAGCGCTACCTCTCCAAGGTCTACAACGACGAGTGGCTGCGCGAGAACCAGATCGTGGAGCCGGAGCGCGTGACGGCGGCGGACCTGGTGGCGCGCAAGGACGCGGGGGCGCCCGCGCTGGTGCACGTCGCGCCCGCGGCGACCGTGCGCCAGGCGCTGAACCTGATGGGCACGTACAACGTGTCGCAGGTCCCGGTCCTCGACGGTCCGGACGGCGTGGGCGCCGTCTCCGAGCAGGACCTGATGGCGCGGGCGCTCGAGGATCCCGCCACGCTCGACCGGCCGGTGAGCGACGTCATGGGTCCGCCGTTCCCCGTGGTGGACGGCGACATGCCGGCCGAGCGGGTGGCGAACCTGCTGTCGCGCATGACGCCCGCCGCCCTGCTGCGTACGGACGGACGGCTCACCGGCATCGTCACGCGGTACGACCTGCTCCATCAGCTCGCCGGGATCCGCTGATGCGGATCGCCGTCCTGACCGGCGGCGCGACTGCCGAGCGGGCGGTCGCGTTCGCCAGCGCCGCGCCGGTGGTGACGGCGCTGCGCTCGCGGGGCCACACGGTCACCGTCGTCGACAGCGTCACCGGCCCGCTCGCCGCCGAGGCGGAGGCGGCCGTACTGTCGCCGGCGGTCGGCGCCCCGCCCGATGCGGCCGCCTTGGACGGCGCCGAGCGGCGCTTCCTCTCCGAGACTCTCGCCACCCTGCCCGCGATCCGGGGCGCGGACGTGGTCTTCCTCTGTCTGCACGGAGGCCGCGGCGAGGGTGGCGCGGTCCAGACCTTGCTCGAGACCATCGGGGTCCCCTACACCGGCAGCGGTCCGCTCGCGAGCGCGCTCGCCATGGACAAGGACCTCGCGAAGCGCGTGGTGCGGGCGGCCGGAGTCCAGGTCCCCGCCTGGCTGATGGCGCCCGCGGCCCCGGCGGACGTCGGTCACCACCTCGGGTGGCCGGCGATCGTGAAGCCGTCCAAGCAGGGATCGTCGGTGGGCCTCACGCTCGTCGCGGGGCCCCCGGGGCTCGAGGCGGCCATCGCGCTCGCCGGGCGTCACGACGACGAGGTCATGATCGAGCACTACGTCCCGGGGCGGGAGCTGACGGTGGGCATCCTGGCGGATGTGGCCCTGCCGGTAGGGGAGATCATCCCGCGCCGGGGGCTGTTCGACTACGAGGCGAAGTACACCCCGGGCGCGTCGGCGGAGGTCTTCCCCGCGGGGATCGCGCCGGCCCTGGCAGGCCGCCTGCAGGACGCCGCGCTCGCCGCGCACCGGGCCCTCAAGCTCGGCGGTACTCGCGCATCGACTTTCGCCTCGACGCGGCGGGCGCCATCTTCTTCCTGGAGGCGAATACCCTCCCGGGCGTCACCGGGACCAGCCTCCTCCCCCAGGCGGCCCGGGCCGCGGGGATCGGGTTTCCGGACCTGTGCGAGCGGATCTGCCGGCTCGCGCGGAACGTCCACGCCGGTAGCGGGGAATAACGAGCATGGTGGGCGCGCAGCGGAGCTTCGGCATGACGCCGTGGGTGCGACGGTTGCTCGTCGCCAACCTGCTCGTGTATCTGCTGCAGGTGACCGTCTTCGTCGATCCTCGCTTCCTGGCCACGTTCGGATTCGCACCGCTGACGGCGCTGGATCATCCGTGGACCTTCCTCACCTACCAGTTCCTGCACGCCGGCCTGCTGCACATCGCGTTCAACCTGCTGGCGCTGTTCGTGTTCGGACCGGCGGTGGTGGAGCGGCTGGGCGGTGCGACGTTCCTGGCGTACTACCTGGGGTGCGGCCTGGGCGGCGCGGCGTTGTCGTTCGCCCTGATGCTGCTGCTCCCGGTGCACGTGATGGTGGGGGCCTCAGCCGCGGTCTACGGCGTCATGCTCGCGTACGCGTGGTTCTGGCCGGACGACGGGATCTTCGTGTTCCCGTTCCCGGAGCCGGTCCCGGTGAAGTGGATCGTGACCTTCGCGGTAGTCGTGTCGCTGGTGCTGGCGCTGTTCTCACGCCACGACGGCGTCGCCCATCTCGCGCACCTGGGGGGCTTCGGCACCGGCGCCGCCTTCCTCGTCCTGCGGGACCGGCGGCGCCGCGGCGCGACCCGCGATACCGCGCCTCCGCAGGGCGTCCTCGTGCACCCGCACCCGCGGGAGCGTCACGCCGCCGAGTCGCCGCCGCGCCCGCCGGCGGCCGCGCCACCCGATCGCACGCAGGCGGAGGTCGATCGCCTGCTCGACAAGATCTCGGCGTCCGGGATCGAGAGTCTCACCCCCGCGGAGCGGCGGTTCCTTGCCGAGACGAGCCGACGCCTGCGCGACCGCGACTGACGGTCGCCAGGGCGGCCCGCGCGGATGATCGCGCTCGCGTTCCTCCTCGCCGCGCAGCATCCTGACCTCCCACAGGCCGAGTCCCTCCTCGCGGCCGGGCAGGCGTACGACGCCGCGCAGGTCGCGGCGCGCGCCGTCGCCCGGCGCCCGCACGACGCCGCCGCTCGCCTGCTCCTGGGTCGGGCACACCTCGCCCGTCCGGTGGGCGGGCGCTACGCCGCGCTCGCCGCGTTCCGGGCGGCCGCGCGGCTCGCGCCCGGGGACCCCGCGCCGCTCTACTGGCAATCGGAGGTCGGGCTCCTCCTTGGGAGTGACGAAGGCGAGGGCATCGCGCGCGAGGCGCTGATCCGGCTGTTCGCGCTCGCTCCCGACTACCGCGACAGCTGGAGCCGCTTCAGGCGTCTGTTCGGGAACCGCGCCACGTGGCGCCGCGCCGACAGCGCGCTCGCTCGCCACCCGGATGACCCGCTCGCGCTGACCCGCCGCGGGTACCTCGCGATCCTGCTCGAGGACGCGGGGCGTGCGGACACCCTGCTCGCCCGCGCCCGCGCGCGGGGGGGGGATCGCGTCGAGATCGCCCTGCTGCGCGCCGAGGCGGCGTTCCTCGTTCCCGATCCCGCGACGGCCGACGCCTGGATCGACACCGCCGTGGCCCATGCCGCCGAGGACTCGGCAGGAGCGCTGTGGACCAGGTTCTGGGCCATCGCCTCCCCGGCGGAGCAGGCGGCCTACGACGTCACCCCGCCCGCGGCGCGGGGCGGGTTCTTCCGCCGGTTTCTCGGCCGCCGGGACCCCAACCTCCTCACGCCGGAGAACGAGCGGCTGCGGGAGCACTTTGCGCGCGTGGCGTACGCCCGACGCCATTTCCGGCTGCTGCATCCCCTCAACCAGTATCACCGCTCGGCCTTGGTCCGCGGCATCGCCGCGGGGAATTCGCGCGCGCTGCTGCGGGACCTGACCGTCGATGCCCCGGCGCTCTTCGTCGCCGCGCCGACGGCGCGCGCCCTCGCGGCCGCCGGGCTCGGCCCGGACGGCGCCACGCTCACCGCGACCGACTCGAGCGCCACCACGGCGTTCTTCCTGGCCGGGCTCGACGCCCGCGGTCTGCTGTGGCTGCGCCACGGCCCGCCCGACCGGCGGGTCATGGGAGCGTTCGATGCCCTGCGCCCCGCGGTGGACGGGGACCAGGCACTCGACGTGGAGAGCTGGGTGTATCCCTCGGCCGATGGGCCGGTCAGCGTCGGGTTCCGGCGGGGCACGGGCGGGGTGTTCGGGTTCGGTGCGCCCGCGGGCGACTTCGTCTTCGAGCCCGTGTCGGACCGGCAGCTCCATGCCACCCGCGCCCTGCTGCGCAACGACGCGACCGCCCTCCCCGCGCCGCTCACCACG
>Ga0075302_1000041_pt1 | contig 15350 bp, 16 predicted proteins | sample Browns_TuleB_D1_FD_120059 | JGI IMG/M metagenome (GOLD analysis project Ga0075302, IMG submission 120059) | Natural and restored wetland microbial communities from the San Francisco Bay, California, USA, that impact long-term carbon... | ecosystem: Environmental > Terrestrial > Soil > Wetlands ...
CGGGACCGATGCCAGGGCGATGGCGCCGAGCGCGTTCTCCAGGTCGATGGTCTCGTGGATGAACGCCGCGAAGAACCCGCCCACGCGGCGGGCGACCGCGGTGAGCCGCGCGGCGGCGGCACGGCCCAGCACCAGCTCCAGCGCAAAGAGATCCGGCTGCGGCGAGCGCGCCCGCGCGACGAGCGGCGGGCCGTACGGGTGCTGCCAGGCGACCAGCAGCGCGGCGACCGCGGCCGCCGTCGGGGCCCGGGCCAGCTCCTCGAGCGCGCGCTCGGGAAGCGCGGGCGTGGGCACGAGCCCCGCGATGCGCAGCTCGGCCGGCGCCCGCTCCACCGCGCCCCGCACCAGGGCGCGCACGCTGCGCCGGTCTTCCTCGTCGAAGAGCACGGCGACGAGCTCCGGGCGGCGGGCGGTCCAGTGCCCCAGGATGCCGAGCTCGGCGGCGGCGCGACGCCGCACCGCGAGCTCGAGCTCGGCAGCCGTTGGCTCCGCCGTCTCCGGGATCGTGAGCCCGATGTCCCGCAGGCGCGCCACGAGCGTCGGCAGGTCGGGCACGGCGGAGAGCGCCGCGAGCTGCGCGTGATCCAGCAGATGGGTCGAGAGCCCCCGCGCGCGCGCGTTGACGTCGTCCCATCGCGGGCTCATCGGGCCGCCTCCAGCTCGCGCAGCAGCTCCACCGCGAGCTCCGGCCAGTGCCGCTCGAACAGGGCGGCGAGCGCGGCATCCACCTCCATCGTGCCGTCCGCGGCCCGTACCACGAGGGCGTCCGGCGTCGCCGGATCGGCCATCACCGCAGTCCCCGGGCGATTCCCGACGGCCGCACGGACGCGGTCTGCGAGCGCCGGGGTACAGCGGATCTCCACCGGCCGGTCGCCATGGCACGCGAGCGCGGCCCGGAGGCGCAAGGTCAGCGACGCGGCCTCGCCCTCCGTCGCGGCGATCCGCTCGCGTGCGGCCGCGCGGACGCGCTCGAGCAGCCGGTGCCGGGCGTCGAGCACCGCCCCGCGCGCCCGGCGCCGGACCGTGCCGAGCTGCAGGGCCGCGTCCGCACGCACCGCCCGCTCCCGTGCGCGCAACGCCTCGGCCCGCCGCTCAGCCACCACGGTCTCCGCGCGCGCCCCGATCGCCTCGGCCTCCGCGCGCGCGCCCGCCAGGACGCGCTCCGCCTCGGCGCGGGCATCACGCTCGAGCGTCTCGAGCAGACGGTCCAGCGACACGCCGACTCCTCAGGCGGCGCCGCGGAACAGGATCAGCACCGCCACCACGAACCCGAGGATCACCATCGTCTCCGGGATCGCGATCATCAGGATCGCCGTCGTGGTGAGCTCGGGCTTCTCCGCCATGCTGGCGGCGATGGCTGGTCCGATGCGGGACTGCGCCCACGCCGTGGCGAGGGCCGGCAGACCGACCGACAGCGCCGCCGCGAGCACGACTCCAAATGCTTCCATAAGTCAGGACTCCCCCTTCACCGGGTGGCCTCACGCGTCCAATGCCCGAACGGCTGGTAGCGAACGCCACCGGGACTGTAGAACTTCCCGAAGAACTCGACGTAATGGAGGCGCAGCGCGTGGATCGTCGGGCTGAACAGCGCGATGGCGAAGTTCACCAGATGGAACAACAGGGCGAAGACGACGCCCACGGCGACGCTCCCGATGGCCCCGACCATCCGGTTCGCCACCACCGCCAGCATCACCGACGCCACGCCCAGCGCCATGATGCGCGCGTACGACAGCACGTTCCCCACCATGGAGAGCAGCTCGATCGGCGCGACGACCCCTTCCGCGAAGATCAGCACCGGAAAGGCCACGAGCAGGACGATCACCGCCGGCGTCACGAGCGCATCCGGGAGCACGTGGACCGTGGCGAGGAGGGCGCAGATGATCGCGATGAGCATGGCGAGCGACATGCCGCGCCCCAGCGCGTGGCGGGGGTGGTGGCGGATGTTCGCCGCCACGCCCAGTGCGAGCCCCAACACCACGTGCACCGCGCCGAGCGAGACCGCGAGGATCAGGAAGGGGATGAGCGCTTCCTCCCGGTTGAACGCGATGGGGTGCAGCCCCAGCCACCGCCGTCCCAGGTCGCCGAACAGCTCGCCGAAGAGCGCGCCGGCGAGGACGGTGAACACCGCGCACGCGCCCGCGATCTCCGCGGCGGAGCGCAGCGTCGAGCCCGGCCGCGAGCGCCGGCGCAGCACCAGCGCCAGCACCCCGAGCAGCAGCCCGTACCCGATGTCGCCCACCATCAGACCGAAGAACGCCGGAAAGAACACCGCGACGAACGGCGTGGGATCGATCGTCCCGTAGCGCGGCAGGGGCAGGAGCCGGATCAGCAGCTCGAACGGGCGGAAGAGCCGGGGGTTCGAGAGGACGACCGGCGCGTCCTCGGAGGCCCAGTCTTCCTTGCCGACTTCGGTGACGACCACCGCGTCGCCGAAGCCGGCCGCCAGGCGCTGCTCGATCGTGGGTCGGGTGCGCGCCGGCGCCCATCCCTCGATCACGAAGGCCCGCGCGGTGACGGACGAGAGCGGCAGCGCGTCGAGCTCGGCGAGCCGGTCGGCGAGACCCGCGCGGCCGCGGCGCAATTCCGCCCCGTGCTCCTGGCCGAGCCGCGCGCGCTCCCGCCGCACCGCGTCGAGCTCCGTGGGGAGGTCGGACAGGCGGGCGAGCATGCGCGGGATTGCCTCGGTGAGCGCGCCGCCACCGTACGACACCGGGACCGGGATCTCCTGCACGCGCGCCTGGGCGAGGATGCGCTCGACCTGCGGAGCGGCGGGCGCCGCCACGACGATCAGCAGGGCGATCTCGCCCGACGGGAGGGGCTGGGAGTACAGCTCGAAGGCGTCACCGATCAGCTCGCGGAGGCTGCCGCGCAGGCGGATGAGTGCCTCGGTCTCGCCGCTGCGCAGCAGCACGTGGTACGCCGTGGCGCTGGGCCAACGGGACTGGGACTCGAGCAGCGCCCGGAAGGCGCCGAAGAACTGCTGATACTTGAGGATCAGGGCGCGCTCTTCCTGCAACGCCGCCTCGCGGGCCGCGAGGCGGTCGACGGCCCGACGCACCCGCCAGCCCAGCCGCGCCCATCGCGCGAAGTCGCTCCGCGTCCCGCGCGGCGCCGCGCGGACCGCCGGACCCGCGCGCAAGCCCAGGCCGGCCAGGGCGCGGTCGACATGGTCCAGGGCCCGCCGCAGCTGGCGTTGTTCGCGCCGCTGCGCCGTCGTCAACTCGACGGACGACACGCCCGGTGCGGGAGCCCCCGGCTCGGCGAGGTGCATCACACCCAGGTCCTGGAGCACGTCGAACACGTCGCCGAGGCGGTCCCGGGGACCGAAGATGCGCAGCCGCGCCATCTCGATGATCATGCCAGCCCCTCCCGGGCCAGTGCGCTGACCCGCGAGCACAGCCCGTCGGCCAGCAGGGCGATGCGCTGGGGTGGGACGGCCCCCCAGTCGGCCACCTGCCGCGCCGCGTCCGCCTCGAGGGCGGCCGCGGCCGCCGCGGTCTCCTGTGCGAGGCTCGACTCGAGCCTGGCGGCGGCCGCCAGGAACTCGGCCTCGGCCGTTCCCTCACGCCGGCCGGCCTCCTCGCGCGCGCGCGCCGTCAGGGCCGCGGCTTCCTCCCGCGCACGGGCGATGAGCGCCTCGAGCCGCCGCTCCGTCTCGAGCAGCCGCTCCAGGTGCCCGGCTTCGGGCGGCCGGATGATCACAGCTCGTTCGGCCAACGCCCCTCCCGGCGCATTTCCCTGAGGAGTCTCGCACGCGAGCGGTGCGCCGGAGGTGAAGGTGGTGTAAAGGTCTCTTCATCTTTTTTTCGCGACGCTTCACATGCGCGGAGCGGTACCCTCCCATTCACAAAATGCGAGAGTTCCGGTCGCCGGCGGGCGCGATGCACACCGACGGCCCTGATGGTCTTTCTTCCGGAGCGTTCGCCATGTTCATGCCGACCTCTCATCCCTGGGCCGAGGGCGACACGCTCGGCTCCTACCTCACCAAGCGCGGGGTCAGTCGACGCGACTTCGTGGCTTTCTGCGGCGAAATGACCGCCGTGCTCGGCCTGAGCAGCGCGCTCACGCCGAAGGTCGCGGCGGCGCTCGCCGCGGTGAAGCGCCCGTCCGTGATCTGGCTCCAGCTGCAGGAGTGCACCGGCTGCGTCGAGAGCGTGCTGCGCACGGCCGAACCGACGATCGGTGACCTCGTGCTGGACGTGGTGTCGCTCGACTACCAGCACACGCTGATGGCGGGCGCCGGCCGCGCGGTGGAGAAGGCGCTGGCGGACACGATCGCGGCGAACAAGGGCGCGTACGTGCTCCTCGTGACCGGGTCGATCCCGACCAAGGAGAACGGGATCTACTGCACGATCGCCGGCCGCACGGCGCACGACATCCTCGAGGAGACGGCACGCGACGCGGCGGCGGTGATCGCGATCGGCGCCTGCGCACACTGGGGCAGCGTGCAGGCGGCGCGGCCCAATCCGACCGGCGCCGTCGGGGTCTCCGAGATCATCAAGGACAAGCCGGTGGTGAACATCGCCGGCTGCCCGCCGATCGGCGACGTGGTGACCGCGACGATCGTGCACTTCCTCACGTTCGGCCGGGTCCCCGACCTCGACCCCGACGGCCGGCCGATGTTCGCCTATGGCGCCCGGATCCACGACCAGTGCCCACGGCGCGCGCATTTCGACGCCGGCCAGTACGTCGAGACGTTCGACGACGAGGGCGCCCGCAAGGGGTGGTGCCTGTATCACGTGGGCTGCAAGGGCCCGGCGACGTTCTCGCCCTGCCCGATCTTCCAGTGGAACACGCGCACCAGCTGGCCCATCGGCGCGGGCCACCCGTGCATCGGTTGCACCGAGCGCGGATTCTGGGACACGATGGCGCCGTTCTACGGCCGCCTGCCCGACGTGGGCGGGTTCCCCGTCGAGCGCACCGCGGACACCATCGGGCTCGGCCTGGCGGTGGGCGCGGCCGCGGGTGTCGCGGCGCATGCAATCGCCACCGGCGTTCACCAGGCACGCGAGCGACGCAAGCTTCCCGTGGTCGAGAGCCACAAGGAGGAGAGCGGCCATGGCCAGGACTAAAGTCGTCGTCGACCCGATCAGCCGGATCGAGGGACACCTCCGGATCGAGGCGCAGGCCGAGAACGGCCGCATCGCGAAGGCGTGGGCGAGCGCCACGCAATTCCGCGGTATCGAGATCGTGCTGCAGGGTCGCGACCCTCGCGATGCCTGGGCCTACACCCAACGCATCTGCGGCGTCTGCACCGTCGTACACGCGGTCGCGTCCTGTCGCGCGGTCGAGGATGCGCTCCAAATCACCATCCCGCCGAACGCGAACACGATCCGCAATCTGATCCACGGGATGCAGTTCGTGCAGGACCACGTGATCCACTTCTACCATCTGCACGCGCTGGACTGGGTGGACGTGGTGAGCGCGCTGTCCGCCGACCCGGCCGCCACGTCGCGGCTCGCGGCTTCCCTCTCTCCGTGGCCCAACAACTCCACGACCTACTTCGCCGAAGTGAAGGACCGGCTGAAGACGTTCGTCGGGAGCGGGCAGCTGGGGATCTTCACCAACGGGTACTGGGGCCATCCGGCCTACAAGCTGCCGCCCGAGGCGAACCTGATGGCGGTCGCGCACTACCTCGAAGCGCTCGACTGGCAGCGGGACGTGATCCGCCTGCACACGGTGTTCGGCGGGAAGAACCCGCACCCCAATTTCCTGGTGGGCGGGATGGCCTCGGCCATCAATCTCGAGGATACCGCGACCATCAACGCCGAGCGGCTCACCGACATCCACGACATGATCCGGCGGGCCCAGCGGTTCGTGGAGCAGGTGTACTGGCCCGACCTCGTCGCGATCGCGTCGTTCTACAAGGACTGGGGCGCGATCGGCGGCGGCACCGGGAACTACCTGACGGTGGGCGAGTTCCCCGAGGCGGGCATCCGGGACTTCGACAAGTACTTCCTGCCCCCCGGCATCATCCTCGGCAAGGACCTGTCCAAGGTCCACCCGTACGACCACACCAAGGTCGCCGAATACATCAAGAGCTCCTGGTACGAGTACACCAAGGGTGACGATGCCGGCCTGCATCCCTACGAGGGCGAGACCACCCCGAAGTACACCGGCCCCGCGACGCCCTGGACGTACCTCCAGGACGAGCCCAAGTACACGTGGATGAAGTCTCCCCGGTACGACGGCAAGCCGATGGAGGTGGGGCCGCTCGCGCGGATGCTGGTGGCCTACGGGTCGGGCCACGAGGAGGCCCGCGCCCTGGTGGGCGAGGTGCTGCAGCGCCTCAACGTCGGGCCAGCGGCGCTGTTCTCGACGCTGGGCCGCACCGGTGCGCGCGGGATCGAGACGGTGATGATCGCTCGGCGCCTGTCGCACTGGTACGACGATCTCGTGGCCCGCATCAAGGGCGGCGACACCCAGACGTTCACCAAGGACAAGTGGGACCCGTCGACGTGGCCCGCCCAGGCGCAGGGCTACGGCTGGCTCGACGCGCCGCGCGGCGCGCTCGGCCACTGGGTGAACATCGAGAACGGTGCCATCACCCGGTATCAGTGCGTCGTGCCGAGTACCTGGAACGCGTCGCCCCGCGACCACCAGGGCCAGCCGGGACCCTACGAGGCGGCGCTGATGGATAACCATCCGCTCGTGGACCCGGAGCGCCCGATCGAGATCCTGCGCACGATCCACTCGTTCGATCCGTGCATCGCCTGCGGAGTGCACGTACTCGACGCGACGGGCAAGCTCGTCACATCGGTGAAGGCCGTATGACCACGCCCCGCCGACCTCCGGCGCCGGCCGTCCCGGCCCTCGAGCAGCGCAAGCGGCTCTCGCTGGCGCACAAGGTTCCCCCACCCGAGGGGAACTACCGCTGGGTCTATCTGTGGGAGTGGCCGATCCGCGCGATGCACTGGATCGCGGTCCTGTGCATCGTCGCGCTCGTGACCACGGGGTTCTACATCGGTCGGCCGTACTTCATGACCGGCGGAGAGGCCAGCGCGCACTATCTGATGGGGTGGGTCCGCTTCATCCACTTCGCCTCGGCCGGTCTGCTCGTCGCCACCGCGGTGATCCGCACGTACTGGCTGTTCATGGGCAACCGCTACGAGCGGCTGGCGGCGCTGTTCCCGATACGTCCGCGCGACTGGGTCAACCTGGGACGGATGATCAAGTTCTACCTGATGATCCGGCCGGAGCGGGCGCCGCACTACCTCGGACACAACCCGCTCCAGCAGATGAGCTACACCGGCCTCTACGGCGTGGCGCTGGTGCAGGTGCTCACGGGGTTCGCGATGTACGGGCAGGCCAACCCCAGCGGATTCTTCTACTCCACGACCAACTGGATCGTCCGGCTGTTGGGCGGGATCCAGCCGGTGCACTTCGTGCACCACGTACTGACCTGGGTGTTCATCATCTTCATCCCGATCCATTTGTACCTCGCGATCCGGGCGGATCACCTGGAGCGCACCGGCACGATCTCCTCGGTCATCTCAGGCGGCCGGTTCGTGAGCACGGACGTCGACTATGTGGACTCGGACATCGTCTGAGCCCCGCCGCACGGTCGTCATCGGCCTCGGGAACCCCCTGATGGCCGATGACGGCCTCGGCCTCGCGGCCCTGGAGCGGCTGCAGGCCGAATGGCGCGTGCCCCCCGACGTCGAGTTGGTGGACGGCGGCACTTGGGGGATGACTCTGTTGCCGACGATCGAGGACGCGGGTCGGGTGTTGCTGCTCGACGCGGTCCGCACGGGCGCCGCGCCCGGTACGCTCCACGTCATGGAGCGCGACGACCTGCCACGCTACCTCTCCACCAAGCTGTCCCCTCACCAGGTGGACCTGCGCGACGTGCTGGCGCTGGCCGAGCTGCGCGGCACCCTCCCGCCGGACACGGTCGCGGTCGGGCTGGAGCCGGACCGGGTGGAGCTCTCCAATGCGTTGAGCGACGTGCTGCGCGTGCGGCTGGACGCCGTCGTGGACGCGGCGGTGGCGCAGCTCGTGGCGTGGGGCCATGACGTGGTCCGGCTGACGGAGCCTGCCCATGCATGAGATGAGCGTCGCCCTCGAGGTCTGCCGCATCGCGGAGGAGCGCCTGGGCCGGGAGGCGCTGCCGTCCCTCCGCGCGGTGGGTCTCGAGGTGGGCGACGACGCCGGCGTCGAGCTGAGCAGCCTGTCGTTCTGCCTCGAGACCCTGCTCGGCGCGCCGCCGTTCGCGGGCGCCACGCCGCTGATCGAGCGGCGCGCCGGCGACGTGCTGCGGGTCAGTTACCTGGAGATCGACGATGGCCGTCCGGACAATTGAGGTCCGGGAGCGCGTGATGGCGCGCAACGACGAGCTCGCGGCCGGCGTGCGCGAGCGGCTCGCGCGGGCGGGCGTCCCGGCGTTCAACCTGATCTCCTCGCCCGGGGCCGGGAAGACCGCGCTGCTCGAGCGCACCCTGGCCGATCTGGGCGGGGCCCTGCGCCTCGCGGTCGTCACCGGCGACGTGCAGACCCAGAACGACGCGGACCGTCTGGCGCGGCACACCGACCGCCTGGTGCAGGCGGTGGTGACCAACGGAGCCTGTCATCTGGACGCGCTCCAGGTCTCCACCGCGCTCGACGCCGTCGATCTCGACGCGACGGACCTGCTGTTCATCGAGAACGTGGGCAACCTCGTCTGCCCGGCCTCCTGGGACCTGGGCGAAGACGAGAAGATCGCACTGCTGTCGGTCACCGAAGGTGAGGACAAGCCGGTGAAGTACCCCAAGGCCTTCCGGCAGGCCTCGGTCCTCGTGCTGACCAAGCTGGATCTCATCCCCTACGTGCCGTTCAGCGTGGAGCGCGCCGTGCGCTACGCGCTCGCCGTCAACCCCGATCTCCAGGTGCTCTTCACTTCCACGATCCTCCCGGAGGGGCTCGAGGAGTGGTACGGGTTCTTGCGGGCCCGTCTGCGCCGCCGCCGCGCGGCCTGACCGCCCCCGCCATCGCCGTCCGCCTGCACGTCACCGGTGTCGTGCAGGGCGTCGGCTTCCGCCCGTTCGTGCATCGCGTGGCGCTGCGCCTCGGCCTCGCGGGCTGGGTGCGCAACCAGGCCGGGGACGTCGAAGTCGCGCTCGAGGGCGACGCCGCCGCCATCCGCGACTTCGTCCGCTCATTGCGTGAGGAAGCCCCGCCGCTCGCCCGCATCGAGCGGCTGGACGAAGCCCCGCACCCACTGGCCTGGCTGACTGGGTTCCACATCGCTCCGAGCCACGACGATCCGGAGCGGCGCCAGCCCGTCTCCCCCGATGTCGCCACCTGCCCCGCGTGCGAGGCCGAGCTGCACGACCCCGCCGACCGCCGGCACCGCTACCCGTTCATCACGTGCACCGACTGCGGCCCCCGCTTCACCGTGATCGGGGCGATGCCCTACGACCGCGAGCGCACCAGCATGGCGGCGTTCACGCAGTGCCCCGCGTGCCTCGCCGAGTACGCCGCCCCGGGCAGCCGCCGCCACCATTCGGAGACCAACAGCTGCCCCACCTGCGGACCCCGCCTGTGGCTCGACGGCGTCCCCGGCGCGCCGACCGGCGCCGAGGCGCTGGCCGAGGCGGCGGCCCTGCTCCGCGCCGGCCGGATCGTCGCGGTGAAGGGCCTCGGCGGCTTCCACCTGGCGACCGACGCCACCGACGACGCGGCGGTGCGGCGCCTGCGCGCACGCAAGCACCGGGAGGCGAAGCCGCTCGCGGTGATGGTCCGCACGCTGGAGGAAGCGGCCGCCCTGGCGGACGTGCCGCCGGCCGCCGCGGCGTTGCTCGCGTCGCGCGAGCGCCCCATCGTGCTGCTGCGGCGCCGCCCGGACGGCGTGGTCACGCCGGCCGTGAGCCCCGGCCTCGACACCGTCGGCGTGATGCTCGCATACACGCCGCTCCACCACCTGCTGCTCGGCGCGGTCGGCCGTCCGCTCGTGATGACCAGCGGCAATCGCTCCGACGAGCCGATCGCGATCTCCAACGCGGACGCCACGCGTCGGCTGCGCGGGATCGCCGACGCGCTGCTGCTGCACGATCGGGAGATCGTGTCGCGCTACGACGATTCCGTGCTGCGGTTGGCCGCCGGGACGCCCGTGTTCCTGCGCCGGGCGCGCGGCTACGCGCCGCTCCCCGTGGACCTGCCGATCGACAGCCCGCAGCCCCTGGTCGCCGTCGGCCCCCACCTCAAGAACACGTTCGCCCTGGTGCACGGCCGGCGCGCATACGTCAGCCAGCACATCGGCGACCTCGAAAACCTGGAAACCCTGGAGCACTTCCAGGCCACGCTGGATGCGTACCGGCGGCTGTTCCGCATCGAGCCGGAGGTCGCCGTGCGCGACCTGCATCCCTGGTATCTCTCGACCCAGGTGGCGGAATCGCTGGGGCTGCCCCGTGTCATCGCCGTCCAGCACCACCACGCCCACGTCGCCGCCGTGCTGGCCGAGCACGGCGAGACCGGCCCGGCCGTCGGGCTCGCGTTCGACGGCACCGGGTACGGCGACGACGGCCACGTGTGGGGCGCCGAGGTGCTGATCGCCGACCTCGCCACGTGCCGGCGAGCGGGCCAGCTGCGGTACGCCGCGCTGCCGGGCGGCGACGCGGCGGCCCGGGCGCCCTGGCGCGTCGCGCTCGGATATCTCGCGCTCGACCCGGCGGCGGAGCCGGCGTTCGCCGCGGCGTTCGAAGGCGTGGACGAGCGAGAGCGCGCGGTGGCGGCCCAGCAGGTCCGCCAGGGGCTCAACGCCCCCCTCGCGTCGTCGATGGGCCGGTTGTTCGATGCGGCCGCGGCGGTGCTGGGCGTGCGGCGGACCGCCCGCTACGAGGCGCAGGCCGCGATGGAGCTCGAGGCGCTGGCCGGCGACACGCCGGCCGAGCCGCTGCCCTTCCCCGTGACCGGCGAAGCGGGACGCTGGGTGCTCGAGCCGGTGCCGCTGCTCGCCGCGCTGGGCGAGGGGCGGCGGCTGGGGATCCCGGCCAGCGAGCTGGCGGCGGCGTTCCACGAGAGCGTCGCCACGGCTGCCGCCGGCCTCGCGGCACGCGCGGCGGAGTGGGCGGGCCTCGATCGTGTCGTCCTGGGGGGTGGCGTGTTCCAGAACGCCCGCCTGCTCGTGAGCCTGGCGCGGCGGCTCGAGGCCCTGCGCCTGCGCGTGCTCGTGCCGCAAGCGTTGAGTCCCAATGACGGTGCCGTGAGTTATGGACAGGCGGCCGTGGCCGCCGCCCGGCTCCGGGCCGGACTGGCATAGGAGGGCGGACCATGTGTCTCGGAGTGCCGGGCAGGGTCGTCGAAGTGCGCGGGCAGACGGCGGTCGTGGACTTCTTCGGCGTGCGCCGCGAGACCCGCCTCGACGTGGTGGACGAGCCGGTGGGACCGGGGGACTACATCCTGAACCACGTCGGGTTCGCGATCCGCAAGATCCCCGAGCACGAGATCGCCGAGACGCTCGCGCTCTATGAGATGCTGCTGCGCGAGGCGGAGCACGACATCATGGCGGCCGACGTGCGCGGCGAGATCGGCGCGGCCCGCGTCGCGGAGGAGCGCGCCGATGGCTGACGCCACGCTCGTCCAGGGACCCGCGGAGCTGCGGTTCCGCGACCCGGTCAAGGCCCGCGCGCTCGCCGCGACCCTCGACAGCGTGACCCGCGCGGTCGATCACGCGCCCGTCTCGGTGATGCACGTCTGCGGCAGTCACGAGCAGTCGATCGCGAAGTTCGGCCTGCGCACGATCCTGCCCAAGGGCCTCAACGTCATCATGGGTCCGGGCTGTCCCGTCTGCGTGACCGACCTGCCCGAGGTCGACGAAGCCGTGGTGCTGGCCCAGGACGGCAAGATCATCGCCAGCTACGGCGACATGCTGAAGGTGCCGGGCACCGCGAAGTCCCTGGCGGACGTCCAGGCCGAAGGCGGGCGCATCGCGGTGGTGTACAGTGCCGCCCAGGCCGTCGAGCTGGCGCGCGACACGACCGACGACGTCGTGTTCTTCGCGAGCGGCTTCGAGACCACGGCCGTCGCGACGGCCGCCGTGGCGCTGGGCGACCTGCCGCCCAATTTCTCGATCCTGTCGGCGCACAAGTACATCCCACCGGTGATGGAGATCGTGGCGGAGATGCCCGACAGCCGGGTGGAGGGCTTCCTCGCCGCCGGCCACGCCGCCGCCATCACCGGGTGGCGCATCTTCGAGCGGTTCGTCGAGAAGCACCGCATTCCCGTGGTCGTCGCCGGCTTCGAGCCGCTCGACATCCTCGCGGGGCTGGTCCGCCTGGTCGAGCTGGTGCGAGACCGCACGCCGCGCGTCGAGAACATGTTCCCGCGCTGCGTGACGCCCGATGGCAACCGCAACGCGCAGCGCCAGCTATGGCGCGTGTTCCGGACCCAGGGCGGACGGTGGCGCGGCATCGCCCACGTCCCCAACGGGAACCTCCGGTTGCGTGACGAGTTCGCCCACGTGGACGCGCGGTGCCGTTACGAGATCGACGTGCGGCGCCTGTGGAACCATGCGCCCTCCGCGCTCACCCAGGTGTGCATCTGCGGGGAGATCATGGCGGGCCTGTCCGCGCCCGAGAACTGCCCGCTGTTCGGCAAGGAGTGCAGTCCCGAGAGCCCGGTAGGTGCCTGCATGGTCTCGAGCGAGGGCACCTGCCGCATCTGGCATCAATACGGAGGGCACCCCGACATATGAGCGCGACCGGACTGAAGAGCCCGGCGGACGCCCGCGAGGAGCTGGTCACCCTGAAGCACGGGGCCGGTGGCCGCGCGATGCGCCGGCTCATCCTGGAGACGTTGGCGGAGGGGTTCGCCGCGGACCAGCCCGAGGGGATCGGCCTCGCCGCCATGGATGACGGCGCGGCCCTGCGCGTCGGGGATCGCTGGCTCGTCGTCACGACCGATTCGCACGTGGTGCACCCGATCTTCTTCCCCGGCGGCGACATCGGCCGCCTCGCCGTGGCGGGCACGGTCAACGACCTCGCGATGATGGGCGCGACCGAGCCCCTGGGGCTCACCTGTGCCGTGATCGTCGAGGAGGGGTTCCGGCGCGCCGAGCTCGAGCGCATCCATCGCTCGATGCTCGAGACGTGTCGCGAAGCGGGCGCCACGATCGTGACCGGAGACACCAAGGTGATGGGTCGCGGCGAGCTCGACGGCATCGTGATCAACACCACGGGCGTGGGGTTCGCGGACGCCGTCGTCTCGGATGCCGGGCTCCGGCCCGGCGACCGGCTGCTGGTCACCGGCACCATCGGCGACCACGGACTCGCGCTGATGGCCAGGCGGCACTCCCTCGAGCTCGACGGAGACCTGCGCTCCGACGTGGCCCCGATCAACCGGCTGGTGGCCGCCGCGCTGGCCGCCGCACCGGGCGCGGTGACGGCCATGAAGGACCCGACGCGGGGCGGCCTCTCGAGTGCCCTGCACGAGATGGCGGAGAAGAGCGGCGTCGGGACCGTGCTGCACGAGCCCGCGCTCCCCGTGCGTCCCGTCATCCGCTCGGTGGCCGAGATGCTCGGCCTCGATCCGCTGCATATCGCCAACGAAGGCAAGGCCGTCCTCGGCGTCCGCCCGGATGCGGCCGATGTCGTGCTCGCCGCCCTGCGCGCGCACCCGCTGGGTCGTGACGCGGCGATCGTCGGCGCGTGTATCGCCGAGCACGTCGGCCGGGTCATCCTGGACACCGGGCTCGGACGACGGCTGGTCGGCGAAGTCGAGGGCGAACCCCTGCCCCGCATATGCTGACCCCCGCCCCGCTGCGCGTCGTGGTCCTCTCGACCACCCGGGCGCCCGGGCTCGCCGACCTGCTCGCGGACCCGGACCGGGGCCGCGTGTTCGAGGTCGTGGGGTGCCTCGCCAGCGATCCGGCGTGGAGGGATCACGCCGGCGCCGGCGTCGCCGGCGTGCCGGTCGCGGTCCACGATCTCGCGGCCTTCTGCGCCCGTCGCGCAGCGCCGCGGCGTGATCTCGCCGCGCGGGCCGTGTACGATGCGCAGGCCGCGGAGCTGCTGCGACCCTGGCGGCCCGAGCTGATCGTGTTGTGCGGCTATCTCAACATCGTGACGGCGCCGCTGCTCGAGCGGTACGCGGGGCGCATCGTGAATCTCCACGATGCCGACCTCGCACTCGCCGCCGCGGACGGACGCCCCCGCTACCGCGGTCTCCATGCGACGCGCGACGCCGTCGCCGCCGGCGAACCGGAGACGCGGTCGACGGTGCATCTGGTGACGGCGGAGCTCGATGTCGGACCGCTGGTCCTGCGCAGCGCCGCCTTCCCCGTGCACCCCCTCGTCGCCGACGCCCGCCGCTGGGGCGCGACGGACATCGTGCGCGCCTACGCCTACGCCCAGCGCGAGTGGATGCTGCGCGCGTCGTGGGGGCCTCTGCTCCGGGAGACGGTACGGCTCTTCGCGGCCGGATCGGTGCGGACGCTGGGCGGCCGGGCGGTGATCGGCGGCGTCCTGGGCCCGCTCGAGCTGCCGGCCGGCGACGACGCCGCGCCCCCGCTCGCCGGCGTGGCCGGAGCGTGACCATGGACCACATCCGGATGACGCGGGACGGGGCCGTCGGGATCATCACGATCGACCGGCGCGAACGCTTCAACGCGATGGATGTCGCGACCGCCCAGGAGTTCCGCAAGGCCGGCCTGCAGTTCGCGCGGGCGGAGGACGTGCGGTGCGTCGTCCTGCGGGGAGCGGGCGGCGTCTTCTGCTCGGGCGCCGATCTCAAGTACATCAGGGACCGGGGCGATCGCGGAGACTTCGGCTACCTGCACCCGGAGGGGGTGGGACCCGAGCAGGGATACGGCGAGAGCTTCAAGCAGATCCTCGAATACCTGCACAGCACCATCTCGGAGATCAAGCGCGCACCCAAGCCGTTCATCGCCGCCGTGGAGGGTGTGGCGGCGGCGGGCGGGTTCGGCATCGCGATGGCGTGCGACCTCGTGTTCGCCGCCGAGAGTGCCAGCTTCGAATGGGCCTACCACAAGACCGGTCTCACCGGCGCGGAGAGCTCGACGTTCTTCCTGCCCCGCCTGGTCGGCCTCCGCCGCGCGATGGAGCTCGTGCTCCTCAATCCGCGCCTCTCGGCTGCCGAGGCGCGCGAGGCCGGACTGATCACCGCCGTCTTCCCGGACGACCGGCTCGAGGAGGAAGTGCTCGCGCTGGCCCGGCGGCTGGCAGCCGGCCCCACCAAAGCCTACGCCGTCGCCAAAAGCCTGATCAATCAGGCAGCCGGCGTGGACCAGCTCGACTACCACCTCGATGAGGAACTCCGTCACCTGGCCCGGATCGCCGACGGCGCGGATTTCGCGGAAGGGCTCGCGGCCTTCTTCGGCAAGCGGGCGCCGGGGTTCGGCGGGAACGGCTAGGGCC
>Ga0075302_1000042_pt1 | contig 15312 bp, 22 predicted proteins | sample Browns_TuleB_D1_FD_120059 | JGI IMG/M metagenome (GOLD analysis project Ga0075302, IMG submission 120059) | Natural and restored wetland microbial communities from the San Francisco Bay, California, USA, that impact long-term carbon... | ecosystem: Environmental > Terrestrial > Soil > Wetlands ...
CCCGGCTCCCATCATGGGCATCACGACGACCTGCGCAACCAGGAACACCAGGAACCCGTACAGCGCTCCGCGAACCGCCGGCGCGCCTTGCAGGCGGCCGCCCAGCATGAATCCGTAGATCACCGCCAGCACGAGCCCGATCGCGCCGTGCATCGTCCAGCCCGCCGCGCTTCCGATTCCCAGGAAGCTCCCCAGCATCTCGCCGATTGCCATCTTCGGCAGGCCCATCATCGGGGCGGCCAGCATCAGCATCGTCATCACGGCCGTCCCGGCTGCGCCGGCCACGAGTGCCCGCTTCACGTTCATGTCAACCCTCTCAGTCAGAGAATGGTGCGAGAAGCCTCTCCTGCCACCGTAGGGATTGACGGAGGGAACGGCTTCCTTACACCACGATTGCCTCGGGTACCGAGCGGGTCAGCCGCGATCCGGTACCGACGCCAACGGCGAGAACCACGCGGGTCGCGGGCAGCACGAGGAGCAGTGCCGCCATCGAGGGCGTGCGTGGTGGAGATGGGGAACCCGATGACCGTGGCCAGGATCACCGTGAGGCCAGCCCCGCTCGCGACCGTGAGAAGGAACGAACCCCCTTCCGCCAGGGCATCGGGACGAGCCCCCGGCCCGAGAAGCGGGACAGAAGCGTCTGCGCCAACAGCACCGCCGCCACCGAGCCGGCCAGTGTCGACACGGTCGTCCAGGCGAGGGCCGTAGTGCGTGAGGACTGCGCCCGCCGCCGGGAGCGCGCGCACTCATTGGACCCTCGGCCTGCCCGCGGCGGCTTCGTCAAGGAACCACACCAGCCGGCCCCCGCGCGGTCGCACTCGGGCGGCGGGGAGGCGACGACTCTCCCGCATCCCGCCCAGAACGGCAGCCACCGCCGCCACCTTGCTCGCACCTGTCGCTAGGAAGAGCACGTGCCGGGCGGCGTTGGGGACCGGCAGCGTGACCGTCGTCCGGTCTCTCGGCTCGAAGCCGTCCGGGGCCCGTACTGGCGCGACCCAGCGCTCCGCCTCGTCGAGCGCCGGGCTCCCGGGGAAGAGGGACGCGGTGTGCCCGTCGGCGCCGATGCCGAGGAGCACGAGATCGAATCGCGGCCCGCCCGTGCCGAAGTAGGCGCGCAGCAGCCGCTCGTACGCCGCGGCGGCCGCACGGACGGGTCGTCGCTCCCGGCGCCAAGGCCTGAAGGCCGATCGTGTTGGAGGCGGTAGGGCACCTTCACGCCGCCTTCCTCGTGGACTACGCCGTGATCGGTGGCGGCAACGTCGCAAGGCTGAAGGACCTGCCGGCGGGTGCCCGCCGGGGGGGGACAATGCCCTCGCTTTCGTTGGCTTCAGGCTCTGGGAGCACGGCGGAATCCGGGTGTAGCATCCCTCCGCGGGCCGACGGCGTGACGACGACACCGGCTCCTGCGTCACGCCCAAGCTGATGCCCTGGAACCAACCCACCCCCCCGAGCCTTTCCGAAGGCGTGGTGCCGGTCCCATCAGGCCGTCCCGCTCCGCGCCATTTCCGGCGCGACCACCTCCAGACCGAGGAGCACGCATGACCCGGAGCGTAGCGGTGGCGTGGGACCGCGCCATCACGTACGAGCGATTCGTCGCCGAGTCCACGGAGCACTGCGGGCTCTGGACCGGCGTGTACCGCACGGCGCGGGTCCCGCAGCCGCTCGTTGCCCAGGCGACTGCGCTCGGCGGCCGGTTCCGGTTGCTCGTGATCGTGGAGGACTGGTGCGGAGATGCGACCAACACGGTGCCCGTCCTGGTCCGCTGGATCGAACGATTGCTGAACGCCGAAATCAGGCTTGTCCGCCGCGACGAGCACCCGGCGCTGATGGACGCGTATCTCACCGGCACGGCGCGAGCGATCCCCATCGTGATCGTCCTGAATGAGGCGATGGAGGAAGTGGGTCACTGGGGGTCGCGGCCGACCGAGCTGCAGCGCTGGGTGATGGAGCGCCGGCAGGCCGGTGCGGGAAAGGAGCTCTATCCCGAGATCCGGCGCTGGTACGCCCGAGACCGCGGCGAGTCCACGCTGCGAGAGGTCCTGGCCGTGATGGAGGGCGGCACGAAGGCCGCCACGCCCGATGGCGTCCTGGCCGCAGCGTCGACCGCGTGAGTTTTTCGAGATCCTCGGTGAACCTGCTCAAGACCACCATATCCGCCTGCCCCTCGTGCCTCGAGAAGGTCCCCGCCCGCGTGGTGGAGCGCGACGGCGCGGTGTACCTCGAGAAGTCATGCCCCACCCACGGCGCCGACGAGGCGCTGCTGGCGAGCGACGCACGGCTTTTCTGGAACGCGGGTCCGACCGGCGGGTGCGGGGCTGGGTGCCTCTTCAATCACAGCTGCACGATGATCTTCGAGATCACCGAGCGCTGCAACCTGTCGTGTCCGACCTGCTTCGCGGCGTCGTCACCGCACCTGACCTGGCAGATGCCGCTGGAGGAGTTCACCGCCAAGCTCGACCGCCTCATCGGCCAGGGCAAAGGGGGATCGGACATGGTCCAGCTGTCGGGCGGCGAGCCGACGATCCATCCCGATATCGAGCGGATGGTCGAGCTCTGCTTCGAGCGCGGGATCCGCAAGGTTTACGTCAACACGAACGGCATCCGGTTGGCGAAGGAGCCGGAATTCGCCCGGCGGCTGGCGGCCATCGACGCCGGCCGGGACCGCCTGCAGTTCTACCTGCAGTTCGACGGGTTCGACGAGCGCACGCACGAGCTGATCCGCGGCGCCCGTGGCTTGGCACCCATCAAGCAGCAGGCGATCCGGAACGCGCTGGACGCGGGCCTCTACGTGCTCCCGGTCATGACGGTGACCCGCGGCATCAACCTCGACCAGATCGGCGCGGTGGTCCGGATGGTGCGGGACCACCACCCCCGGCTCAACACCCTCATCCTGCAGCCGGCCTTCTACTCGGGCCGGTACACGACCGAGCGACCGCCCCAACGACTGACGCTGGCCGAGGTGGCGCACGAGGTCGCCGCTCAGACGAACGGCCTGTTCACGGCCGACGATTTCGGGCCGATCCCCTGCTCCCATCCGAACTCTCCAGCGGGCCGGCCGTCGCCGCGCTGATGGCATCGGCGGCGATCCCGGGCCTGTTCCCTCCAGTCTTCGACGACGGCCGCACGCTCATCGACGGCACGGTGGGCGCCGAAACGCCGTTGCGCGCGGCGGCCGAGCTGGGAGCCACCAGGCTGATCGTGCTGCCCGCGGGCTTCCCATGTACCCTCAGCGCCCCGCCGCGTGGCGCCGCGGCGACGGCCGTCCATGCGCTCAGCCTGCTGGCCGCACGGTCGGTTGCGACGGACGCCGAGGCGCTTGCGCACCGCCTGGAGGTGCTGGTGGTCCCACCGCTCTGCCCGCAGTCGACGCCGGCCTGGGACTTCTCCCGGTCGGGAGAGTTGATCGATCGCGCGGAGGTCGCCACCCTGGAGTGGATCGCCGCTGGCGGCCTGGACTCCGGCACCCCCCGCGCCTCGCTGGCGCCGCACCGACATTGAGTCCGCGACCGGGACCGGGCCGCGCGCGGGACCGTGGGACACCCGGGGGTGCGTATTGACTACCCCATCAACGGAGGATCGAGAATGAGTCAGCACATGGGGACCGCCAAGGCGTACGAGACGGCACTGTTCGCCGGCCGGATGGACGACGTGGCAGCGCTTCTCACGGACGATGTGGTGTACTGGGTCGCGGGCACGCCGCCCATCGGCGGCACGTGGATCGGGAAGGAGGCCGTTCTGCGCGCCTTCGTCGGCCGCGAGTTCGGGCTGGGTACCGCCGATTGGGGCTACGAGGACATCGAGCGCACATGGTCCGACGCCGGCGACCGCGTCGTCGTCGAGATCAGGGAGCGCAGCTGGTTGAAGCACGTCCCGGACGACGTGCTGGACCAGCGAACCTGTGCTGTGCTGAAGTTCCGCGACGGCAAGATCTGCGAGATGCGGGACTACACGGACAGCCACGCCTATGAGGCGTTCGTGCAACGGCATCGCGCGGCCCTTCCGAAATTCGCCACCGATCGTCGCGGGACCGGCGGTCGATGAGCCTCCGCTCTGTCACGACCGGGACGCGCGTCACCTGGCCCGAGGCCAGGAACCTGGCGCCCAACGTCGTTATCTTCAAACACAGCCCGGTCTGCGGCACCTCCGCGTATGCCCTGGAACAGGTGCGGGCCTTCGAGACCGCGGACGGTACGGTCCCCGTCCTGATGGTGGACGTGGTCCGGCAGGCTGTCCTGTCACGACGCATCGCCGCCGAACTCGAGGTGGGACACGAATCGCCGCAGGTCATCCTCGTGCATGGCGGTCGCGCGGTGTGGACGGCATCCCACGTCGGGATCACGCGCGCGACCCTGGAGCAGTCGATGGCTCGGTTCGCCACGCTCGAATGATGCGACCACACGACGGCGCGGCCTGAGTGCCCGGTGAAATGTCCATGGCATCCATACCTTTCGTGCCGGACGACGCGATTCCGACGTCAGACCGCGTCGACGACGAGGATTACATCGTGCGCGTGCATGGGGTGCATTCCCGCGTCATGCGCCTCCACTACGACCTCTACATCGAGTTGATGCGGCGACCCGGACCGCTGACGCGAGTCCAGCGCGAGATGCTCGCCGTTGTGGTGTCCGCGATCAACGGCTGTCACTATTGACTCGTCCACCACGGGGAGGGCCTGCGCACCCTCCTGATCCAGGCCGGTCGGCCTGTCGCCGAGGTGGACGACCTCATCAGGACGCTAGCGCGCGATCATCGCGACGCCGCAGTGACACCCGCCGAGTGCGCGATGCTCGACTACGCGCGGAAGCTCACGCGCGCACCGGGCGCCATGCGTCGGGAGGATGTGGAGGCCCTGCGGGCGACGGGACTGGACGACCGGGCGATCCACGACATCTGCGCCATCGTGGCCTACTTCGCGTTCGTCAACCGCATCGCCGACGGGCTGCAGGTCCGGTTGGAGCCACGATTCGGACCGTGAAACCTCATTCCGGGTCGGGAACCTCGGGCTCGGGCGGCGGCTTGTTCCAGTGATGCCCGATTCACCACCCGGCCCGCCTACCACGAGCTTCGAGCGCGAGGCGCTCATTCACCTGGGCGAAGTTCACCGGTACGCCCGGTCGCTCGCCGGCGATGATACCGCCGCGGAGGACCTCGTCCAGGACACCTACCTCCTCGCGCTGCGGAGCTGGCACACCTACCAGACCGGGACCAACTGTCGGGCCTGGCTGTACACCATCTGCCGCAACCAGTGGCATCGCCGCTGGGCCCGGGAGTCGCGTGTCGAGGCGACGGCCGACGCGGACCTGGAGAGCCTGGCCTCGGCCGCCATCCAGACAGGACTGACGGATGCCGATCCGACGGGCCGCTTCTACGACGCTCCGGAGCTGATGGAGGTCGTCCACCGGGAGCTCGATCGCCTGCCCCACGAGTTCCGCGAGGTGGTCGTTCTGGCCGACATCGAGGACCTGTCGTACGAGAGCATCGCCGCGACGTTGGGCGTGCCTCGCGGAACGGTGAAGTCCAGGCTGTTCCGCGGACGGCGCCTGCTCCAGGAGCGATTGGTGGCCTACGCACGTGACGCCGGCCTGGTCGCCCAGCCGAAGGAGAGAGCATGATCGACTGCCACGACGTGATGAAGCGCTTGTGGGAGTATGTGGACAACGAGCTGCCGCCGGACGAGGCCCGCGCGATCGCAGACCACCTCGCCATGTGCGCGCGGTGCAGCCCACAGCACCGGTTCCAAATGACGTTCCTCGCGGCCGTCGTCCGTGCGCACGCTGGGCGCGCGGGACCTCGCCCGGGATTCGCGGGGCGCCTGCGGGCGGCGCTCCGGGCGATCGATCCGACCGCGGTTTCCTGAAGCGTCAGCCGGAGGAGGCGCGCTCCACGGCCTGGCGCACGGCGCCCACCAGACGCTCGGTCTGACGGGGATCGACAGCGACTGTCTCGTAGAGCCGCCGGGCAGCAGCGCCGAGCCGGAGCAGCGCGCGGCGGTACGCCCGGCAGTGTCGGCACATCGTCAAGTGGAGACCGAGCGAGAGCCGTCGCGCCGGCGGCGCGTGACGCCATCCGTCGGTGGCCAGGAGCTCGACGACCTCGCTACAGCGCAACATCGGCACTCCCTTCGATGCCCTTCGACTCCAGACACTCCCGCAACGCGTTGCGCGCGCGGAACAGCAGCACCCCGAGATTATTGCGGGTCACCTCGAGCACATTACAGACCTCGTCCACGTCCAGCTGCTCCACCTCGCGCAGCACGAACGCGGTCCGCCGCCGCTCGGGCAGCCGTTCGAGACACTCCTCGAGCGCCGCCATCGCCAGGCCGGCCGCCAGTTCGGCATCCGGCGCTCGCGGCGGCCGGATCCACTGCCCGCGCGCGTCGAACCGGGCAGCGACCACGGCCTCGATGTCGTCCACCGCCTCCTCCCGCACGAACGCCCGACGCCGCTCGGCGACCTTGCGGAACAGGATCCCGAACAGCCAGGTGCGCAGGCTGGCCCGGCCGTCGAATTGGTCGGCTTTCTCCACGAACACGAGCAGCGCCGCCTGGACGGCGTCGTAGGCATCGTCGCCCGTCAGCCCGGCGGCGCGCGCCGCTCGCAGCAGCGGACCGAGGTTCTCCCGGGCCGCTGCTTCGAGGGCCGCCGGGTCGCGCCGCCGGATGGCGTCGATGCGCTCCCGCGCCTCGCGCGGCGCCGTCGTGGACCCCCGCATCTCGGACACGCCCCATTCTAACCCCTCGCCGCCGGTGTAACGAATCGGGCCCGCGCAGCAATAACACCCGGAGACGGGCGACGTCTCCGCTCCACGATCTCTCTACCCGAGGAGGAAACGATGAACGCGATGTACACGCGGGCCACGCCCGGCGCCGGCCTGCTGGCCTTGGTGCTGCTGGCTGCTCCGGGGACCGCTCAGGGCCAGGGCATGGGTGCCCGGCCGCAGGGCACGGACGTGACGGTCAGCGGCGTGGTGGTGGATGTCAGCTGCAAGTTCGGACAGGGGCTGACCGGCGACCAGCACCGGATGTGCGCGCAGGTCTGCTCCGACCGCGGCATCCCGCTCGCGATCCTGACGGATGACGGCACGCTGTACATCCCCACGAGCGCCGCGATGCCCGGCGACGGTCAGAACGGACGGCTCAAGGAGTTCGCCGAGCAGCGCGTGACCGTGAAGGGCAAGGCCTTCTCGGCCGGCGGCGCACGCGCGATCGAGATCGCGACGATCCAACGGTCGTGATGGGGATCAGACTCGGCTCGGCTGGCCTCGCCGCGGTGGCGGGGCTGGCCGGCCTGACCGCGGTGTTGCGGCCCCGTGCCGCGCGCCCGGGCCCTCCGACCCTCGCCATCGACCGGGAGCCCCCGGCCCGCGGGCGGTTGCTGTGGCTCGACGGACGCCCGACCGTGTCGGGTGATGGGACCGTGGCGGCCCGGGACTCGGCCGGCCGGGTCGTGCTGGTGGATGATCGGCTGCGAGCACGGGAAGCCGCATTGCCCGGGGATGTCGCGTCCGTCGTGAGCGCCGCCCCGGCCGCAGGCGGGGGTGTCTGGGTGGTGGATGGCACGGGCCAGGTGCTGCGGATCACCGCGGACGCCCGGGTGGATGCCCGCCCGGCCGCGCCGTATCGAGTTGCAGCCCTGGGAGGCGTCGGCACGGACGGACGACTCACGCTCGTCCGATCCGTCGAGGGGTTCCCGTTCGCGCTGGACACGGCACCGGAGGCGCCGGTCGCGCTGGTGGACCCGTCCGGGCGCCTGGCGCAGCGATACGGCCGGGCGACGCAGCCCGGGCAGCCCCTGCTCACGGATCTCGCGAATGCGGGGCACGCGGCGCGGGACGGCGAGCGGACATTCTTCGCGCCGTTCGTGCGCGACCAGCTGGTCGCGTTCGGACCGGCGGGCGATACCCTGTGGACCCGCCGCCGCGGTCTCCTGCAGGAAACGCCCGACCCACGATTCGAGCTGCGAGAGGGCCGGCCGGTGCTGAACTACTTCCCGGTCAATCTGGGCCTGGCGCTCGGCCCGGACGGGCGCCTGTACGCCCTGAGCACGGTCGACACGACCCTCAGCGGCTCGCGGCTCGACGTGCTCGATCCCGCATCCGGGCGGATGCTCGCGACTTTCTTCCTCCCGACCACGTTCCCAACGATCGTGGTCACGCGCGAGGGGCGCGTCCACATCCCTTCCTCGGCCCGGCTGCTCGCGCGGGCGGAGGGCACGGAGCGGCCATCCGTTCCGGCGTTCGACTGGCCCCAGCTGGACGGCGGGCGCGTCACTGACGGCACACTGCGGGGCCGGGTCACGCTGGTGAACGCATGGGCGAGCTGGTGCGCGCCGTGCCGCGAGGAGATGCCGGAGCTCGTCGCGCTGTGGGAATCGCTGCGTGACTCGGGGCTGGCGCTGCTGGCGGTCAACGAGGACGTGCATCGCGATGATGCCCGCCGCTGGCTGGAGGCGAACGGCCTCCGGCCCCCCGTGGCCTTCGCCGACGGGAACGGGCGCGGGGTACTGGGCTATCCGGGGCTGCCGTACACGATCCTCGTGGATCGCGACGGCCGCATCGCGCGGCGATGGATCGGCTACGCGGGCGCGCACCAGATCGGCGCGATCCGTACGGCGGTACGGCGCGAGTTGGGGCTCGAGCCCGGCCCCACCCCCGTACCTGCCCCGACCGGACAGCACAGTCACGCCACGCCGTGACCGATCCCCCGATGCCGATCCTCGCCAGCACCCTCGTCTGCCCGTTCTGCGAGATCGCCAAGAAGGAGACGATGCCCTCCGATGCCTGCATGCATTTCTACGCATGCACGGGCTGCGGCCGCCTGCTGCGGCCTCGGCCGGGCGACTGCTGCGTCTTCTGTTCCTACGGGGACGCCCCGTGCCCACCCCGGCAGCAGCGGCGACCTTGACGTCGAGGGGACGGTTCGCTTTTCACCGATGGCCGCGGCTCTGGTCACGCGGTCGTCGCGGCGAGCGGCAACCCGCGAACCCCAGCGCGTCCAAGGGTCGAGCACACGACCGCCGTCGCGAACAACGCCAGCCCCACCAGCCCGTCGGACCACGCCATGACCCCGGGCACCAGCAGGGCCCACAGCAGGCCGGCGTCGGTCGCGCCGACGACGCCGAGGTTCAGCCAGTACCCGAGCCGTGCGTTGCGCCAGTTCAGCGTGACGGCGACGACCGTCACCAGCACCCCGATCCACAGGAGGTTGAAGGCGCCCATCCCCATGAACGCCGCGCTCGCACCCGGCACCGCGGTGGCCTGCGCGTCGAACGGCCGCGCCGTCGAGATCATGGCGGTGAGCCCGGCACCGCCCTGCGAGCGCAGCGCGGCGAGTTGCAGCGCGGCGCCCAGCACGTGGACGATGCCCCACAGCGCGTAGCAGACGGCGCCCGTCCTGGCCAGCCGATTCGTGCGATCCATGGCTCAATCCTCCAGTGTTGCGGGACGCTCGGGCCGTTTTCCCTCCTCGAGGAACGGCTTGAGACAGTCCGTGAGTAGCCATCGCCAGCCCTGCTCCAACCCCTGCATCGCGTCGTCGCTCAGCAACCCGAACGGCGTGTCGCGGAACGAGACCACCGTGGACCTCCCGTCGGCGCCGACCTGGAGGCGGAACGTGGTGACCGACCGCGCCGGGCCGCCGTAGTCGGCCGACATGTCCCCCGCCCATTGCAGCATCCGGTGCTCGTCGAACACGGTCACCGTGCCGAACAGGGACCCCTCGCCGTCCCCCCAGTCCTCGAACACCCGGCCGCCCACGCGCGGCTCGATGGCGAACCGCTTGGGCGACGTCCCCACGTAGAACATCTTCGGCCACCACTCGCCGATGCCGCCGGTGAGCGAGCGCCACACCGCTGCCGGCGCGGCGGCGATCTCGACCTGGAGCTTGATGTCGAGTGCCCGGAACTGCGCCTGCTCCTTCATCGCTGCCTCCCTGGGGCTTCCGCATGGGCCTTGAGCCGCAGCAGCCGGTCGGCCGCCGTGGTCTCGAAGGGTTTGATCCAGCGCCGGTAGATCTGATGGATGGGCATCGGGTTCAGCTCGTTCCACCGCAGCCGGCCCTCGCGGCGCACTATCACCAGCCCTGCCTCGACCAGGACGGCGAGGTGTTTCATCACGCCGAAACGGGTCTGGTCGAACCGGTCCGCCAGCTCGCCCGTGGTGCGGGGCCCGTCGCGTAGCGCGTCCAGCAGGGCCCGCCGGGTCGGGTCGGCCAGCGCTCGCCAGACCGCGTCGAGCTCAGCGAATCGGGGGTGGGGCTCCGACCGGACCATACGTGACTAGTTAGTCACATATATCCGCCGCGTCAAGGGGTGCCGCACCTGGCACAAACGGCCAGCGCTGGTTGCGCTGGCCGTGCGGGATGACGAATCGAGAGCTCTACCACTGAGCTACGGTGGCGGCAGGCCGCTAACTGGCAACCTCCCGCTCGGGTCACTTGCGTTTCGTGGACTGCTTCCCGCCAGACGTATTGAGCGCGACGGCCGCGCGGATGAGCGCCTTGAACGCACCCGCGTCGATCTCCTCACCCTCGTGAATGTCGATGGCGCGGCGGGCGTTCCCGTCAAGGCTCGAGTTGAAGAGCCTGGCAGGATCCTTCAGGGACGCGCCCTTGAAGAAGGTCAGCTTCACGATCGACTTGTACGACTCTCCCGTGCAGATGCCCCCGTCATGCGACCAGATCGGGGTCCCCATCCACTTCCACTCTTCGACGATATCAGGGTCGGCCGCCCTGATGAGGGCGCGCATCCTGGCGAGTGCATCACCGCGCCAGTCACCCAGCTCGGCGATCCGCTCGCTGATCCGCTTGGAGGCCGCCCGGCCCGCTGCCTGTGGTTGACGCTTCATCTCCATGCCTTTCTCGCCGGCGGGGCGCGGTCAGGCGCTACGGGACCCAGCCGGGCAGCGCCGATGCCTGCCTGATCCAGCTCGCGACGAGCGCCTCGTCGAGCCGGTCGTCCTCGTGGATGTCGAGGTAGCGCACTTCCTTGTGCTTGGACGCGCCGGGGGGGACAGGCCGCAGCGACGTGCCGCGGAAGAACGCCACCTTGACGTAGTTGGTGAAGGTATGGAAGTCGAGGAACCAGCCCCGGCCCGCGACGCCGTAGAAGGGCGAGTTCCATTTGACCGCCTTGCGCACGCCGGGGACGGTGCGCACGATGAGCGCGTCGAGGCGACGCCCGACGTCGCGTTTCCAGCCCGGCATGGCCGCGATGTAGGCCCGCACGGGGGCGTCGCCGTCGGCCTTCGCGATCCGAGGGTTGCCGCCCGCGAGGAGGGCCGGCCGTGCGGCCCTCGCCGACTTCCTGGACGTCCGTTTGGCCATGGCGTTCACCTCCACGGATGGACTCACCTGCCGGTGCGTCGCCCGCTGCGCCACCTGGTGGCGTACGGCAGCACGAACAGGTACAGACCGGTCACCAGCAGCAAGGCAAGCGGGGCCAGCGGCACGTAGCTCACCCAGACGACGGGCTGCTTCTGTGCCAGGGCGACGAAGGTGACGATGACGGCCACCGTAAAGGCGATGGACAGCCAGCGGTGGATCTGCCGGACCCAGGCGCTCCAGTTCATGGCATCCTCCCGAGCAGGTCGACGAGCCTCCCGCCCATCATCTTCCAGCCGTAGCGCGCGCCGCCGAATTCCCGCTTCTGGCTCGGCTTGAAGCCCGACTGCACGATTGACAGGCGCGTGCCCGACGTCGTGGGCGTGAGCGTGAAGGTCACGACGGTGTCCAAGTCCATGTCGCCGACGCCCCACGTGTAGCTGAGCGTCCGGTGGGCTGCGATCTCGAGGAACCGGCAATTCACGCGGCCGTCCCACCCGGGCTGGGGCTGCGTCTGCAACGCGAACGTCGCCCCCGGCTCGAGCGTGAGCTCGACGACCGGCAGGAGCCACTCCGCGAGCAGCACGGGGTCGGTGAGCGCGCGCCACACCTTCTCCGGCGAATGAGGCAGATCGAATTCGAGCGCCATGGATTCGGTCTGCGATCGTGCGGTCCGGTCGATGGGATTCATGCGTCCATCTTCCCCAGCAGTCGCTCCAGGCGATCGACGTGCTCCGTCCAGAAGGCGCGGTAGTGCGCGATCCAGTCGATGAGCGGCTTCATCCCGCGCGGCTGCACCCGGTAGTAGACACGGCGCCCCTCGCGCCGGCCGTTCACCAGGCCGGCGTCTCGCAGCGTGGCGAGGTGCTGCGAGACCGCCGGCTGCGAGATGTCAAAGCGCGCCGTGAGGTCCTTCACCGCCGCCTCGCCCCGCGTCAGCGACTCGAAGATCGCCCGGCGGCTGGGGTCCGCCAGCGCCTGGAAGACCCGGTCTTCGATGGCGGCTGCGCTCATGGATAATACATAAGCAACTACTTATTGATTGTCAAGCGGGCGGATCTCGCCGCGGTCACCGCCACGGACATCGCCGGAGGACCACCCGCGCCTAACCTCCCTGCTCACCCCTTGCCCTGGGAGGGCTCCCATGCGTGCCTCGCGCCTCATCATCGGCTGTAGTCTCCTGTGCGTCGCCCCGGCCGCGTGCTCCGACACGCGCGACCCGGCGGCGCCGGGCGGCCCGTCGGCCAGTGTGTCCTGGAACCCCGACAACGGCAATCCGCGGATCATCCGGTTCCAGGACAATACCGGGTTCCTCCTGATCGACCCCGTCACGGACGTGTTCTCGATCCAGTCCTGGGGGGACGGTCAGCTCGGCTGCAACGCCCCACCCACGCTGTACAGCTACGAGGACGCCCAGGGTATCCTCCACCCGGACGGGCAGATCAACGTCCTGGAGATGGGCCGCGGCATCTACATCGCGGTCTTCCGGGGCTGGAGCGCCTGGGCGGCCACGGGGCTCGACTGCGGCGATCTGTTCCCGCGGAAGGTCGCGGAAGGATCGGGCGGGATCGTGTTCACCGACAACGACTACGACGCGCCGTTCCGCGACAGTCACAATTCCGACGCCTACGGATTCACGGCGACCGGGCAGCTCGCCCTCGTGGGAGGCGGGAAGGTCGCGTACACTGGCGTGACCCGATGCGAATGGGACGGAGACACCGGCGCGCGGGCTCGCTGCACGGACCGGATCAATCTCCGGTGAGCGGACCGCGGGGCGAGCCGGCGTGAGGGCATGGGAGCCCGGATCGCATCGGATCCGGGCTCTCGTCTCACCGGGGGGATGTCAGGGCCGGACCAGGTCCATCACCCAGATGTCGCTCTCGAACGCACCGACGGTGAGGTACAGGACGTCGCGCGTCACGGTGATCGTGCCCGGGTAGCTGTGCACGACGAGCTCGGGGGCGTCGGATCGCACGACCAGGCGCGGCGGTCCGCCGGCGAGCGGCACGGCCCAGATCCCGGTATCGCGGCCGCGCGTCCCTCCCATGTAGACGTCGGCGCCGTCGGGCGACAGCGCGACGAAGCGCATCCGGCCGAGCTGCGCCGCCGCGAAATCGCGCCGCCACAGCACCGCTCCCGACCGCGCGACGCCCGTCAGGACGGTGCCCTGTTCGGCCGACCCACAGATGACCCCGGAGCCGTCGGCGGCCCAGGCCTGGTAGGCACACCCGAAATCCGTGAGCCGCCGGGCGGCGCTCCACGCCCCGCCGACCCGGTCGCGCGTCACGATCCAGGCCTCGAATCGCCCGGTGCGCGCGGCGCGGAAGACGATGCTGCGCCCGTCCGGTGCCCAGATCGGCAGCTGGGCGTCACCCCCGTCGTCGAGGCGCAGCGGCACGCCGCCGTGAATCCCGACGACCCAGATGCCACCGCCCTCGCCGCCGTAGTAGGCGATCTCCCGGCCATCGGGCGAGAAGCGCGGGCTGAAGTCGGGCGCCGGACTGGTGACGATGGGCACGCGCTCCCCGCCGCCGGTGCGCACGAGGTAGATGTCGGCGTCACCGTCGATGTTGGTGTCGTACGCCAGCCACGATCCATCCGGCGACACGTCATGCGTCTCGACCACCTGCGTGCCGGGCGTGACGATCCGCCCATCGCGCGCGCCGAGCGGCGCGCGCCCCCGGAGGTCGTAAGCCCGCGCGACCTGCACGTCGCGCGACCGCGCGACCGCGAGCCGCCGGCCGTCCGCGGAAACGGCGATGGAGTGCGCGTCGGTGCCACCGGGCACCGTGACCTGCGCCCGCACGGTTCCCGCCCGGTCGAGTTCGATCGCGTAGACCTCGCGCTGGCCGTCGCGGTCGGAGACGAACAGCAGGTGGGCGTCATCCAGCCACGCGGGACTCACGTTGAGGCGGCCGCCGTCGGTGACGGGCACGCGCGTACGGCCGTCGGACGCGACCAGCCAGATCCGTGAGGGCGCCGTGTTGAATCCGACGGGCCAGAACGGATTGCCGTCCACGTAGGCGATCCAGCGTTCATCCGGGGACCACGCGAACGAGTGCGGCGACCATCCTCCCTCGTGGACGGCGAGCAGCCGCGTGCGCGCACCGGCCGAGTCGGCGATGAAGATGCTGTCCCCCACCGCGAAGACCACGCGGGCGTCGTCCCGGGTCCACGCCGCCCACGGCGTCGCCCGCAGGAGCGGCACGTCGTGCGCCGACCCGCCGAGCCGGGCAACCGCCCTCCACGCCGGCGGGGACCCGGCGGGGGACGCCGGCCCCTGGGTACGCCGCCTGCTGACGTACCGCACGCGCTCACCACTCCCGTCCCAGGCCGGCAGCAGCTGGTCGTACGCGGTGTCCGGCGCCAGCGCGATATCGCGTCCGCCGGGAGACAACGCCACGCTGCGCATGCCCAGCGTGAACCGGTCCCCCTCCAGCCTCGCGAACGCGAGCAGGCCCCCGTCGGGCGACAGGGCCGGCTCGAACTCGATCCCCGGCTCGCTCGTCACCGGAAGGGCGTGCGTGGTGCTGAGGGCCAGGGTATGGGAGTGCCGCCGCGACGACGCGAGCAGCACCAGGAGCCCCAGCGCCGCGGCACCGATCAGCGCGGGCCGCCGCAGCGACGCGCGACGCCCCGCGAGCCGCTCGACGACGGGTCCGTCCGGGGCCGGCGGCGGCTCCTGCCCGGCCGGCGGCGCGACCGCGGGCACGGCACCCGCGGGCCGCTGCGCCCGCCGCGCACGGATCGCTTCCGCGAGCGCGAGCGTTTCCGGCGAGGGCTCGACCTCGAGCTCCTCCCGCAATCGCGCGTCCAGCGCTCCGAACACGCCCAGCGCGGCGGCGCGGTCCCCCATGCGGTCGAGCAGCGCCATCCGCCGCGTGGCGGCGCGCTCGTCGTAGGGCGAGAGTTCCTCGGCACGCTGCGCCCAGCGCACCGCCGTCTCGAGGTCGCCCCGGCCCGCCGCGGCGTCCGCCAGCGCGGCGGCCGCATCG
>Ga0075302_1000043_pt1 | contig 15310 bp, 11 predicted proteins | sample Browns_TuleB_D1_FD_120059 | JGI IMG/M metagenome (GOLD analysis project Ga0075302, IMG submission 120059) | Natural and restored wetland microbial communities from the San Francisco Bay, California, USA, that impact long-term carbon... | ecosystem: Environmental > Terrestrial > Soil > Wetlands ...
CAGGCCCTGCTGACCGGCGAGTCGGCACCGGTCGAGAAGGGCGAGGGCGACGCCGTCATCGGCGGATCGGTCAACGGCGACGCGGCGATCACCATCGCCGTGCGGAAGACCGGGGCCGAGACCTACCTGTCGCAGGTGATCGAGCTGGTCCGCCGCGCCCAGGGGTCCCGCTCGCGCACGCAGGACCTGGCGAACCGCGCCGCGCTCTGGCTCACCCTCCTCGCGATCGGCGGCGGGGCGGTCACGCTCGCCGCCTGGCTCGTGACCGGGCGCGAGGCGGCGTTCGCCGTGGAGCGGATGGTGACCGTGATGGTGATCGCCTGCCCGCACGCGCTCGGCCTCGCCGTGCCGCTGGTCGTGGCGGTGTCCACGTCCCTCTCGGCGCGCAACGGCCTCCTGATCCGTGACCGCACGGCGTTCGAGCGGGCGCGCCGGCTCGACGCGATCGTGTTCGACAAGACCGGCACGCTCACCGAGGGCCGCTTCGGCGTGACGGACGTGCTGGCCCTGGACGGCGGCGGCGAAGACGACGTGCTGCGGCTCGCGGCGTCGCTCGAGAGCCGCTCGGAGCACCCCATCGCGGCGGGGATCGTACGCGCCGCCGAGGAGCGGGGCCTGCGCCATCCGGCGCCGGATGGGTTCCGCGCCATCCCGGGCAAGGGAGCGGAGGCCCGGGTGGACGGGGTGATGGTGCGCGTGGTCAGCCCGGGCCATCTGGCCGAGCAGGGGATCGCCGTCCGCGACGCGCGGATCGCCCGGCTGGCGGAGCAGGGGAAGACGGTGGTGTACGTGCTCCGGGATGGCGCGGTGACCGGGGCGATCGCCCTGGCGGACGTGATCCGGGCGGAGTCCCGCGAAGCGCTGACCCGGCTCAAGGCGCGCGGGGTGAAGGTCATGATGCTGACCGGCGACGCCACGCCGGTGGCGCGCTGGGTGGCGGGCGAGCTGTGGCTCGACGAGTACTTCGCCGAGGTGCTCCCCGACCAGAAGGCGGGCAAGATCCGCGAGGTGCAGGCGCGCGGCCTGACGGTCGCGATGGTGGGGGACGGCGTGAACGACGCGCCGGCCCTCACCGTGGCCGACGTCGGGATCGCGATCGGCGCGGGCACCGACGTCGCCGTCGAGTCGGCCGACATCGTGCTGGTCCGCTCCGATCCGCGCGACGTGGCGGCGATCGTGGAGCTGGCGCGCGCCACCTACCGCAAGATGGTGCAGAACCTGTGGTGGGCGACCGGCTACAATGCCGTGGCGCTGCCGCTCGCGGCGGGCGTGCTGGCCGGGGCGGGCATCCTGCTGTCGCCCGCGCTCGGCGCCGTGCTGATGTCGGTGTCCACCGTGGTGGTCGCGATCAACGCCCGGCTGCTCGGGCGGTGGCGGATGGCGGCGTGAACGGGCCACGGCCGTCGCTGCCGCCCGCGCGGGAGGTGCGCCTGCGCGACGGCACGCCGGTGCTGGTGCGGCCCATCCGCCCGGAGGACAAGGCGCGCCTGCGGGCGGCGTTCCACCAGCTGTCGCCCGAGGCGCGCTACCAGCGGTTCCTCGCCACCATGGGCGACCTCTCGGACAAGCAGCTGCGCCACCTGACCGAGATCGACTACCACGACCACATGGCATGGGTGGCGATCGACCCGAGCCGGCCCGAGCTCCCGGGAGCGGGAGTGGCGCGCTACATCCGGGTCGCGGGTCACCCCGACGTGGCCGAAGTGGCCGTGACCGTGGCGGACGCGTGGCGGGGGCGCGGTCTCGGCACCCTGCTGCTCGAGCTGCTGTCCGGTTGGGCGGCGGAGCACGGTGTGACGACCTTCCGGGCGTTCACCTTCGAGACCAACGACGCCATGATCCGCATCTTCAAGGACATCGGCGCGCACGTCGTGCGCCACGACGAAGGAGTGCTGGCGCTCGACATGCCCGTGCCCCGGTCGGCGGCGGAGCTGCCCGACAACGCGACGGGGCGGGCGTTCCGCGCACTGGTGCGGGCGCGCGCGGTTTCCTAGCTTCCGGGCGTGCTGGCGCTCGTCAAGCTGGTCCAGTCGATCGTCAAGGCGCTCCACTCGGACGGCACGCCGGGGCAGGTGGCGCTGGGGCTCGCCCTGGGCTCGATCGTCGGTCTCACCCCCCTGATGAACCTGCACAACGCCGTCGTGCTGGGCCTGATCATCATCCTCAACGTGTCGTTCCCCGGCGCGATGCTGGGGATCGCGGTGTTCACGCCGTTCGGGTTCCTGCTCGATCCGCTGTTCGACGCGGCGGGCCGCCGGCTCCTCGTGGACACCCCGGCGCTCACGCCGCTGTGGACGTCGCTCGCCAACACGCCGGTCGTGCCGTTGACGAATTTCAACAACACGGTCGTGCTGGGCAGCGTGGCGGTGTCGCTGGCGCTGTTCGTCCCGCTGACCCTCGCCGCGCGCTGGGGTGTGGCGCGCTACCGCGCCACGATCGGCGAGCGGATCCGCCGCTCGGCGTGGTACCGTGCCGTGACGGCGTCGAAAGCGTACAACGTGTATCGCCTGTTCCGGCCGGAGACCTGATGAAGATCTTCCGGTGGAGAGCGATCGGCCCGCTGCTGCTGTTCCTCGCGGGGCTCGGGGTGCTGTGGTGGCTGTTCGCCGACCGCATCGCGCGCCGGACCGCCGAAGACGTGGGCACCACGGTGCTCGGTGCACGCGTGGACATCGACCGCCTGCACATCGACCTCGCCAAGGGGGCGGTCGAGGTGCGCGGCCTCACGGTGGCGAGCCCGTTCGAGCCCTTCAAGAACCTGCTGCAGGCCGACGAGCTGGTCGCGAACGTCGCCATCGAGCCGCTGCTCGAGAAGAAGGTGGTGATCGACCGTCTGGCGGCGAACGGCCTCAGGTTCGGCACCACCCGCACCACCTCGGGGCTGGTGGCGCCGGGCGACCAGGCCGCCGCCACCCGCAACGTCGGCGCGCAGGTGCAGGCGTTCGGCGAGCGGTTCCACATCCCGGCGCTGGCGCTCGCCGGCGGCGCCCTCGAGGTCGGCGGGCTCGACGTGAACCGGCTCGAGACCGTGGGGGCGGCGCGGGCCCTCGCCGGCCGTGCCGATTCGAGCCGGCAGGCCTGGCTCACCCAGCTCACGACGCTCGATCCACGGGCCACGGTCGATTCGACGATGCGGCTGGTCGAGCGGCTCAAGACGGCGCGGCCCACCGATCTGGCCCTGATCAACGACGCCCGGCGCCAGCTCGACGCCGTGACGCGGCTGCAGCAGGGCGTCACCGGCCTCGAGCGGTCGGTGCGCGCGGGGGCCGATTCGCTCGGCGCGTCCGTGCGCGCGCTCGATGCCGCGCGCCAGCGCGACTATGCATTCGCCCGCAGCCTGGTGCAGCTGCCGTCGTTCGACGCGCCGAACCTCGCCGCGGCGCTGTTCGGGTCGGCCGCGATCCAGCGGTTCCAGCGCGCGCTCTACTGGGCCCAGCTGGGGCGGCAGTATTTGCCGCCGGGGCTGCGGCCGCGCGAGACCCCGGGGCCCAGGCGTGCCCGACGCGCCGGCACCGACGTGCAGTTCCCCCGCGAGCGCGCCTGGCCGGGGTTCCTGCTGCGCGAGGGCGAGCTGTCGTTCACGCTGGCGCCTGAGTCCGAGGCGCCGCAGCAGTTCGCCGGGCGGCTCGAGGGGTTGACCAGCGCCCCGGCGATCTACGGGCGGCCCACCACGTTCACGGCCGCCGGCCCCGCCGTCCGGGTCGGGGCGATGGTCGATCACGTCGGCGCCGAAGCGCGCGACACGGCGGCGGCCGAGATCGGCGGGGTGGCGCTGCCCGCCGTCCTGATCCCCGGCCTGCCGCTGCGGCTCGAGGCGGGGCGGGGCACCGTGGGGCTGAGCTTCGCGCTCGAGGGCGACCGGGTGCGGGGTGCCTGGCGCGTGCGGGCACCGGCCGTGGCGTGGGCGCGCGACAGCACGGCGCCGCGCGGGTCCGACGTGCAGCAGCTGGTCGAGCGCGTGCTCTCCGGTATCGGGGACATCGACCTCGAGGCCCGGCTGGGCGGCTCGCTCGCGGCGCCGGCCCTCGCGGTGCGGTCGAACCTCGACGACGTGCTCGCGGCACGGCTGCGGGCGGTGCTCGGCGAAGAGGTGGCGGTCGTCGAGCGCGCCTTGCGCGCGCGGGTCGACAGCGCCGTCGGGACGCAGGTCGGCGCGGTGAGCGCCCAGGTCGCGGGGCTGACCGACGAGGCGACGCGCCGGCTGGGGATCGAGCGGACCCAGCTCGACCAGGCCCGGCAAGCCCTGGAGCAACAACTGCGTCAGCTGACGCGGGGATTGCCGGGCATCCGGATTCCGTGACGTCCCAATCCGCAGATGGCAGATAGCAGATGGCAGGGGTATCCCTGCCGACTGCCATCTGCCATCTGCCATCCGCTGTCAGCGACAAACCTCCGTTGGCCGACTGGCATCTCACCACTGTGCTCCCGACCGCCGTCGTGAGCGATCCGATCGCCCGGGCTCGCGCGGGCGACGAGACCGCGTTCCAGGACCTGTACCGCACCCACGTCGGGCGCGTGTACGCGCTGTGCCTGCGCCTCGCCGCTGACCGCCAGGACGCCGAGGAGCTGACGCAGGACGTGTTCGTGCTCGCGTGGCGGAAGCTCGCGACGTTCCGCGGCGAGAGCGCGTTCGGGACCTGGCTGCACCGGCTCGCGGTCAACACGTTCCTGATGGCGCGGCGCACGCGCACGCGCCGCGAGCGGCGGGTGATGCCGGCCGCCGACCCGGGGGCATTGGAAGGTCCCGCCGCGGCGCCGCCCGCCGGACTGCGGCTCGACCTGGAGGGAGCCATCGCCCGGCTGCCGGAGGGCGCACGCGAGGTGTTCCTGCTGTACGACGTCGAGGGGTACGGGCACAAGGAGATCGCGGGGATGCTCGGCATCGCCAGCGGCACGTCCAAGGCGCAGCTGTTCCGGGCCCGCCGGCTGCTGCGGGAGTGGCTCACGCGATGACCCCGCACCTCACCGAGTACCAGCTCAACGGCTACGCCGACGGATCGCTCGCCGCGGGCGAGCGGGGCGCGGCGGAGTCGCACCTCGCCGCGTGCGCGTCGTGCCGCGCCGAGGCGGACGAGCTGCGCGCGGTGCTCACCGTCGCACGCACGCTCCCCCGGGCGATCGAGCCGGAGCGGGAACTGTGGGGCGGCATCGCGGAACGCATTCGATCGGGGAAGAGGGAAGGGGGAAGGGGGAAGGGTGGGTGGCGGTGGGGGGTCGTGCTGCCGCTGGCGGCCACGGTCGTGGTGGCACTGGGGATCGCGCTGTGGATCACCGCGGGACGCCGAGCCGGATGGGCGGTCGCCGCGACCCACGGCCGCGCGACGATCGATGGCGCGGCGGCCGCTCGGGTGCGACGGTTGAGTCCGGGGGCGGCCGTCGAGACGGGGGCGGGCGACTCGGTGGTGCTGCGGGTCGCCAAGCTCGGGACGGTCGTGGTGGGGCCGGGGACCCGTGCGCGTCTCGTCGCGGCGTCGCCCGACCGTCAGCACCTCGTGCTCGAACGGGGCCGGATCCAGGCGGAGATTACGGCGCCCCCACGGCTGTTCGTGGTCGAGACACCGGCGGCGGTCGCCACGGATCTCGGCTGTGCCTACACGCTGGCGGTGGATTCGCTCGGGGCCGGGCTGCTGCACGTCACGTCCGGCTGGGTCGAGCTGGCGCGCGGCGGGCGGCTGGTGGTCGTGCCCTACGACGCGTACGCCGAGATCCGCCCCGGTGCCGGTCCCGGCACGCCCTGGACGGACGGCGCGCCGGCGGCGCTGCGCGCCGCGCTCGACGCCTTCGACTTCGCGGGCGGCGGCCCGGCCGCGGTGCGCGAGGCCCTGGCCGCCGCCCGGCCCGCCGACGCCGTTTCGGTGATGAACCTGCTCGAGCGGACCGACGGCGCGATGCGCGCCGCCGTGCACGACCGGCTGGCGGCGCTGGTGCCGCCGCCCCCCGGCGTCACGCGCGAGGCCATCCTCGCGCTCGACCGGCGGGCCATCAACCGCTGGTGGGATGAGATCCGGCCGCCGCGGCTCGAGCGGGAGGGGCAGGTGCCGAAGAAGAAGCGCCTCCGACTCGACTAAACCGGCACGCCGCGGGCGGCACGGCTGCTCGCCGCGACGGGGGGCGGGGACCACTACGCCGCGGACTGCTCGCGCAGGCCGTAGCGCTTCAGGATTCCGGCCGCGATCCGCTCGGCGTTCGCGAGGATCGTGAGGCTGGTGTTCACCGCGAGCGACGTCGGGATCGCCGACCCGTCCGACACGTACAGGCCCGGGCAGCCGTAGACCTCGCCGTGCGCATCGCTGACCGCCCGGTCGGGGGCGTCGCCCATGCGGCACGAGCCCACCGGGTGCGCGGACGAATAGAACGGCTCTCCCCGGGGCATGCCGCCGTGATCGATGAACTCCGGGTGCACCAGCCGGCAGCCGTTCCGCTCGAGGATCGACTCCACGGTGCGCCGCGCGGTGCGGTAGTGCTGCTCGAGGGCCGGGAGGCGCTCGAGGGTCAGCGCGACGTTGCCGCTCCCGTCCAGCGTGAGGCGCGCGGCGGGCGGTGTCAGGCCGAGGGTCCCCAGCACGATCACACGGTGCCGCAATCGCTTCATCAGGTCCACGTGCGCCTCTCCCCACCACGCCGGCTCCCGCGGGTCGCCGTCGAGGCGGAGCCGCGCCGAGGCGACGACCTGGAGCGGCAGGGGCTTCACGGCGAACACCGTGAACCCCAGCGACGCGAGGAACTCGTAGCTGATCATCCCCGGATGGGACCGCCCGGCGAACATGTCCCCCGCCGGGAAGTGCGGCGGCAGCAGTCCGAGCACCTTGACGCTGCCGTTGAACGCGATGTTGCGGCCCACCTGTGGGCTGAGCCGCGACAGGTAGGGTCGCGAGGCGAGCAGCAGGCGGGCGGTGCCGACGGTGCCGCCCGCCAGGACCACGAGCCGCGCGAGGTAGCGCTGGTATGCGCCGCCCGCGGTGTGCCGGCAGACCACGGCCCAGCGCCGCGGCAGCGCCGCGACCCGCGTCACCGCCGCCGTGCGCGGCAGGTCGCCCGTGGGCTCCACCGACAGGGCCTCGAGGCCGCACGCGATCGTCGCGCCGGCCGCTTCCGCCTGCGGCAGGTAGTTGAGGTGCAGGGACCGCTTCGCTCCGAACACGCACCCGGTGACGCAGAAGCCGCTGCCCCGGCAGTTCCGCACCGCGTAGCGCGCGCGGTCGCAGCTGTACCCCAGGTTCTTCATCAGGAGCGAGAAGACGAGTCCCGACTTCGGCACGTCCTCGGGAGCGACCTGCTCGACCTCGAGCATCTGCTCGGCGCGATCGTAGTACGGATCGAGCGCGGGGCGGTCGAGACCCACGGGCCATAGCGGACGCCCGTGGTCGTCCCGCTGCGCGAAGGCCCGCGCCGGCGCTCGCAGCGACACCATCTCGTAGAAGCCCGACGCGCCGCCCAGTGCCTCGGCGAACGTGAGCGAGAGGCCGTCGCCCGACAGACCCTTGAGGTACTTCAGCAGATAGGCCGGGTGTTGCGTCTGGCGGAAGTCCGCCACGCCGATGCGCGGCCCCTTTTCGACCATCACCACGCACAGGCCCGCCGCGGCGAGCCGCAGCGCGGGGGCCGCGGCGCCGAAGCCCGTCCCGATCACCAGCACGTCGGTCTCGATGGTGCGCACGCGTACCTCCGTCAGGCAGGGTTGCCGGTGGCGGTCAGGGGCCGCGCGAGGAAACGTCCAGCGTCGGGATAGGTCAATCCGGCCGGCGTGGGGAGGTGGCCGCCACCGTCGAAGTCGATCAGCGAGCTGCCGCGCGCATCGTCGTAGATCCTGGCGTACACCGCGATCTGCGCCAGCAGCACCGCGCCGGCATACATCCGCCCGACCACGCCGCGCTGGCGCAGGCCGCGGCGCACCACCCAGGTCCGCTCGGCGGCCGGCAGCCGGTCGAAGCGGCCCTCACCGAACCGCTGCCGGGTCCGGCGGCACAGGTCCGCCGCGAAGAACCCGCGGTGCGGGCCGAACGGATGGAACCGTTCGGCGAACACGCGGGTGGGCCCGGGATCCTCGGGGTCGGCGCCCGGGACGACGGTGAGGACGAAGGCGCGCAGGGTGCGCTCCACCATCCCGGAGTCGGTGCTGAACTCCGCGGGATACGCCTTGAGGGCGATGCGAACCGGCGCGCACGCGGCGGCACCGGCACCCACGAGGGCGACCGCCAGGCGGCGGACAGCCTCACGACGGGAGAGCAGGACAGCGACCGGTGGCGACACAGGGACGCGGGACACGGAGCCTCCTCGGTTCCGTGCCCAAGCTGGCGTCGGACGCTCAAGGTGGCCTCAAGAGCTTGTGGTAGTGTGAGTTACGGGCACACGGCGAGCGCGGCTCGAGCGGGAGGGGCAGGCGCCGAAGAAGAAGCGCATCCGCCTCGACCAAACCGGCACGCCGCGGGCGGCATCCAACCGGCAACCCCCGACCGGAGGATGTCATGATCACGATCTTCGCCGCCGCCCCGACCGCCCTGGCGCTCGCGGCGCTCGCCGTTCACGGCCCGGCCCGTCCCGCGGTGCTCGGCCCGCCGTGGATCAGCATCGAGGTCCCCGCCAACCCGCTCGACCCGACGACGCGCGGCGCGCTGCTGCTGGTCCACGCGTTCCACCACGGCACGCCGATGATGTTCCCGGTCTCGGGGACGGCCGAAGGCGTGGTGGACGGACAGCGCCGCACCGTGAAACTCGAGTTCGCCCAGACCAGCCGGACGGGCGTGTACGCGTTGCGCTACGAGCCGCCGCGGGAGGGATCGTGGCTCCTGGTGATCCGCGTGACGCAGGGCCCGAACGATGCCGCCACCGCCCTCGTCCGCATCAGGGACGGCGCGGTGACGGGTGTGTCGGTCCCGGCCGCGAACGGCCGCCCCGCGCAGGTGTCCGCGCGGGACGTGGAGGAGGCGCTGCGGGCGCGCGCGAGCTGAACGGAGACAGCAGTACGCAGATGGCAGATGGCAGCAGACCTGCGCCATCTGCCATCTGCCATCTGCCTTTCACTGCGTGACGGCCAGCCGGTTCCCCGTGCTCAGCCTTCCCGCCACGAACGTCCGCACGTCGTCCGGCATGTAGGGCGAGCGGAGCAGCTTCTCGAGCTGCGCCACCTTCGAGCCGGCGTCGCGACCGCGGCCCGCCTTGCCGCTCAGCCACGCGGCGTTGTACAGGGCGACGGCCTCCACGGCCAGATCGCCGAATCCCGCCGCCTCGATCCGCAGCTCATCGAGCACCTGCGCCGCGCGCCGCGGGTCGCCGCCGTAGAAGTGCGCGCTCGCGAGATGCCACATCGTGAGGCTGGGCAGATGGCCCTCGGCCCGCGCGACCTGGGCGGCGTGGCGATACGCGACCACCGCTTCCGTGTAGCGCTGCAGACCCGTCAGCGAGTCGCCGCGCGTCACGAACGCCCGCACCGCCGGCGTGAGCTCGCCGTCGGACGCCGGGATGCCGGGGCGCAGCTCGGCGATCCCGATCGGGGTCGGGGCGGGTACCGCCACCGACAGCTGGGCGGGCAACAGCCGTGTGGCGAAGCCCAGCAGGGCCGCCACGCTCAGGGATGGGATGAAACGCGACCTCATGGTCCACCTCCGGGGAATGGTGTGAGACTCGACATCGGGGCGCCGGCGGGCAGGGACTGCGTCTCGCCTGCGACTCCCGATACCAAGTTGAGAACGGAGGGTCAGCGCCCGGTCACGGAGGGGTCAGCGGGGAATCATATGGGGGGCAGAGGCGCAGATGGCAGATAGCAGATGGCAGATGGCAGATCGCAGATGGCAGGAGTTCCTTCCTCCTGCCATCTGCCTTCTGCTGTCTGCTATCTCGCGATATCCATTCCCGCATCGAGCGCCTTGCCGATCCACGCCCGCATCTCCTGCAGGTGGGCGGTGGTGTAGGCGTCGAACGTCGCCGGCGGCTGCAGCCGCGCGCCGAGCCGGCGGTTCAGGTCCACGAGGCGCGCCCGTGCGACGGCGCGGGCGTCGGCCGGCATCCGCTCGGGCGGCGCGTTCAGCATCGCCGCGAACTGCTCGACGTAGGCGCGCTGCAGGTCACGCCGCAGCGCCGTGACGTTGCGGCCCGGCGCGGCCCAGACCTCGCTCCACACGGCGCGGGTCACCTCGTCCATCACCTCGGGGATGGTGACCACGTTCGCGGTGCCGTACCTGGTCTCGGCGTCGCGGATGCGCGCAAGCCGGAACGGATTGAGCAGCGCGGTCAGGGCGCCGGCCTGGAACCCCGCGAGCTGCTCGTGCCACGGGTAGTCGAGCCGGCCGTTCCAGGTGGTGTTCGTGTTCCAGTCCTGCAGCCACCGGTTGGAGCCGAAGCGCTGCAGCACCTCGGCCGGCACGGCGAGGGCCCGCTCGCTGAACACTTCGCTCGTGAGGAAGGTCAGCGCCTCGCGCTGTTTCGCGCGGGGCACGTTCACGAACGGCAACCGGCCGCCCGGGTCGCCCACGTGGTCGCGGTTGATGGCGGAGCCGCCGATGTACTTGACCGACGGGGCCACGGCCTGGGCGTACTGACCGAGCAGGATCTGGTACGCCACAGAGAGCTCGTTGTAGCGCGAATTGTCGCTCAGCACCTGCTGCGGGAGGGTGGCCCACAGCCCGCGGATGATGGCGGTGCGCTCCCGCGCCCATGCCAGCGGGTCGGCCGAGAGGTCGAACACGTTGATCGTGGGGTCGAGCGCGCCCGGACCGCCGGCCTCGGCGTTGGTGCCGTACAGGTGCCTGGGGTCGGCGGCCTCGCGGGCCAGGGCGGCCGCGCGGGCGTCGTCCGGCGTGTAGCCGTAGCTGATCGCCCACAGATCGTAGGACCCGACGCCGGGATTGTAGTAGTAGCCGTTGGGGTGGCCCTTCGGGGCCACGTTCGGCGTGGGATACTCCATCACCGAGCTGAACACCCCGTTCTGCTCGCCCCACGCGCGGTCGTGCAGCCGCTCGAGGGGCGTGGAGGCGGACGAGCGGAAGTTGTGCCACAGGCCGAGGGTGTGGCCCACCTCGTGCATCGTCACCCATTTCCCGACTTCGTTCACGTAGGTCATCGGCACCGGCGCCCCCGGGGCGATCTCGCCCCGCTCGGCCAGCACCGCCTGCAGCAGGCCGCCCTGCGCGGCGAGCTGCGTGCCGAAGCTCGTCAGCTCACCGCCGGCGCGCAGCACCCGCAGGTCGGTGGCGGGCAGCTCCAGCACCTGCGTGAACGCCTCCACCGCGCTCAGCGGGTTCACCAGGTTGCGGTACGCGTTGCGGAATCCCAGGAACATGCTGGACTCGAACAGGATGTCCGCGTCGAGGATCTCCCCGGTGCGCGGGTCCACCACCGACGGGCCGATCGCGCCGTACCCGGGCTGGTCGGAGACATTCCATCGGAGGGTGGCGTAGCGGATGTCCTCGGGATCGGCCCCGTCGGGGAGCGGCAGCGCCCGGATCGCGTCCTTCCACCCCGCGGCCTCGAACGCGCGGTTCCAGGCTTCGACCCCCGCCGTCAGGGCGCCGCGATACTCCTCCGGCACGTTGGGATCGATGTAGTACGTGATCGGCTGCTTGGGCCGCCACAGCTCGCCCACGCGCTCGCCGGGCTCGAGCCGCCAGCGATTGACGTAGTGGACGAAGGCGCTCGAGTCCTCCTGCGAGAAGTCCTTGTGCACCGTCCAGAAGTTGCCGACGCGGTCGTCGCCGAGCCGTGGCTTCATCGGCTGCTCGGGCAGGCGGGCGAGCGTGTAGAAGATGGAGACGGGGATGTAGCGGCCGTCGGGCACCGAGGCCCAGTCCACCGGCTCGCCGGGGCGGAAGGTCAGCTTGGTCCGGACGTTCACGTTGTCGGGGAATCCCTTGACCGACTCGACGTAGCTGCGCGGCTTGTCGAACGTCGCCGCGCCCGGGCGCCCGGGGGTGGTGGACACCGCGAAGCGGACCTGCTGGCCGACGCCGGACAGGTCCGAGACGACCCAGTCGTAGATGTTGACGACCAGCGCCGAGTCGTCGCGGATGGACTCGATCTTGGCCTGCTCGAGCACCGAGGAGCCGAAGGTGAGGTCCACCGCCCGGGCGGCGGCGCCGCCCTCGGTGGCGGTGAAGCGATGCGGCCGCTGCACCAGGAAGACGCGGTCGGCGCGGCGCTCCAGCGCGACGACGTTCGCCTCGAAGATGCTGAGCATCGTGCCGCCGAACAGGCCCTGCGCGCCGACACCCTGGGCGATCTTGTACTCCATCAGGAAGTCCTTGCCCAGCATGGCGGCGGGGATGACGAGCCAGAGGTTCTCGCCCTTCTCGTAGGTGTCGAAGAACCCGGGGCGGTGGGTGGCGCCCTTGATCAGCTCGTCGAACTTCTTGAACGGACTGGGGGGCGCCGAATCACGGCGCGCGGCCGACGCGCCCTGCGGCGCCGCCGGCGTGGCCTGGGGGGCGGCGGGGCCGGCGGCGCACAGGGCGGCCGCGACCAGCGCCAGCGAACGGTGCAGCACGGGGAGTTCCTCCTCGGGATGGGGTGCGGATGGACGGGGGAATCAAAGACCAGACGCGCGAATCGGGGGAAAAGTTGCGCAACGACAGGGATGAGGGATAGGGGACGGGGGAAAACGCCGCGAGCCGGGCGGCTGATGCCGTCCGGCTCGGGACGTGGCGAACGTCGGCCACGCGGGAACCTGTCACGTGCGTCTACACTAGTCTCGTGCCTTCGTCCGGGCAAGAGGCGGTCGCAGCGGGTGCCGGCGGCGAGAATCGAACTCGCACGGGCTCGCGCCCGGAAACGTGACAGGTTTCCGCGTCTACCAGTTCCGCCACGCCGGCACCTCACCGGTTGCGGACCATGGAGGGCAGGACGCCCGAACCTGACGGGACCCGGCACGCGCCACCGCGCTGCGACACCCGACGATATGGTGCAGTCCTGCTGGCGCCCGTATCGAAACGCCGCCGCCGACATCAGATTCACGCAACCGACATCCGGGGAAACCGTATGCCGCATCGTCCGTCCGCCGCCTGGCCCGTTGCCCTCGGGGTGTGGCTCGCGTCGCCCGCCGCCGCCCAGGCCCCGCGCCGCCCGATGGATGTGGCCGATCTCTTCCGGGTCGCCCAGCTCGGTGCCGCCGAGCTGTCCCCCGACGGCCGGTGGGTCGTCTACGAGGTATCGCGGGTCGAGTTCCCCGACTGGCAGCGGCGCACCGACCTGTTCCTCGTATCGGCCGATGGCCGCACCACCCGCCGTCTGACTCGCACGCCCGCCGACGATGAGACGGGACCGCGGTGGCGCCCGCGCGGCGGCATGATCGGGTTCACGTCGAGCCGCGAGGGCAAGCAGCGCCAGCTCTACGTCATCCCGGCCGAGGGCGGCGAAGCGCTGCGCGTGACGTCGGCGACGGACGGCATCGAGGGCTGGGCGTGGGACTCGGCAGGGGACCGGGTGGCGGTCCTCGCGGGCGCCGCCGGGGCGCGGCAGGTGTCGCTCATGGCCGGCGACGGGGGCGGGCCGCTCATGCCGCTCACGCGCCACGCCACCGGCGTCGACGCGTTCTGGTGGAGCGAGGACGGGCGGCGGATCCTGTTCACGGCGCCCGACGAGGCGGATTCGACGCGGCGGCGCCGCATCAAGGAGAAGTTCGACGTCCGGGTGACGGACGAGCCCCGCCCGCCGGTGCACCTCTGGGTCGTGGACGTCGCGTCGGGCGCCGAGACCCGGCTCACGACGGGAGACCTCCGCGTCTCGGCCCCGGTGCAGTCGCGGGACGGCCGGTGGATCGCCTTCCGCGCCGCGCCCGCCGACCGCTACGCCGACGGGCGCGCGAGCGAGCTGTACCTGCTCGACTTTCAGGGCGGCGCGCCGCTGCGGCTCACCGAGAACTACGTCGCCGAGAGCGACGTCACGTTCTCGCCCGACTCGCGCCTGCTCGCGATGGTCGCCGATCGCGAGTTCACCTGGGGGGCCGTCAGCCGGGTGTACGTGCGGCCGGTGACGGGCGGCGCGTGGCGCGAGCTGGGGCGCGGGCACGACCGCGACGTCGGGATCGGCGCGTGGGCGCCCGACGGCGGGACGATCTACTACGCCGGCGCCGACGGCGTGCGGCGCCAGATCTGGGCGCTCGACGTCGCCTCGGGGGCCGTGCGCGCGCTGACGCGGGGAGACGGCGTGATCACGCTCGCCGTGCCGCGTGACCGCTCGGCGGCCCTGCTGCGCTCCAGCGACGCCGCGATGCCGGCCGACCTCCACCTCGCCCCGCTGGCCGACGTGGGGCGGCCGGAACGCTGGGTGCGGCTCACCCGGCTCAACCCGTGGGTGGACTCGCTCGTCCTCGCGCGCCACGAGGTGGTGCGGTGGCGGGCGGGCGACGGGGTCGAGGTCGAGGGGATGCTGTTCCATCCGGTGGGGCCCGCGGGTGGGTCCCATCCGGCGCCGCTCGTCGTGCAGCTGCACGGCGGCCCCGCGTCGGCCTACCAGAACGCCTTCGATGGCAGCTACCGCACCTATCCGCACGTGCTGGCGGGGCGCGGCTACGCCGTGTTCCAGCCGAACTATCGCGGCTCGACGGGCTACGGCGAGCGGTTCCAGGACGCCATCGCCGGCAACTACTGGCCGCTGGCGCAGGAGGACATCGAGAGCGGGGTGGACTCACTCATCGGTCGCGGCGTGGCGCACCCCGACTCCCTGGCGATGATGGGGTGGTCGGCGGGGGGGCACTGGTCCAATTGGACGCTCGTCACCACGACGCGGTACAAGGCGATCTCCTCGGGCGCCGGCGTCGCGAACTGGATCAGCCTTTACGGGCAGAGCGACGTCCAGTCCACGCGCGAGTACTACCTGGGCGGCAACGCCGAGCAGGACGGCGGGAACAAGCCGTGGGACGACTGGGAGCACTGGTGGGCGGAGTCGCCGCTGCGCTACGTCACCCGTGCGCGCACGCCGATCCTGCTGCACTGGGGCGAGAAGGACGAGCGCGTCCCGCTGCCCCAGGGGCTGGAGTGGCACATGGCCCTGAAGCAGCTGGGCGTGCCGACGGAGCTGCTGGTCTACCCCGGCCAGCCGCACGGCTTGCAGGAGCCGCAATACCAGCTGGTGAAGGTGGTGGCGGAGATGGGGTGGTTCGAGCACTGGGTCCGGGGCCGGCCGGCGTGGCTGGACTGGGAGGGGCTGCTGGCGACGGCGGACTCCATTGCGAGCGGGAGCCGGGAGCCGGAAGCCGGGAGCCGGAAGGACTGATCACCGGCATGACGTCGTACCTCCGCTCATTGCGGCTGTTCTCGGCGACGATGTCGGTGGTCGGCGGCATCATCGGCGCCGGCATCTTCGTGTCGCCCGCGGTGGTGGC
>Ga0075302_1000044_pt1 | contig 15236 bp, 14 predicted proteins | sample Browns_TuleB_D1_FD_120059 | JGI IMG/M metagenome (GOLD analysis project Ga0075302, IMG submission 120059) | Natural and restored wetland microbial communities from the San Francisco Bay, California, USA, that impact long-term carbon... | ecosystem: Environmental > Terrestrial > Soil > Wetlands ...
ACCAGCAATACGTGTCGCTTCACGTCGCCTCCGCGCCGCGCCGCTCGCGCACGCGCGTCAGGTAGCCCGCCACGTTGTGGTGCAGCTCGGCGAGCGAGTCGCCGCCGAACTTCTCGAGCAGCGCCTCCACGAGCACGATCGCGCTCATCGCCTCCGCCACGACGCCCATCGCCGGCACGGCGGTGACGTCGGACCGCTCCGCCTGAGCGGCGGCCGGGGCGCCGGTCTCGAGGCTGACGGTGCGAAGCGGCATCATCAGCGTGGAGATCGGCTTCATCGCGACCCGCGCCACGAGCGGCTCACCCGTGGTCATACCCCCTTCGGTTCCTCCCGCCCGGTTTGAGGCCCGGGCGAGGCCGGGGACGATCTCGTCGTGCACCGCGGAGCCGGGCCGCCGCGCGGCCGCGAACCCGAGGCCCAGCTCCACGCCCTTCACGGCGGGGATCGACATCAGCGCCTGCGCCAGGCGCCCGTCGAGCCGCCGGTCCCACGACGCATGCGATCCCAGTCCCGCGGGGATGCCGCGGGCCACGACTTCCGCCACGCCGCCGAGCGTGTCCCCCGCGGCGCGCGCGGCGTCGATGCGGGCCACCATCTCGGCCTCGGCCGCGGGATCGAGGCAGCGGACCGGACTGCGATCCGCCGCGGGATTGAGGGGGATGGGAAGCGGGTCCGGGGGGGCGGCGACGACGCCGCCGAGCTCGACCACGTGGCTCCCGATCTCGATGCCGAATTGGTCGAGCAGGACCTTGCAGACGGCGCCGCAGGCGGTGCGGGCCGCGGTCTCGCGGGCGCTGGCGCGCTCGAGGACGTCGCGCGCGTCGCGCCGGTCGTACTTCAGGACGCCGACCAGGTCGGCGTGCCCGGGCCGGGGGCGGGTGACGGCGCGCCGCCGCACCGCGCCCGGGGCGTCGGCCTCGGGGGCCATGACGTCCCGCCAGTTGTCCCAGTCGCGGTTGGGGATGAACATCGCGATCGGCGATCCGATCGTCTCTCCGGCGCGGACACCGGCGAGCCATTCGATCGCGTCGGCCTCGATCCGCATCCGGGCGCCGCGACCGTGGCCCGCCATCCGCCGCACCAGCTCGGCATCGACCTGTGCGGCGCTGAGGCGGAGGCCGGCGGGGATGCCCTCGAGCACGGCCACGAGGCCCCGTCCGTGCGACTCGCCCGCGGTGGTGAAGCGCAGCGTCACTGTGATCCCGTTCTCCCACTAACGCGCGAGCCCGACCGCCGGTCGGGCTCGCCCTGCAGACCACCGCCGGCGCGGAGCGCCGTCAGTTGCCCGCGCCCGGATCCGGCACGTCGTCGATGATGTGCGGCGTGATCAGAATGAGGAGGTCGCGCCGGTTCTCGGTCGTGGATTTGTACCCGAACAGGCCGCCGATCAGGGGCAGGTCCACGAGGATCGGGATCCCGGTCTTGACCACGGTCAGCTCGGTCACCGTGAGCCCGCCGATCACCGCCGTCTCGCCGTCGGTCACGAGCACCTGATTGTCGGCTTCCTGGGTCTGGAAGGTGAAGCCGATGTCGACCGGCGCCTGCCGCACGTTCGACCGCTCGGCGTGCACCTCCATCAGGATCTGTCGGTTCGCGGTCACGTGCGGCGTGACCCGCAGGTTGATGCCCGTCTGCTCGAACCGGACGGTGGCCGTCGGGACGTTGTTGCCGGCCCCGGTGGCGCTCGCGTCGACGACGCGGATCGGCACCCGGTCGCCGACCAGGATCTCCGCCGGCCGGTTGTCCACCGTCGTGACCGACGGGACGGCCTCGATGTCCGCGAGCTCGACCCGCTGCAGCGCCTGGACGAACACCGACAGATCGAAGTTGCCGAGCGCCGTGGAGAAGACCAGGTCGAGCGCCGGGCTGAGGATGCGGGCCTCGCCGTTCCCGATGGCGGCCAGCTGGTTGCCCCCGAGATCGACGACGGTCTGGTCGTTATCGAACACCTCGCCCGGATTGGCCGGGTCAGGCCGCTGGATCACACGGTTGTAAAACTGGGTCGGTGTGCCCAGGTCGTACTTCAGGCCGAACTCCTCGACGCTCGTCCGGTCGACGAAGATGATCTTCGCCTGGATCGACACCTGCGGCGTGCGCCGGTCCAGCCCGCGCACGAACTGCTCCACCTCGTCGATGCGCGTGGCGACATCAGTGATGACCAGCGAGTTGCTGGTCGAATCCGCCACCACGGCGCCGCGGGGCTTGGTCACGATCGACTGCACCGCCGTCACCAGCTGGCCGGCGTTGGCGTAGTTCACGCGCACCAGGCGCGTCGCCAGCGGCACCGTCGAGTCGGACGCGGCGAGCGTCTTCTTGTCCTGGACGTTGATGATCCCGCCGGGCAGCACCTGCGCGGCGAGGCCCTGCGATTCGAGCACCGCGTTGAACGCGAGGTCCCACGGCTGGTTGCGGATCTCGGCCGTGATCGTCCCCGAAACGCCCTTGCCCAGCACGATGGTGCGACCCGAGAACGCGGCGAAGCCCGTGACGACCTCTTCGAGGCTGGCGCGGTCCCAGTTCACCGTGATGCGCGGAGCCTGCGACTGCGCGGCTTCGGTGCGATGCGCGGCGAGGTACTCCTCGACGCCTGCCCGCTCCGCCGTCTGCCGCGGCGTCTCGACGCGCGCAGGGGCGGTGGACTCGACGGTGGGCACGGCGGCCATGGCGGCGACCGTGCTCGTGGCGGCCGCGGTGGCGCCGGCGCCATCGCTGGTCCACGCGGCGAACATCGGCCGGTCGGTGCCCAGGGCGACGCGGACGCGGCCCTGCTCCTCGACGATCTCGTAGTCCGTCGGGGCGTCGAGATCGATCACCACCCGCACCACGTCGGGCTGGTACTGGGCGTAGCGGATGTTGCGCACGCCGCCGCGGTTCTCGCCGTCGTACTGGACCGCGGGGCCGGCGAGCCGGGCGCCCACCAGGTCCACGACCAGCCGGTAGGGGCCGGTGAGCGTGAATTCTCGCACCTCGGCGGCGCCCTGGAGGTCGATCACCACCTCGACCTTGCCGACCGCGGGCGTCACGGAGACGGCCTTCACCTCGCCGTCACGCGCCCCCGCGGCGGGGGGGGCCGCCGCGATCACCAGGCTCGCGGCGAGGGCTGCGATGCGCGTCATGGGCTACTCCTCCTGCTGCGTGGCGAGCGTCAGGGTCTCCTGCCGCTCGTAACCGAATTCCTGGACGGTGAAGACCACTTCGCGCGGCCGGATCTGCGACGTCTTGAGCCGCCCGATGATCTCACCCGGTTTGACCCGGTAGATCCGACTGGTCGTGATATCGCGCAGCACGGCGACGCTGCGCGCGGGATAGCGGGCATCGTAGTACACGGCCACGAGCCGGACGTCCGAGATCAGCGGCCGCACGTCGCCCGTCCGGATGAGCGACATGAAGGGATCGCGCCCCGCGCCTTCGTAGGCGAACACTTCGCGCACCAGGCTCGGCGCGGCCGGAGCGGCCGCGCTGTCGGCCGGGGCGGCCGGCTGCTGCGCCGCGCCCGCCGTGATGCCGGCGAGGATCAACACCGCCGCGGCGAGGCTAGTTCGTCGCATTCGCGCCTCCCACCGGAGCCGGCGCCTTGACGTACGTCTTGATGGTGAAGCTGGCGACCAGCAGGCCGCCCAGCGTGTCCCCCAGCAGCCGCTGCGAGGCCTGGCTGGCGACCTTGAGCGAGAGGTCCACCGGGACGATGATCCGCTCGAGGCTCGCGATGTCCGACAGGAACTCGCCGATCTGGTCGAAGTGCCCGAATACCTCGAGGCGGAAGCGGTGCGTGTCGAACGGCGACCCGGCCTCGGGGGTGAGGGGCTGCATCGTGCCGAGCGTGATTTCCCGGATCTTGGACCGCGTCGAGATGTCGTCGATCAGCGCCGGCACCTCGTTGCGCTCCGGCACCAGGCGACGCGCCAGCTCCAGGCTCGCGGAGTACGTGGCCACGGCGCGGCGCAGGTCCTCCACGGTGCCCTGGGCCAGGTCCGCCTTGGCGGCGTCCACGATGCGCTGGAGGCTGTCGGTCTCGACCTGGAGCGTCTTGATCTGCTCGCGCTCCGGGGCGACCACGTAGGTCCAGACGACGTACGCGCCGGCGATGGCGGCGACCGCGAGCAGGGCCATCACCTGGCTGCGCTGATCGGTGGGGAGTCCGAATGCCATCGTCTTACCTCACCGACTGGATGAGTGGCACGGTCTTGAGATACACCGAGTCCGCCTGCCGGTACCGCAGCGTCACGTTGAACGCCGTCACCGGCCGATCCGCTTCGATCACGGTGCTCGACTGCTGCGGCGTCACGTCGGCGAACCAGGGGGACTGGGCGAGTTGTCGCAGGAACGTGGTGTACGCCTGGATGTCCACCGTGCGGCCGTTGATCGAGACCTGCACCGCCGCCGGGATGCCGAGCGTGTCGCCCGTCGGCGGCGCGGGCGTGGTCGACCCGGGCGTGGCCACGGGCGCCGTGGTCCCGACGTCCATCAGCCACGTGTAGGGCGGCAGCGCCTTGGCGATCTGATCGAGCACGTGCGGCCACACGTACCGGTCCGCGTCGATCGCCTGGATGACGCCCAGCTCGCGGGCCAGCGAGTCGCGCATCCGCTCGGCCTGGCGCTTCTGCGCGATCACCACGTCGAAGCGGCGCTTCTCGGCGCGCACGTCCTCGAGCCGCTTTTCGACGCCCGAGAGCTGCGTCCGCGTGACGAGGAACATCCCGCCGCCGCCCGCCACCAGCACCACCCACGCACCGATCGCGGCGGCCAGCCACGGATCCCGCACGCTGGTCCGCAGGTTCGCCATCGCCGAGCGGATGTCCAGCTTGGCGAAGGAGAAGCCCGCTTTCGGGATCTTCCGTCCGGGCAGCAGGTTGATTTCGATCATGCGGCTCGCCTCAACCCCAGTCCGATCGCGAGCATCAGGAGCGGCGCGACCTCGTCCACGTTGATCGACTCGAACACGTCGTCACGAACCTGGATCCCCTGCAGCGGGCTCGCGGTCTCGACCGGCACCCGCAACCGGGTGGCGAGCGCGTCGTTCAGCCCGGGGATCCGGGCGCCGCCGCCGCTCGTGTACACCCGCCCCAGCCCCGCCCCCGAGCGCGACGACGTCGCGAGGAACGCCGCGGCGCGCTCGACGCCCACCGCGATCTCCTCGCCGCGCGCCTCGACGTACGCCGCCAGGTCCGCGCTCTGCGTCGCCCCGGTGATCACTCCCTCGGATTCCTCGGCCGAGAGGCCCTTCTCGCGCTGCAGATCCTCGCGGAAGCGGCGCGTGCCGACCGACAGGTCCCGCGTCAGCACCGGCACGCCGTCCTCGAGGATGTTCACGTTGGTCACTTCGTGCCCGATGTTCACGAGCCCCACCACGCCGTGCATCGCATCGGGGTGGTTCACCTCGAACGCGTTGTGGATGGCAAAGGCGTCCACGTCGATGATCGCCGGATCGAGCCCCGCCTCGGCGAGCAGCGAGACCCGGCTCTCCACCAGCTCCCGCTTGGCCGCGACGAGCAGCACGTTCATCTGGAGCCCCTCGGCGTCCGGGTCGAGGATCTGGAAGTCGAGCTCCACGTTCGCCATGTCGAACGGCACGTGCTGCTCCGCCTCCCAGCGGATCACCTCGCGGGCGTCGCTCTCCTTCATGCGGTCCATCTGGATCTTCTTCACGATCACGTCGCGGCCCCCCACGGCCGTCACCACCGCCTTCTGCTTGACGCCGGCGGTGGCGAACAGCCCCTGGATGGCGTCGGCGACGATGCCGGGGTCCATGACTTCCCCTTCGACGATCGCGTCGGCGGCGACCTCGGTGGTGGCGACCTTGATCAGCTCGGGGGCGCCCTTCGAGTGGTCCACGACCACCAGCTTGATGATCCCCGAGCCGATGTCCAGACCCACCGATGTCTTCTTGCCGCCCAGGAACCCGAACAGGCTCATAACCACCTAAAGGTTAGAGACAACAAGAGGGGGCGAGGGCAAACTACAATATGCCCCGCCCCTTACCTTGTCAAGCCTCGAATGTACTTGAAGCCGGTCCAACAAACTCTTTCAGCAACGGCACTTAGGCCAAGAAATCGGTGAAAGTCCCCGTCCGACTGCGAGCCCTCGACCCCGGTCATGCCAGTATAACTACTTCTATCACAGCAACTTACGGCAAGTCCCTCGCGTTCGCGGCTGACCCTAGTACAGGACCGACCACCCTCGGGACCGCAGCGGCGCGGCTACCCCCGTGGCCTGCAGCGCCGTCAGGATGGCGCAGGACGAGTAGTTCAGCGTCGCCGTGCCCGCGAGGTTCTGGACGTCGATGCTGGCGTTCCGGGCCAGGACGCCGCCCCAGAAATGCGCGATGGTGCTCCCGCCGCCCGCCGTGGACAGCTCGCCCTGGACGATCGTGATGCCGTAGAACTCGTAGCTGCCCTGCACGCTGAGATTGCCGTTCACGAGCAGGATGCCCTGGCCCTGCACCCCGTTCAGCGTGGCGTCCCCGTCGATGTAGATGACGGGGAAATACCGCGCGCACGCGGCGGCGGGGTTCATCCCGTCGCCCCAGTTGGTGGCGACACTGCGGTCGCAGACCCCCCCGGTGACCTCGGGCTCCGTTCGGTAGGTGCCGCCCGGCAGGCGCACCTGGGCCCGGGCCACGAGATCGTTCCAACTCACATCGCCGAACTGGGTGAACGTGTTGCCCGTCACCGAGTTATCCGTCCAGACCGGCGGGAATCCGTTGACATCGCCGTTGCCGTTCGTCTCGACCGTGCCGGTCGTGCGCACGCCCGCCAGATCGGGCATGGTATCCGAGCCCGACGCGGCGCAATTCCATCCCGTCGGGTCCTGGTTGACGCCGTCCACTTCCGCGTTGCCGCGAACGTCCACGCTGCCCTGCGTCGTGAGGCTCGCTTGGATGTCGATCATGAGCGGCCGCACCCGCGTGATCAATCCGAGCCGCTGGCGCGCTCCCCCACCGCGAACGCGGTTGGTGCGGCTGACCGTATCCGACCCGGAGATGTCCGTCAAGTACATGTTGGCGTTGAGTTTATACACGACGCCCCCGAACGAGCCCGTCCGCGATGGGGTCGTGCGCTGGGAGATGATCGCCGAATCCAGCGGATACACCCGCTGCTGGTTGAACAGAATCGGATCCCACAACCGGACCTCTTCGGCGAGCCCGGTCTCGGCGATGCCGAACGACTGCGTGACCCGCTTGCCGTTCTCGGCGAGCCGCTGCTCATGAGTGCCCGCGAAGAAGGCGGCCGCCACCAGCGCTCCCACGACCACCAGTGCGAAGATGGCGATCGCCAGTGCGATGCCCCGTTCGTTGCGCACGATGCGCGTCATGTCAGTCATCTCCTTGCAATGATCTCGCGCCGGGTCCTAATAGCGCTGGTTGTTTCGCAATGACACCCACGTCGTGACCGAATCCACCGCCCGCGCGATCGACGCGTCCCGCTGCCGGAACGCGCGCTGCGTCTCGGCCCGCAGGGTGATGCGGATCGATGCGACGCGCGACCGCGTCGCGGTCGTCGCTCCCGTCGAATCGAAGAAGGCCATCTCGAGGCCGTTCGCCAGCAGCGGCCCCACGAGCGGCTGAATGGCGTTGCCGCCTTCCGTGATCCCGATGTAGTTCCGCCCGCTGGAGGCATACAGGCTGTAGGTCACCGGCTCGAAGCCGCGGATCGGCGAGCCGAACATGATCCGTCCCGTCTGGCTGACCTGCCCGCCCCCGAACAGGAGACTCGTCGTGAGCAGCCAGGCCGCCCGCCCGTCGGGGCACACGCCATTGGCGATCGCCGTGATCCGGCCGATCACCCAGCCATCGTCGGCCCGGGTCTGCTGGTCGCCTTCGTAGTAGACCAGGATCGAGTCCCGCGTGGTGTCGAAGGCGCGCAGGCCGTAGAACGGCGACCGCCGTACCGTCAGCACGGGGTTCGCGACGCCCAGCACCGGCTGGGCGCAGAGGAAGCCGAGCTGCCGCATGGCGCGGAAACTGATGCTCGTCGCGGACATCGCCCGGATGTCGTTCTCGCTGGCCGAGATCTCCCGCAGCTCGGCGGGCAGAATGGACGCCCCGGCCCGGATGTTCTGGAGCATCTCGATGCGCTGGGTCTGGGCGTCGAAGATGCGCTGGTTGTTCACGAGCACGCGGTAGATCCCGGCGCTCACGATCCCGATGAGCACGAGGCCGATGAGCAGCTCGACCAGCGTGAAGCCGCGGCGGGTCAGGTGAGGCATACGACCTGGGTCTCCATCGTATCGGTGCGCATCCGGTTGGCGCTGACCACGTAGTCCGTGACCACGCGCAGACGGATCGACTGGTTGCCCGCGTCGGTGAACGTCCAGGCGATGCGCGCGACGACCTGTGACCCCCGCAACAGGGTCTCGGAGCCGTTCACCCGCTGCGCCGGGATGCAGGCTGCGGGGCGCGACCGTTCCATGCGCTGCATCGCGAGCAGCGCCGCGACCTCCGAGCGCTGGCCGCGCCCGATCATGCGGGTCACCAAGCCCGAGGTCGTGGTGAGGCCGAGCAGGCCCACCGTGAGGATCACCACCGCGATCATCACCTCGATGATCGTGAAGCCGCGTTCGCCGCTCGTCTGAGTCGTCGCCATCAGTGCGCCACCCTGCCCACGGCATTGACCGTGATCGAGTCCGCCGCCAGCGTGTTGCGGAAGAAGATCGTCGCGGACTGGTTGCCGAGACTCAGCCCGCGCGGATCGAACTGGATGGAGTCCCGCGTCGCGGACAGCGTGATGCCGTACCGGTCGTACAGGTTGTCCATGCCGCCGAGGGTATCGAGGCCCGCTCCGGTGGTGCGGCACGCCGTCACCCAGATGGCGCCGGTGCTGCGCAGGTGGATCACCGCCCGGCAGCCACGCTGCACGGCGGCGTTCCGCGCCTTCACCACCTGCGCCACCGCCGCCACCCGCGCGCCGCGCACGTTCTGCTTCTGGACGGCGTCACGGATCCGGGGGATCCCCAGAGCCGCCATCAGGCCCATCAGTACGATCACCCACAGCAACTCGATGACCGTGAACCCGACGTCGCTACGCTTGGACATCTTGCCTCCTGGCGGTTGCCAGCTCTCTATTACAGCTTTCGTGCCGTGACGTAACTCGTTATATGACAATTACATACATCACGGCGCCCCGCCGCGACGTCGTGCATGATGCTGCATCAGTGCAATCTACTGCATTACTCGATGCCCAACCGGGACATCTTGTAGAACAGCGACCGCAGGCTCACGCCGAGCCGTCGCGCCGCCACCCGCCGGTTTCCACCGGTCCCCGACAACGCGTCCTGGATTGCCGCCCGCTCGGCCATTTCGACGGCTTCCCGGAGCGTCCGGCTCCCTGCTCCCTCCCCAGGGGAGCGGGGAGCAGTGAGCGAGTCGCTGCGGAAGTCACCCGACCCCAGGATGTCCCGGTCGGACAGCACCGCGGCCCGCTCGATCGCGTTCTCCAGCTGCCGCACGTTACCCGGCCACGGCTGGCGCTCGAGCCACGCGATCGCCTCGGGCGCCAGCGCCAGAACCCGCCCGAACCGGTGCCCCAGCTGCGTCACGAACTGCCGCGCCAGGGCGCTGATGTCTTCCGGCCGCTCCCGCAAGGGCGGCAGACGGATCGTGACGACGTTGAGCCGGTAGTACAGGTCCTCGCGGAAGCGCCCCGCCCGCGCCTCCGCCTCGAGGTCCCGCGCCGTGGCCGCGATCACCCGGACGTCCACCCGCCGGGTCCGCGCGTCCCCCACGCGGCGGATCTCCCCTTCCTGGAGCGCCCGCAACAGCTTGGCCTGGAGCGCGAGCGGCAGCTCGCCGATCTCGTCCAGCAGCAGCGTGCTCCCGTCCGCCTGCTCGAACAGGCCGGCCTTGTCCGCCGTCGCCCCCGTGAAGGCGCCCCGCACGTGCCCGAACAGCTCCGATTCGATCAGGGTGTCCGGGATGGCGGCGCAGTTCACCGCGACGAACGGCCGCACCGCCCGGGGGCTCGCCCGATGCAGCGCGCGCGCGATCACTTCCTTGCCGGTGCCGCTCTCGCCCGTGACGAGCACGGTGGTCGGCCGGTCGGCCACCCGGCCCACGACCTCCAGGGCCTCCCGCATCCCCCGGCTCTCGGCCACCACCCCCCGCTCCCCCACCGCAGCCTCGAGCTGGGCGGTGAGACTCGCCACCGTCCGCCGCAGGCGCTCGCGCTCCTCGGCCTTGCGCAGCGTGAGGATCACCTCGTCGGCGCGGAACGGCTTGGGGACGTAGTCGTAGGCGCCTTCCTGCATCGCCGCCAGCGCCGCGTCCTCGCCGCCGTAGGCGCTCATCATGACCACCAGCCCGGCGCCGCCGCGCTCGCGGTACGCGCGCAGGAACTCGAGCCCGCCCAGGTCAGGCATCCGGACGTCGCAGAGGATCAGGTCGAACGGCTCGGCGGCGGTCCGCTCCAGGGCGCGCCGCCCGTCGGCCTCCGCGGCGACGTCGTACCCGGCATCGCGCAGCAGCAGCGTGAGCGACTGGCGCAGCCCCAGCTCGTCGTCGACGATGAGGACGCGCGTCATGCCGGAAAGAAGACCTTGAAGGCCGCGCCGCCCTCCCGGGCCCGGTCCACCCACACCACCCCGCCGGTCTCGTGGACGCCCCGTGCGACGATGGCCAGCCCGAGACCGGTGCCGCGCCCGGGGTCCTTCGTCGTATAGAACGGCTCGAACACCCGGTCCCGCTCTTCGGGCGTGATCCCCGGTCCCGAGTCCGCCACGACGAGCAGGATGCCCGGTTGCCCGGGGCCGAACTCGATCCGCGACGGCCGGCGGTCCGGGCCCCGCGGCCATTCGACCGCCGGCGGATCGAGCGCCCGCCGTAGCGGCGGCAGCCGCTGGGGCTCGAACACCCACCGATGCACGCCCAGGACCACGGTACCCCCGGGTGCCGCGTCGGCGGCATTGAGCAGCAGGTTCACGACCACCTGCTCGAGCACGTGGGCCCGACCCAGGACGGCCGGACCGTCCCCACCGAGGTCGAGCCGGGCGTCGATTCCCTTGAAGGCGCCCTGCGCATCCAGGAGGGCGAACGCGCCGCGGGCCACGGCCCCCGCATCGACCGGCGCCGGCGGCTCCTCGTGCGGGCGCGCATAGTCGAGCAGCGAGCGCACGATGCGGTCGATGCGGTCGAGCTCCCGGGCCATGCCGGCCGTGATTTCACCGTCCGCACCGCGCCGCCGCAGCACTTCCAGATACGTCCCGGCCGCGCCCAGGGGGTTGCCCACCTCATGCGCGATGCCGGCGGCCAGTCGGCCCACGGTCGCCAGCTTCTCGGTGCGCACCAGCTGGCTCTGCGCGTCCAGCAGACGGTCGGTCATGCGATTGACCCGCTCGGCGAGCACGGCGAAGTCCCGCGTCTCGGCGTCGGGGGCCCGGGCCTCGAGCCGCCCGTCGGCCACGGCGTCCGCCGCCGCCATGACGTCGGCCAGCGGGCGGAGTACGAGGCGGCGGAGCAGGTGCCCCCCGTACACCACGAAGACGCCGACCTCGAGGGCCACCAGCACGAGCACCAGCGGGAAGGTGCGGTCGGGCGCCACCGCGGTCGCCGCCAGCACGGTGGCCACCCCCACCAGCAGGGCGGCCGCGGCCAGGAACGTGAGGTGGAACAGCAGCTCCGTACGGAGCGAGGGTTTGCCCGCCATGAAGGTGGAATAGGTAGAAAACGAGAGCGGCGGGGAAGTCCCCGCCGCTTCGCACGTCAGGAGGCGAGAAGCCTCACTGGCACTTCGGCTCGCCTTCCTTGTTGGCAGGAGCGAGGGCAGTCGTGCCGACGTAGATCGCGCAGGTCTTGGTCGTGGTCGTGTGGCTGACCGTGGCCGTCCAGCCGTCCGCCGATAGCGCGATGGTCGGACCAACCACGCCGGTCGTCACCGCGAACGCGGTGCCGAGGTTCGTGGTGTACTTCACCGAGTCGGCGAAGTAGGCCTCTTCGGCCGTCACGAGGTTGCGCAGGTCGGACTTCATCGACGCGATGTACGCCTTCTCCTTCGTGTTGGCGAACTTCGGGATCGCAATGGCCGCCAGAATGCCGATGATGACCACCACGATCAGAAGCTCGATCAGTGTAAAGCCCTTGCGGTTCATCCGAACTACCTCCCCTGAGCTGGTGAGTGACGAGAACGCGAACGGGTTCGGGTCCCGTGGCCCGGAAGTGGCAAGGACCGTGCCGTATGCGGCCACCAATCTAACACACTGTCCAGAAATGTGTTAGCGACCCGGCGTCGCTGGCGCGCCACACAACGCCCCCGTGTTATGCAATCCGTGCCGCAGAATCGCAGTGCCACGCACGCAAGTCCTTGAAATTGTGTCGCATACGCACTCTCACAGAGGCGATTCTCGCTGCCGCAGACTGTCGGCGAGGGCCGCGGCCCGCGCCGTGTCCCCGGCCGCCTGGGCCAGCAGATAGGCCACCCGCAGGGACTCACGCTCCCGCGCCAGGATGGTGCGGGCGCGCTCGGCCAGGACCCCCGCCGCCACCGTATCCCCCCGGTCGAGCCGGAACCGGGCCGCCGCGCCCAGCACGTACGGATCGCGGTCGAACAGCTCGATGGCCCGGTCGTAGCTGGCCCGCGTCCCGGCCGTGTCACCCATCGCCCCATACACGCCGGCGGCCCAGAAATGCCCCCGGGCCGATTCCGGATGCTCCGTGAGCAGCGTCACCAGGTACGCGCGATCGCTGCGCCAGGCGGGCAGCCGAGCCGCGGCGCGGACCAGGAGGAGGCCCACCACCAGCGCCGACACCGCCACGGCGGCGCGGGGTCCCGCCCCCCGGGACAGGCGCGCCACGATGGCGCCGACCGCCGCGGCGGGCAGGATCGCCGCGACGTAGAGGCTGCGCTCCGCCAGCACGACCCCGGATGGGAACAGCAGATTGGACGTGGGCAGGTAGGTGAGGGCCGCCGCGCCGGCCGCCCAGGCGACGTGGGGCGCCCGCCGCCGATAGCGCCACGCGACCGCTACCACCGCCACGATGACGCCGAGGCCGCCGAGCGCGGCGCTCGTCACGCCCGCTCGGACCGGGATCACCTGGGGACCATAGTCGGCGGAGAGATCGGCCGGCCACACGAGCAGTGTCGCGGCCCGATACACGGCGGGAAGCGCCAGGGCGAGCCGTTCGCCCGCCGTGACCCCGATGAACGGGGCAGCCACGTCCGCGGTGGCGACCCCACCCACCGCCCGCCACAGCACCAGGTAACCCACCGTCGCGATCGGGAGCCCGGCCATGAGCCAGACGGGCGGTCGGGCCACCTCCGCGTCAAGCCAGCAATAGAGCAGTATCGCGACACTAACAACGACACCACTTTCCTTGGCCAGCATGGCGGCAGCCGCCAGGAGCAGCACCGCGACCCACCAGCCACGACGCGCCGCCAGAATGCCGGCGAGCAGCGCCACCGCCACGAGCAGCTCGGCCCGTCCCACGAGGCCGGCCACCGCCTCGACGTGTACCGGATGGACGGCGAACACGAGGGCGGCCGCCGCCGCGGCCCGGGGCGCCAGCCAGCGCGCGAGGACCGCCAGGACCAGCACGCTGGCCAGGCCATGCCAGAGGGCGTTGGCGATGTGCAGCCATCCGGCGCGCCCACCGCCGAGTGTCCAGTCCACGGCGAACGACACGATCGTCAGCGGCCGCCACAGCCCGGCCTCGGACGGTCGGCGCCAGTAGGGATCGTCCACGGCGGCGAGCGCGGCGGCGACCGTGTGCGCGGCCGGGTTCCGGGCCACGATGGCCCAGTCGTCCTGGACGTACCCGTAGCGGGCCGTGGGCAGGTACAGGCCGACGGCCACCGCGAACACGAGCCACGCTGCCTTCACGGGGCGGCTCCGCCCGGCAGGCGGGCCAGCAGCGCCGCGGCGGTCAGCGTGTCGCCGCGCGCCCGCGCCGCGGCGGCCTGGAAGCGGAACAGGCCGTCGCAGCCCGGGCAGAGGGCGGCGGCCCGCGCGAGCAGCGAGTCGGCCAGGTCCGGCCGCCCGAGGGTGATCGCCGCGTCCGCGGCCGCGACGAAGACGCCCGGGTCGCGGTCGTAGATCCGGACGGCCTGCCGGTAGGCTTCGAGCGCCCGCCCCGGCCGGCGAGCGGACTGGAGGAGCCCGCCCATCCGCGCGGGCCCGCGGTACGAGGACGGGGAATCGTCGAGCATGCTCTCGGTGAGCCGGATGTCGTCGCGCCACACGGGCACGCGGGCCGCGCTGCGGGCGGCGCCGGCGAGGACGAGTGCCGCCGCGATCGCCAGCGCCGGTCGCCCGGGCCTCGCCGCCAGCGCCGCGCCGGCCGCGATCACGACGCCGGCCGACGGCAGATACAACGTCCGCTCGGCGACCAGCACGCCGATGGGGATCAACAGGTTGGAGACCGGCAGGAAGGCGATCGCCGTCCAGCCGAGCCCGAAGGCTTCCACCCTGCGGCCACGGCGCCACGCGATGGCGAGCAAGGCGGCCCAGAGGGCGAACACGGCGGCACCGAGCAGGAACCGGGGGTCACCCGGCGCGGCGACGGCGACACGCTCGAGTGGTGAATAGTCCGCCCGCAGCGCGATCGGCGCCACGAGCAGCCGGGCCACGTCCGTCAGCGCCGAGACGGCGGTGAGCCGAACGGCGAGCGGGTCGAGCCCCACGAAGACGGGTGCCAGGTCGTGGAATCGGGCGAAGGGGGCCAGGACCAGGCCGCGCGCGACGGCCCAGGCCGCGCCGGCGACCAGCCACCCGGCGACGAGCGCCGCACCGCGGTGCCGCCCGGGCCGGCCGATGCCGAGGATCCATCCCCAGATCACGAGCGCCGGCGTCACCGCCGCGTTCTCCTTGCAGAGCAGCGCGATCGCGAACGCCGCGATCGACCAGGCCGGGTGCCGGCCGCTGAGCGCGGCCCAGACCGACAGGCAGGCGAAGGCCGCCGCCATCAGCTCGGCGCGGCCCACCACGTTGGCCACCGCCTCGACGTGCGCCGGGTGGACGGCGAACAGCAGTCCCGCGATCAGGGCGGCCCGCGCACCGGACAGTCGATGGGCGAGGACCGCCACGCCGGTACTCGCCGTCGCATGCCACAGGAGATTCATCCCGTGGAACCACGCCGGTCCCGCCGCCAGCCGGTCGAGCGCGTAGGTCAGCACGGGGAAGGGGCGGTACAGCTGGCCCCCGAAGTCCGCGGGCCAATACGGAGCGGTGAGGATGCGCCAGGGCGACGCCGGCTCCCGCACCAGGGGATTGAGGACGATGATGTAGAGGTCGTCCATCGCGAAGCGGTTCGC
>Ga0075302_1000045_pt1 | contig 15108 bp, 6 predicted proteins | sample Browns_TuleB_D1_FD_120059 | JGI IMG/M metagenome (GOLD analysis project Ga0075302, IMG submission 120059) | Natural and restored wetland microbial communities from the San Francisco Bay, California, USA, that impact long-term carbon... | ecosystem: Environmental > Terrestrial > Soil > Wetlands ...
GAGCCGATCGGACCGAGCGCCAGCACCAGGTCGACGTCCGGATCGGCGAAGAGGCGGTCGAGCGTGGCGGCGGCGCCCGCGGGCGTCCAGTCCGCCGCGAGGGTGACGCGGGGCGGGAAGTCGACCGGCCGGTCGGCCCCGAAGAAGGCGTCGATCTCCCGCACGAACCCCGCGCGGCTCGAATCGTTGAACGCGGATGGCCCGTCGAGCAGCACGCCGACGTGCCGCGGCGCAGCCCCCCGCGGCTGCTGGACGGCGCCCGCGGGCGTCAGGCACAGCGTGGAGAGCAGGACCGGCACGGAGGCGCACACCCGAGCGAACATGTCGGCCTTCCGGAGGATGGCCACAAACCTGCTCGCCCGAGGCAGTTACGCCAGCCCTCCGATTGACGCCGACCCGCGGGCGGTTAGCATAGGCGGCGTGAGTCCGGTCCCCACCAGCGCCGCGCCCCCGGCTCCCACGAGCGACGGCCTCTCGACCTCGCGCCGCGGCAGCGCGCTCCCCCCCGATCTGCTGCGCGAAGCGTCCCGACGCCTCAGCCTGCTCGCGCTGGTCCTGTTCGTGATGTCGCTGGTCAATCTGACGCTCGGGCACACCCTGTTCCCCGTCGGGCCGATCCCCTGGACGGGGGCGATGGACGTGATCGTCGCCATCATCGCCACGCTCTCGCTCGGCGTCTTCCTGTACACGCGGTCGAGTCGCGCCGATCCCCGCTTTCTCATCGCGCTCGGGCTCGTGTACGAAGTGGCGGTCGCGGCGGCGCTGGCAGTGCTCGACCACAAGTTCGTGCTCTCGGCCGAGATGACGATCACGCCGGCGCTGTCGCGCGTGGCGTTCATCGTGGTGCTGTTCGCGGCCGTCGTGCCCAGCACGCCGCGGCGGACCCTGGTGACGGCCCTGATCGCCGTGACCATGGACCCGATCGCGATGGCGTGGGCCATCAGGACGGGCGCGCTGCAGGCGCCGTGGAGCCACATTCTGTGGATGCACCTCCCCAATTACCTGTCGGTCGGCGTGGCGGTGTTCATCTCCCACGTCGTGACGCGCCTGGGCCGCGAGGTGCGCGACGCGCGCGAGCTGGGGAGCTACCGGGTCGGCCGACTGATCGGGCGGGGTGGCATGGGGGAGGTGTATCATGCGACGCACCGCCTGCTCGCGCGGCCGGCGGCGATCAAGCTGATCCGTCCCGAGTCGCTCGAGCAGCGGTCACCGGACCGCGCGTGGGTCACCGTGGAGCGCTTCCGGCGCGAGGCCGAGGCCGCCGCCACCCTGCGCTCCGCGCACACGATCGAGCTGTACGACTTCGGCGTGTCGGACGACGGGATCTTCTATTACGTGATGGAGCTGCTGGAAGGGATGGATCTCGAGGCGCTGGTGGAGCGTTTCGGTCCGGTGCCGGCGGAGCGGGCGATCCACCTGCTGCGCCAGGCGTGCGATTCCCTGGGCGAGGCGCACGATCGGGGTCTGATGCACCGCGACATCAAGCCGTCCAACATCCACACCTGCCGCATGGGTCTCGCCGTCGACTTCGTGAAGCTGCTCGACTTCGGACTCGTGAAGCCTCAACCCGGGCGCGAAGCCAGCGCGCCGACGCTCACACGCCAGGACTCCGGCGTCCCCGGGACCCCGGCGTTCATGGCGCCGGAGGCGGTCTTCGGCGACCCGCTCCCCGACCACCGAGCCGACATCTACGCGCTGGGGTGCGTCGGCTACTGGTTGCTCACGGGCGCCCTCGTGTTCGAGGCCGCGAGCACGGCGCAGATGTTGATGCAGCACTTCGAAGCGCTGCCCACGCCGCCCTCGCGCCGCACGGAGACCGAGATCCCGGCGGGACTCGAGGCGCTCATTCTCGAGTGCCTCGCCAAACGGCCGCAGGACCGGCCCGCCACCGCGGCGGAATTCGCTCGGCGGCTCGCCGCGTGCCCGGTCCGCCAGGCGTGGACGGAGGAGCGGGCGCGCGAATGGTGGGACCGGCACCTGCCCTCCGGGTCGGGGGGCGGGCTGGCGGAGCACTCCGGCGAGTCGGGGAGCCTGCGGGGTTCCACGATTCGTCCGCGGGCGTGACGGGACGGGGGCCCGCCATCAGGGCGCGGGCGGCGCGTCGTCGTCCGACCCGTCGTCCCCATCGTCCCCGTTCTCGTGCTCGTCATCGACGCCGTTCTCGTCGTCGTCCGAGAACGCCCGGAACGAGCGTCGGATGTTGGCGTCGATCTGCGCCGCATTGGCGCTGTTCGTCGGGTCGATCGCGGCGCCGGCGTCGTCCGTGAACCAGCTTGCGACGTCCACGACGATCGTGAGATTTTGCGACGTGGCGTCGACCAGCACGGGCTGGGCGAATTCCATCTCGATCCCGGCGTGGACGGCGGACGTGTACGTGAAGTCGTGCGGCGCGCCGGCGGCGTCGGTGTACACGCCCACGACCCGGACGCTCACGCCCGCCCAGTCAGGATGCGCCGCCAGGAAGGCGGCGGCCCCGCCTTCGTCCTCGCCCGCGTCGACCGCGCTCAGCGCGGCTTCGAGGCTGGCGTAGGTGCCGGCCGGCACGAAGGCATCGAGCACCTTGGCGGGCGGCGCGACGTCGAGCGGCAGGTCCACGAGGATGGGGTCGAGCTCCAGCTCCTCGCAATCGTCATCGTCCTCGGGCGGGGTCGTGCACGCGCCGGACTGCGACAACTCCATCTCCGACAGCACGAACTCCACCTTGGTGATGACGAGGGAGTTGGGACCGCTGCCGACGACCACGTCCGCATTGATCCCCGGCGTGGCGCCAGACAGTGTGCCGGCTGCGGGAGGGACCATTACCGAGACGCTCAGTCTGCGCGGGCCGTCCGGGCCGGTCGCGTCACAGGCGAGCGCGAGCACGGCGGCGAGCGCCAGGAGCGACGGTGCGAGCGCGGGCCGCCGGTGAGTGAAGGGAGTCATGGCGTCTCCTTGCGGATGAGGGGCGAAGGGGCCCGATCTGCCGTCCACCCTTGACCCCGTCCCAGTGCGCGCGCGGTGACGCAGGTCACGTTCCCCCGGGTGAGGGGCTGCGCTCTGGCGGAACCGCCGACTCCGTCGCAGACTAGCCCGCGACGGGCAGGGAGGTGCATCATGCAACACGGTAACCCGAGGATGGGCCGGCGCGAGCCGCTGCACTGCATCCTGCCGCCCTACATCCTCGAGCGGCTCGCCGAATCGGCCGATGCGCGCGTGCGGCGGCTCGCCGTCGAGGCGATCGCCGCCACGGCCGCCGCCCGCGCGACGCGCGTGACGCTGGCGACGCTGGCCGGGATGGCCGCGATCCCCTCGCCGGCCGGCCACAAGCACCGGCTCGTCTACGACGTGCGCCAGGGCAGCTTCGCCGATCTCCCCGGGCGGCTGGTGCGGATCGAGGGCCAGCCGGCGGTGAAGGACCGCGCGGTGAACGAGGCCTACAACCACTCCGGCCACACCCACGATTTCTACCGGCGCGTGTTCGACCGCGATTCGCTGGACGACCGCGGCATGGCACTGGTGTCCAGCGTGCACCTCGGTCGCCGGCTCAACAACGCGTTCTGGACCGGCGAGCAGATGGCCTACGGGGACGGCGACGGCCTGCTGTTCCGGGGATTCACCCGCGCGCTCGATGTCGTCGGGCACGAGTTGACGCACGGCGTCGTGACGCACACGAGCAACCTGGAGTACCGCGGCGAAGCGGGCGCGCTGAACGAGCATTTCGCGGACGTGATGGGCATCCTGATCAAGCAGTGGCGGCGCCGCCAGACGGCGCGGCAGGCCGACTGGCGCATCGGCGTCGAGATCATGGGACCGGGCGTGACCGCACAATGCCTGCGCACCTTCACGGCGGCCAGGGCCTTCGAGAACGACCCGGTGCTCGGCACCGATCCGCAGCCCAAGCACGTGCGCGACACGTACACCGGGACGGCGGACTCAGGGGGCGTGCACATCAACTCCGGGATCCCGAACCACGCGTTCTACCTGGCCGCGGTGACGATCGGGGGCAGGGCGTGGGAGCGCGCCGGCCGCATCTGGTACCGGACCCTCCTCGCGCTCACCCCCCGGAGCGGGTTCGCCGACATGGCGGCGACGTCGATCCGGATCGCGACGGCCGAGTTCGGGAAGGGGAGCCGGGAGGAGCGGGCGGTGCGGTCGGCATGGAAGGAGGTCGGACTGTGACGGGCCGGGGGGCATGAAGCTGACCTTCCGGCAGAGCGGCGGGTTCGCCGGACTCAGCCTGGGGTGCGAGATCGACGACGCGGACCTGCCGCGGGCGGAGGCGGCGCGACTGCGGCGGCTCGTCCGGCAGTGCCGGCTCGAGGACGCTGCGGCGCCCGCCGGGGCGCGCGACGTGACCACCTACGAGATCACGCTCGAGACGCCCGGTGGCGTGCGCCGCGCCACGTTTCACGATCTCGCCGTGCCGGACCGGGTCCAGCCGCTGCTGGACTTCCTCCAACGGCGCGCCGGGCCCCGGCCGTTGCCGTAGGCGCTGGTGCGCGGGTGCGCGGGTGAACTCTCCAGGCGGAGGAGCGCCGCCCATGGACACTGATGTTCTCGTCGTCGGCGCCGGCCCGACCGGCCTCATGCTGGCGAACCAGCTGGGGCGGCACGGCGTGCGCGCGCTGATCATCGACCGACACGCCGGGCCGTCGCTCCAGACGCGGGCGCTCGGCGTCCAGGCGCGCACCCTGGAGATCTACGCGCACCTCGGCATCGTGGAGCAGGCGCTCGCGCTCGGCACGCGCGGCACGGGCGCCGAGGTCTGGGCGCGGGGCCGCCGCACGGCCCGCGTCCCGCTCGGCGATGCCGGGCGCGAGTTGAGCCCGTACCCCTTTCTCCTGATCCTCGGCCAGGACGACAACGAGCGGCTGCTGGGCGAAGCCCTGCGCGCCCGCGGCGGGGGAGTCCGGTGGAACACCGAGCTCGTCGGGCTCGCGCAGGCCGACGGTCACGTTCGGGCGACGCTGAAGCACCCCGACGGGACGGTCGGCGAGGTGACGGCCGCCTGGGTCGCGGGCTGCGACGGCGCGCGCAGCGCCGTGCGCGAGCTGAACGGGATCGCGTTCGAGGGCGCGCCGTACGAGCACGTGTTCTTCGTCGCCGATACCGAGGTGACGGGGCCGATGGTGCCTGGCGTGCTGAACGTCTACCTGTGGGAGACGGGGTTCCACCTGTTCTTCCCCATGCGCGGGACCGATCACTGGCGCGTCGTGGGGATCCTGCCCGCGCACCTGCGGGGGCGCGACGATCTGACCTTCGCGGACGTGATCCCGGCGGTGCGTCAGGAGGCGGGCGCCCGCCTGACGTTCAAGGCGTGCAGCTGGTACTCCACCTACCGCATCCACCACCGGCGCGCGGCGCGGTTCCGGAGCGGACGCTGTTTCCTGCTCGGCGATGCCGCCCACATCCACAGTCCCGTGGGCGCGCAGGGCATGAACACCGGATTGCAGGACGCGTACAACCTGGCGTGGAAGCTCGCGCTGGTGGTGTCGGGACGCGCCGGGGCCGCGCTGCTCGACTCGTACGAGGCCGAGCGCCTGCCGGTCGCCACGGCCCTGCTGCGCACCACCGACCGGGCCTTCTCGCTGATCGTCTCCGACGGCTGGCTCGCCGGCCAGCTGCGCACGCGGGTGCTGGCCAAGGCCATGGCGCTCCTCATGCGGTTCCGGCGCGTGCAGCACCTGGCCTTCCGCACCATCTCCCAGACCGGCATTCGCTATCGCCGCAGCCCGCTCTCGGAGACGCAGGCGGGCTTGCCCGCGGACGCGCCGCGTGCGGGTGACCGGTTCCCATGGCTCCGGCTCGCGTTCCGGCCACAGGGCGCTGCGGAGGACCTGTTCACCCGGCTCGACGACACGCGATTCAATCTCATCCTGATCGGGCAGGATTCGCGCCCGGGCGGAGTATCGGCGCTCGGCGATCTGGTGCGCATCCACGACGTGCCGAGCGAACCGGCCAACGAACGCGAGCTGGCGCGGGCGGGGATCCCCCGGCCTTCCTTCTATCTGCTGCGTCCCGACGGGCACGTCGGGCTCGCGGGGGCCCGCCTGGACGCTGCCGCGGTGAGGCGCTATTTCACCGAGCGTGTGCGATTCGAAGCCGGCGCGTGACCGGTTGCGGCGGTCGCCCCAGCACCGCACGCACCCAATGCGTGGCGCCGTCGTCCACCAGGGGGATGGCCGCCGGATCCACGGGGCGGCCGTCCAGCTCGGCCTCGGCGATCCCGCGGCAGCGGCGCTCCGGATTGGCCACGGAGATCTGATAGGTGGTCGTGCCGTAGCGCCAGTCGATGGCGTACTCGGGCCAGGCCGACGGGATGCAGGGATCCAGCTCGAAGGTCGCGCCGTGCCGCCGGAGTCCGAGGATGCTTTCCAGGCCCGCGCGGTACATCCAGCCCGCGGACCCCGTGTACCACGTCCACCCGCCGCGCCCGGCGTGGGCCGGATGGGCGTAGACGTCTCCCGCGGTGGCATACGGCTCGGTCTTGTAGCGCTCGACCTCCGCCGCGCTGCGCGTGTGGTTGATCGGGTTCAGCAGGTGGAACAGCTCCACCGCCTCGTCTCCGTTGCCGAGCCGGGCGACCGCCATGATCGTCCACACCGCGGCGTGGGTGTATTGCCCGCCGTTCTCCCGCACTCCGGGCGGGTAGCCCCGGACGTACCCGGGGTCCTGCGACGACTGGTCGAAGGGGGGAGTGAGCACCAGCACGACCTGGGCGCCACGCCGCACCAGGTGGGTGCGGACGGCGTCCATGGCCCGCTCGGCGTACGGCAGGGGTGCCGCGCCGGAGAGCACCGCCCAGGATTGGGCGATCCCGTCGATCTTGCACTCGTCGTTCTGCGCCGACCCCAGCGGCATGCCGTCGTCGTAGTACCCCCGCCGGTACCACTCCCCGTCCCAGGTCAGCGCGAGCATGCCCGCCAACCGGCCGGCCTCGTTCTCGTACCGCGCGGCCCGCGCCGGGTCGCGGCCCTCGCACAGCGGGATGAACTGTCGCAGCACCGCGTGCAGGAACCACCCGAGCCAGACGCTCTCGCCGCGGCCCTGGGCCCCCACCCGGTTCATCCCGTCGTTCCAGTCGCCACTGCCGATCAGCGGCAGCCCGTGGGCACCGGCGGTCAGGCCCTTGTCGATGGCGCGCACGCAATGCTCGAACAGCGGAGCCGCGGTGGGGGAGACCCGCGGCTGGCCGTAGACCTCCGTCTCGTCCGCGGTGAGGACCGGAGCCTCGAGGAACGCGACCGGCTCGTCGAGGATGCGGCGGTCCCCGGTCGTATCCACGTAGTGCGCCACCGCGTAGGGCAGCCACAGCAGGTCGTCGGAGCAGCGGGTGCGGGTGCCGGCCCCCGAGGGTTCATGCCACCAGTGCTGCACGTCCCCTTCGACGAACTGCCGGCCGGCGGCCCGCAGCAGGTGCGCGCGATAGAGATCGGGCCCGGCCAGCGCGAGCGCCATCACGTCCTGCAGCTGGTCGCGGAAGCCGAAGGCGCCACCCGGTTGATAGAAGCCGGACCGCGCCCAGAGCCGGCAGCTCACGTTCTGATAGAGGAGCCAGCGGTTCATCAGCGGATCGAACGAGTCGTCCGGCGTGTGCACCTGGATCGTCTCCAGGGTGCCGGCCCAGAACCGCCGGACCGCCTCGAGGGCCTGCTCGGCGGCGGGCACGCTGGCGTGCCGGCGAAGCAGGGCACGCGCATGATCGCGATCCCGCCCCTGTCCCAGGATCAGGACGAGCTGACGGGTTTCTCCCGGGTCGAGGGCGACCTCGATCTGCAGCGCGCCACAGGGATCGAGCCCGGCGCCGAACTGGCCCGACAGCATGGGCTGACGCAGGGCGGCGGGATTCGCCAGGGAGCCGTTGCGCCCCAGGAACGAGAGGCGGTCTCCGGTCGCCGAGCGCGGTGACACGCTGGCGCCGACGAACGCGACCCGGCCCGCGAACGTCCGGTTGTAGGGGTTCGTGGCGAGGATCGCGCCCGTCTCCGGATCGAGCGCCGTCAGCACGTGGCGGTGGTCCCCCGGCTGCGGCGGCCCCAGGCGCCACTCGTTGTAGGAGAACAGGCTCAGTCGTCGCGGACGGCCGGTCCGGTTGGTCAGGGTCAGGAGAGAGAACTTCACGGGGTCGTGCGCGTCCACGAACACCGCGAGGTCGTGGACGATCCCGTGGGAGGCGTGGGTGAAGCGCGACAGGCCGGCGGCGTGCCGCGTCACGAACCGGCCGCTCCCGCTGCTTCGCCGCAGCGGTCCCGGCGTGGCGGACCACGCCACGTGGTCCTCCTCGTCCCGCAGGAGGATGGCTTCCCCGGTGGGGTCGGTCACCGGGTCGTTCTCGCAGGGCGTGAGGCGGTTCTCGCGGCTGTTCTCCGCCCACGTGTGCGCGGAGCCCGACGCCGAGACGACGGTGCCGAATTCGGGGTTCGCGATGATGTTGACCCAGGGGAGCGGCGTCTCCTGGTCCCCGTCGAGCACCACCACGTACTCGCGGCCGCCGTCGGCAAAGCCGCCCGTCCCATTGGCGAACGTGAGCGCGGGGACCGTGATCACGAGGCCGTCCGACTCGGCCTTCAGCGGCGGTGGCGACGGCGGATGCCGCTCCCGGCGCCACGCCGGTTCGGGGTACGGCCAGTCGAGTTGGCTCGCCAGCTCGCCGCGGTCGCCGCTCAGGATCGCCCGGGCGGCGCTGGCCAGCAGGATGCGTTCGGCCTCGCTCATGCGGTCGCCGCGGAGCAGGTACACGCCGCCGGGGCGGTGTTTCCACGCGCCCCAAGGCCCGGTATCGAGGAGCGCCGCGAGCTGGACGTGCATCTCGTCGAGGTAGCTGACCGGGTGCTCGTTCAGCAGCACGACGTCCGCGCTCAGTCCCTTGAGGCGCCAGTACTCCTGCGCCTGGAGGACCTGCCGGACGAGCGGGATGTCGTTCTCGTCCACCACGCGCACGAGCAGAATCGGGAGATCCCCGGAGATCCCGTGGGGCCACAGGCCCGGCTGCCCCAGCACGTTGCGCTCCAGCACCGCGGGCTCCGCCCGCAGCGAGGCGTCGGTGTGAAGGACGCGGGACGCGAGGCGCTCGAATAGCTGCGCCTCGTCGCTCGAGATGCCGAGGTGTCGCAGCGTGCTCTGCGCCTGGGTGAAGGCCAGCGCGAAGGTGCGCGCGGCGGCGCTGGGGTCGTGGTACTTGTGCGCCATGGCCAGCGCGGCCTCCCGGCTCGCGGCCATTCCCGTCGCGAACGACAGCCGCACGAACCGGCCCGGGGCCAGCCGGATGCGCTGGCGCAGGCTGACGATCGGGTCCAGCACCGCCCCCGTGGTGCCCGAGAGCGCGCGCCCGTCGAGGGCCACCGGATCCTCGGGACCGCGGCCGCGGCCCAGGAAGCGGGCGCGGTCGGTCTCCCACTCGACCGGTCCCTGCATCCGCCCGTCCACGCTCAGCACGTGCACCGCCCACGCCCGCGGCTCGTCCGGCGCGCGGGGCCGCCGGCCGCAGATGAGCGCGGCGCTCTCGGGCAGGTACTCAGTCTCCACGAAGAGCTTGCTGAAGACGGGGTGGGTCAGGTCCTCGCTCACGGCCGCCAGGGCCATCTCGGCGTAGCTCGTGACTTCGAGCTCACGCGGCCGATCGCTCAGGTTCGTGACGGTGAGGCGCCGTACTTCGACGTCATCCTCGGTCGACACCGCGACGTCGAGCTGTGTCGCGATATCCTCGTCGCGTCGTCTGATCGCGACTTTCTCGGCCTGGAAGGTGACCAGGTATTCCTCGGGCTCGCGGTCCGTGGGATGGTAGGCCGCGGACCAGACCGAGCCGTTGCGCACATCGCGCAGATAGATGAACTGGCTTCCCAGGTCGCGGGTCGCATCCTCACGGTAGCGGGTGACGGCGCGGCCGCGACAGAAGCTGGCGCCGCCGCCCGCGTTGGTGACGATCGCGGTATAGGCGCCGTTCGACAGGAACTGGGCGTGCGGGTACCGCGTGTGCGGCGACCGGAACCGCCGGACCGGCGCGGCCGAGGCTGGGACCGCGACGCGTGTCTCCTCGGGCGGCCGCGGCTGCGTGATCGGCGCGTGGCGCGGTGCGCGCTCCTGCAGCAGCAGCGCCGTCGCCTGCACCCGGGGATCGGCGTGGAGACGATCGACCATCGGATGGCTGAGGACGGCGTTGGCCAGCGCCACCAGGCTCATGCCCTGGTGATGCGCCAGGAAGGCCCGGACGACCACGCCCCGGGCGCCGTGGGGTCGGGGCTCGGCGGCCGGCTCGCCGTCGGGTGATTTCCGCTCGGTGTAGTCGATCGCCTCGTAGAAGCCGTACGCGCCGTCCAGCCCCTCACGGGCCAGGCGCCGGAAGTTCTGCACGGCGCGCACCGGGTCCACCATGGCCGCCAGCGCCGTGGCGTAGGGGGCCACCACCAGCTCGTCGCCGAGGCCGCGCTTCAAGCCGAGGCCCGGCACGCCGAAGGCCTTGTACTGGTAGTTGCCGTGACGGTCCACCACGCTGAAGGCGGACTCCGAGATCCCCCATGGCACGCCCTGCTGCCGCCCGTACTCGACCTGGCGGCGCACGGCCATGCGGCACGACTGGTCGAGCAGGGTCCCCGGATAGCTCTTCATCACGAGGAGGGGCATCAGGTACTCGAACAGGCTCGCGCTCCACGACAGCAGCGTGGGAGCGCCGTCCACGCTGGTGAGCAGTCGCCCCAGGTGGAACCAGTGGCTGTCGGGTACGTCGCCCTTGGCGATCGCGACGAAGCTCGCCAGCCGCGCCTCGGACGCGAGCAGGTCGTAGTAGGAGGGATCGAGGCGACCGGGACCCTGCGAGTCCTCCAGGCGATAGCCGATCGCGAAGATCTGCCGCTCGCGGTCATACAGGAACCCGAAGCTCATCCCGTCGGCGAGCGCGAGGGCGCGCGCGGCGAGCGCCTCGAGGCGGTCCCCGAGGGCATCCGGTCGCGGGTCGGGGGCGGCCAGTCCCGCGGCGAGGGACCGCGACCAGTCGGCAACGTCGGCGAGGTGGCCGGAGAGGGGACCCGGCGCCGTGAACGACGCGATCGCGTCCGTGAGGGCGCCGAGCTGTCCGGACCCGCGCGCCAGTCTCGCCGGCGCATCCGCGGGGCCGTCCAGGACATCGACGATGGACTGCACCACGCTGGCCAGGCGTCGGCCCGCGTCGTGGTCCCCGCCCGGCATGCTCCCGAGGCGTACCAGGGACTGCCTGGCCAGCGCCGCGGTATCCGCCAGTCCGGCGCAGATCTGCTCCGCTGACTGCGGCGCGCCGGCCAGGCGCCGCAGTCCTTCGGTCAGGGCCAGGAGCGCGCCCGCGAGATTGCCGCTGTCCACCGTGGAGACGTAGCGCGGGGGCAACGGTGCGAGGGTCGTCGTGTCGTACCAGTTGAACAGGTGGCCGTTGAACCGCTCCAGCGCATCGAGCGTGGCGAGCGCGGCCTCGAGCCGCTCCACCAGCTCGGGCGTGCGGATGAACCCGAAATCGTGGGCGGCCAGGGTCGAGAGCAGCCCCATCCCGATGTTCGTGGGGGACGTGCGGTGGGCGACGGTCGGGCTCGGCGTCTCCTGGAAATTGTCCGGTGGCAGACCGTGGTCCGCGGCGCCCATGAAGGTCTCGAAGTAGCGCCAGGTCTTGCGTGCGACGAGACGGAGGAAGCGCCGGTCCTGGGAGGTCAGGAGATGGCGCTCGGGCGACACCGGCTGGCTGAGCCAGTACGCCACCCGTGGTGCGGCCACCCACAACGCCAGGACGGGGCCGGCCACCGCGAGCGCGCCCGGCCGCGCGGTGGCGATCAGCGCGAACAGGACGAGGCCGATGACGGGGCTGGACGCCATTTCCACGAAGAAGAGCCGGGCGCCGGCCCGTACGCTGAGTCCCGCCGCCCGGGCGGTGGTGGCCGCGGCCGTCTCCCATTCGAGCAGGCGCCGCTGGGTGATCACGAGGCGCACCAGGGTGAGCACGATGGCGTGGACCATCTCGTAGGCGTGGTACGCCAGGAACGTGACCTGGAGCAGTGTCTGGGCGCCGGCGACTCGCACGTCATCGGCCAGCATCCGCAGGAACACGCCGACGGGCTGCTGGGGAGACGGGCCGCCCGCGAGCCGGACGGCGAGCGGGTAGAGCGGGAAGGCGATCGCGGCGAGGACCCCGAGAGTCCAGGCCAGGGGATCGCCCGGCAGCGCCAGCCACGCCAGTGCCAGGAAGGCGACGGTGGCGGGGGCCACCAGCGTCCGTCTCAGGTTGTCGAGGATCTTCCAGCGCGCAATGAGGGGCAGGCGGTTGCGCTCCAGGCCCTCGCGGGTCGGGACCAGGGGGAACAGCCAGAACAGAATCTGCCAGTCCCCGCGCGCCCACCGGTGCTGGCGCCGCGCGTGCGCGAGCACGCTCGCGGGGTAATCGTCGACCACCTCCACGTCGGTCACCAGGGCGGCCCGTGCGTGCAGGCCCTCGAAGAGGTCATGCGACAGCAGGGCGTTCTCCGGGACCCGGCCCTCGAGGGCGGCCATGAACGCGTCCACGTCGTAGAGACCCTTGCCCGTGAAGAGCCCCTCGTCGAACAGGTCCTGGTAGGTGTCCGAGACCGCGGTCGTGTAGGGGTCGACGCCGGTGTGGCCTGCGTACACCCGGGCGAACAGCGATCCCGCGGCGCTCGCCATCGTGACGCTGACCCGGGGCTGGAGGATCCCGTACCCTTCGGTGACGCGCCGCAGGCGGGGATCGAAGCGGGGGCGGTTGAGCGGGTGGGCGATGATGCCGATAAGCTTGCGGGCCGCGTGCAGCGGCAACCGGGTATCGCTGTCGAGCGTGATGCAGTAGCGGACACTCGGCAGCACGTCCGGATCGCCCTCATGCACGCGATAGCTCGTGTCCGTGGCCCCGCGCAGCAGACGATTGAACTCCTCGAGCTTGCCGCGCTTGCGCTCCCATCCGATCCACGATCCCTCGCTGGCGTTCCACTGGCGTGCCCGGTGGAACAGGTGGAACCGGTCGGCGCGGCCCTGGCCCAGTCGGGCGTTCAGGTCGCGCACCCCCGCCCGAGCGGCCTCCAGGATCCCGTCATCCGTGGGCAATTCGGCCGCGGGGGCATCGGCGAAGTCGCCGAGGATGGCGAAGTGGATGTGCGGGTCCACGTTGCCCAGGGCCAGGACCTCCACGTGCTCGAGCAGCTCGGCGACACCGGCCACGCTGGTGAGCAGCGTGGGGACCACGACCATGGTCCGCGCGTCCGCGGGGACGCCACCCTGGAAGTCCAGCCGCGGCAGGGGCTGGGGCCGCACCAGGTGCGCGGCCAGCCGCTGGACGACCGCGATGGCGAACTCGCTGGCCGGCAGCAGGAGCAACGCGGCGGTCCACGCCTGGGAGGCGAGGTCGCCGCCCACGGCCCGGAGGTACGCGACGGCCAGGGCGAGCAGGGCGCCGGTACCGAGACCGATGGACCCCAGATAGAAGGCGGTGGCGTGGGCGAACAGGAACCGGCGGGCGCGCACGGCGAGGCGTGGCGCGTACTCGACGTCGGTCTCCAGGTCGCGCCGTCCGGTCCCGATCACGTGGTAGCCCACGTGGGCGGCGCGGTCGTCCGCCGACTTCAGCTCGGTGGCCTGGCGAGCGCTCTCCACGCAGCGCAGCGCCACCCGCAGCTGGGCTTCGCCCGTCGCCTCCGCGAGCTCCTCGACCGCCTGCCGGTAGCGGTCCCGGCTGTGGAAGTCCATCCGGCCGTAGACGCCGGCCGGGTCTCGGCGCAGCACCTGCTCGATCAGGCTGACCGTCTCGAAGAACTTCGTCCAGTCCAGGACGGCGCACAGTCGCAGGCTGGTGATGGCGTTGGCCACGGAGACCTGCCCGGCGGCCTGACTCTGGTGCTCCGTCCGGATCGCGTCCTCGGGGGTCATCCCCTGGGCGGCCAGGCGTTCTTCGACGGCGGCGCGCACCGGCGAGACCAGGGGCCCGTATTCGCGCATCCGCTGCAGCAGCCGCACGACGTAGGGCGTTTCGAGCACCCCGGGCAGGGCGCGCAGCGGTGCGGCGTCCGGGGTGCCGCCGATCTGGGCGAGATAGCCGTCGGCCCGGCGCCGCGCGTCCCGGCCCTCCAGCGTCTCGTCCGCCAGCCGCCTCAGGTTCTCGATCAGGGCGAGCTTGAGCATGCTCGGCCACGCCCACAGCTCGCCGATGGTGAGGGGCGCCACGGTCTGGTACGCGGTGAGAAAGCGCACCAGCTGGTGGCGGTCCAGGCGACCGTCGGTGTGTCGGATCAGCTCCAGGGTCATCGCGTAGACCCGGGCGATGCCGGCCATCTCGCGCGACGCCAGTTTGGGGAGTCCCCGGTAGTACGGCCGCGGCAGGTCGCGGCGGGTGTCCCGGATCTCCCCTTCGATGAGATGGAAGTTGTCGAGGAGCCACTCCGCTGCCGGAGGCACGAACTCGCCCTGGTGAACGTCGTCGGCGAGGAGGCGGTAGGCCTCGCGCAGGACGCGGGCGTTGTCCTCCAGGCGGGAGAAGAAGGGACGCACGTTGCGCCGCGGATTTCGCGCCAGGGTGAAGCTGGCGGCGAGGGCCCTGGCCCGTTCCTCCAGACGCTCGATGCTCAGCAGCTCCGCGCGGAGGGGCGTTTCGCGCTCCGGGCGGGGGCGGGCTCCGAAGAAGCGGAGCAATGACATCACAAATGATAACCCGTGCGCCTGCCCGACCGGGTCACGACACCGCGGCGTCGTGGTCGATCACCACCCGCGTCACGTCACCGGCGAGCCGCCGCCGCGCGCGCCACAGCAGCACGAGGGCCACGAGGATCAGCCCCGCCGTCAGGCCCCACCACAGCCCGCGGGGGCCAGCCGCGGTGCGGAAGCCGAGGGTGGCACTCACCGGCAGGCCGACGAGCCAGAATCCGAGCACGTTGACGAGCATCGGCGTGCGCGTGTCGCCGACGCCGCGGAAGAAGGCGGCGATCGCCATCGCCGCCACCAGGCCGGGGACGCCGAAAACGCGGCCGTGGACGTACTGCGCCGCGAGCGTCTGCACTTCGGCCGACGGCCCCATCAAGCGAAAGAGAGCTTCGGCGCCCGTGCCGAAGAGGGCGAGGCAAACGCACGCAATCGGCACGACCGCGTACATGCCGTGCCAAGCCCAGGCGCCGCAGC
>Ga0075302_1000046_pt1 | contig 15081 bp, 8 predicted proteins | sample Browns_TuleB_D1_FD_120059 | JGI IMG/M metagenome (GOLD analysis project Ga0075302, IMG submission 120059) | Natural and restored wetland microbial communities from the San Francisco Bay, California, USA, that impact long-term carbon... | ecosystem: Environmental > Terrestrial > Soil > Wetlands ...
AAGGACGCCAACGAGGCGCGCGAGGCCTTGATAGCGCGCGAATGGCCCGCCACCACGGCGGCGACGGCCAGGGCGACGACGGCGAGCCGCCGGCCCAGGGCATCGAGGCGGCGCTCGAGCGGGGTCCGGACGGGGGCGATGGCGCCGACCAGCTGCCCGACCCGGCCGAGCTCGGTCGCCTGGCCGGTCGCGAACACCACGGCGTGCGCATGCCCGTCGGCCACCGTGGTCCCGGTGTAGATGATGGTGGGTCGCTCGGCGAGGGGGGCGTCGTCCGGGACCGTCGCGGTGGCGTCCTTGCGCGCGGCCTCGGGCTCACCGGTGAGCGCCGCTTCGACGGTGCGCAGCTCGGTGGCGGAGATCAGCCGGGCATCCGCCGGTACGGCGGCGCCGGCCTCGAGCACGATCACGTCGCCCGGCACCAGCGCCCGCGCATCGATCTCCGCGGCGTGTCCGTCCCGCAGCGCCATGGCGCGCGGCGCCTCGAGGGCGCGCAGCGCTTCGATCGCCCGTCGTGCCGGGAGCTCGGTGCCGAACCCGATGGCGACGTTGAGGACGAGGACGGCCACGATGGCGGCTGCGTCGAGCCCGTCGCCGAACACGAGCCCCAGCGCCGCCGCGACGATGAGCAGCAGGACCACCGTGCTCCGCAGCTGGGCACCGAGCACGCGCCACCATGGATAGGCGCGCGGGGAGGGCAGGGCGTTCGGTCCCACGCGCGCGAGCCGCTCGCGCGCCTCGGCGGCGGTCAAGCCGTCCCGGCGGCTGCCGAGTTGCGCGAGGGCGTCGTCAGCGGTAACCGAATGCCAGCGGATCACGCCCCTTCCCCCTTCCCCCGTCCCCCTTCCCGCGTGCCGCCCATTCCCGTCCTCCTAGGCCGTGATGAGCACCCGAGCGTCCACCGCGACCACGCCGTTCGGGAAGGCGAGGAGCGGATTGACGTCGAGCTCGGCGATCTCCGGCACGTCGAGGGCGAGCTGCGACACCCGCAGCAGGACGTCCACCAGTGCGGCGAAGTCCACCGGCGGGGCGCCGCGGATGCCGTCCAGGATCGCGACGCCGCGGATGGCGCGCACCATGTCGTGGGCGTCGAGGGGCCGGAGCGGCGCGATGCGGAACACCACGTCGCGGATTGCTTCCACGAACACCCCGCCCAGTCCGAACATCACGAGCGGTCCGAAGGCATGGTCCCGGGTCAGCCCCGCGATGGTCTCGCGTCCGCCCTGGATCATCCGCTGCACCAGGATGCCGTCGACCGTCGCGTGGGGCGCGTGCTGCCGCACCGCGTCGAGCATCTCCACGCACGCGACCTTCGCCTCCGTGACGCTGTCGACGTTGGGGCGCACCCCGCCCACGTCCGTCTTATGGATGATCTGGGGCGAGACGATCTTGAGCACCACGGGGAAGCCGAGCTCCGCCGCGACGCGCGCCGCCTCCTCGGCATCGCGGGCCAGGCGGGCGGGCGCGGCCGGGATGCCGCAGGCCGTGAGCACGTCGAGCGCTTCGATCTCGGAGAGCTTGGTCCGGCCTTCGGCCCGCGCCCGCGCCGCGATCGCGGCCACGCGCGCCCGGTCCACGGCGAGCTCGCGCGGCGGCACGTCGGGTCGCGCGCGCCACTCCCGGTGGCGCCGCAGCGCCGCGAGCGCCCGCGCCGCGGACTCGGGGAAGATGTAGGCCGGGATCCCCGCCCGGTGCAGCTCGGCCTTGCCCTGCGGCAGGCCCTCCCGGCCCATCAGCACCGCGAGCACCGGCTTCTGGTGGTGGTGCTCCGCCACCCGGACGATCGATTCGGCGACGTCTTCCTGCCGGATGCCGAGCGGCGGGACGAAGATCGCGACGGCGGAGTCCACGTGCTCGTCCGACAGGATCGCATCGAGCGCCGTCTGGTAGTTCGCCGCGGTCGCCGACGCGATCATGTCGAGCGGGTTGCGAATCGACGCCTCGGGCGGGAACAGCGGCTTCAACTTCGCCACCGTCTCCGGCTGGAGGTCCACCAGCTCGAGAGCGTGGGCCTCGAGGGCGTCCGCCGCGAGGATGCCGGGCCCGCCGGAGTTGGTGAGCACGGCGGTGCGGCGCGAGCGGGGCAGGGACCGGCCCGAGAAGGCCATCGCCATGTCGAACAGCTCCTCGATCGATCCGGCGCGCAGCACCCCCGTCTGGGCGAGCAGGGCGTCGACCGCCGTGTCGCTCGCGGCGAGCGCACCGGTGTGCGACGACGCCGCGCGGGCCCCGGCCTTCGATTTCGCCGACTTCAGAGCGAGGATCGGCTTCACCTTGGTGACGCGCGACGCGATCTCGAAGAACCGCCGCGGGTTGCCGAAGCTCTCCACGTACATCAGGATGACCTGGACGTCCGGGTCGTGCTCCCACTGGAGCAGCAGGTCGTTGCCGCTCACGTTCGGCTTGTTGCCGACCGATACGAACTGGGAGAATCCGATCCCATACTCGGCGGCGTAATCCAGCACGCTCACGCCCAGGGCGCCCGACTGTGAGACGAACGCGGCGTGGCCGAACGGGGGCATCGTGGGCGCGAACGTGGCGTTCATCGAGATGTCGGGGTGGGCGTTGAGCACGCCCATGCAGTTCGGGCCGACCATCCGCATGCGGTGCCGCTCGACGATCTCGACGAGCCGGCGCTCCGCCTCGACGCCCTCACCGCCGATCTCCCGGAAGCCCGCCGAGATCACCACCAGGCCGCGCACCCCCGCCTGCCCGCACTCTTCCGCGACGTTGAGTACGTGCTGGCGCGGCACCACGATCACCGCGAGATCCACCAGGTCCGGGATCGCGGCCACCGAGGGGTACGCCTTGACCGAATGGACCGAGGGGGCGTGCGGGTTGACCGGATAGACCGAGCCCGTGAAGCCGTGCCCGATCAGGTTCGCCAGGACCTGGTGTCCGATGGTGTGGGGCGAGCGCGACGCGCCGATCACGGCGACGGTGCGGGGACGGAGGATCGGGTCGAGGTTCATTGCACACTTGTCTTCCGGCGGTGTCGGTGAACCTTACCACACATCGCCTCTCCGGGAAGTCCCGTGCACGATCCCGCTCCCTTGCGCGCCGCGGCCCGGCACGCCGAAACGTTCCTCGCGTCCTTGCCCGAGCGCCCGGTGCGTGCCACGGCGGACGCCGCCCGGCTGCGCGCCTCGCTCGGCGGGCCCCTCTCCGACGACGGGATCGCGCCCGAGCGCGTGATCGACGACCTGGCGCGCGCCGCCGACCCCGGCCTCGTCGCGACCGCCGGCCCACGCTTCTTCGGATTCGTCATCGGCGGCAGCCTCCCCGCCGCGCTCGCGGCCGACTGGCTCACGTCCGCCTGGGACCAGAACGCCGGCGTCTACGCGGCCTCGCCGGCGGCGTCGGTGGTCGAGGAGGTCGCGGCGGCCTGGCTGCTCGACCTGCTCGGCCTGCCGCCGGATGCAGGGGTCGGCTTCGTCACCGGGTGCCAAATGGCGAATTTCACGTGCCTCGCCGCTGCCCGGCACGCGCTGCTGCGCCGGGCCGGATGGAACGTGGAGGAACGGGGACTGCAGGGCGCGCCGCGGGTCCACGTGGTGATGAGCGAGGAGGCCCATTCGACCGTGCCGATGGCACTGCGGCTGCTCGGTTTGGGCGCCGGCACGGCTGTCCGGATCCCGACGGACGCGCAGGGGCGCATCCGGGCCGACGCGCTGCCGGCGGCGCTCGCCGCGTGCGACGGCCCCACGATCGTGTGCGCGCAGGTGGGCAACGTGAACAGCGGGTCGTGCGACCCGATGCCCGAGGTGATCGCGGCCGCGCGGACGCACGGGGCCTGGGTCCACGTGGACAGCGCGTTCGGTCTGTGGGCGCGCGCCGCGGAGCGGCGGCGGGCCCTGGTGGCGGGCGTCGAGGCGGCCGACAGCTGGGCCACGGACGCGCACAAGTGGCTCAACGTGCCCTACGACAACGGCGTCGCCATCGTACGCGAGGCGGCGGCGCTGCATGCGGCGATGGCCGTGGGCGGCGAGTATCTGATCAAGGGGGCGGGGGAGGTGCGCGACGAGCTCGACTGGGTGCCGGAGTTCTCGCGGCGCGCGCGCGGGTTCACGGTGTACGCCGCCCTGCGGTCGCTCGGCCGCCGCGGCGTGGCCGACCTGATCGAGGGGTCGTGCGTGCTCGCTCGGCGCATGGCCGAGCGCCTCGCCGCCGCTCCCGGCGTCGTGGTGCTGAACGACGTGGTGCTGAACCAGGTACTGGTGCGGTTCGCGCCGCCGGGCGGAGGCGACGCGGATGCGTTCACCCGGGACGTCGTGACCCGGGTGCAGGCCGACGGTACCTGCTGGCTCTCGGGCTCGACGTGGCACGATCAGGCGGTGATGCGCATCTCGGTCAGCGGCTGGGCCACGACCGCGGCCGACGCCGACCGGTCGGTCGTGGCGATCCTCGCCGCCGCGGCGCGGGCCTGACGCGCGGACGGGCGCGGCGCACCGGCGCGCTATATTGTGCCGGACCGCTGTGAACGCATTGCCGAGAGGACGTGCATTCGTGATCTCGCGTCTGGCATCGCTCGTCATCCTGTTTCTGCTCGCGCTCGCCGGCCCGGCGACCGCCCACCCCGGCCGCGGCATCCAGGTGGACGCCCGCGGCCGCATCTGGTTCGTGGATACCGTGCGCGACGTCCTCTGGCGCATCGACGGGGACGTGCTGGTCCCGGTGATGCGCGGCGTGCACTCCGACCGGCTGTTGCTCGTCGGAGACTCGGGCGTCACGGCCGAGCAGTACTTCACCGCCGTGATCGGGCCGCGCCTCACGCGCCTGGCCGCCGACTCCACGAGTCCCGCGCACACCGATGCGATCCACCTCGCCGCCGATACGCTGAGCCTGGTGGCGCTCGACGCTCGAGGGAACGCCTACTTCGTCATCGCCGGGCGGCTGCTCGTGCTGACGCCGGGCGACGCGATCGTGCAGCGCGTCCACGGCCTGCCCGGGGCGCACGCCCTCGCCGCGGCCGTGCGGCCGGACGGCTGGGTGTACGTGGTGATCGAGAACCGTGTGTGGGAGCTGCCCCCGATCGGTGACGTGCGGCCGATGGTGTCCGACTCGGCGGCGTTCGAGCTCGTCTCCGGCGTGGCCGCGGCCGACAGCGCCCGCGTCTGCATCAGCGACTATCTGGGGCGCCGGGTGCACCTGTATCAGGGCGACACCGGCGTGACCCGCGAGGTGCGCTGGCCGTGGTATCCGGTCGGCGTCGCCGCCGCGCCGGACGGAGCCTGTTACGTGCTGGAGCGCCGCTTCCAGTACGGCGGCATGGCCGGCGCGCTGAACTGGGCGGCGGACCTGCTCGGCACGCCGCGCGTCCGCCGCATCGATGCGGACGGGCGGGCGGTGGTCGTCGCCGTCGTCGGGCACCCCGGCGCGCTGCTGCCCGTCCTGACGCTGCTGGTCGCCGTGGTCGCGGTCACGCTGGTGTGGCGCCGGGCGCGGCGCCGGGCGCGGGCGGCGGCGTGACCCGGCGGCGCGCCCTCGTTCCGGGCGCGCTGGTCGTGGCGCTCGCGGGAGCGCTGTGGTTCCGCGGCCTGCCGGCGGGCGCGGGTGACGTCTCCCGCATCCGGGTCCCGGTGGGTTTCGCCATCGCCGTGTTCGCCGACTCGCTGCCGAACGCGCGGTCGCTCGCGCTCGGAGCGCGGGGGACGGTGTTCGTCGGCGTGCGGGACGGCGAGGCCGTGTATGCGCTGGCCGACCCGGATGGCGACGGGCGCGCGGACTCGACCTGGCGGCTCGCCGGCGGGTTCGACGCGCCGAACGGGGTCGCCTTCCACGATGGCGCCCTCTACGTCGCCGACCTCGGCAATCTCTGGCGCTTCGATTCGATCGAGGACCGGCTCGGAGCCCCCGGTCCGCCCGTACTGGCCACCGACGCCCTGCCGCGGGAGGGGTGGCACGGGCTCCGGTTCATCGCCTTCGGACCCGACGGCTTCCTCTATATGGGGTCGGGCGCGCCCTGTGACGCGTGCCTGCCCGGCGACGAGCGGTCCGGGACCATCCTGCGGATGCGGCCCGATGGCCGGGACGTCGCGGTCTTCGCCCGGGGCGTGCGCAATACGGTCGGGTTCGACTGGCGGCCCGGCACGGGCGAGCTGTGGTTCACCGACAACGGCCGCGATCACCTCGGGCCCGATGCGCCGCCCGACGAGCTGAACCGCGCGATCGCGCCCGGGGCGCACTACGGGTTCCCCTTCTGCCACGGCGGCGACGTGCCGGACCCGGAGCTCACCGGTCACGCCTGCGCGGAGTTCACCCCGCCCGTGGCACGCCTCGGGGCGCACGTGGCCGCGCTGGGGATGCGGTTCTACACGGGCACGCGGTTTCCGCCGACCTACCACGGCCGCGCTTTCATCGCCGAGCACGGCTCCTGGAACCGGCTCCTGCCCGTCGGCTACCGCATCACCACGGTCCGGTTCGAGGATGGAGCGGCCCGCTACGAGGTATTCGCCGACGGCTGGCTGTCGCGCGTGCGGCGCAACGCGTGGGGGAGGCCGGTGGACGTGCTGGTGATGCCGGACGGGGCGCTGCTCGTGTCCGACGATCGAGCGGGCAGGGTGTACCGGATCAGTTACGGAATGGAGCGTCCCTGAGCCGACGGCGGCTAATGGCCGTCTTTTCTTCCGGGTATGACCGGCGGGCGAGCGCTGCGTTCCTTGACACCGCTGGTCCCAGGGGCAGGTTCCACTCGGGTCAAACCCGAAACGGATACGTCCCATTACCGCGGCGGGGCACTGCACCTCCCCCGGTTCTGTCTCCTCGTCCTGGCCGGACTGCTCGCCGCGTGCGCCGCGCGCGTGCGTGGCCCGCGAGGGGACTACGTCGATTTCATCCGTGCGGACCAGGTACCGCCCCAGGTCGGTAGCCGGACCAACGCCGACTCCCTGTGGGGCCGGATCGACGAAAGTGCCACCGGCGACGGCATCGGCGAAGGGCGGCGGGCCGATCTCGTCGCGCTCGTGGAACGCTTCGCGCCGACCCTGATCCTCCCCCGCGGCGACTTCGCCACGGTCGCCGACACCAAGTACCGGCTGCTCCCCACGGATGTCAGGCTGTTCACGGACACGCTGCGCATCGATCGCGTGCGCGCCGCGCCGTACGGGCTGCACGACTCGCAGGACTTCCCGTTCGGGGGCCTGGATCCCGCCGCCCTGATCGCGCTCGCCGATTCGGCCCAGTTCAATGAAAGCAACCCGGACCTGCTCGAGATCTGGTACTTCGACTTCCCCGGGTCCGACCCGCAGAGCTGGTGGGACGCCTACGGGCGGTTCCGCACCGGTGCCGACAGCGCCCGGTGGGCGGCGCCGACCATCTACGGTCATCCCTTCGTGGACGGCGACGGACGGCTCGTGATCCAGTACTGGTTCTTCTGGCCGATCAACGACTTCATCGGCAACCACGAGGGGGACACGGAACACATCAACGTGGTCGTGGACGGATCGCACGCCGCGGTCGCCGAGGTACAGTATTTCTTCCATGCGCGCAGCATCCGCCTGCCGCAGGGGGAGTACCGGCCGGAGATCGTCGACAGCACCCACCCCGTCGTCCACGCGGGCGGACGGGCGTACAACGTGCTCGACTATCCGATCCGCATGTTCTCGCACGAGCGCAACGAAGGCTCGCACGGCAGCTATCCCTACGCGGGCGAATGGGAGGCCGCGGCGGGCCTCGGGATGCCCGAGAGCGTGGTGGACTGGCACGGGGATTCGAGTCGCGTCGTTCCCTGGCACCGTTTTCGTGTGGTCCTCACGCCGGACCCCACGCGGATCGACTACCGCCGCCATCCGCAGATCCTGAAGGACTGGGCGTGGCTGACGTGGCCCATCCGGATGGGGTACCCGGCGGCGCCCTCCCTGGGTGGGGAGCTCAAGTTCGCCGACGTCGGCAACCGATCGCCGTACGGGTTCGCGTTCAACGCGGGGTGGAATCGCACGTCGCCCGGCCTGACGTATCCGGCGTATCCGGTGCATCACGTGTCATCGCTCCGCTCCGGGATCGAGGATGTGCTGCAGCCCTGGTACTGGCTCTACGTGTTCCGCACGCCGCGCTACATCCCCGACTGGCGCGGCACCGGGGTGTCGCGGGAGCGCCTGGAGGCGCTCGGTCTGGCGCCCCGCGGCGGCTGGGGTGAGCGGGGGCTCGGCTCGACCCTGCTGGGAGTCAGCGTCACGTCGATGCGGGGGGACCTCGCGGACACGTTCGGCTCGAGCGTCGGGATCTCCCTGTGGCGCAACTTCTGGTTGAAGGCACGCTACGGCTGGCTCGAGTTCATCGGCGGATATCAGAAACTCTCGCGGGACACGGGGCCTGCGGGGTCCCTGTTCGTGTACCCGTTCACGGCGAACGTGGTCGTCGCCTTTCCCGAGGCACGGTTCCGCCCCTACCTCGGGTTCGGCGGCGGGGCGTACGGCTGGGAGTCCCAAGTCCGCGTCGCCGGCGACGCGCAGCTCGAGACCCCCGGGTGGAGCCCGGGCTGGAATGCCGGTGTCGGGCTCGAGTACTACCTCCGCCCGCGTGTGGCATTCGACGTCGGCGTGCGCTATCACCAGGCCACGGGACCCGAGGCGATCTCCAAGCTCGGACCCGATGGCCTGCGCTTCACGACCATCTGGTTCGGACACTACGTGCGGTTCTGACCTCGACCGCCCGGAGCTGATCCGAAGTACCGCCGACGTGATCGTCGGCAACGCGTAACGCGCCTCGAGGCGCCGGCACCATGCCTCGCACGGCCTTCTGGTCGGTCCTGATCGCGACGGCGGCGACGCCCGTCGCCCTGGCACAGGGCAACCCCGCACCCACGTCGCCGGACAGCGTCCAGCTGGTTCCCGGGCCCCAATACGGCGCCGGCGCCGTGCATCGCTGGCTCCTGGGCGATCACTACCGCGATCTGTGGACCCGGCCGATCGCCGTCGCCGTGCTCGACCTCGATCGTGAGGCGGGCGGGCTCGTGCCGGAGTGCCGCGTGAGCGACGTCGAGACGGCCGAGCTGCGCCTGCGCGGTGCCGACGGCCGCCGCTACGTGTTCCGCTCGGCCGACAGTGATCCGACGCGGGCCCGGCTTCCGGCCGCCCTGCGCCGGACGGCGGCCGCCGACGTCCTGCGGGATCGCGGGTCCTCCCGTCTCCCGGCGGGCGCGCTGGTCGTCGAGCCGCTGCTCGCGGCGGTGGGGCTCCCGCACGTCGAGCCGCAGCTCCGCGCCATGCCGGACCATCCGGCGTTGAAGGAATTCCGCGAACCGTTCGCCGGGATGCTGGGCACCATCGAGGAGCGGTCGGAGGACAAGGTCGTCGGCACGCGCGACGTCTGGGAGCGCATCGCCACGTCCGCCGCGGACCGGGTGGACGCGCGGGCGTATCTCGCGGCGCGCCTCGTCGACATCGTCGTCGGCGACGGGGATCGGAACTTCGAGCAGTGGGCGTGGGTCGCTGATTCCACCGGTGGCGGTCGGGTGTGGCAGCCGATCCCCCGCGACCATACCCAGGCGTTCGCGCGGCTCGATGGGGTCGTGCTGTCGACGGCGCGTTTGTACTTCCCACAGCTCGTGACGTTCGGCTCGTCGTACCCGCGCATGTACGGGTTGACGTGGTCGGCCCGCGCCCTCGATCGCCGATTCCTCGTCGCGCTGGACAGGCCCGTGTGGGACTCGCTCGCCCGGGAGGTTCAGCGCCAGCTCGCGGACTCGGTCCTCGAGGCCGCGGTGCGCCGCCTGCCGCCCGAATTCCACGAAACGCGCGGTGCCGAGCTGCTCGCCATCCTCAAGCAGCGGCGGGACCGCCTGCCGGCGGCGGTCGACGCGTTCTACCCGCTGGTCGCCAAGTGGGCCGACGTCCATGCCACCGATCAGAGCGACGTGGCGGAAGTCGAGCGTCTGGACGCGGAGCGGGTGCGCGTGCGACTGGCGCCCGCGGCCGCACCGGGCGAGGCCTACTTCGATCGCACCTTCGCCGACTCGGAGACCGTCGAGCTGCGACTGTACCTCGACGGCGGCAACGACCGGGTCGTCGTGCGGGGGAAAGTCCCCCGCAGCCTGACGGTGCGCGTGGTGGGCGGCCCCGGTGACGACGTGCTGGTGGACTCGTCCGTGGTCGGCCTGCCGATCGTCAACAGCGTGTTCACGAGAACGTTCGTGTACGACGCCGAAGGCGAGAACCAGTTCGTGCCCAATCCGGGGACCGAGATCCACCGGGAAGGATTCCGGCCTCCGCCGCGCCGGGACGCCTATCCGCCGCCACCGCCGGGCGCCTGCGGTGACGCGCCGGTCGATCCGCCCCCACGCGATCTCGGCGATCCGTTCCGGGATTGGGGCTCCCGCTGGGTCGTGCTGCCGTGGGCGAGCTTCCAGCCGAACCTGGGCCTGCTCATCGGGGCGGGAGCCGTCCGCCAGGGGTACTCCTTCCGGAAGGCGCCGTACGGGTCCCGCATCACGTTGCGGGGGGCGTTCGCGACCGACCCGGGGCGCGCGCGCCTGTGGTACGAGGGCGAGTTCCGCAACCTGCCGCGGGGCGCGTGGGCCTCGACGGCCGTCCGCTATTCCGGCATCGACCTCGTCGGCTTCTACGGATTCGGCAACGAGACGGCGCTGACCGGGCCGAGCGAGTTCTACCGCATCGTCCAGCGCCAGGTGGCGGCGGCGGCTGCCATCACCGTGTTTCCGCCGCGCAGCCGGGTGAGCATCGGTCCGTATTTCGGATACGCGGCCACCGAGCTCGGGGCGGGCAACCTGATCGACTCCCTGCGGCCGTACGGCACGCCCGATTTCTCCGAAGCCGGCGTGCAGGCCCGCGTCGAGGTGGACACGCGAGATCGCGCTCTCGCACCGAGGCGTGGCGTGCACGTCGTGGCGGTCGGCCTGATGGTGCCGCGGATACTGGACGTGACCGAGGCTTACGGGTCGGCGGGGGGTGAAACGTCGGTGTATGTGAGCGTCGGCGATCCGGCGCGGGTCACCATGGCGCTCCGCGCGGGGGGCAAGCAGGTGTGGGGGCGCTACCCGTTCCACGCGGCGGCGTACCTCGGCGGCGCGACGACGCTGCGCGGCTACGCCCAGCAGCGGTTCGCCGGCGACGCCGCGGTGTTCGGCAACGCGGAGCTGCGGCTCTTCTTGATCAAGACCCCCCGCTCCCTGCCCGGTGAGCTCGGCGTCTTCGGGCTGGCCGACCTCGGCAGGGTGTACCTCGCGGGCGAGCACTCAGACCGCTGGCACGGGGCGGTGGGTGGGGGCGTGTGGGTCGCGTTCATCGAGCGCGGCGCCGGCGTGAACGTGGCCTTCGCGCGCAGTCCCGAGCGAGTGGCCTGGTATGGCGGGCTGGGATTCATGTTCTGAGGCTGGTCGTCGTCCCTGATCGGGGAGAGGCAGGTGCGTCCGATGGACAGTCCATGCATGCCCGCGGGGGGCTCCCGCGGAGGATGGGCGCTGACCTGGTGGAGCGTCACCGTCGTCGCGGTGGTGCTGGGCGTGGTGACGAGCGCGAGCGCCCAATGGGACCGCCCGCCCGAGCAGGGCGGGCGCACGGCGTCGCTCGGTCAGCCGCTGCGGTGGCACTGGGCCGCCGGGCTGGGCGCGGGCGCCTACCTCGAAGGCCCCGCCAATCAGGTGATGGTCCGCGCGTCCGGTGGCGTCTCCCGTGACCTGCTGAGTCCGGTCGTCGGCCTCGCGAACATCGGGTTCGAGGCGTATGCCGGCGGGCGGGGCACCCAGACCGATGGCGGCGCGCGGGCCGTCCTGCAGGTGCCGCACTTCAGCATGGGCGCGGGGGCGGACTACAACCTGCGCGACGGTCGCCTCGACTTCCTCGTGTCCGCGTTCAGCCCGATCCGCCGCGGCGGCATCGTCGTTCCGGGCGGTCGGCTGCGCCTCGACTGGTATCCGTTGCGCGGTCACAGCTTCACCCTCGGCATGTGGATCCCGCTCGGTGACCCGCTCGCCGGCCGTGGCCGGCCGGTGCGGGACTACGTGGTCGTCGCGGCCAATCTCGAGCCGTCCGTCCCCTACCAGGTCCACGACCCGGAGCTGGAAGCGATCCTCGACACACTGCGCGTATCGGCGGAGTGGATCCGCCGGATCGTCGTCCCGTTCCTCGACCAGGACGGGCGGGACGGCGGTGTCGCGCTGGCGCGCACGCAGCGCTACCTGCGCGAGTTGCGGGCGCACTTCGCGACACGCAGCGCCGAGCAGGAAGTGCGGTACTTCCACTCCCAGCTCGAGCACGCCTTCGAGCGCGCGGCCGGGGGAGGCGGGGCGGACGTGTTGGCGCGACACGCGCGCGCGATCCTGCTCGATGAGCTGATCCTGCCGTACAACAGTCTGCTGGGGCGCAAGAAGCGGGGCGACACGGTCATCGAACTGGGGACCGGGGCCCGGGGGCAGTTCAGCCGCTGGGTGGTGCAGTCCGGGATCGTCCCGGCGGCGCGGACCGACGCGGTGCTCTACGTCTTCCAGCAGCTCACGGGGATCATGGACGAGGTGCGGCGCAGGGCGGCCAAGGAGTGGGACGACCCGCGGCTCGCCTGGCTGCCACTGCAGTATGCCCTGCTCCCGGAGGACCACGACGAGCAGGCCGAGCTGGACCAGCTGCTCGAGCGGATCACCGGCGCCCGGTTCACCGACGCCAACGGCATCCTCTACGTCGCCAACCTGCAGTTCCACGCCGAGCTGCTGCGGATGATCCGCGAGACGCAGCAGTATCACGTGCTGTGGATCCACGACTTCCCCGCGCTCAACGGGGAGGGTGCGCCGGACTGGGCGTCCCTCGAGGTCGTGGTGGACGGCTATCTGGCCACCCTGACGGAGCGGATCGAGCGCTACGACTCCACGGGCACGCTGCCGACGTACTTCATCTTCCTCGATCAGCATTACTACGAGGCCAAGAAGTCGCGTCTCCTGATGACGGTGCTCGAGGACCCCTTGCGGGCGACGGTCCAGCTCCCGCCCGATCCCCTGGGCGGGGCCGAGCGCCTGACGCAGGCCCTGGAGCGGCTGCGGACCGCCGTGCTGCACTCCCGCGTGCTGCAGGCGGAAGCGCGGCAGTACGGGGCGGCCTGGCTGCGCAACCGGGTCAAGATCCACGTCAACATCACCAATCGGGCGGACCCGTCGTTCTGGGGCGGGGGCCTCGTGGCGACCGTGTTCGGGTATCCCGACAACGTGATGCGCGACCACCGCAAGCTCGCGTTCCGTGACGTCAGCGAGGCCGACCCGCTCGCCGGCAGGGCGATCCTGACCGGGATGGGTGTGGGCGAGCACTACATCGGCCCGTCCTGGGAGGATCGGGCGTTGCTGGTCGAGGGTCCCGCCCTGCTCGATCTGCGGCGCGCCGCGCGCGACCTGCTGCTGAGCCAGGGCATGGCCGCGACCGCGCTCCCGGTGTTCCTCCGGAGCGGGGCGCGCGAGCCGCGGCTGGGCGCCGCCGCGCCCATCCCGCGGGTGGTGGCCGACGGCTTCGAGGACCGCGCGCTGACGCTGGTCAACGGGACCGGCTACCTGCCGAAGCCGCTGAACGCCGCGAAGGCGCTGCTCTACTCGCTGTTGCCGCGCGGCGCCGTGATCAAGATCCCCGACTCGCTGTGGAACTCGACGTTCTACGCGAGTCTGCTGGTGGGGGCATGCGTGCGGGGCGCCACCGTGTCCATCATCGCGCCGGCGGCCAGCAACGCGCCGAGCAGCGGCTTCCCGCAGATGTCGCGCGCGCACGAGATGCTGACCCGGCTGCTCCTGGTGCGCGCCGAGCTGGCCGAGGCGATCGCCACCGCCGGAGGCGAGCTGCGGACAGGCCTCTACGCGCTCCCGGTCGACAACAGCGGATTCGCGAGCCGGGCCGGCGTTTGGGCGCGCCAGGTCGCGGATGATCCCGCGTTGCGCGCGGTCCTGCCGTTCTCGGCCGATCTGCTGGCGACGGTGACGGATGCCGCCTCGCCGGCGCGCGAGACGAATGGCGCCGGCGTCGCCTTCCGCACCGCCGAGACGCCCAAGCTCCATCTGAAGGTGCAGTACTTCGCGACCCGGCCCCTGTGGGACGCCATCGCCGGCGCGCCCGAGTGGCCCGAGTTCATGGCGACCTACCTCCATTATCGGGAGGCGACCTACTCGACGGCGACGGACGGGTCCGACACCAGACGGTATCCGCCGGCGCTCGAGGCGATCGCACGCCGCATCTTCGCGCGGGCCGGCGGTGGAGCCGGCTACGCCATCGTCGGGTCCCAGAATCAGGACTACCGGGGGATGTTCATGGACGGCGAGATCGGCCTGCTGTTCGGCGGCGCGCAGGCGCTCGTGCCGCTCCTCGATCTCGTCTTCGTGGAGGGGATCACCACCTGGGTGGCCGATCAGGCCACGCTCGACCGACTGATCCCACCGGTCGGCGAGATGAAGCGGCGCCTCGCCCGCGTGACGAAGGACGCGGTATGACGCGCCTGCGCGCGGTGCTGGTCGCGACGGTGCTCGGCCTGCCGTCCCCGGTCCGGGCCCAGCTGGGCGAAGTGCAGGTGGGGGGGCTCCTCAGCTATGGCGTGGAGGACGCGTACGGTCCCGGCGCCGGGCTCGTCTTCGGCGTCGCCGCCGGCCGCATCACCTACATCGGCGCTCGATGGACGTACTACACGGGCAGCGAGACGCGCGTCACCACGCCGACCGAGCAGCTCGACGTGACCAGCCGCGTGCAGCTGTTCGCCGTCGATCTTGGCGTGCAGGTGCCGGCCGGGGCGTTCGAGATCATCCCCGGCATGAGCATCGGGGCGGCGCGATTCGCGCAACGCGCGCAGCCGGTGGGGGGAACGGCGGCTCCCAGCGTGATCGCCACGGAGTTCTTCTGGGGCGCCGGACTGTCGGTGCTGGGGCGCGTGGCGGGCCTCGTGGTCATTCCCGAGGTGCAGTACGGCTTCGCCGGGGATCCGCAACTGATCGGGCCGCTGGTGCACCAGGGCCTGATGGTCTCCATGCGTGTCGCCGCCACATTCGAGGTCGGTCGGGTCCGGCGCTGAGCCGGACCGGCGGTTGCGCGTCCGACCCTCGCCGCCGAGCTTCTGGACTCGCCTTTGGCGGGGGGCTCGATGGGGTTTGAACGGCCGGATCTGGAACAGCAG
>Ga0075302_1000048_pt1 | contig 14367 bp, 10 predicted proteins | sample Browns_TuleB_D1_FD_120059 | JGI IMG/M metagenome (GOLD analysis project Ga0075302, IMG submission 120059) | Natural and restored wetland microbial communities from the San Francisco Bay, California, USA, that impact long-term carbon... | ecosystem: Environmental > Terrestrial > Soil > Wetlands ...
CCATCACGGGTCGCTCCGGCCAGCCGATTCTGATCTGCCTGTTCCAGCGGGGCGCGGTCGACGGGCTCAACATGATCGTGCCGCATGGAGACGCGTTGTACTACCGGGAGCGTCCCCGGATCGCAGTCCCCCGACAGGAGGTCGTCGATCTCAACGGCTACTTCGGCCTCCATCCTTCGCTGGGGCCGCTCAAGCCGTGGTGGGATAATGGCAGTCTGGGCGTCACGCACGCGGTCGGCTCACCGGACGGGAGCCGGAGCCATTTCGACGCCCAGGACTACATGGAAACCGGCACGCCGGGGAGAAAGTCTACGCCGGACGGGTGGCTCAACCGCTATTGCAGCCACCAGCGCGAGCACGACGAGACGCCGTTTCGCTCGGTGGCCTTCGGACCCGAGCTTCCCCGGATCCTCTCGGGAAGTGCGCCCAGCCTTGCGATCGCCGACCTGCACGCCTTCGGGATCAGGGCCGGAAGTCGGCCGGCCTCGGACAAGATCGCGCGGGCCTTCGAAGCGATGTACGAGGGAGCACAGACGGGCCTCCTGGCGACCTCGGCGCAAGAGGGATTCGAGGCGGTGCGGATGCTCAAGAGCGTAGACCCTACGCGCTACAGCCCGGAGAACGGCGCCGATTATCCGCGGAGTCCGTTAGGGCGCACGCTGCTTCAGATCGCGCAGCTGATCAAGGCCGATCTGGGTTTGGAGATCGCGTTCGCGGACGTGGGAGGTTGGGACACTCATGTGAACCAGGGCGCGGGGGACGGGCAGCTGGCCAATCGTCTGCGCGACTTGAGCCAGGCGCTGGTCGCGCTGGCCACCGATCTTGGCGACCGCATGGCCGACGTGGTGGTGTTGACCATGTCGGAGTTCGGGCGGACGGTGCGCGAGAATGGCAGCGCCGGAACCGACCACGGCCACGCCACGGCCATGCTGGTGTTGGGAGGGCCGGTGCGGGGCGGCAAGGTGCTGGGGCGCTGGCCCGGATTGGATCCAGCCAATCGCTTCGAGGGCCGGGACCTCGCCGTGACCACCGACTTCCGCGATCTCTTCGGCGAGATCCTGGCCCGCCACCTGGGAGGGACCGGGCTCTCCGGCGTGTTCCCGGATCACGAGCTGAGCCCCGCCCGGTTCCCAGGCGTTATCAAGAGTTGACGCTGCCGGTATCCTAGTTTCCGCCTCCGAGCTGGGCCGCCAACTCGCTTACCAGAGAGGCCTCGGCGAGGAGCACTCGGCTCACCCGCGCCACCTCTGGCTCGACCGCCTGCCACTGTTTCTGCTCCAACGCCTCCCGCACCGCGGGAACCGTCTTCACCGCGTAGCCGGTGTAATACCCGGGTGCGTAGAGCAGGTGCTGGAACCAGGGGCGGCCGGGGAGCCCCTCCGGATCGAGCAGCCGTTGTTCCGCGCCGGCGAGACTGGCGTTGATCTTGTCGAGCGGCAGCTTCGCGAAGGCCGCCTCGCCTCCCTGGCGAATCCTGGTGATCGCCCGATCATAGCGCGCGGCGGCACGGGTGAGGCTGTCGGCCGCGTTCTGGAGCGGGGCGAAGTTGAGGAAGGGTGGTGCTCCCTCACGGGCCGGCGCCTGCTCCACCTCCCAGGGATCCGTGGTGGCGGCGAACACACCCTCGTCCAGCTGTTTGCTCCGCTCCTCGACTGTGTCCTGCTGATCCTTGAGCAGCTTCTGGAGTTCGGTGGAGTACTTGGTGACTGTCTCCGCCAGGCCGGAAAAGTCGTACGGCAGGAGCTCGGCATCGGCCAGGCGGAGGACCGCCGTGCCGACTACCTGAGCCAGCGCGCGCCCATAGACGAAGCTGGTATCGCTGAAATGGGTGTACCAGTAGAAGTCGTCGTAGATCGAGTGATAGATCCCGCCATCGCCTTCCCCGTCGAACCCCAGGTCCAGGGTGGCGATCCCTGCGTGCTGCAGGAACGGGGTGAAATCCGAACCGGACCCGAGAGCATCAATCCTGAGCGAGCTCCGGTCCCGAGCTTCCTTGCGCTCCTCAGCCGTCCCGGTCCGGATCTGCCGAAGCTGATCCCGCTTCCAGACCGAGAGTCCGGTCTCCGGGTCCTGCACGTCCCGGGCGACGTCGTTGATGAATTTCTCCAGAGTGTGTGAGCCTGACATGGAGAGGTAGCCGCGGTCGTTGGCATCGGTGTTGATGTAGACCGCGGCGTGCGCGCGCAGCTCGTCCAGGTGTGCCTCCATCCACTCGGTGGAGCCCAGCAGCCCGGGCTCTTCCCCGTCCCAAGCGGCATAAATGATCGTCCGGCGCGGTTTCCAGCCCTGCTTGAGCAATTCGGCGAGTGCGCGGGCCTCCTCGAGCAACACACTCTGTCCGGAGATCGGGTCTTCCGCGCCGTTCACCCAACCATCGTGGTGGTTGCCCCTGATGATCCACTGATCGGGGGCCGTGGAGCCGCGGATGGTAGCGATCACGTCGTAGAGCGGCTTCTGGTCCCAATTGGCCTTGACCTTGAGATGGACCTTGGCAGGACCGGGACCGACGTGATAGGTGATCGGTAGCGCTCCACGCCACTCGGCCGGTGCCACCCGCCCCTTGAGGGCGGCCAGCAATGGCTGGGCATCACCGTAGGAGATCGGAAGCACGGGGATCTTGGTGAGCGTCGCCGCCTCGGCCAGCGGCAGCCGCTTGGCCTCCGGTGTCGCCCCCACGCCAGGGGTCAACGGGTCACCGGGGTAGGTGGGCATGTCGGCCACGCTGCCGCGCTGCACTCCGTCCTTGGACCGATACGCGCCCTGGGGATAGACGTCCCCCTCGAAGTACCCGTCATCGATCGGGTCGGAGTAGATCAGGCAGCCAACCGCTCCATGCTCGGCAGCGACCTTGGGCTTGATGCCACGCCAGGATCCGCCATAACGCGCGATCACGATGGCGCCCTTCACGGTGATGCCCAACCGCTCCAGGCGCTCGTAGTCGGCCGGGACGCCGCGATTGACGTAGACCAGCGGAGCAGTCACGTCGCCATCGGCGGAGTAGGCGTTATAGGTCGGCAGCTGCTCGGATCGCTGTCCCGAGGTCGGATCCACCGACAGGGTCGGCTCCTGGAGCTTGGCCAGGAACTTGGTGGGCTCCACCAGCTCCACCGCCCGCTCCTTGGGCGTGGGGAAGAGCACCATGAAGCTGTCGATCCGCGCCTCCAGCCCGTAGGAGCGGAAGCGCTCGAGGATCCAGAACGCGTTGTCCCGGTCGTAGGGCGACCCAACATGATGGGGTCGTGCGGCGAGCCGTCGCATGACTTCGCGAAGGTTGTCGGTTTGGGGAATGGCTCGGAACTTGGTCTCCCACTCGATCTGGATCCGCGCGGCATCGGTGGAATAGCCGGCCAGCGCCGGAGGCTCTTCGCCACCGACCGAGGGCCAGAGCATGAGCGGGGCGATGAACCCGCCGAGGGCGAGCATGAATGGTGCGCCGCGCTGCTGCGGAGCCATGCCGACTTCCTTTCGCAGAGGTGAGTGAAATCTGACCAATCAGTCTCGAACGACCGGTTGTCCCGCGGCCTGCCAGCCCGTGAGGCCCGCCGGCAGGTTAACCACATTGGTGCGACCCCTGGTTTGCAGCAGGCTGACTCCGATCGCCGAACGGCTCCCTCCCTGACAATGAACCACCACCGTGCCGTCGGCCGGGATCTCGTCCAGCCGCTCGGGGAGTGTTCCGAGCGGAATGTGTCTGGCACCGGCCATGTGGCCGGCCTTCCATTCCGAGAGGCCACGAACATCGATGACGGTCAGGTCTCCCTGGTGAACCCGGGCCGCCAACTCGGCGGCAGAGATCTGCGACGTTGTCTGCAGCTTCCCCTGGGACTTCGCCCAGGAATCCATCGTCTCCAGGCCGAAGCACCCGCCGACCCGATCCAGCCCTATCATGGCCAGGTCCTTCACCGCGCGGTCCAGCTCCGCAGGCGAGGCACCACCCGAAAGAACGAAGAGCTCCTCGTCGTACGGCAGCAGCCACCCTGCCCAGGTCGTAAAGCTCTGATTCAGGGGAATGTTGAGGGTGCCGGGGACATGACCCGCCGCATAGTCCGCCGCGCTCCGGATGTCGACGACGATCGCTCCCCCGGACAGCAGGGTCGGTAACCGGGAGGGCTCCAGGCGCAGCGGCCGGCGATAGGGCCCCAGGATCGGGGGGCCTTCGCGGTTGATCCGCTTCATCTGAGCGAAGTACCGGGGCGCCTCCGGCTGGGAGGCCAGGATCTCGCGAGCGAACTCGTCTTCATCGGCGATCTGGAACGCCCAGTTGAAGCGACGCTCGTAGCCCACCGTTGTTTGAGGCACGTCGCTCAGGCTCTTGCCGCATGCGGAGCCGGCTCCATGCCCGGGCCAGAGTTGCCAGTGATCGGGTGATTCCTTGAATCGCTGAAGGCTTCGAAACAGCGTGCGAGCCGCTCGGTCCGCTGAACCCGACATGCCGGCCACCTTCTCCAGAAGATCCGGCCGTCCGACGTCGTTGACGAACACGAAGTCGCCGGTCAGCACCCCCATGGGCGAGCCTCCCACCGATTCGTCGGTCACCAGGAAGCTCAAGTGTTCCGGGGTATGTCCCGGCGTGTGCCGCGCCTCGATCAGGATCTCGCCCAGCCTGAAGGTGGCGCCGTCCTTGAGCAGCACCGCGCCGTCCCCGGCGGCGTAGGGGTATCTCCAGTCCGGCCCGCCCTCGTCAGAGAGATGCAGCCGGGCCCCGCTCCGGCGAGCCAGCTCTCGGGCCCCGCTCACGAAGTCCGCGTGGATGTGTGTCTCCGTGACGGCCGCGATGCGCAGCCCCTCGCTCTCCGCCGCCTCCAGATAGGGAGTGGGGTCGCGGGTGGGGTCGATCACGACCGCTTCACCGGTCCGGGAGGCACCGATCAGGTAGCTGGCCGCGGCGAGCTTTTCGTCGTAGAACCGGGTGAAGATCACGATTCGAGTGTCCGGGGTTCGAAGAATCGGCGTATAAGGTACATACCCTGCTTGCCGTTGGGAGGGCCGGGCCGCTAGGATTCCGGTCCGATGAGGCCCGCACGATGATTGCCGCGATGAGAGGGTTCCTCCTGTTGGTCGCCTCCGCTCACTTCCTGAGCGACGGGGGACCCCGGTTGCACCGGACCGCCCAACACTCCTGTGACCAGTCGGGGATGGTTCATCACGCATCACCCAGTGCGCTGCAGGGTCATACCCACCCGTCATGCGACGGCTGTCCGACCGCAGGCTGCGCCGCCGGGGCCTGCGGGATCACGAGTCCGGCCGCCCTCTCGCCGATGCCTCCGTGGAGCATACTCGGCGCCGGCCTGGCCCTCACTCTTCCCCCGCTCCCGACCCTTCGCACCCGCTCGCTCTCACCACCCAGCGACCCTCCCCGCGCCACCGCTCAGTTGACGGACAACTCGTTCCGACTCTGACGTAAGAGGTGGTCATGAAGCACCTGTCTGCCGCCATAGCCGCGGCGGTCTTCCTGTCCTGGCTGGCCACTCCGGCCTGGGCGCAGGTGGATTATCGAAATCTGGATGACGATCGGCCCACGCCGACCGAGGACGCCTACCCGATCGAGCGCTACGCGTTCGAGCTCATCCTGCCATATCAGGGAGAACACGAGGCGGGCGGGGGAACGCTGCACGCTGTCACCCCTGAATTGGAGTTCGGGGTGCTCCGGAATGTTCAGGTCGGACTCAAGCTCCCCTTGGCAATCCAGAGCGTTGCGGGGAGCACGGACGCGGGAGTCGCCGGCCTCCGGGTCTTCTCCCTCTACAACGTCACGACCGAGACGCTGAAGTGGCCAGCTCTGGCGCTTCGGGCGGACGCCGGGTTTGCAGTAGGCTCTCTGGCGGGGGACGGAGTCCAGGTGGGACTCAAGGGCATCGCGACCCGGTCCTGGGGACGGACCCGGATGCACCTGAACGGCTCCTACGGTTTCGGCGACTTCGGCCAGACCTCTGCGAGTGAGGGAGTGCCACGATGGTCGGCAGGCCTGGCTGCCGACTACACGTTCTTTCGCCAGAGTCTACTGGTGATCGCCGATGTCGACGCCCGCCAGACGGCCGACCACCAGGCTACGACGGTCGTGTTGTCGGCCGGACTCCGGCATCAGTGGAAGCCGACTCTGGTCTTCGACGTGGGACTCGCACGAAGGCTGACCTCGACCGGACCCGACTTCGCGGTGACGATCGGCCTGAGTCATGCCTTCGCCCTGGCGAGCCTGATGCCCGGCAGGGGACCTTCGCGCGGGAGCGTCCCATGACGCACGGCTGGCATCTCCGGTCCTTCGTGGCGGCCGCGCTGTTTCTCAGTGCGCCCGGCCTCTCCGCGCAGACCGAGCGGGACGAGCAGTTCTACTATCCCGGCTCGTTCAACTGGTCGTTTCTTCGCGCGTATCCCGAGGCAGCCAGGCTCTTCAATGCCTTCGACTACGGGCACGCCGTGTTGTACCAGCGCCTCTGGTCCGAGCCGGAGGCTCCCCCCGAGCTGCTCGAGATCAAGGAGTTCGACTATATCACCGGGGACCTGCTGCGCCGGCCTCCCCGTCTGGCCGTGGCCGAGGAGGCGATTGCACCGGACTACTCGAGGCTCGCCTGGCGCGCGAAGCTCGCGTTCGATTGGGCCCACATGCTGCACCGGGAGATCTACGATGCGTATGCCGACGAACAGCTGAACTCCGAGGCCCGGGACACTTTGATCGAGCGTCTGACCGACTACTACCTGAGCAAACAGCGGACGGCCTTCGTTGCGGCGCCCAAGTCCATGGAACTGATGGACGGCCAGTACTACAGCGGCGCATTCCGTCAGAACTACCCCAAGTTCAACGGCCTGATCTGGGCTTATCACTGGCTGCAAGTCGGGCTCTATGACGCCATGATCAGCGCGGACACGCCGGCCGGGAAGAAAGCGGCGGTCAACGCGGCCCTGACCCGGTTCTGGGACATGCTCAGGGACCCGCCCGGACGCATGCCCTCGGTGATGCCGATGACTTCGGCCATAGCCCCGGAGTTCAGCCGCCGGCACCCGCGAGCCGCGGTGATCTTCGACAACCTCCACATGCTGCACGACATCATCTCCGACATCCTGGTGTCGCCGAAGATCCCTCGGGCCCGAAAGCAGACCGAGATCTACGCCGCCCTACGCCGATTCCAGGATTCGACCAGCGATGTCCTGCCCATGGAGCACTGGTGGATGATGGGGGAGATGATGGGGCTGGAGAAAATGGGAGGGCCGGCGGTGGGACCCTTCCCCCCGCCGGCCAGTCAGCCCCCGGTAGAGCCTCACCAGCATCAGAGGCCCTAGCGCAGGTCCGCCTACTTCCCGATGCTCCAGAATTCCACGCGATCCCCGGTGAAGATCGGGATGGCCACCCATCCGCGCACCGGATCGACGCCGATGTCCGCCGGCGACGGTACACCGGTGACGAGCTTCTTGGAGCCCCCTGCGCTGAGGGTGAACAGAGTCGAGTCCGCCCAGCTGGTGATGAGCACCCGCCCATCGGGGAGGATCTCGATGCCGTCCTGGCCACCGGGCCCGGTGCCGACGGTATCCACCTTGGCCACGCCCGGTTTCCAGCCGTCGATGTGTGGTCCGCCGAAGGGCGCCAGCAGAAAGCGCTGATTGGCCTGATCCCAGGTAATGCCGTTGGGCCGCTCGAGCCAGTCACCTTCCGCCGCCACCGTGAGCTTCCGCCCCTTCAACGCGAAAATTCGATCGGGACCGGGGTGGGTCGCCGCGCCCTTGGCATCGAACAGGATCCCGGTGTCGGTGATGTACACCGTCCCGTCCGGTGACGCAGCCACGTCGTTCAGGAACTTGGCCTGGTGCCCGGCGTCGACGTTGGCGACCAGGGCGCCGGTCTTTCGATTGAACCCACGGACTGCGTCGATGTCGGCCACCCACAGCGTGTCACCCACCAGGGCCATGCCTTTGGGGCCATTGAGCGTGACTCCGCCGCGTCCGGCAGCCACGAATCGCAAGCTGTCGATCGAGCCGTCGGCCTTGAGCCGGCTGATGAATCCATTGTTGTCCTTCATCGAGGGGTTCCCGTCGATGTTGGAGACGAACCAGACCCCCTGTTCCGCGTCCCAGAGGACCGACTCGGGGGTCTTGAACCCTTCGATCGAGGAAATGCGCGAGGGCCCGGCCGGCGCGGGAGTGGTGTCCGCAGCCATCTTGGCGGGCGGCGGGGCCTCCTTCTTTCCGCAGGCTCCCAACAGAATCGCGGTGAGAAGGAGCGCGTGGCGGTATCGAATGCGGTGCGTCAACGTGGTTCTCCGTTCAGGGGTCGTAGTGATTCAGCGAACTTGCCGGTGGATGGTCATCGCTTGAGATAGATCTCGCCACCACCCTCCCGAAACTCCGCGGCCTTCCGGGCCATCTCTTCGGCGTAAGCCCGGACGTCCTGGGTAATCCGCATCGAGCAGAACTTGGGACCGCACATCGAGCAGAAGTGCGCGAACTTGGCGCCTTCGGCCGGCAGGGTCTCGTCGTGATACGCCCGAGCCGTCACCGGATCCAGCGACAGGTTGAACTGGTCTTCCCAGCGAAACTCGAAGCGGGCCCGCGAGAGGGCATCGTCCCATTGACGGGCCCTGGGATGACCCTTGGCCAGGTCGGCCGCATGCGCCGCGATCTTGTAGGCGATCACACCCGCCTTGACGTCGTCCCGGTTCGGCAGTCCCAGGTGCTCCTTGGGGGTGACGTAGCAGAGCATGGCGGTGCCGTACCAGGCGATCATCGCCGCTCCTATGGCACTGGTGATGTGGTCGTACCCGGGCGCGATGTCGGTGGTCAGCGGTCCCAGGGTGTAGAACGGCGCCTCATCGCACCACGCCAGCTGCTTGTCCATGTTCTCCTGAATCAGGTGCATGGGGACGTGGCCCGGCCCCTCGTTCATCACCTGGACTCCGTGCTCCCACGCGATCCGGGTCAGCTCGCCCTGGGTCTTGAGCTCGGCGAACTGGGCCTCGTCGTTGGCGTCGGCGATCGACCCGGGGCGGAGTCCGTCCCCCAGCGAGAAGGACACGTCGTAGGCCGCCATGATCTCGCAGATCTCGCGGAAGCGGGTGTACAGGAAGCTCTCCTGGTGATGAGCCAGGCACCACTTGGCCATGATCGAGCCCCCGCGGGACACAATTCCGGTAACCCGGTTGGCGGTCAGGGGGATGTAGGGGAGCAGCACGCCCGCATGCACCGTGAAATAGTCGACCCCCTGCTCCGCCTGTTCGATCAGCGTGTCCCGATAGACCTCCCAGGTCAGGTCCTCCGCCGCGCCGCCGACGCGCTCGAGCGCCTGGTAGATCGGGACGGTGCCGATCGGGACCGGAGAATTGCGGATGATCCACTGGCGGGTTTCGTGGATCTGCTTGCCGGTCGAGAGATCCATCACCGTGTCGGCTCCCCACAAGATCGCCCAGCGCAGCTTCTCGACCTCTTCCTCGATCGAAGAGCTGACGGCCGAGTTCCCGATGTTGGCGTTGATCTTCACCAGGAACCGGCGGCCGATGATCATCGGCTCCAGCTCGGGATGGTTGATGTTGGCCGGGATGATGGCCCGCCCCCGCGCGACCTCGCTTCGCACCAGCTCCGCCGGGACGTCCTCGCGCAGGGCCACGAATTCCATTTCCGGCGTGATCTCGCCTCGCCGGGCCAGCGCCAGCTGGGTCACCGGCCCGGTGCCCCGGAGGGGTTGGCGCCTGAGCGCCCCGGGTACCCGGTCCTCACCCTTCTGGCGCGAGGGGGCAGCTCCCCGGCTCCGGGCCACGTTCCGCTCCAGAATCCACGGGAGACGCAGCGCGGGAAGTCCCTGCTCAACCTCGTGGCCCTCGGGGCCACCGGAGTAGTAGACCCGAAATGCAGGCTCTCCACCCGAGAGGGCGATTTCCCGCATGGGGACTCGAACGCCCCGCAGCCCGTCCAGGAACACCAGCCGGGAATTGGGGAAGGCCGCTTCGAGGGTCGTGGGTGCTGGGGGAGACGAGGTCCGGGATGAGTCCGGCTTCGCCGGTTGGTCCAATCGTGTAGCCATCGCTTCAAGCTCCTGACGTCGCGTCGCCGGAGAGCGGCCGAGCGGCAGGAGCCGGATGGACCGCGCTCCCTTCGCCGGTATCAGCCGGATCAGGTTCCAAGGGTGACGTCTCAATCCCGGGCGTCCGGGATGCCCCTGGCGGTGTTTTCAATGGTAACGGCATGGGTTCGGTCGTCAACGCCCAAGGTGCATCGATCCACGACACCGAACTGTCGGCCGTGACAGTGGCGGGAGTGAAATAGCCGAGCCAGTGACCCAGCGCACCCGTAAAGAAGGCGCAGGAGGTCCGAGCGGCATGGCGCTTGCTCTTTTACGCGATGGGCAACCAGCCGCTGTACCAGGCGGCGTAAATCGGAACCTGAGGAGCGTTCATCTGCGCCGGATTCTCGCACTGTGGGCGCACCGGATGAGCGACCGGCGGTGTAATGCATCGCCGGGGGGTGGGAGTGGGCCCGGCTCGGGGAGAAAGCGCAGGTAATTGAGCAGGCTGCGTAGGAATGCGCCCCCGCGACCGGTTACCGCGGGGGCGTTTTTGCTGCGAGCAGGAGCAACGGCGTCAGACGCCGTGGAGGGTCGAAGGAATGATGACCAGGACCGTCGTCGTCGCACTGGCAGGAGCAGCCTCGCTGCTGTTTCGGACCGGGGAAGTCGCGCCCAGTCCTTCAGCCACGCGGATGGTGTCGTTCGTCGCCCGCCCCTCCCTCAAGGACGTCGCCGTAGCGGTGTACGACTCCGAGCGCCCGGTCATCTTCTACAATCCCACGCTGATGGGCGGATTCACCCCCGAGCTCCGGACCTTCTTTTTCGCACACGAATACGGGCACCTGGCGTTTCATCACACCCGGGCCAGCGTCCTGGGCCTGCAGCCCGCCGGTCGGGACTCTGTCCTGCAGAAGCGGGAGCTCGAGGCCGATTGTTTCGCGGCCAGAGAGCTGGCCTCGATCGATCGCGCGGCGGTGAATGCGGCGGCCCGCTTCTTCAGCCGCATGGGCAGCCGGCAAACGGACCACGAGCATCCGACTGGCGCCCAGCGCGCAGCCCGGATCCTGGCCTGCCTGCCGCCGTAATCGCGTCGCACCCGGAACCATCGAGGTCGACTTCCACGGCAGGGACATGGCGTACCCTGCCGGGCGTCCTAGATTAGGGCATGGAGGCCCCACGTAACGCCCGCCTGCCCCTGCTGCTGTTGACCCTGGCGACCGCGAGTGCGACCAGGGTCGCCGCGCAGGGCCTGCACCTGATTCCCAACGTCCTGGAGGTTTCGGTAGACACCCTCCCCGACGTCGCCATCGCGGCGGTCGACAACCCGGAGCCGATCATCTATTACAACCCCCGGCTGATGAACCGGTACGGGCCCCGTCTGGCCAATTTCTTCCTGGCCCACGAGTACGGCCATCTCCAGAACCACCACACCAGGGCGGGCATTGCAGGCCTGCGCGACGATCTCCGCGATTCAGTGCTCCAGGCCCAGGAACTGGAGGCCGACTGCTATGCCGCCGCTCAGCTCGGGACCCGAGACCGCGAAGCGGTGGAGGCGGCGATCCGCTTCTTCACCCGCCTGGGGCCATTCCGGTTCGATGCCTTTCATCCCACCGGCGCGCAGCGTGCCACCCGCATCTTGAGCTGCCTGCCCCAACAGTCGGAGACCGCGTGGCTCCGCCCCACCGGCGAAACGGGAATCGAGACCGGCCCGGTCAGCGGTTACGCTGAGCCGGTCCGGTTCACGGTGGCTACATCACCGCTGGGTGAAGACGAGATCGGGAAGGACGCGAAGCTCTGGATCGATGGGAAGCTGGTGGGCCAGGTCTCCAACCTGCGCAGTCCGGCTAACCTCGAGGTTTACAGTGTGGCCGCCGGTTTTCACAGCTATCGCCTCAAGCTGGACGTCTATGGCCTCGACGGGTACATGCAGCTCCTGCCCCAGGGCACCATCACCGGCTCAGGATATCTTTCTCTGACCGAAGGGGACCACTTCCTGGTGGACTGGGTGTGGGGCAGCCCACCCAGCCTCATCAAGGCGAAGTAGGCGGAGCCGTCGCCGCAGGGGCCCCGGGCGCAGCGAAGCGGCTGTCCTCGGGCACCACCCGTTGGAAGCTGGAGTTGCGGGCCATGGCGGCGAACGCCGTGATGATCGTCGCGTCGAACTCCACTCCCGCCTTTTCTTCCAGATACGCCAGCGCCATTTCGGAGTGCCACGCCTCGCGGTAGGGGCGATTCGTGCAGAGGGCATCGTACACGTCGCAGACGTGGACCAGCTTGCTGGCGAAGTGGCAATCCCGCGGGAACTTGAAGGTGGGATAGCCGCCGCCGTTCAACATGATGTGGTGCTCGTAGGCGACCACCGCCGCGGTGTCCAGCCGTTTCTCCCGTTCCAGAATGATCTTGGCCCCGTCTACCGGGTGCCGCCGCATCAAGGCGCGCTCGGAAGCGGTGAACGCCCCGGGCTTGGTGAGGATGTCCTTGGGAATCCGCACCTTGCCCAGGTCGTGGAGCAGGCCGGCGACTCCGAATTCCCGGACTTCCCGGGGACCCATGCCCAGCTGCTCCGCCAGGGCCATCGAGAGCACCGAGACGTTGCTGGAGTGGGTGGTGGTGTATTGGTCGAACTCCTTGAGTTGCAGGAGCGGGAGCAGCATCTGGCTCTCACTGTGCATCGCGATCGAGAGGGACCGCACCACGGTCTCGGCCTCGAGCAGCGGGAGGGTTCCAGTCTCCTCGACCTCGCCATGGATCCAGGCGATGGCTTCCACCTCTTCCTGGAGACCGTAGGCGATCGTGGCCGTGGCGATACTGACCGCAGCCTCCGTCTCGGCCCCCCGCACCCCGATGGCCCCGAATCGAATGCTGGGCCGACTCATCTGGCGCGCCTCCGAGGTGTCGATCGCGGCCTGCGAGAGGCGCTCGTGCACGTCGGTCAGGAACCCGTCGAAGTCCTCCCGCTGCACCGGGGGAATGAACTCGATCCGTTGCACCCCGATCTTGGCCAGTTTGGTGCTCCAGTCCCATTCCTTCAGCTCCCGGATCACCTGGCCCTTGTAGACCACTTCCCCGTCGATAAAGGAGAACTGGGCGTTGGCGTCGGTGGCCACCAGGTTGAGCAGCTGCTCGAACGACGAGTCGATGGCGCGTTCCCGCGCCGGATGACCGGTCGAGTAGAGCGACATGGTCGAGAGCGCCTGCCCCATCGAGGTCAGGAAGCGGAGTGGATCACTCATGACGGGGGCGGGGGCGACGGGGGCGACGTGACCGCGGTTCGGATGTCGGGATCGGGGCTCCGCGACGCGAGCTTGATGACCTCCGCCGCGCCAGGGTGACTGGCCCATCGAGAGGCCAGCACCGAAAGGATCGCGAGCAGCTCGGCCGATTTGGGCTGCAGCTTCCGGCCCCGGAACCACTGGCGCTTGGTCAAGGCGTGCTCGAGGAGCCAGTTCCGGGTCGCCACCGTCGGCACCTGCGCCAACGCCCGGATGGCGAGCGCCCGGAGTTCGGCATCCCGGGAGCGGTTGTTGATGAGCGTGACCAGCCGCGATGCGGCCGAGGAGGGGCACCGCTCCAGGGCGGCGCCCAGCGCCAGCCGGATGATCTGATCGTCGTCGTCGGCAATACCGGACAGAATGGCCTCCTCCCGCATCTCGGGCACCCGGAGCATCAGCTTCAGCGCTTCCCGCCGGACCCGTGGATCGTCGTTTTCCGCGTAGGGCCGGGGAGTAAACTCCGGCGGCCAGGTCGGCAGAGCGGCCATCAGCGCGAGGAGGTTGCGTTGCACGAACCACGGCGCTCCGGGAAGGCGCGCCTGGAGCAGGGGACCAACGTCGTTGCCGAGCTGAGTCAATCGGGTCAGGAGACGTCGCCGGATGTGCCGGGATTCCGTGATTTCGAGGACGTCGAGCATCGGTTCGGCCGCCAAGAGCCCCATCCGCTGAATGATCCGCTCGACCGCCTCCATCCCCCGCTGCTCATCCATGAGGATCTGGCGCAGGCTGTCGGGCGTGGAGAGATGGCGCCAGTACTCCTCCACGGTGGACTCGACCCCAACCCCGCTGTCGAGGATCTCCAGCAGCTCCGCCAGCCGACTGGTATCCACCATCTCGTCTACCGCCCGCCAGACCGCTTCCCCCGTCACCCCGGTCTCCAGACTCATCTTGAGCAGCCGTGGAGCCTCTGACGGACGTTCTTCATCGGCCAGGGCGGCCGATGGGTTTCCGGAGGACAGCCGATCCAGCATTCTGGTGTAGGCGCCCGGATTGGGATCCTCCAGGGTCCAGTTGGCGGCCAGGCGGCGGACCGTCTCCCGGAGAGCCGAATCGGCGTCCTGGCGGGTGATCGGACCGCCCGCCTCGGTATGGATGGCGATCTTGTTCAGC
>Ga0075302_1000049_pt1 | contig 14244 bp, 13 predicted proteins | sample Browns_TuleB_D1_FD_120059 | JGI IMG/M metagenome (GOLD analysis project Ga0075302, IMG submission 120059) | Natural and restored wetland microbial communities from the San Francisco Bay, California, USA, that impact long-term carbon... | ecosystem: Environmental > Terrestrial > Soil > Wetlands ...
CCAGGGCATCGTGGTCGGCGGGCGCGAGGTGGCGCGGGTGGTGGCGGCCGCGACGGGGAAGGGCATCGAATGGACCGGGTGACGGCGCCGGCCGGCGCGCTCGCGCTGGCCGCGGTCGCGCTCCTGGCGTGCGGCGAGCGGGCCCGAGCGGTGCAGGGCGACGCGGCCCTGCGGGAGATGGTGCGGCAGCGGACCGCGGCCGTGGAGCGCGCCACCGGCCTCACCTTCAAGCGGCCGCCGGTCGTGGCGCGGCGCTCCCGCGAGCAGGTGCTGGATTACGTCGTGCGGAAGATCGACGAGGACCTGCCCCCGGACGAGCTGCGCGGGCTCGCCTCCGCCGGACGCCTGTTCGGATTCCTCCCCGACGGCCTCGATCTCCGGGCGCAGCTGCTGGCGGTGCTGGGCGAACAGGTGGCGGGCTACTACGACCCCGACTCGGGCACGCTCTACGTGGCGGCGGACGTGGACTCGTTCTACCTCCGCACGACCGTGGCCCACGAGCTGGTGCACGCGCTGCAGCACCAGTACCTCGAGCTCGACTCGCTCGTGCGACAGCGGCGGCAGAACGACCGCCGCTCCGCGGCGACCGCCGTGCTGGAGGGACAGGCGACGCTGGCGCAGACCCTCCTCATGATGCCCGAGACGGATCTCTCCGCCCTGCCGAGCTTCTGGGAGATGCGCTCGGTGCTGAACGAGCAGCAGGCGCAGATGAAGGCGTACGCCGGCGCGCCGCTGTGGCTCAAGGAGGTGCTCATCTTCCCGTACCTCGCCGGCGCCGACTTCGTCCGCTGGTATCTGCAGAACCACCCCGGGGCGATGCCGTTCGCGGCGGCCATGCCCGTGTCGAGCGAGCAGATCCTCCACCCGGAGCGCTACGCCGCGGGCGACATCCCGACCGAGATCACGTTCGCCGGATCGGCGTCCGACACCGTCCGGTACGAAGACGGGCTCGGCGAGTTCGAGACGCGTCTGCTCTTCCAGGAGCTGCTGCCCGATTCGTCGGGATTGCGGGCGGCGGCGCTCGCCGCGGGGTGGGACGGCGACCGCTACCGGGTCATCCGGTCAGGGCCGGGGGCGGACGCGCTGGTGTGGTACTCGGTGTGGGACGACGCCGAGTCTGCCGGCCGCTTCGCGCGCAGCCTCGAGCGGGTGTGGCACAACCGGCGGACCGTCACCCCCGCCTCCCGCCGCACCGAGATCGTGTCGCTCACGATCGACGGCCGGCCGGTGGTGCGCCTGGTCGATGCGCCACCGGACTGGAGCGGGTGGAGCGGGATTCCGACGGTGAGAATCGAGTAGCCAGATGGCAGATGGCAGTGACAGCCATCTATCTCAGCAGCAGCTGCACCCCGAACGCGCAGGCGCCCACCAGTCCTCCCAGCACATAGCCCAACTGCACGATCAGCTGCAGCTCTCGCTCGGTGACCCCCTTGATGATCTCTTCGACGCGCTCGATGGGGAGGCCGAGCACCTTCTGCTCGACCATCTCCTGGACCGACAGCTGCGAGACGACCGCGGGCACCTGGCCCTGCATCCACGACCACAACGGCTCGGCGAGCGCGTGCCGCAGCCGCGCCTCGGCGTCGGGCGGGAAGTAGTCGGCTGGCCGGCCCAGGGGCCGCTCGAGCATGGCGCGCACGGCGGCGTGCGCGGCCTCCTTGACCCATTCGCGGCCGCGCGTCCCCGTGAGCGCTTCCCGGCCGAGCGCGATGGCGTGGTGGGCGCGCGCCACGGCCCACGCGCGGGTCTCGGGTGCGCGCAGGGCACGGACGATGAAGTCCGCCGCCGCGCGCTCGACGCCGTCCAGCCGGTCGGGTCCCAGGGCCCACAGGCGCTGCGCCAGCGGTGTGCGCAGGAATCGGACGACGGCATCGTTCACCGCCTGCGCCACCTGCGCGCGGAATTCCGGCGCCTCGAACACCGCGATGAGCTCCGTGAGACCGCCCCCCTCGAGCCCCCCGAGCGCGCGGTCGATGCGCCGCTCCGTGATCACCAGGCGCGCCATCACGCGCTCGTGCACCATCATCTGGCGCAGCGCGTGGTCGAACGCCCGCTTCAGCGCGGCGCGGATGCGCTCGCGGGCCACGGGATCCGCGAGCACGGCGCCCAGCCGCTCCACCGCGATGGGCAGGTAGTCGGCGATCGCCTGCTGCACGGCGGCGATGAGGTCGGGGGGGAGCCGGTCGAGCAACGGCCGCTCGTCGCGTAGCGCGCGGCCGCGCACCCCCGCCACGAACTCGCGGATCGCCTGCTCCAGCTCCGGCCGCCCCACGCTCTCCGACACCCACGCCTCGAGCTTGAGGTGCTGGCCCACGACCGTGTCGAATCCCGGTCCCTCCACGAAGCGCGCCAGCCCGTCCGCCAGCCGCTCGGCGATGGGCTCGAGCGCGTGCTCGAGCTCGGCCACCACGGGCGGCGGCAGCTCCTCGAGAATGGAGCGGCGCGGGCTGTTGAGGGCGTTGTCCAGCACGGTCGCGAGCGCGCGCTCGAATGCGTCGCGCAGCACGGGCGACGTGAGCTGCTGTGCGAGGTCGTCCTGGCTGAGCAGGCGCTGGCCGACCGTCTTGCCGATGGCCCGGGCGAGGCGCGTCCGATTCTTGGGGATCGCGCCCTGGATGGCGAAGGGGCCCATTCCCCGGCGCTCGTAGGGATGGAACAGCATCCACACGGCGACGGCGTTGGTGATGCCCCCCGCGAGGGCGCCAAAGCCAATGGTGGTCAGGGCTTCCACCCAGACGGGCTGCGGCATAGGCCTGTAAGGTAACGCCACTTGGATTCCGGCAACTCGCCAACTAACTTGCGTGGCTTATGTTTACGGCCCTCGCCGAGCAGCTCGCCGGGACGGTGCGCCGGCTGACCGGCCGGGGAGTGCTGGGTGAATCCGACGTCACCGAGGCGCTGCGCGAGATCCGCCGGCACCTGCTCGAGGCGGACGTCAGCTTTGAGGTGACGCGGGGCTTCGTGGAGCGGGTGCGCGACCGCGCGGTGGGTGTGCTGGCGGTGCCGTCGGTCAGCCCCGGCCAGCAGGTGGCGAAGCTCGTGCACGACGAGATCGCCGCCCTGCTCGGTGGTCAGCGCCGCGCCCTCGACTTCGCGCCGGTCGGGCCCACCGTGATCCTGCTGGTGGGGCTCCAGGGCTCGGGCAAGACGACGACGGCCGCGAAGCTCGCCGCCCGGCTGAAGCGCGAGCAGAAGGCGCCGGGCCTCGTCGCCGCCGATGTGGACCGGCCCGCGGCACGGGAGCAGCTGCAGCAGCTCGGTGAGCAGGTAGGCGTGCCGGTGTTCGGCGGCCGGGAGCAGGGAGCGGGCAGCGGGGACGTCGTCGGGCTGGTGCGCGCGGCGCTGCGTGAGGCCGAAGCAGCCCGGTGTCGGACCGTGATCGTCGATACCGCCGGCCGCCTGCAGGTGGACGACGCGCTGATGGACGAGCTACGGGCCCTGAAGGCGGCGGTGGCCCCGCGCGAGATCCTGCTCGTCGCGGACGGGATGACGGGCCAGGACGCCGTGCGGATCGCGCGCGGCTTCCACGAGGCGGTCGGGCTGACGGGGGTGGTCCTCACCAAGCTCGACGGCGACGCGCGCGGCGGCGCCGCCCTGTCGATCCACGGGGTGACGGGCGTGCCCATCGTGTACGCGGGCACGGGCGAGCGGATGGACGCGCTCGAGCCGTTCGACCCCGTGCGCGTCGCGGGCCGGATCCTCGGTCAGGGCGACGTGGTGGGGCTGGTGGAGCGGGCGCAACGCGTCGTCGACCGTGCCGCGGCGGAGCGCCTGGAGCAGAAGGTCCGCTCCAGGAAAGGCATGGACCTGGCGGACTTCCTCGCCGCGCTGCGCCAGATGCAGGCGATGGGACCGCTCAAGCAGGTGCTCGGCCTCCTGCCGGGCGTGGGGACGAAGGCGCTGCAACAGCTGCCGGTGGACGACCGGCGCATCAGGCATGTCGAGGCGATCGTGCTCTCGATGACGCCCGCGGAGCGGGCCAACCCGGCGATCCTCAACGGGTCGCGCAAGCTGCGTATCGCGAAGGGCTCCGGCCGTCCGGTGCAGGAAGTGAACCGGCTGCTCGAGCAGTTCGACGTGATGCGCAAGTTCATGAAGAGGATGTAGACACGATGGCAACGCGCATTCGGCTGCGGCGGGTGGGTCGCAAGGGACAGTCGTACTTCCGCATCGTCGTGGCGGACCAGCGGGCGCCCCGGGACGGGCGCGCGGTCGCGACGATCGGCCACTACGACCCGCGCGTCGATCCCGCCAAGATCGACGTCAACAAGGACCAGGCGCTCGCGTGGCTGGCCAAGGGCGCGACCCCCACCGACACGGTGCGGTCGCTGCTCAAGAAGGCCGGAGTGTTCGCGGCACGTACCGCGTAGTCGCGCGGCTGCGCAAGCCGCACGGACAGCAGGGGGAGGTGGCGGTGTTCCCCCTGGTCGAGAATCCGGGCGCCGTATTCGCGGCCCGGGCGCAGGTGTACGTGCTCGACGCCGACCGGCAGGTCATCGCCGGTCCCCTGATCCTCACGCGGCGCCGGGGCTACCATCGCGAGTGGCTGCTCGCCTTCCAGGGCGTCACGTCGCGGTCGGCGGTCGAGGGGTGGCGCGACCACCTGGTGGCCGTGCCCGGGGACGGCGATGCTGCGGGTTAACGTCGTCACGCTGTTCCCGGAGTGGTTCGCGGCGCCGTTCGGCGCGAGCATCCTGGGGCGGGCGGCGGAGCAGGGGCTGGTGCGGTTCCGGGTGGTGCAGCTCCGGGACTACACCCACGACCGTCACCGCACGGTCGACGACGCCCCGTACGGGGGCGGCGCGGGGATGGTGCTCAAGCCGGAGCCGTTCTTCGAGGCGGTGGACGACCTCGCTCCCGCGGCCGGCTCGCCGCTGGTGCTCCCGTCGGCCCGGGGCCGGTTGTTCGGACATGCGGACGCGGTGCGGTTCTCGCTGGCCCCGGAGATCACGCTGCTGTGCGGCCACTACAAGGACGTCGATCAGCGGGTGGTCGACGGGCTCGGCGCGGAGGAGCTGTCGCTCGGCGACTTCGTGCTCTCCGGCGGAGAGCCAGCCGCGCTGTGCGTCGTGGACGCGGTGGTGCGCCTGCTGCCGGGGGCGCTGGGGGATCACGAATCGGCGGCCACCGATTCGCATTACGACGGCCTGTTGTCGCCGCCCAGCTACACGCGGCCCGCGACCTATCGCGGGCGGGCCGTGCCCGAGGTATTGTTGAGCGGGGACCACGCGCGTGTCGCCGCCTGGCGCGCCGCGGAGGCCGAACGACTGACGAAGGAACGACGGCCCGATCTGTGGGCCAGGTTCGAGCGAGGGTGAGGCAATGGACCGACTGCGTGCGATCGAGCGTGAGGGGCTCCGCTCGGACTTCCCGGACTTCAAGCCGGGCGATACGGTGAAAGTCATGGTGCGGGTCAAGGAAGGCGACAAGACCCGCAACCAGGCGTTCGAGGGCGTGTGCATCGGACGCCGCGCGGGCGGGATCAACGAGAGCTTCACCGTGCGGAAGATCTCGGCCGGAGTCGGCGTCGAGCGCATCTTCCCGCTGCACAGCCCGTCGATCGCGTCGATCGAGCTGGTGCGCCGGGGCCGCGTGCGCCGCGCCAAGCTCTACTTCCTGCGTCAGCTCGCCGGCAAGGCCGCCCGCATCCGCGAGAAGCGGAGCGCGGTGGCGGCGGCGGGCGGCCCCGCGGAGGCGGAGCAGCCCCAGGCGTGACCGGCCACCCCCCCTCCTTCGAGCGCGAACGGGCGCTCTGGAGCGTGGGGCGGCGTTTCATCGCCGGCATCGACGAAGCAGGCCGCGGCCCACTGGCGGGACCGGTGGTGGCCGCGGCCGTCGTCTTTCCCCCCGGCGCGCGGGCCGTTCCCGGTCTGCGGGATTCCAAGGTCCTCACCCCGCTCGCGCGCGAGCGCGTCGCCCGCCTGGTGCGCGGGCGCGCCCTGGCCGTGGCCGTCGGTGCGGCGAGTGTGCGCGAGATCGACCGCCACAACATCCGCGCGGCCACGATCCTCGCGATGCGGCGCGCCATCCGGCGCCTGCCGGCGCTCCCCGACCACATCCTCGTGGACGGGCTCGCCATCCCCGAGCTCCTCTGGGCGCACGACGCCATCGTGGGCGGCGACGGCTGCTGTCAGTCGATCGCCGCCGCCTCGGTCATCGCCAAGACCGTGCGTGATCGCCTGATGACCAGGCTCGCCGCGCGATACGCGGGCTTCGGGTGGCAGACCAATCGGGGGTACTGCACGGAGGATCACCTCACGGCGCTGGCCCTCCACGGCCCCACGCCGCATCACCGGCGGAGCTTCTCGCCGGTGGCCCAGCTCCGCCTGGTCTAGCGAAGGCGGGCGGCGGCGCTCACTGCCGCAGCAGCCGCACGTCCCCCGACGACGTTTCGAGCCGCATCCGGCCCGCGCCGTCCCCGATGCGGCCGACCACGTGGTCGCGGTCGACCTGCCGGACCTCGATCGCGAAGCCGAGGTCGATCTCGCCCGAGGATGTGTCGATTTCGAGCGCCGCGCCCAGCCCCGCCGGCACCGTCACGGTGACGTCGCCCGAGCCCGTGTCGATCTCCACCGTGTCCACGTCGGTGAGCAGCCCCAGGGCGACGTTGCCCGAGCCGGTGTCCACGATCACCGTGCGGGCCCGCACGCCGGTCGCGTCCACGTCCCCGGAGCCGGTGTCGATGTTGAGGTCGGTGACGTCCGCCTGCGCCACGGTGACGTTGCCCGACCCGGTGTCGAGCGAGAGCGCCCGGCCACGCACGCCCGTCGCCGAGATCTCGCCCGAGCCGGTGTCGAGGGTCACCTCGCCCTCGGCCTGGCGCACGGTGATGTCGCCCGAGCCGGTGTCGATGTTGAGGCTGCCCGTCGTGCGCTCGGCCGTCACGTCGGCCGCGTGCACGTCCACCAGGAGGTCGCCGTTCACGTTGGCGACGGTCACCTCGCCCACGGCGAGTCGCACCGCGACCTTGCGGCCGGCGGGCACGGTGACCACCAGGTCGGCCCAGGCCTCGAGCCCGCTCCCGTAGTTGCGGATGCGGACCGACCGCCCCCGCTCGCGCTCGCGGTCGTCCGAGAAGGTGCCGTCGTCGCGGACGTGCAGCTCGGTGCTCGAGCGGCCGGTCCCCCGGCCGTAGGTGATGTCGTCCCCCGGGTAGACGACGCGCAACGTCTCGCGGCCGCCGATGGGCCCGGTCTCGATTCGCAGGCGGTCAGCGGCCGCGCCCCCTCGCGTCACGTCCACTTGCACGTCGGCCGTGGTCCCGCCCTGGATGCGCAAACGGCCGGCGAGGTTGTAGATCGCAGCCTCGCCCCGGAGGACGTAGTGGCCCGGCTGCTGGGCGCCGGCCGGCACGGTGCCGGCGAGCAGGAGTCCGGCGAGAAGCGCGCGTCGCATGGAACGGCCTCGGTAGATTGGGGTGGTCTTCTTGAGCAGTAGACGGGCGGGAGGAGCGAAAGGTTGCAGGCCGTTCCCTAACGGTTCCGTCGCCGGCGCAGCAGCGCCAGGAACCCGTCCACCTCGCGGGTGTTCGCCACGTCGTCGGCCGAGAGACCGGCGCGGCGCGCGATGTCCACGGCGTAGCGCATGTGCGGGAGATGCTTCGGGTCGTGGGCGTCGGTCGCGACCACGAAGCGGCAGCCGGCCTGGCGGGCCGCCGCCGCCAGCGTGTCGGGCAGATCCATCCGCTCGCTGCCGTTCAGCTCGAGCAGGCAGCCGGTCCCGGCCGCGGCTCGGGCGACGGCGTCGAAGTCGAGCGGATACGGGTCCCGCTTGTTGACGATGCGCCCGGTGGGGTGCCCGATCGCGTCGACCCAGGGGCTCGCGATCGCGCCCAGCAGGCGGTCGGTGATCTGCCGCTCCGTCTGCGTGAGTCCGTAGTGGATCGTCGCCACCACGTAGTCGGCCTCGGCGAGCACGTCGTCCGGCAGATCGAGCTTGCCGCTCTCGAGGATGTCCATCTCGACGCTCTTCAGGACCCGGAACCCGTCGAGCGTCGCATTGAGCCGGTCGATCGCCCTCCAGTGGGCACGCAGCGCCTTCGCATCGAGCCCCGACATCGACACCCGCTGCGAGTGGTCGGTGATCGCCACGTAGCCGTAGCCCAGCCGGCGCGCCGCCTCCGCCATGGCGCGCACCGTGGCGACGCCGTCCGACGCGTCGGAGTGCATCTGGACGTCGCCCCGCACCTCGTCCAGCTCCACCAGACGGGGCAGGGCGCGCCGGGCCGCGAGCGCGATCTCGCCGCGCGCCTCGCGCAGCTCGGGCGGGATCCACCCGAGCTTCAGCTTGGCGTAGACGTCTTCTTCCGTGGCGCCCGCCACACGCCGGGGGCCCTTGAACAGGCCGTACTCGTTGAGCTTGTATCCGAGATCGAGCGCCAGCTGGCGCAGCTCGACGTTATGCGCCTTCGATCCCGTGAAGTAGAGCAGGGCGGCCCCGTAGGCCGCCGGCTCGACCACCCGGAGGTCCAGCTGCAGCCCGCCGCGCAGCGTCACCGTCGCGCGCGTCTCGCCGGCCGACTGCACCTGCCCCACGTCCTCGTAGCGGGTGAACCGCTCGATCACCGGATCGGGCGAACCCGTGGTGACGAGTACGTCGAGGTCGCCTACGGTCTCGCGCCGCCGCCGGTAGCTCCCGGCCACCGCGATCTGCTCGATGCCGCCGCCCGCCTGGAGCCACTCGACGATCGCGCGGGCGTGCACCTCGGCCTCGGGGAGCAGCAGCCGCCGCTCGGCCCGCGCCGCCCGGCCCAGTCCCGCGCGGACCTTCTCCACCATCTTCGCTCCGAACCCCGGGAGCTTCGCCACCTTCCCGGCGTCGAGGGCCTTCGCGAGATCGGCCGCCGATTTCACCTTCAGCTTCGAGCGCAGCAGCTTCACCCGCTTCGGGCCCAACCCGGGTATCCGCAACAGGTCGAGCACGCCAGGTGAGAGCTGCTTCACCAGCTGGCGGTGCAGGGGCAGGCCACCGGTCCGGACGATGGTGGCGATCTTCGCCGCCAGGTCCTCGCCGATCCCGGGGATCGTGGTGAGGTCGGCCGCTTCGCGGACGCCCTCGGCCAGGGGGTCCGGCAGGTCGAGGATGGTGCGCGCGGCGTTGCGATAGGCGCGCACCCGGAAGGGGTTCGCGCCCTGGATCTCGAGGAGGTCGGCGACCTCCTCGAACAGGCGCGCGATGTCGGGGTTCTGCACGCCGGGCTACTCGGCGCTCTCCTCCTCGCCGGCGCCGCTGCGGGCGCCCGCCTCGCGGTCGAGCATCAGCAGCGCGCCGGGGTGGTCCCCGGCCATCCGCAGGGTATCGGCCAGCTGCGTGCTCGTCTTCTCTTCCTCGATCTGCTCGGTGAGGAACCACTCGAGGAAGGCGTGACTGGCGTAGTCCTTCTCGGCGGCCGCGACCTCGTACAGGCGATTGATCGACGCCGTGACCTTGCGCTCGTGGTCGCGCGCCTGCTCGAACAGCTCCAGCAGGCTCTTCCACTGGTGCGCCGGCTGCGGGATGGCCTGCAGCGCCACCTGGCCGCCGCGGTCCTGGACGTAGTCGAAGATCTTGAGCGCGTGCCCCTGCTCCTCGGTCGCCTGGGCCCGCAGCCACTGGGCGAAGCCCGGGAAGTTGACCGCCTCGCAGTGCGCGGACATGGAGAGGTACAGATAGAACGCGGTGAACTCCTCGCGGATCTGGGCGTTCAACGCGTCCTGCATCGGCTGGGAAAGGGCCACGGGACGCTCGGGGTGAAAGGGTCCGGCAAAGCTAACCCCGCAGAGGGCAGACGGCAGATGGCAGGACGGGTTTCTCACGGGTCCTGCAGGGCTATCCCCGGGACTTGCGCACTCCGGGGCGGGGGGTAGAATGGCCGCGTCCTGCAAACCCGGTCTCCTATCCCCCGGAGGCATCTCGATGCGTCGATTGTTCGCGTCCCCCCTTCATCGCGTGGGCGTTCTGGCCGCCCTGACGGCGTCGCTCGCGGCGTCCGCGGCCGGTGCGCAGTCCCAGGCCACGACGGGCATCATCCGCGGCTCGGTGTCGGATCCCAACGGCGCGGCGGTCGCCAACGCGACGGTGCAGCTGCGCGAGACCCGCACCGGCTTCCAGCGCTCGATCACGACCAACGCGAGCGGCATCTTCGTCGCGTCGTTGTTGCCCCTCGGCACGTACGACGTCACGGCGCGGGCCGTGGGGTTCAACGAGACCAAGCGCACGGGCGTGGTGGTGCTCGTGGGGGCGACGGTCGAGCTCGCGCTGGCGCTCACCACGATCGAGCTCCAGGCGGTCACGGTCGAGGCGGAGAAGCCGGTCATCGACGTGACCCGGGTCGAGAGCGCCACGCGCTTCTCCGAAGAGGCGGTGCGGGGCACACCGAACAACGGCCGCAACTTCCTCGACCTCACGACGCTCACGCCCGGCGTGGCGATCGTGCAGGGGCCGGATGGCGACGAGATCACGGTGGCGGGCCAGCGGGGCATCCACAACAACGTGTCGGTGGACGGGGCGGACTTCAACAACCCGTTCTTCGGCGAGCAGCGCGGCGGCCAGCGGCCGGCGTTCACGTTCAATCTCGACGCGGTGCAGGAGATGGTGGTGCTGAACGGCGGCGCCCCGGCCGAGTTCGGCCGGTCGGGGAGCGGGTTCGTCAACGTGATCACCAAGTCGGGCACCAACCAGTGGCACGGCACGGCGCACTACTTCGGCAAGTTCGATGCGCTGTCGGGCGACTATTCGGCTCCGACCGGTGGTCTTCCCACGATCGCGCCCGATTTCTCGCAGAACCAGTTCGGGTTCACGCTGGGCGGCCCGATCGTACGGGACCGGGCGTTCCTCTTCCTGGCGTACGACCAGCAGATCTACGACGAGGTGAAGTACGGGGACGCCACCCGCGGTGACGCGCTGTTGCGCGCCTGGCAGGACACGGCGTACGGCGGCGCGCTCGCCAACGACTACCGGCCGCTCGATCGCAGCAACGACGCGCGGGCGTTGCTCGGCAAGCTCGACTTCCGGCTGGGCTCGCGGCACAACCTGTCACTCAAGTACAACTACACCTGGTCCGAGCAGGTGAACGGCACGTTCGACGTCCCGACGTGGGGTGTCAGCTCCAATGCGATGGAGCAGGACGACTCGCACGCCATCAACGGGGCGCTCACGTCCTACCTGTCGTCCGCGGTGTCGAACGAGTTCCGGTTCCATTGGTCCCGGGAGAGCCGGCCGCGGCCCTACGGCGGCGCCCGCAGTGACCTGCTGGCCGACCCGAACCCCACCGGCGACGGGGGGGCGCGCCCGTTCCCGGACACGGCGATGGACTTCGCCAACGGCTACCGCTTCGGCATGCCGTTCTTCATCCCGGTCGAGTACTACGACACGCGCGTCCAGATCCTCGACAACATCTCGCTGGTGCGCGGCAAGCACCTGTTCAAGATGGGCGTCGAATACAACCAGGTGAACTCGGTGCAGACGTTCATCGGCTTCGCGAACTCACGCTACATCTTCAGCTCGGTGGACGGCTTCCTCAACTTCGCGGCCGACTCGACGTACGTGACGTGCTCGGGCGGCGGCACCGGCACCAACTACACCTGCCCCGTCGGCGAGACGATCACGGGTCCCGTCCAGCTCTACCTCCAGCAGGCGGGCGTGGACCAGAGCGTGATCGCCTCGGGCACGCAGGAGATCCCGCAGACGGATATCGGCGTGTACATCCAGGACAGCTGGAAGCCCAATTCCCAGCTGACGGTGAACTACGGTCTGCGCTGGGAGGGGGAGCTCCAGCCGGACCCGATCACGCCGCCGAGCGACGTGTTCTACGCGCCGTTCATCGGCCAGTCCGTGACCAACGCGACCGGCACCTACGCCTTCCCGTCGGACGGCACGATCCCGTCGGACAAGAGCATGTGGCAGCCGCGCCTCGGGATCACCTACGACCCGCGCGGCAACGGCCGGCAGGTGTTCCGCGGGTCCGCGGGCCTGTACTACGCCCGCATCCCGGCGCTCAACCTCGCCAGCTCGCGCAGCACCAACGGCTCGAACGGCTTCACGTACTTCCGCAACAGCGCGCTGACCGGCGTCCTGGGCCCGGTGCCCGGGTACGGCAGCCTGCTGCCGGACAACGTGCCCGCCAACGCCGTGTTCTACCCGGACGTGTTCGTGTTCGACAAGGACTTCCAGAACCCGCGGACGTTCAACGCCACCGTGGGCTACGACCGTCAGTTGAGCGGCACCATCGGCGCGTCGATCACGTACACCTACGCGCAGACGGATCACCTGACCCGGTTCGTCAACCGCAACGACGCCGTGTTCGGCAACCCCTGGTCCACGGGGCTGGCGCCCGGTGGCACGAACGGCGTCACGGCGCTCACGACGGTCGAGAGCAGCGCGAAGTCGCGGTTCCACGGCGTCACGCTCGGCGTGCGTCGCGTGCTCGACCCCGACTTCCAGTTCGAGATGAACTACACGCTGTCGTGGGACAAGTCCGACGACGACAACGAGCGTGACCCCTTCACCACGCGCCACGCCCGCCCCGACATCCTCGGGCCCGAGTACAACTGGAGCGACCGCGACCAGCGGCACCGCTTCAACGGGTGGTTCCTGTGGCGCGTGCTGGGATCGGCGACGGTGAACGGGCGGATCTCCTACGCCAGCGCCCAGCCCGTCTCGATGAGCTGTGGACCGAGCGAGCGCAGCCCGTTCGCGCCGGCCTACGGCGAGCGGGCCGCGTCGGCGGCCGACCGCAACTGCGGTGCAGTCGCCGCCGACTCGGTGCTGCCCCGCAACACGCTGCGGAAGGACAACCAGTTCTTCTCGCTCGACCTCGGCCTGACCTATCCGATCAACCTCGGCGCGCGCGGTCGCGTCGAGGGCATCCTCCAGGTCTTCAACGTCACCGGGTCCGAGAACTTCAGGGACCCCGCCTACGGCAGCCTGCTGTTCAACTTCGACGGCACGATCGCGGCCGGCTACGGCGACCCACGGCAGGCGCAGGTCGGGCTGCGGTGGGTGTTCTGACAGAGACGGACGAGACGGGCAGGACGGACAGAGACGGACAGAGACGGACAGAGGCGGTCAGGGACGGACAGGGGCGGTCAGGGACGGACGGGGTGGAATCTCACTCCGTCCGTCTTCTGCTCACCGCCTGGTAGAGCCGCCACGTCAGGAACCCGGCACGGTGTCGGATCTGGTCGATGGCCTCGAACTCGGCGGCGGTCAGGAGGGCCAGGTCGTGGGCGAGCAAGAGCGCATACGAGAGCTCCGCGAGCGACCCGATCGCGATGTCCAGGTAGCGCCGGAACTCGCGCGAGCCCCTCTTCGCTGCTCCCTCGGCGATGTTGGCGGCGGCTGAGAACGCGGCGCGCCGTGACTGGCTGACCAGCCCGAAGCGCTCCGACGCGGGAAACCGTTCGGTGGCCTTGTACACCGCCAGCGCCAACTCATGGCAGCGCTGCCCGGCCGCCAATTGGCGATAGTGCGACACGTTCCGACGATAGCGGCGATCGACGATGATGAGCCAACCACTTTCACGCGTTCGGGTGCCGTTTCGATGCGTCGTCACTGACCGCCCCTGTCCGTCTCTGCCCGTCCCTGTCCGTCCCCGTCCGTCCCAGTCCGTCCCAGTCCGTCCCTGACCGTCCCAGTCCGTCCCTGACCGTCCCTGACCGTCTCTGACCGTCCCTGACCGTCCCCGTTCCTTCTTGTCCGTCGTCTTTCGTCGTGCGACCTTTCCCCCACCGGAGCCGGTAGCTCAGCTGGTAGAGCAACGGACTTTTAATCCGTAGGTCGTGGGTTCGAGACCCACCCGGCTCACTAAGGCAGCACAACGAGTTACGCCGTCCGCGCATCACGCCCCCCGTCCGACAGTGGGACTAACTGTGGGACCTCGCTGCCGAGCAGCACGCATGCGAGGGCGTCCGCCACCGTGCCCCGGTCCTTCTGCATCGTGTAGCGGCGCGTCATCGCCCCGCTGGTGTGCCGCAGGGACGCCTGGACCGCCGCCTCCGGGACCCCGGCATTCACCGACCACTGCCCGTGCGCGTGGCGGAGGTCGTGGAGCCGCAGGTCCGGCACCCCCACTGCCTTCGCTGCCCGTTTCCAGTACACCCGGAGCCACTTGTACGAGAGCGGCGACGGCACCGCCGCGGCTACCCACGGCCACAACTGCTGGTTCACGCGCACCGTGGCCGCCGAGGCCGCCGTCTTGGTGCCGGGAACGCGCACGGCGCAGGTGTGCGGGTAGAGGTCGGTCTCGCGCAAGCGCAGGTACTCCCC
>Ga0075302_1000050_pt1 | contig 14177 bp, 13 predicted proteins | sample Browns_TuleB_D1_FD_120059 | JGI IMG/M metagenome (GOLD analysis project Ga0075302, IMG submission 120059) | Natural and restored wetland microbial communities from the San Francisco Bay, California, USA, that impact long-term carbon... | ecosystem: Environmental > Terrestrial > Soil > Wetlands ...
CTGATGCTCGAGTGGCGGGCGCGCACGGCGTTCCTGTCGACGCTCGTCTTCACCGTGCTGGTGCTGCTGGTGTTCAACTTCGGCCGGGACCCGACGGCGATCGGACCGCTCGACCTCGCGCCCAGCGTGCTGTGGGTGACGTTCACCTTCGCCGCGATGCTCGCGCTCAATCGGGCCTTCCAGCTCGAGCTCGAGAACCAGGCGCTGGACGGGTTGCTGCTGGCGCCGGTGTCGCGCAGCAGCATCTACCTGGGCAAGCTGGGGGCGAACCTGGCGTTCGTGGCGGTGGTCCAGGCGATCGCGCTGCCGCTGTTCGCGCTGTTCTTCAATGTGGACGTGGTGCCGGTGCTGGGGCCGCTCCTCGCCGTGATGGTGCTCGCCACCGTGGGGTTCGTGGCGGTGGGGACCCTGTTCAGCGCGATGGTGATCCGCACCCGGTTCGCGGAGCTGCTGCTGCCGGTGCTGCTGCTGCCGTTCCTCATCCCGCCGCTGATCTGGGCGGTGATGACGACCGCGAAGCTGTTCGCGGGCCGTCCCTTGAGCGAGGTCGCGGGGTGGCTTAGGTTGCTCGCGGCGTACGACATCGTCTTCGTCGCGCTCGCGACGGTCCTCTTCCCCGTGACGGTGAGCGAATGAACCACATCCGCGTCGGGCGCTGGATCTCGGGGGGCGCCCTGGTGCTGCTGGCGGGCGTCTACGTCCGCGCGCTGGCGTTCACGCCGGTCGAGCGGTCCCAGGGGCTCGCCCAGAAGATCTTCTACGTGCACGTGCCCGCGGCCTGGGCGACGATGCTGGCGATGGGTCTGGTCGGCGTCGCGAGCATCCTCTTCCTCATGTTGAAGGACGACCGCTTCGACCGGTTCGCCGCGTCGTCGGCCGAGGTGGGGACCGCGTTCTCGCTCGTGATGCTCACCACGGGCCCCATGTGGGGCAAGCCGATCTGGGGCACCTGGTGGACCTGGGACGCGCGGCTCACGCTGACGCTGTTCCTCTTCTTCCTGTTCATCGGATACCTGCTGTTGCGCAGTGCCGTGACCGACGCGGGGCTGCGCGCACGCTATTCGGCGGTGCTGGGCATCTGCGGGCTGGTGCTGCTGCCGTTCATCCACCTGAGCGTGTACTTCTTCCGCACGCTCCACCCGCAGCCGATCGTGCTCAAGCCGAGCGCGCCGTCCCTGCCCGGCCCGATGCTGGTGACGCTGCTCTGCTCGGTGACCGTGTTCACCCTGCTGTACGTGGGATTCGTGATGCAGCGGTACGGGATCGCCGTCGTGCGGGACGAAAGCGAGCCGCACCATGGTTGACGGCATGCCGGCCAACGGGGGCTACATGATCGCCGCCTACACGGCGGCGGCGGTGATCGTGCTCACCTACGCGGTGGCGCTCTACCGGCGCGGACGCCGGCCCTAGGCGGAGCCTCCTCAGCGACCCCGCACCGCGGGCGCCTGGTCCAGCCGCGCCCGCTCCTCGTCGATTCGATTCGCTCCGTCCGGCACCGCGCCGGCCCACAGCGCGAGCGCCGCGTCCGCGGCCGCGCGGTCGCCCGCCGCGGACAGGGCCCGGGCGTTGGCGAGCAGGGTGTCGGGGCCGCCGCCCGCGGCATGCGCCCGCGCGAACCGCGCGGCAGCCTCGGGGAACCGTCCGGCGCGGGCGTACAACTCGCCGGCGGCCGTCAGGGCGTCCGGCCGCTCCTCGAGGGTGCTCACGCGCTCATAGGCGGCGAGCGCTTCATCCTGACGGAACGCCGTCAGGCAGGCGCCGGCCAGAAGCATCCAGGCGTCGGGAGAGTCGGGGAATCGGTCCACCGCCGCCCGGCCCGCCGCGAGGGCGCCCGCACGGTCGCCCCGGTCACGGCGCAGCTCGACCAGGCGCACATGGACGTCGCCGAACGCGGGCGCGAGCGCGCTGCCGACGGAAAGCAGACGCTCGGCGGTGGCGGGCGCCTGCTGACGCAATTCCGCGGCCCGGCGCACGGTGATGCGCGTGAGCGCGGCGCGCGCGGCGGCCAGCACGCCGCCGGGCGCGGCGGAGGTCGGGTGGCTCAGAGGTCCGTCGGGTCCCGCGGGAGGAGGACCAGCTTCCACAGGAGTCCCGCGACGACGGCGCCGATGAGCGGCCCCGCCCAGTACACGACCTGGCCATGCAGGTCGCCCGCGATGACCGCCGGGCCGAAGGCGCGCGCCGGATTGAACGCCGCGCCCGTGAGCGGGCCGGCGACCAGGGCGCCGACGAACACGGTGAGCCCGATCCCGAAGCCGCCCACCGCCGGCGCATCCCTGGCGACGGCCGTGCCGAACACGGCGGACACGAGGAAGAACGTCAGCAGCGCCTCGATCCACACGCCCTTCATCAGCGTGATGCTCGCCGCGAGCGTGGGGGCGCCGTACACCGCGAGCTCCCCCGCCCCCGGGGGCAGCAGCAGCCGGACGCAGAGGGCGCCGGCCAGCGCGCCGAGCAGCTGCGCCACGATGTAGGTGCCCGCCGTGCGCCCGGAGACGCGGCCCGCGACCAGCAGGCCGACGGTCACGGCGGGATTCACGTGGCCGCCCGAGATCCGCATGGTCGCGGTGATGGCGATGGCGAGCGCCAACCCGTTCGCGAGCGACACGCCGAGCGCGCCGAGCGAGTTGCTGGTCGCGGCGTTCATCACCACGGAGCCGGCGCCGACGAACACGAACAGCGCGGTGGCCACGAATTCGGCCACGAGCGGCCGGATGGTCTTGAGATTCACGGAGGTCCTCGCCAATGGGGTGAAGGGCGCAGCCACTCTACTCCGCGCCGTCCGCGCGCCGCAACACCAGCGACGCGTTGATTCCCCCGAAGCCGAACGAGTTCGACAGCACCGCGTCCGGCTCGGCCACCCGGCCGTCGCCGGGCAGGCAGTCGAGGTCGCAGGCCGGATCGGGATGCTCGAGGTTGACGGTGGGCGGCAGCCAGCGCCGCCGCATCGCCAGCGCGCAGATCGCCGCCTCGATGGCGCCGCTCGCGCCGAGCGCGTGACCGTAGTAGCCCTTCGTGCCGCTGACGGCGAGCCGCCATGCGTGGTCGCCGAACACCTGCTTGATGGCGGCGGTCTCGGTCGAGTCGTTGAGCGGCGTCGCCGAGCCGTGGGCGTTGACGTAGCCGATCTCGGCGGGCGTCACGTCGCCGTCGGCGAGCGCCAGATGCATCGCCCGCGCGGCCTGGCGGCCGTCGGGTCGCGGCGCGGTCATGTGGTGGGCGTCGTTGGTGCAGCCGTAGCCCACGATCTCGGCGTACAGCGGGGCGCCGCGGGCCAGCGCGCGGCCCCGCTCCTCGAGCACCAGCACGGCGGCCCCTTCGCCCATCACGAACCCGTCGCGGTCGCGGTCGAACGGGCGCGACGCCCCGGCGGGATCGTCGTTGCGGGTGCTCATCGCCCGGATGATGCTGAACGCCGCGTAGGTGAGCGGCGCGAGCGGCGCTTCCGCGGCGCCCGCGAACATGACGTCCGCCCGTCCCGCCCGGATCACGTGGAACGCGTCGCCCACGGCGATGGTGCCGGAGGCGCAGCTCATCGCGTTGGTGGAATTGGGGCCGGTGACGCCCAGCGCGATCGCGATGTTGCAGCTCGCGGCGCCCGGGAAGACCGCGAGCGCCAGCGTCGGGTCCAGCCCGCGCACGCCTTCGGCGAGATACCGGCCCACCTGCGCCTCGGCGAACGCCACGCCCCCCAGCGCCGAGCCCATCGTCGCGCCCACCCGGTCGGGATCCTCGCGCGCAAGGTCCAACCCCGCGTCGCCCAGCGCCAACCGGGCGCTCGTCACCGCCAGCTGGGAGAAGCGGTCGAGGCGGCGGGTGCTCCGTCGGTCGAGGTGATCCTGCGGTCGGAAGTCGGGGATCTCGGCGGCGATGTGCGAGCGGAACGGCGCGCTGTCGAATCGCGTGATCGTGCGCACGGCCGACCGGCGGGCGCGCAGCCCTTCCCACAGCCCCTCCACGCCCGTGCCGACCGGCGTCACCGCGCCGACCCCCGTCACCACCACCCGCCGTCCGCTCATGCCGCCTCCACGTGGCGCTTGATCCCCGCCAGGGTGCGCGACGCGATGCCGTGGACGAACACCGGTCCGATCACGTGGCGCGCCGCGAGGCCGCCGATCAGCGGCCATCCCGGTCCGGTCCACTCGTGCACGATGCTGACGTGGACCAGGCCCGCGGCGTCCGACGCGATCCGCCATACCACATCCATCCCGGTGGTGATCCCCCGGACGTGGCGGTAGCGCACCTCGAGCGCGGCAGCGTCGCTCTCCATCTCCGAGGTCCACCAGGTCGGCCACGGCAACGGTCCGAACCGCCGCACCGCCGCCATCTCGACTACCCCGCCGCCCGGACGCCGTTCGAGGAAGCGGACCCGGCGATAGTGGGGCAGGATCTCGGGCCAGCGCTCCACGTCCTGCGCCGCCCGGAACACGCGCTCCGCCGGCGCCCGCATCGTGATCTCGTCAACCGTCCGCAGGCGGACCTCCCCCGGGCGCGAAGCGGCCGTATCCCGCGCGGAAGTAGGCGAGCGGCGGGCGGTCGAACGCCGTCCCGCCCGTCACGAGCCCGATGAAGATGGTGTGGTCCCCGGCGGCCACGGTGTCGTGCATCGCGCACTGGATGTGCGCCACCGCGCCCGCCACGAGCGGCAGCCCGTGCGGTCCCTCGAGCACGGCGATCCCGGCGAAGCGGTCGGACGAGTCCTCGGCGAACCGCCGGCTCACGGGCTCCTGGTCCGCGGCCAGCACGCTGAGGGCGAACCGGAGTGCGGACCGCAGCACGTCGTGCGTGTCGCGCGCGCGGTCCACACACACCAGCACCAGCGGCGGGTCGAGCGACACCGACGCCACGGCGTTCGCCGTCATGCCGAACGGACGGCCGTCCGCCGCCCGGGCCGTGAGCACCGTGACGCCCGTGGCGAACCGGCCGAGCAGGTCGCGGAACAGCTGCGGCGGGACGCCGGCCTCGCTCACAGCAGCATCCCGGCCAGGGCCCGGGGGGCGAGCACTCGGTGCGCGGGCAGCACGTTGCCGCACGCGCCCACCAGCGCCGCGGCCAGCGCCGGCTGGCGCGCCAGGCGGTCGATCACGCGCTCGGCCAGCGCCGGCCACCCGATCCCCACCGCGATCAGCCGTTCGAGCGCCCACTTCCCGGCGAAGGTGGCCCACCGCGCCCGAGTGTAGGGCGCGAGCGACCGGGCGGTCACGGGCTCGGGCCGGCGCAGTGCCGCATCCAGCGCGGCGCCGGCGAGCTCGGCGCCCCGCAGGGCGGCGAACAGACCCTGGCCCGTGAACGGATCGAAGAAGTCCGCTGCGTCGCCGACGAGCAACGCGCCGTCGGCCACCGACGGGCTGGTCCATTGCGCGAACGGGCCCGTGGCGAGCACGCGGCGCACCAGACCACCGGGCGGAACGCGGCCCCGGAGCGCGGGGAACGCATCGAGGGCACGCACGAACGCGTCCCCGGACGCGCCGCACAGCTCCCGCCCGCGGCGCCGGGCCGTCGCCACGGGGACCACGAGCGCGATGGTCGCGATGCCGTCGCCGATCGGCCCCAGCCCCACGTAGCCGCCGCGCCCGACGTGCATCTCTCCCACCGCGCCGAGGCCGGACACGCCGGCGGCGTGCGCCGTGAAGGCCACGCGGCGCGGTGGTGTCGCGACGCGGCGCCCCAGCCGCCGGGCCACCACCGAGCGCAGCCCATCGGCCCCGACGATGACGCGCGCGTGGAGCGTCTCACGGGCGCCACGCGGCGTGCGCGACTCCACGCCGGCCACCGCGTCGCTGGCGCGAGTCAGGTCGAGGACGGTCGTGTCTTCCCGCACCTCGACGCCCCCCCGCGCGGCCGCCCGCACCAGGATCGTATCGAGCACCCGGCGGGGCAGGGCGAGGCCGGAGGCGCGGCCGTCGTCGCCCGCGGCGTAGCGCCCTTCCATTGCGGCGCCGCTCGGCGCGTGCACGCGGAACCCGGCGAGGTGTGCCGGGCGGGCGGCCAGGATCTCGGGCATCACGTCCGGCCCGAGCCGTTCGAGGGCGGCGACGGCGCCCGGGTTGAGCGATTCGGAGCAGGGTTTTTCGCGCGGGAAGCGCGCGCGATCGAGCAGCAGGACACGGTGGCCCGCCCGGACGAGGTGGAGCGCAGTGGCCGAGCCGGCGGGGCCCGCCCCCACGACGATGGCGTCCCAGGTCATGGGATTGCGGATTGGGGATTGCGGATTGCGGATTGTGCCGGCCTGCTCCAGATCGCGGGTCGGGGCTCCGACGTCACCTCGTGAATCCGCAATCCGCAATCCGCAATCCCCAATGGATTCATGCGTCGAACAGGTCGTGCAGGATGCGGCGACGCAGCTCCGGCGGCGCCCCCTGGGCGCGGCAGCGGGCCTCGACGAACCGCAGGAACGCCTCCTCGACGTCGAACTGTTCGCCGCAGGGCGGGCAGGCGGTGAGGTGCTCGCGCACGCGCCGCTCGTCGTCCGGGGTCATCTCGCGGTCGAGGAACTCGTAGAGGTGGTGCAGCGCTTCCTGGCAGTTCATGTCACGCCCTTCTTGACGTATCCCATCTCGACCGCGTAGCGGTAGAGCCGCGCCTTCAGCAGGCGCCGCCCCCGGAACAGCCGTGACTTCACCGTGCCGACGGGGACCGCCAGCACCCGGGCGGTCTCCTGGTAGTTGAGACCCTCGATGTCGCTCAGCACCACCGCTTCCCGGAACGCCTCGGGCAGCTCGTCCACCGCCCGGAGCAGGGCTTCGTCCACGATCCGATCGAAGAAGCGCTCCCGGGGGTCCGCGAGCCCCTCCTCTGGGAACGCCGCCAGGGCCTCGGCGGTGTCCAGGTCCATGGTCTCGGGCCGCCGGGACCGGCGCCGGTATTCATTAATGAAAGCGTGGCGCAGGATCGTGAGCAGCCACCCCTTGGCGTTGGTGCCGGGCGTGAAGCCGTCGAAGCCCCGGTACGCCTTGAGCATCGTCTCCTGCACCAGGTCGTCGGCGTCCGCGGGGCGGCGGGTGAGACGGAGGGCGACGCGGTACAGGGCGTCGAGGTGCGGCAGCATCTCCCGCTCGAAGCGGGCGCGGCGGGCGCCGTCCGGGGACGCGGGACGAGGGACGGGGGACGCGGGGTCCATGGGCCATGCAAGCTGGTCGCGGTCTCCCGGCTTCCGCAATGGGGTGCTACGTTTCGCGCGCCGTGGTCCACTCCATCGTGCCCCTCGCCGTGCTCGAGGCCGTCCGCAACCTCGACACCCCCGTGGAGGACGGTCTGCACGAATTCGCCGATCACCTGCTGGTGAAGCGCCTGGGCCTCTCCGGCACGGTGCGTGTCCAGCTCGAGCAGTACGAGTCGCTGGCGCGGCGGGGCGGCCGCGTGGACGCAAGCGTGGTCGAGGCGCTGCTGCGGCTCGTGGGCCGCCGGCCCGACGCCGACCTGGTGTTCGCCGAGGCGGGGCGGCGGGCGGCGCGCCGGGCGGCGGCGGCGCTGTGGCTCCCGTCCCGGGCGGCCGCCCGGGCGGCGCCGCGCGCGCTGGGGATGGCGGCCGCGCGGCGCGCGGCGCGGCGCGTGCTGGGCGGCGACCTGCGGCGGGAGGCGCAGCTCCCGGTCGCGCGGGTCGCCGATCCCCTCGCCGTGCGCGCCACGCCCGACGGCTCCGCGTGCGCCTTCTACGGCGCCGCGTTCACCGAGCTGCTCCGCCTGCTGGCCGGCTACGAGGGGGCGCTGCTCCATACCAACTGCCGCGCGCGGGGTGCGGGCCGCTGCGAGTGGCGCGCGGCGACCCCCGACCGCCGCCAGCACCGCTGATGCCCCCACTCCACGGTCTCGATCTCGCCGCCGTGCGCGACGCGCTCGCCGATATGGGCGCCGACGGCTGGCTGCTCTTCGACTTCCACGGTCTCAACCCGGTCGCCGCCCGTCTCATCGGCGCCACCGGGATGGGTACGCGGCGTCTGTTCGTGCTGGTGGGGCGCGCGGGCGCGCCGGTGGCGGTCGCGCACCGGATCGAGCTCGATACGATCGCCGGGTTCCCGGGCGAGGTCCGGCCGTACGCCGCGTGGCGGGAGCTGCACGAGATGCTGCGGCCGCTCGTCGCCGGCCGCACGCTCGCGATGGAGACCTCGCACGAGGATGGCGTGCCGTACCTCGACCGTGTGCCGCACGGGGTGGTGCAGCTGATCGAGTCGTTGGGCGGGCGGGTGGTGTCGTCGGCGCCGCTGGTGACGCGGTTCGCCGCGCGCTGGTCGGCCGACGAGCTGGCGGGGCACCGCCGCGCCGCCGAAGCGCTCGCGCAGATCGCCCGCGAGGCCCTGACGTGGGCCGGGGCGGAGCTGGGGCGGGGCGGGGAGGTCCGCGAGACCGCCGTGCAGCGCCGCGTGATGGAGGCGATGACGCGGGCCGGTCTCGTGTCTGATCACCCGGCGATCGTCGGCTTCGAGGAGAACGCGGCGCTGCCGCACTACGAGCCGCGCGCGGGCGCCGACCGGAGCCTCGCCACCGGGCAGGTGGTGCTGCTCGATCTGTGGGGCGGTCCGGCGCTGGGCACCGTGTTCGCCGACCAGACGTGGATGGGGTTCACCGGCCGCACGCCGCCGCCCGAGGTGCAGCGGGTATGGGAGACGGTGCGCGCGGCGCGCGATGCCGCCGTCGATCTGCTGCGGGCGCGCTGGGCCGCGCACCAGCCGGTCACCGGTGCGGACCTGGACGATGCGGCGCGGGGCGTGGTGCGCGGGGCGGGCTACGGGGAGTTCTTCACGCACCGCACCGGCCATTCGATCGACCGCGACCTCCACGGGTCGGGACCCCACCTCGACAACTTCGAGACTGCCGACGACCGGGCGCTGGTCGTGGGGGTGGGGTTCTCGGTCGAGCCGGGGATCTACCTGCCGGGGCGTTTCGGAATGCGCACGGAGATCGACGTGTTCCTGGGCGAAACGGGTCCCGAGGTCACGCCGCTCCAGCCGCAGCGCGACCTGTTCCTGCTGTGAACGCGTCCGGGAGGGTCTTGCGCATCCGACCGCCAGGCGGCATTATCGCGCGGCTTTTTCGGCGCCGTGGCGTGCTTGACGGCGGCGTGACGGCGGGTAGGTTATCGGCAAGAGACTGAAGTTGCCGATCCTCAACACACGCTCCAGAGAGGGGGTGGCGTGCGTCCCGTCATTTTTTCCGTCAGTGTCTGCTCACGCAATTTCGTCCGTGGAGGGGCAATCCATGACTAGTTGGGTGCGAAACACCTTTGGTCGTGTGCTTGCGGTCAGCGCACTGCTGGTGTGCGCGGCGCCGCTCGCGGCGCAGCAGGTCGCGGGCAAGATCGAGGGAACGGTGAGCGACCAGGCCGGCGTACCGCTGGCGAATGCGCAGGTGCTCATCGTCGGGACCTCGTACGGCGCGGTCTCCAATGACCGGGGCTACTACTTCATCAACAACGTACCCGTCGGCACTTACACGGTGCGCGCGCAGTTCATCGGGTACGCGCCGAGCGAAGTGCGCGGCGTCCGCGTCCAGGGCGGTCAGACGATGACCGTGGACGTGAAGCTGCAGAGCTCGGCGGTCGAGGTGACCGGCGTGACGGTCACCGCGGCGACGAACCCGATCGTCCCGCGCGACCAAGTCACGTCCAAGGGCATCGTCGAGGGCGCGCTGATCAACCAGCTCCCCGTCAACGACGTCCGGCAGATCCTCACGCTCACCCCCGGCGTGGTCGAGTCCGGCTCGGCGCGCGGTGTGTCGGTACGCGGCGGCCGGCCCGGCGAGGCCGTGGTGTACATCGACGGCGCGCCGGTGCGCTCCGCGATGTTCGGCACGCAGGCGATCACCATCGGCACGAACTCGGTGGAAGAGGCATCGGTCACGACGGGGGCGCTCGGCGTCGAGTTCTCGGACGCCCAGTCGGGCCTGATCTCCTACACCACGCGCTCGGGCGGGCGGTCGGTCAGCGGATCGATCTCCTACGAGAGCGACGAGGCGTTCGCCAACACCGCGAGCGTCGGCTACAACCGCTTCGAGGGCTCGCTCGGCGGCCCGATCCCCGGCATCACGAACCTCACCTGGTTCCTCTCCGGGGTGCTCCAGGGCCAGCTGTCGGACTTCCGGGGCAAGGGCGCCGAGAGCAACCCGGTGTTCGCGACCGGCGGGCTGGACCAGATGGTCACCACGACCGCGGCCGACGGCAGCGTGACGCAGGTGGCGTTGCCGCAGTACGTGCAGTACGGCGGTGAGTGCAACGCGGCCGACAACTACGGCTACGAGTGCCAGGGGTGGCGCCGGCCGATGGACTGGTCGAACTTCAACCAGCTCCAGGGCAAGCTGCAGTTCAGCTACGGCAGCGGCTCGACGATGTCCCTGACGGGCATCTCCAACAACGCCCAGGACCGGGACTTCCCCGGCCAGGCGATCGGCAATCCCGCCCAGTTCACCGGGACGCACAACTGGAACCGGCTCTTCGTGCTGAACTGGAGCCATCAGGCGTTCCGGTCGGCGGAGAAGGCGCTGTCGCTCAACCTGAACCTGTCGCACGGGTGGGACCGCGGGTTGTTCGGGCCGCTGACGCCCGAGTCGGACCTCGATTCCCGCAATCCGACGATGGGGATCACGTTCTCGGCGCTCGACTTCAATCTCGGGGACATGCCGTTCCCGACGACCGACGCGATCATCCGGAACGTGCGCACCAATTCGGGTCTGCGGACGCCGTATCTCGGCCGTTCGGACCTCGACCTGGCGCAGCCGTACCGGCTCAACCCCTACGGCCTGCTCAGCAATGCGTGGACCACGAGCGGGATCGACGTCTTCTCGGCGATGAACGCCGAGACCCGCACGACGGGGCGGCTGGTCGCCGACTGGCAGGCCAACCGGTTCCATCGGTTCACGCTGGGCGGTGACTTCAAGGAGAGCGAGGTCAGCCGCTGGTCGGCCTCGTTGAACGAGCAGATCTTCATGGACGTGTACAAGGTGGACCCGCTGCAGTGGGGCGCCTTCGCGTCCGACCGCCTCGACCTGGGCGACGTGGTGCTCGAGCTCGGGGTGCGGTACGACTGGTATGACGCCCGGACGATCTTCCCGTTCACCCCGGGGCGGATCTTCACGCACCCGTTGTGGGACGTGAATGCCGCCACGGACGAGACCGTGTACAACGACCTGCTGAACCTGCGGGCCGACCCGAACGACAACATCCCGGACTACCTGCAGCAGGTGTTCGTGGACTCGAAGTCGCACACGGCGCTGTCGCCGCGGCTGCGGGTGTCGTTCCCGATCACCGAGGCGACCGGGTTCCGGCTGTCGTACTCGCAGCAGGTCCAGACGCCGAACTTCCAGCAGATGGCCGCCGGGATCAACAACGACCTGGCGTTCACCAACACGAACGACGTGTTCGCGCGTGATCTCGACTTCGGCAAGTCGATCCTGTTCGAGTTCGGCGTGCGGCACGCGTTCAGCCAGGACCTCGTGTTCGACGTGTCGGCGTACAACAAGGACAAGGTCTCCGACATGGCCGCGCGGATCCTGCCGTTCGTGGACCCGGCCGACGTGACCGACACGCTGTTCGTCAACGTCCTGACGAACCGCGACTTCGGGAACGCCAAGGGCGTGGACTTGAAGATCGACTGGCGCGCGGGCTCGTTCCTCAATACCTCGCTCGCGTACACGTACCAGATCTCCAAGAACACGGGCTCGGACCCGTTCTCGTACCTGAACACGTTCGCGCGCCAGGTCTCCGGCCTCACCGGTGACCGGACGCCGCCGCCCGAACAGGCGCAGCGCACCGACGACGACCGGACGCACAGCATCTCGGCCGCCATCGCGCTGCAGTTCCCGAACGATTTCCAGCGCGGGTCCGCGGTCGGCACCATCTTCCGCGACGTGGGCGCGTTCGTCTCATTGCGCGCCGCCAGTGGCCTGCCGTTCACGCGGCTCGAGAACTCGGGCGACGGACAGCTGGCGCCGCGGCTCGCCTTCGGTCTGGGCGGCCGTGCCGACGGCAACCTCAATGCCGAAGTGATGCCCTGGACGGCCACGGTGGACATGCGGGTCAACAAGGGCTTCCGCCTCGGCGGGATCGACCTGGCGGCGTTCGTCGACGTCCGCAACCTGTTGAACACCACGAACGTCGTGCAGGTCTTCGCGGAGACGGGTGACATCGAGAACCTGCGGAACCGGACCGAGACGATCGGCGACCCGGCAGTGGCGGGCCGCGAGTACGGTCAGCTCTGGGACGAGGCGACCAACGCGGGCGCGTTCGACGCGGCCACGCGCAACATCACCTTCGGCAACTGCCAGTCCTGGGACGAGCCGGTGAACTGCGAGTCGCTGAAGCGGGCCGAAAACCGCTTCGGTGACGGCAACGGCGTGTACTCGTACGATGAGCAGCAGAACGCGTTCAACTCGTTCTACGACTCGTTCTTCGGAACGCAGTCCGGTCGTTTCTATGCGACCCGCCGGCACGTCCGGCTCGGGTTCGAGCTGAACTTCTGATCGTGCGGGCGGCGGCCCGGTTGGGCCGCCGCCCATTCGGCTTTCGCAACCGAGGGCATCTACATGCGTGCACTTCTGTCCAATCGCGTGATGGCGCTGGTGGCGCTCGTCGCCGTGCTCGGAGCGTCCGTCGCGGAAGCGCGGACCGCGCCGAACCGGCCCCGCCGTCCCCGCGCCACCAATCTGTTCGCGGGCGCCAATCTGCTGTTCGGCGTCAACAAGGTCCTCTGCAACCTCACCAGTACTGGTGAGGTGTGCTCCGCCGGCTCGTCGCCGGTGGGCGGCGGCGGCTTCTGGCCCAACGGCACGCCCGACCAGTACATCTTCAACTCCGGCCTCCAGCTCGGCGGCCTGGTGGACCCCGCCGCGGGGTTCGCCTGGGCGGGCGACACGGTCGGATCGTACTTCTTCGACGCCTCGGGCGGCCAGGAAGCCGGTGAGGCGATCTTTGGCGTGTACTCCTCGATCGACCCGGCGGACCAGGCCGCATGGCCCAACGGCGCCGTGGCGCGGGACCCGGACATCTACGCCCCGGGCCTGCTCGGTCTGAACCAGGTGTCGCAGGGTGACGGCTGGACCCGCTACTGGGAGGGCAATCCGGACCGCGGGACCGGCCGGCCGCACCCCCTGGGCATCGTGGTGGACCAGCGGGTGATGGCGTACGGATTCCCCGCCGGCAACGAGGACATCCTCTACATCGTGTTCACGTTCTACAACGTGAGCGCGAAGGCCTCGTCGGGCGTCTACAACAACCCGACGATCCCCGCCGAGATCCAGGCCGAGATCGGCGCGCTCGGTGACCGCTTCCAGGCGGTGAACGAGGCGAAGTTCGGCGCCGGGCTGATCCCGGACGGCGGCTACACCATCACGGACGGCTACGTCGCGTTCGGGATGGACGCGGACGTCGCGGTGTTCTCGCACAACTACGCGACCGCGATCCTGCCGTTCAACCTCGGCATCACCTACACGGGCGACTGGCTCCCCGAAGTGGGGTGGCAGTTCCCGGCCGACGTCTTCGGGGCCCCGTTCTTCGCGGCTCCCGGCTTCGTCGGAGTGAAGTTCCTCAAGTCACCGAAGGACGGGTCGGGCAACGAGGTCGGCCTGACGATGTTCTCGCAGCACTTCAACCCGAACCAGGGGTCCGGCCTGCTCGACCCCGAGGGCGGGAACCAGCTGTACCGCTACATCTCGGGCCACTTCGGCATCACGGACGCGGCGTGCTCGCCGTTCACCGATCGCGCCGTGGCGCTCGCCCGGCGGCTGTGCTACCTCGGGCAGACGCAGGGTGACACCCGCTTCTACGAGGCGTCGGGTCCGTTTACGCTCGAGCCCGGGCACGCGCAGACGATCGTCGTGGCCTACCTCCACGCGGCGCCGCTCGGCATCGTGCAGCCGTACGTCGGCGGCGACCTGACGCTCCCCGGGATCCCGTTCACGGGCGACTCGATCTTCCGGGACACGACCAAGATCCGTCTGATCGATCGCATCGCGGGGTGGGTCACCCAGAGCGACAACGACGGCAACCAGGTGATCACCCAGGACGAGGTGGTCTCGGTGCCCCGTTCGCTGCTCGACAAGTCGATCGTGGCGCAGAACATCTTCGACGTCGGCTTCGTCGGACCGTTCGCGCCCGAGGCACCGCAGTTCTTCCTCGTGCCGGGCAACAACAGCGTCACCATCGTGTGGCAGCCGAGCCGGACCGAGACCCCCGCCGGGGGCGATCCGTA
>Ga0075302_1000051_pt1 | contig 14094 bp, 11 predicted proteins | sample Browns_TuleB_D1_FD_120059 | JGI IMG/M metagenome (GOLD analysis project Ga0075302, IMG submission 120059) | Natural and restored wetland microbial communities from the San Francisco Bay, California, USA, that impact long-term carbon... | ecosystem: Environmental > Terrestrial > Soil > Wetlands ...
CCTCATCGCGTGGGAGGGCATGGCGGTCACGGCGTTCCTGCTGGTCGTGTTCGAGCACGAGCGCCCCGCGGTCCGCCGCGCCGGCATGATCTACGTCGTGGCGACGCACACCGGGACGCTGCTGCTCTTCGTGCTCTTCGCGGCCTGGGCGGCTGGCAGCGGGGACCTGAGCTTTGCGAGCCTCGCCGCGCACCCGCCGTTCTCGGCGGGCCGCGGGGGGATGATCATCGCGCTGGCCCTCGTCGCGTTCGGGCTCAAGGCGGGGATGGTCCCGTTTCATTTTTGGCTGCCCGAGGCCCATGCCGCGGCGCCGGCGCACGTGTCCGCCCTGATGTCGGGCGTCGTGATCAAGATGGGGATCTACGGGCTGCTGCGCGCCGTGGCGCTGTTCGGTCCGCCGCCGCCGTGGTGGGGGTGGGTCGTCCTCGCGCTCGGCGCGGGGTCCGGCGTGCTGGGAGTGGTGTGGGCGCTCGCCCAGCACGACATCAAGCGGCTCCTGGCCTTTCACAGCGTCGAGAACATCGGGATCATCCTGCTCGGGCTCGGAGCGGGCGCGCTGGGCATGGCCTATGGGCACCCGCTGATCGCGGTGCTCGGGTTCGCGGGGGCCGCGCTCCATACGCTCAATCACGCACTGTTCAAGAGCCTCCTCTTCCTCGGTGCGGGGTCGGTGATCCACGCCACCGGGACGCGGGACATCGAACGGCTCGGGGGACTCGCGCGGGGGATGCCCGTCACGGCGGCCGCATTCCTGATCGGGTCCGCGGCGATCGTCGGGCTTCCGCCGCTCAATGGGTTCGTGAGCGAGTGGGTGGTCTACCAGGCCCTCTTCCGCGGGGGGACGACGAGTGACGCGATGCAGTTCGCCGTGGTAGCCGCCGCCTTCCTCGGGCTCGTGGGCGCGCTGGCGCTCGCCTGCTTTGCGAAAGTGGTCGGGGTCCTGTACCTGGGAACGCCGCGCGACGCGGTGGCGACCGTGGCGCGGGAGCCAGCGCGCGGCATGACCGGTCCGCTGGTGGGCCTCGCGGGCGCGTGCGTCGCGATCGGGCTCCTGCCGATCGTCGTCGTGCCGCCGGCGCTGCGGGTCGGGTCGGTCGTGGCGGGCGTGCCGGCGGGCGCCGTGCCCCCGGGCGATGCCGGCGCGGGCGCCGCGACGCTGTTCGCCGTCGCGCTCACGGGGAGCCTGCTCGGGGCCTGGGCGCTGCGCCGAGCGTTCGGTCGCGGGCAGCCGCTCGCGGGGCCGACCTGGGCGTGCGGTTTCGCGACGTCGAGCCCGCGGATGGCCTACACGGCCTCGTCGTTCGCCGCTCCGCTGCTGGGCTCGTTCCGGTCGGTCGCGGGCGTGCGGACCGATCGCACCGCCTCCCGCTTCGCCACCCAGGCGATCGACCCGGTCCTGGACCGGGTCATCCTCCCCGCCTGGCGCGGCGTGCGCGCCGCCGCCACCGGGCTGCGGGCGATCCACCGGGGCGGCCTGTCGCTCTACCTGGTGTACGTGATGGCGGCCGCCGTCGCCCTGCTGCTCTATCTGATGGCGGCCGGAGGGACCCCATGACGCCGGCCGGGTGGGCGGCGCTGGCGATCGTCAGCGTCGCGGCGCCGGTGACGCCGGGAATCGTCGAGAAGACCAAGTCGCTCCTGACCGGCCGGCGCGGCGCACCGGTGCTGCAGCTGTACGCGGACCTCTGGAAGCTGGTCCGCAAGGGGACCGTGTACAGCCGGACGACGACGTGGGTGTTCCGCGCCGCGCCGCTCGTCGTCCTCGCGTCGCTCGTCGTGGCCACGCTGTTCCTGCCGCTCGACGGACGCGGCGCGCCCGTCGGGTTCGCGGGTGACATCGTCGCCTTCGTCGGCCTCCTGGCGCTGGGGCGCTTCGCGCTCGTGCTCGCGGGCCTCGACACCGGTTCGAGCTTCGAGGGCATGGGGGCGAGTCGGGAAGTCACGATCGCCAGCTTCGCCGAACCCGCGCTGTTCCTGTGTTTCATCGCGCTCGTGCTCGCGACCGACGCGCTCTCCCTCGGCGGCATGCTGGGGACGCCGCTCGCGGCGGCGTGGCCGCGGGCCGGTGCTTCCCTGAGCCTCGTGGGCATCTGTCTCTTCGTGCTGCTGCTGGCGGAGAATTCCCGGGTGCCGGTGGACGATCCCGCGACGCATCTCGAGCTGACCATGATCCACGAGGTGATCGTCCTCGACCATAGCGGCCCGGACCTCGCCCTCATCCTTTACGGCAGCGCGCTCAAGCTCACGGTCTTCGCCGTCCTGGTCGTGAGCGTCTTCGTGCCCCGGGCGGGCCTGTCGGGGCCCGCAGCCGTGGCCGTCCTCCTCGCCGGACTCGGCGTCGTGGCCGTCGCGGTCGGCATCGTCGAGTCGGCCATGGCACGGCTCCGCCTGAGCCGGGTGCCGCAGCTGCTCGTCGGGGCGGCCGCGCTCGCCCTGTTCGGCATCATCCTGCAGCTCCATTGACGATGCACGGCGCTCCCCAGCTGATCCTCCTGCTCGTCGTGCTCTCGGACCTGGCGGTCCTGGGCACCACCCGGCTCTCGAGCTGCATTCGCATCGTCGCGGGGCAGGGGCTGCTGCTCGGCCTCCTGCCCCTGCTGCTCGCACCGCATCTGTCGGTGCACGCCGTCAGCCTCGCCGTCGGCACCGTCGTCGTGAAGGCGATCGTGCTCCCGTGGTTCCTCATGTGGGCGATCCGCGAGGCCGCGGTGCGCCGGGAGGTGGAGCCCCTCGTCGGGTTCATCGCCTCGCAGCTCCTCGGCGCGCTCGCCGTGGCCCTCGCGTTCGCGATCTCGTCACGTCTGCCCCTGCGCGAGGTGCAGCACGAGCTGCTGGTGCCGGTGTCGCTCGCGACCCTGATGATCGGGTTCATCGTCCTGACGACGCGCCGTAAGGCGCTGACGCAGGTGGTGGGCTATCTCATCCTCGAGAACGGGATCTACCTCTTCGGGCTGACGCACGCCGAGCGGGTCCCGTTCCTCATCGAGGTGGGGGTGCTGCTCGACATCTTCGTCGGTGTGTTCATCATGGGGATCGTCGTCTTCCATATCAATCGCGAGTTCGACTCGCTCGATTCCACCCGCCTGCGGGAGCTCGCCGACTGATGCGCCTCCTGGCGCTCTGCGGGATCCCCCTGGTCACCGCGCTCGCGGTGCTGGGCCTGCCCGTCTTCCGGGGGCGGCGCGTGCCCGTCGCGCTGCTCGGCGCCGCGGCCGTGGCACACCTGGCCCTGGTGACGTCGCTGTGGGCCATCCCCGCGCCCCCGACATTGGGCGGCTGGCTCGCCGCGGATCCGCTCGGACTCACCGTCCTCACGGTGACGAGCGTGCTCTTCCTGGTCACGGTGACCTACGTGGTCGGCTATCTGCGGCACGACCGGCCGCGCAGCGGCCAGGTGTTCGCGGGGTGCCTGCTGGCATTCCTCGCCGCGGCGTCGGTGGTCGCCCTGGCCCACCACCTGGCGATCCTGTGGGTGGGGATGGAAGCCACGACCCTGTCCGTCGCGCCGCTCGTCTTCCTGCGGCGCGACCGGCGCTCGCTGGAAGCGACATGGAAGTATCTCGTCATCTCGTCGGTGGGGATCGCGCTGGCGCTCCTCGGGACCTTCTTCCTGGCCAGTGCGCAGGTCGACATCGCGGGTCGCCCGCTCGTCCTTCCAGATCTCCTGGCGCATGCGCGCGAGCTGCACCCGGCGTGGTTGCGGGCGGCGTTCCTGTTCCTGCTCGTGGGTTTCGGCACGAAGATGGGCCTCGCGCCGATGCACACCTGGAAACCCGATACCTACGGGGAGGCGCCCAGCCTCGTCAGCGGGCTCATGGCCGGCGCCCTGACGGGCTGCGCCTTCCTCGGGGTCGCGCGGGTGACGGAAGTGGTGATGGCGGCCGGGCTCGAGCAGTTCGCGCAACCCGTGCTGATCGGCTTCGGGCTGCTCTCGCTCGCCGTCGCCGCCGCGTTCATCATCGGCCAGGGCGACGTGAAGCGGCTCCTCGCCTACTCGAGCGTGGAGCACATGGGCCTGCTGGTCCTGGGCCTCGGACTGGGCGGCGTCGGGGCCTACGGCAGCATGCTCCACCTGGTCAACAACGGTCTGGCCAAGGGCTGGGTCTTCCTCGTCACCGGCAACGTCGTGCTCGCGACCGGGAGCGCCACGGCCGCCGGGAACCGGGGACTGATCCGTACGCTTCCCGTGTCGGCGGCGCTCCTCGTACTCGGTCTCTTCGCCGTGACCGGCTCGCCGCCGTTCGGTCTCTTCATGAGCGAGTTCACCCTGCTGCGCGCGGCGATCGACGCGGGGCATCCGTGGATCGCCGCGATCATGCTGCTCGCGCTGGCGGTGATCTTCGTCGGGATGGCGGCGCTCGTGCTCGGCATCGCGCTCGGGGCGCCGCCCCCCGGCGCCGTCCCCGTGCGGGAGAGCCCGTGGCTCGTGGCGGGGCCGATGGTGCTCGCCGCCGCGGTCCTCATGCTGGGGGTCTACATCCCCGGTCCCTTGCACGAGGTCCTGACTCGCGCCGCCGTCGCGTTGGGGGGCCGAGGCCCGTGAGTCCCTGGCGGCAGCTGGGCCTGCGCAACCGCCGCGCGGTTCCTCTCCGGGCGCTTCCCGTGGAGCCGGTGGAGCGCTTCCGGGAGTCGGTGATCGAGGCTGTGGGCGAGGGCCGGCGGCTCGCCGCGCTGTTCGGGATGCCGGAGGGGGACGACCGGACACGCCTGATCGGGATCCTCGCCGACGATGCGGGCGGCGAGCTGGGCGCCACGAGCACGGTCGTCGGGGACCGCTACCCGTCGCTCGCGGCGGTTTGCCCGCAGGCGCACGGGTTCGAGCGCGAGATCGCCGAGCAATGCGGGGTGGTGCCCGAGGGGCATCCCTGGCTCAAGCCGCTCCGCCGGCACGATCCGGATCACCTCCCGCCGGCCCGGCGCGCGCCGCCGGCTGACCGCGAGGCCTATCCGTTCTTCCGGGTGGACGGGGAGGAAGTGCACGAAGTCGCCGTCGGCCCCGTCCACGCCGGGATCATCGAGCCGGGTCACTTTCGCTTTCAGGCGCACGGCGAGCACGTGCTGTTCCTCGAGATCATGCTCGGCTACCAGCACCGCGGCGTCGAGCGACTGCTCGAGCGCGGCGACCGCGACCGCAGCGTGCTGGTCGCGGAGTCGATCGCGGGCGACACCGTCATCGGCCACGCGGGCGCCTGCTGCGGCGCGCTCGAGGCGCTCGCCCGGTCCCGCAAGACCCCGCGGGGCCAGACCGTACGCGGGATCGCGCTCGAGCTGGAGCGACTGGCGAACCACCTGGGAGACCTGGGGGCGATCGCGGGCGATGTCGCCTTCCTGCCGGCGGCGTCCTACCTGGGCCGGCTGCGCGGCGAATGTCTCAATCTCCTGATGGCGCTATCGGGCAATCGGTACGGCCGGGGCCTCGTCCGACCCGGCGGGGCGGCGTTCGACGTCACCGCGTCCATGGCCGCGGAGATGCGCGACCGGCTCCAGCGCCTTGGCGAGGAGCTCGATCCGGTCCTCACCCTGCTGTTCGAGACGCCGTCGGTCCAGTCCCGCCTCGAGGGCGTCGGCGCCGTGACGCGCGCGGGGTGCGTGGAGCACGGCTTCGTCGGCCCCGTCGCCCGCGCCTGCGAGCTGCCCCGCGACGTACGGCACGATCACCCCTGGGGGATCTTCCGGTTCGCGCACGTGCCGGTCGCCACCATGTGGGCCGGCGATGTCCTGGCGCGCGCGCTCGTGCGGCGTCTCGAGATCCAGCGCTCGCTCGCGTTCACGATCGAGCAGCTGGGCGCCCTGCCGAAGGGTCAGGCCCGCGTGGACTGCGGTCCGCTGCGGCCGGACGAGCTGGCGGTGGCGATGGTCGAGGGGTGGCGCGGCGAGATCGTCCACGTGGTGATCACCGACGAGCGGGGGCAGGTGCGCCGGCACAAGGTCGTCGACCCGTCGTTCCACAACTGGACCGCGTTGGCGCTGGCGGTGCCCGGCAACGAGATCTCCGATTTCCCGCTGTGCAACAAGAGCTTCAACCTGTCCTATGCGGGGCATGACCTCTGACGTGAGGTAGGCGGTGCTGGACTGGATCAGAGCGAGGTGGCAGCAGGGGATCCGGACCTCCGGCTTTCCCCGCGACGGCGTCGATCTCCCGGACCGGTTCCGGGGCCGTCCGGTGCGCGATCCGGCACGATGCGCCGACGGCTGCCGGTCGTGCGGCGGGCGGGCGCCGTCGGCGTTGCTGACCGCCGGAACGGACGGGTCCGTCGCCGTGGATGTTGGGGCGTGTCTGTTCAGCCCGGACGAGGCCGCCGCCTGCCCGGAGGGCGCGATCACGTACGGTCGCGACCATCGCATGGCTGCCCGCACCCGGGAGGGACTGCGGAGCCCGACCGGCGAGGTCGAGCTGGCGCGGGCCCTCGAGGCGCGCACCCGGGCGCTCTTCCGGCGATCCCTTCGGCTGCGATCGGTCGCGGCCGGGAGCTGCAACGGATGTGAAGCCGAGCTCGTCGCCCTCGGCAACGTGGTGTTCGACCTCGCCCGCTTCGGGATCCAGTTCGTCGCGTCGCCGCGCCATGCCGACGGCCTCGTCGTGACGGGCGCGGTGAGCCGGAACATGCGATCCGCGCTGGAGCGGACCTGGGAGGCGGTGCCGCCCCCCAAGATCGTCATCGCGGTCGGCGCCTGCGCGATCACCGGGGGCCCGTTCGCGGGGAGTCCGGAGGTCGCGGACGGCGTCGGCGCCATCCTGCCGGTGGATCTGTGGGTCCCCGGGTGTCCGCCCCATCCGCTGACCACGCTCGACGGTCTGCTGCGCCTGCTCGGGACCATCGAAGGCGATGGGCGTGGACCGGGGGCGCTCGCGGCGCCTCCGCGGCACGGCTAGGATTCGCACGGATGTGGGTCCACATCGCCCTCGGCGGCGTCTGCGGCACCCTCGCGCGCTACTACCTGCAGGGCGTCGTGCAGGGGCGCTCGGCGGGCGCGTTCCCCACGGGCACCCTGGTCGTCAACGTCCTGGGCTGCTTCGCGCTCGGCGTCGTGGCGCGCTACGCGGGCGAGTCGACCGTCGTCTCGCCCGAGGTGCGCGCCGGGCTGACGATCGGCTTCTGCGGCGCCTTCACGACGATGAGCACGTTCGGCTACGAATCGGTCGCCCTGCTCGGTGACGGGCAATACGCGCGGGCGGCGCTCTACGTCGCCGCGTCGCTCGCGGGGTCGATCGGCGCGATCGCCCTCGGCGCCGCCGCCGCGTCCAAGCTGCTCTAGAGGAGACCGACGATGCCGCACGGCCTGACCGGCGAGCGCACGTTGATGCGCATCTTCATCGGCGAGGCGGACAAACACGAGGGCCGGCCGCTGTACGAGGCGATCCTCGAGCAGCTGCGCCGCCGGGGGTACGCGGGCGCCACCGTGGTCCGCGGCGTCGCGGGGTTCGGCGCGAGCAGCGTGGTGCACACGGCGAAAGTGCTCCGCCTGTCCATCGACCTGCCGCTCATCATCGAGGTGGTCGAGACCGAGGAGCGCATCCAGGCGGCGCTCCCCGATCTCGATGCGATGATCGGCGGCGGGCTCATCACGCTCGAGCGGGTGCGGGTCATCACGTACCGGCCGGGCACCGCACGCGGGGAGTGACTCTCGGGGTCTGGGTGGTGGGTTCCATCGAGACGTCGCCCGGGACTAGCTTAGGGGCGTGTCCCCCTGGTCCCCGGTGGTCGTCGTCAGCAATCGGCTCCCGTTCCGCGCGGAGCGCCGAGCCGGAGCGGTGCGGTTCAGCCGGTCCCCCGGCGGTCTGGTGTCCGCGCTGGACCCGGTGTTGCAGGAGCGCGGCGGGACCTGGGTGGGGTGGGCGGGGGTCACGCGGGAGGACGCCGAGGCCGCGGGCGGTCTGACGGTGCCGGATGGCGGTCGGGTCACCTACCGGGCCGTTCCGCTGTCGGACCACGAGGTCTCGCTTTACTACGGCGCGTTCTCGAACCGCACGCTATGGCCCCTGTTCCATTACTTCGTGGGGCGGACGCGGATCGACGGGGCCGCCTGGAACGTGTACGAGCGGGTGAACGAACGGTTCGCGGAGGTGGCTGCCGCCGGACTGCCCGACGGGGCGCTCGTGTGGGTCCACGACTACCACCTGCTCCTCGTGCCGCAGCACCTGCGGCGGCTCGCTCCACGGTCCCGCATCGCCTTCTTCCTGCACATCCCGTTCCCGGCCGCCGACGTATTCCGCGTGCTACCGTGGTCGCGACGACTGCTCCGGGGGATGCTGGCCGCCGACCTGGTGGGCTTTCACGTGCCGGCCTACGCCGAGCACTTCCTGACGTGCGCCGAGCGGCTCCTCGGCTGCGAGGTGGATCGGGCGGCCGGCCTCGTCCGCTTCGACGGGCGCGAGGTCTCGGTGCAGGCGCACGCCATCGGGATCGACGTGGCCCCGCTGGAGGGCCTGGCCCGGGGCGCGGGCCCGGTCGGGCGCGACCCCGCGGAGCAGCGGACCGCGGAGATCCTCGGCGTGGACCGGCTCGACTACACCAAGGGGATCCACGAGCGCCTGCGCGCGATCGAGCGGCTGCTCGAGCGTTACCCGGCGTACCGGCGTCGGGTGGTGTTCACCCAGGTCCTCGTCCCCAGTCGTGAGCGGGTCGCGGAGTACAGCGAGCTTAAACGCGAGATCGACGGTACGGTGGGGCGCATCAACGGGCGGTTCGCAGAGCAGGGCTGGAGCCCGATTCGCTATCTCGTTCGCTCGCTCCCGCCGGAGGAGCTCGTGCCGCTCTACCGGCAGGCCGACGTAGCCCTGGTGACGCCGCTGCGCGACGGGATGAACCTCGTGGCCAAGGAGTACTGCATCGCGCAGATCGAGAACGACGGGGTGCTGGTCCTCTCGGAGCTGGCGGGTGCCGCCGAAGAGCTCCAGGAAGCGCTGATCGTCAACCCGTTCGACATCGACGCGGTCGCGGATGCCCTCCATCGCGCGCTCGCCATGCCCGCGGACGAACGGCGGGCCCGGATGTCGGCACTCCGCGACCGGGTGCGCGCCAGCGACGTGCACGCGTGGGTACGCGGGTTTCTCGAGGCGGCGGAGACGGCATCCCAGCGCTCGCGCGCGGCTGCGGCGTCGCCCGCCGACCAGATCCGCCGGCGGCTGGCGCCGTGGCTCGCCCAGCGGTCGACGGCCGCGCTGTTCCTCGACTACGACGGCACCCTCACGGCACTGGCGCCGCGCCCGGAAGCCGCGCGCCTGTCCGAGGCCGCGCGCCAGGCCCTGGAGCAGGCTCGACGCACACCGAACGTCGACACCGTGATCGTGTCGGGGCGCTCCCTCGAGGACCTGCAGCAGATGGTGGGGGTCCCGGGACTGACGTACGTGGGCAATCACGGCTTCGAGATCGAGGGGCCGGGCATCAGCTACCGTCACGACGGTGCCGACCGCTTCCGGGCCGCTCTCGACGCGGCCGCCGCGGATCTCGAGGCGCTGGCGCTCCCGGGCGCGTGGGTGGAGCGCAAGGGGATGACCCTGTCCTACCACGTGCGCGAGGTCCCACCCGGCCAGCGGCGCGCGGCCGAGCGGCGCGCCGAGGCGATCTGTCGGCGGCGCCGGCTCCGTGTGCGCGGTGGCAAGTGTGTGGTGGACGTTCAGCCGCCGTTCGAGTGGCACAAGGGGCATGCCGTGCTCCACGTGCTGGTCCACCGCCACGGGTCCGACTGGATCTCGAGGGTGCGGGCGCTCTACATCGGGGATGACGTGACCGACGAGGACGCGTTCCGGTCGCTGCGGGGGATCGGCCGCTCGATCTATGTCGCGCCGCACCCGGCGTCCGGTGTGTCCGCGGACTTCCGCCTCCCCGATCCCGACGCCGTACTCCAGCTGCTGCGCTGGGTCGGCTCCGGCGCGTTCGACGCGGTGTGACGAACCAGCTGGGGATCGGCGACTACGGGGTCATCGGCGACCTGCACACGGCGGCGCTGGTGGGGAGGGACGGCTCCATCGACTGGTGCTGCGTCCCGCGGTTCGATTCACCCAGCGTGTTCGCGGCGCTGCTCGATCCGGCGGTGGGGGGGCGCTGGCAGATCCGCCCCGCCGGGGGATGGACCAGCGATCAGCGCTACCTCCCGGCCACGAACGTGCTGGTGACGGCCTTCCACGCCGACGCGGGCGGAGTGCTCGAGGTGACCGACCTCATGCCGGTCGGGCCAGGGCGGGCGGGTCGGTCCGAGCTCCACCGGCGGGTCCACTGTCCCCGCGGCCCCGTCGACGTCGAGGTGATCTTCGAGCCGAGGTTCGACTACGGCCTGCGCGAGCCGACGTTGACGCTGCGCGCGTTCGGGGTGCTGGCCACCGATCAGGAGGACGACGTGGCGACCGTCGCCACGACGGCGGGCGCCCAGTGGCGCCTCGAGCCGGGGCGGGCCGAGCTCCGCCAGCGGCTCGATACGGGCGATACCGCCTGGTTCGTGATGCGGTTCGACGACGACGAAGTGCATCCGATCGAGGCCTACGAGTCCCAGCGCAAGCTCGACGAGACGGCGCGCTGGTGGGATGCCTGGGCCTCCGGTCTGCTGTATCAGGGGCCCTACCGTCGGGAGGTGGAGCGCAGTGCCCTGGTGTTGAAGCTGTGCTGCTACGAGCCGTCGGGGGCGATCATCGCCGCGCCGACGATGTCCCTTCCCGAGGAACGCGGCGGGGGCCGCAACTGGGACTACCGCTACACATGGCTGCGGGACTCGGCGTTCGTGCTCTATGCCCTCGATGGCCTCGGCTTCAGCGCCGAGGCCGACGCCTTCCTCCAGTTCCTCAAGCGCGTGTGTCGGCGCACGGACGGACGGCATCTCCAGATCCTGTTCGCGGTCGATGGCCGGCGCGAGGTGTCCGAGCGTCAGCTCGACCACCTGGCGGGCTTCCGCGGCGCGCGCCCCGTGCGCGTGGGGAACGGGGCGGCCTCACAATTCCAGCTCGACGTGTACGGTGAGCTCCTCGACGCGGTCGGGACGTGGCGGCGCGGGCGCGAGGTGCCGGAGGGACTGTGGAAAGTGGCGCGCGACCTCGTGGACTGGACCGCGGCGCACTGGCGCGAGCCCGACTGGGGTATCTGGGAGGCCCGCGTCGAACCGAAGCACTACGTCCACAGCAAGGTGATGGCGTGGGCCGCGCTGCGCGAGGGCGCACGGCTCGCGCGCGACCTGCGGGCCGCCGACCTGGTGGAGCGATGGACGCGAGAGGCGGACGTGCTGCACGCCGAGGTGTGCGAGCGCGGCTGGGATCCCGTGCGCCGCACGTTCGTGCAGGCCTATGGGGAGCCGCAGCTCGACGCGGCGCTGCTGGTGATCCCCAAGGTCCGGTTCCTGCCGCGGACCGATCCGCGCGTGCGCAGCACGCTGGAGGCGGTGCGCCGGGAGCTCGCTACCACGTGTGAGGAGCTGGTGTATCGCTACCGCGCGTCGGACGGGCTGAGCGGCGACGAAGGCGCGTTCGTGGCGTGCAGCTTCTGGATGGTACAGAACCTGGCGCTGGTCGGCGAGCACGCGGAGGCGGAGCGCCTGTTCCGCAACCTGCTGCGACGCGCCAACCACCTCGGGCTGCTGGCCGAGGAGATCGATCCCGCGACGGGCGAACAGCTGGGGAACTTCCCGCTCGGGCTGTCGCACGCCGCGCTGATCAACACCGCGTATATCCTGGAGCGCCTCCGCCCGGCGCCGTCCTGAGGCTGCCGTTCAGGCCCCTTCCGCGGTCAGGGCCCGCTCGTACGCCGCCATTGGACGGCGGGGAGCTCGACGCGCAGCGCGCTCCGAAGGACGAACTGCTGAATGACGTCGATCGCCCCTCGCGGGCAGGGTCGCCGAGACGGCGCGCGCGGAGTCCTGCAGCGTGCGGGCGATCAGGTGCTCCGGTCGGGCGCGGCGCGGCTCCGTCATCCCGCAAACTCGGCACGGGGACCGATCAGGCAAGCCGCGGGGGCTCGGCCTTGCGCGGCCGTGCCGCCGTCGGTCACTTACGAGCATGGTGTTCGTCCCGCAGGTGCCACGCCAGACCGCCTCGCCCGAGGCGCAGGATCTCGCGAACCGCATCGCCGCGCTGGTCCAGGACTACCGGCGGGACCACCCCGACCTGAGCGAGCGGGACGTGCACGACGCGATGCAAGCGGCCGCGGGGGAGAGCGGCCGCCGGACCGACCGGCGGGCGGTCTCCGTGATCGTGGGCCTGGTCGCCGCGTTCGTGGGCCTGGGTGTGTTCCTGCGGGCAGGCGGCTCCGCGGCCGGGTCGGATGGCCCGTTCCCGGTCGTCGCCGTCGCGATCGCCGTCGCGCTCCTCGCCGTGGTGCTGGTGCGGCGCCGGTCCTGACGCCAGGCCGGGGCCGGTCCCCGGATCAGGTGCCGGGCCTGGCCGTCGCCAGCTGCTTCACCAGCCGGTACCAGTACTCGGCCGCGTCGTGGTAGGACTTCACCCCCACCCGCTCGTCCCGCCCGTGCGCCCGCACGTCTCCCACCTCGTCGAACAGCGCCGCCACCCCGTACGTCGGGATCCCGGCGTTGCGGGTGTAGATACCGTCGGTGCCGCCCGTGGACTGCTCGGGGATGACGACGGCGTTCGGCCACATCTCCCCCGCCAGGCGCTCGATCGGCCCCATCACCACCGGGGTGAGCGGTGAGGGAGGGCTGGGCGTCGGCGGGTCGATCGGCGTGACCCGGACCGCGGTGTCGGCCGCGAGCCGCGCGAGGAGCGCCCGCACGCTGTCGGGGGACTCGCCCGGCACGAGCCGGCAATTGACCGTGGCCCGCGCCAGCTGGGGCAGGGCGTTCTCGGCGTGGCCCGCGAACAGCTGCGTCGCGACGCAGGTCGTCCGCATCACGCCGTTGTAGTACGGCACCGTTGCGAGCCGCGCCGCCGCCGCGGAGTCATCGCGCTCCGCCAGGGCGCGCATCGCCGCCGCCGTCCCGGGGTCCTGGCCCGCCGCCGAGCGCGCGAAGTAGGCGCGCGACACCTCCGTGAGATGCACCGGGAAGACGTGCCGCGAGATGCGCAGCAGGGCCCCGCTCAGCTGGTAGATCGCGTTGGGTGACTCGGGCACAGAGCTGTGGCCGCCGCGGTTCCGCACCTCGAGCCGGTAGCTCTGGTACAGCTTCTCCGCCGCCTGCACCGCGAAGGTGATCGGCTTCCCGTCCTTGAGCTCGCCTCCGCCCGCGTCGGTGTTGAGCGCGTACTCGGCGTCCACCAGATCGCGATGCTGCTGGAGCACCCACGCGATGCTCGTCTGGCCCGTCTCCTCGTCGGACGTCAGCACGATCACGAGGTCGCGGTCCGGGACGAAGCCTTCCCGGCGATAACGGATGAAGTTCGCCACCAGCATGGCGGCGCCCGCCTTGTTGTCGTTGGTGCCGCGGCCGTAGTAGTAGCCGTCCACCTCATGCAACGTGTAGGGCGCCATCGACCAGTCCTCGGCACGCGCGTCCACCACGTCGAGGTGGGCCATCAGCAGGATGGGGCGCCCCCCGCGTCCGGTGCCGCGGTAGCGCGCCACCAGCATCCCCTGGCGCGCGGATGGCTCGAGCACGTGCACGTCCGCGGCCGGCAGGCCGGCCTCGCGCAGGCGGCGGGCCAGGGCCTGTGTCGCCTCCATCGTGTGGCCGGCCGAATCGCTGGTGTTGATCTCGATCAGCTCGCGCAGGATCTCGCGCTCGAGCGCGCGGTGATCGGGCTGCTGCGCGGCGAGCGCCGGAACGGCGAGCAGGGTGAGGCACAGCAGCGACCAGGCGGTGCGGGGCATTGGGTCTCCGGATGCGTGGGTGGCAGACGGCAGACAGCAGATGGCAGCCGGCAGGACTGACGCGCGAGGCGGGCGTCGGCGGTCTGCCATCTCCCATCTGCCATCTGCCATCTCCAAAGTCGCCAGCCCGGGCCCGCGAGGCCAGTCCCGCGCGTATCTTCGGGGCCCATGGGGGTCACCCTGGAGACCGTCGGCCGGCGTATCGTCCGGTGCACCCGCTGCCCTCGCCTGCGGGCGCACTGCGCCGGGGTCGCGCGCGAGAAGAAGCGGGAGTTCCGCGAATGGGACTACTGGGGGAAGCCCGTCCCCGGGTTCGGCGACCCGCGCGCGCGCCTGCTGGTGGTAGGTC